>Ga0308172_1000184_pt1 | contig 113738 bp, 112 predicted proteins | sample PhyGR2_FD_202134 | JGI IMG/M metagenome (GOLD analysis project Ga0308172, IMG submission 202134) | Phyllosphere microbial communities from UC Gill Tract Community Farm, Albany, California, United States - DLSLSG.R2 | ecosystem: Host-associated > Plants > Phyllosphere > Unclassified | place... | reverse complement strand
TGCTACTCACTCTTAACGGTTGTGCACTGGTACCGCGCACGCCGTTGGTGCAAGGGGCGACCACGGCTCAGCCGTTGCCATCTGCACCACCGGTGGTGAACGGTTCAATTTTTCAGGGCGTCGCGCCGCTTAACTACGGTTATCAGCCGCTGTTTGAGGATCGTCGTCCACGTAATATCGGCGATACGCTGACCATCACCTTGCAGGAAAACGTCAGCGCCAGCAAAAGTTCAACCTCGAATGCCAGCCGTAACGGCAGCGGCAGTCTGGGCATCACGGCCGTTCCTACCGGTTTAGCCGGTTTAGCCGGCGCATCGGGCGAGAAAGCCAACTTTGCGGCGGGTGGCAAAAATGATTTCGCAGGTAAAGGCGGGGCTTCTGCCAATAACACCTTTACCGGCACCATCACCGTCACGGTGGATCAGGTTCTGTCGAATGGCAACCTGCACGTGGTCGGGGAAAAACAGATTGAGATCAACCAGGGCACCGAGTTTATTCGCTTCTCGGGCGTGGTTAACCCACGCACCATCAGCGCCAGCAACGCGGTGTTATCAACGGCCGTCGCCGATGCACGTATTGAGTACGTCGGAAATGGTTATATCAATGAAGCGCAGAATATGGGCTGGTTGCAGCGCTTCTTCCTGAATATCTCGCCGTTCTAAGAGGTTGCAATGAAAAAGTTAGCATTATGGCGTGTCGGTCTGGGGTTACTGTTAGGCGTAAGCCTGATGGCCCGTGCCGATCTGATTCGCGATTTAACCACCGTCCAGGGCGTGCGTGATAACCAACTGCTGGGCTACGGACTGGTGGTTGGCCTTGACGGTACCGGTGACCAGACCACCCAGACGCCTTTTACCACGCAGACCGTGAGTAACATGCTGTCTCAGCTGGGCATTACCGTCCCGCCTGGCACCAACATGCAGCTCAAAAACGTGGCGGCGGTTATGGTGACGGCAAAACTGCCTTCGTTTGCCCGCCAGGGACAGACGCTGGACGTGGTTGTCTCGTCCATGGGTAATGCGAAAAGTCTGCGCGGCGGTACGCTGTTAATGACGCCGATGAAAGGTGTCGATAACCAGGTCTATGCGCTGGCTCAGGGCAACATCCTGGTCGGTGGCGCGGGTGCCGCAGCAGGCGGCAGCAGCGTGCAGGTCAACCAGCTTAACGGGGGACGTATTACCGATGGTGCCACGGTTGAACGTGAGCTGCAGAGCAACTTTGGCTCGCAGAACACCATCAACCTGCAGCTCAACACCGAAGATTTCTCTATGGCGCAGCGTATTGCGGATGCCATCAACGCCCGTGGCGGATACGGTTCTGCTCAGCCGCTGGATGCGCGCACTGTGCAGGTCCGCGTATCGCCGAATAACGGTGCACAGGTTCGCTTACTGGCTGAGATACAGAATATCGATGTGTCTGTCCCTGTAGAAGATGCCAAGGTGATCATCAACTCACGTACCGGCTCTGTCGTCATGAACCGTGAAGTGAAACTGAATACCTGTGCCGTCGCGCAGGGCAACCTGTCAGTCACGGTCAATCAGCAGCAAAACGTGAGCCAGCCTAATACGCCACTGGCGGGTGGACAAACCGTGGCCACCACCAATACGCAGATCGATCTGCGTCAGAGCGGCGGCGCTCTCCAACGGGTTAACTCCAGCGCCAACCTGAACAGTGTCGTGCGCGCGCTCAATGCCCTGGGTGCATCGCCTATCGAACTGATGTCTATTTTGCAGTCAATGCAAAGCGCGGGTTGCCTGCGCGCTAAACTGGAAATTATCTGATGAACGATGCGCAATCGCTGATGAATGCGGCTTTCGACAGCCGCTCACTGAATGACCTTAAACGCCAGGTGACTGTTGATCCGAAAGGAAAAGCGCTACAGGTGGCACAGCAGGTCGAAGGGATGTTTGTTCAGATGATGCTGAAGAGTATGCGCGAGGCGCTACCGCAGGACGGCATACTCAGCAATGAACAGACCAAACTTTTCACGTCAATGTACGATCAGCAGATTGCGCAGGATATTGGTAAACGTGGCCTGGGCCTGGCGGATATCATCGTTAAACAGATGGAACCCGCCAAAGCACCGGACGAAACCGCCGGAACCGTTCCGATGAAGCTGGATAACAGCTTTATCATGAGCAGCATAGGGGCAACGCCGCTGGAGCAGATGGTGCGTAAAGCGATGCCGCGCCTGCCCGCGCCATCTCCGACCGGTCTGCCCAGCGACAGCCGCGATTTTATTGCGCAACTGACGCAGCCCGCTCAGGCTGCCAGCCAGCAAAGCGGTATTCCTCACCACCTGATTCTGGCGCAGGCCGCGCTGGAGTCCGGCTGGGGGCAGCGTCAAATCCTGACCCGTGACGGCAAGCCGAGCTACAACGTCTTCGGCATTAAAGCCAGCGGCAACTGGAAGGGCGAAACAACCGATATCATGACCACCGAATACGAGCATGGCGAAGCGAAAAAAGTGCGCGCGACATTCCGGGTCTATGGCTCCTATTTCGAAGCGTTAAACGACTACGTCAAACTGATTTCGAATAATCCGCGTTATGCGGCCGTGGCCAATGCGCAAAGTGCCGAGCAGGGCGCGCAGGCATTACAGGCCGCGGGTTATGCGACCGATCCGAAATACGCACAAAAACTGGTAGGAATGATCCAGCAATTCAAGAGCATGGGCGAGAAAGTCGTTAAAGCCTATAGCCAGGATTTAAGTACGCTGTTCTGATTATTCCGCCTCAAGTTTCACTTAAGCATGCCGATAATAACAGCAAGAGCCAGGCGCGCCAGCGCATGTTGGCGACCACACTGATGACAGCAACCCGGTTAACGGGGGAATGTAAGGAACCGAGATGTCCAGCATAATTAACTCCGCAATGAGCGGGCTCAGTGCCGCACAGGCCGCCTTAAGCACGACCAGTAACAATATCAGTAACTACACTGTCGCGGGTTACTCACGTCAGACCACCATTCTGGCCGAAGCAAACAGTACCCTGCAGGGGAAAAGCTATTACGGCAACGGCGTTAACGTCACTGGCGTTCAGCGTGAATATGATAGTTTTATCGCGGCTCAGCTGCGCGGTTCGTCAGCCACCTATAACGCAGCGAATACACAGTATTCGCAGGTATCGAACATTGACGATCTGATGTCGACCTCGACCACTAACCTGTCGACGGCGATTCAGGGCTTCTTCAGCAACATGCAGAACGTGGTCAGTAACGCCAACGATCCGGCGGCGCGTCAGTCGATGCTCAGCAACTCGCAGGGGCTGGTTAACCAGTTCCAGACCCAGGCGCAGTACCTGACCAACATGCAAAACAGCGTGAACACCAACATTGCCTCTAATGTTGATCAGATTAATACCTTCACCACGCAGATCTCGAATCTTAACCAGCAAATTGCCAAACTCAGCACGGCTAACGGTGCAACACCGAATGATTTGCTGGATCAGCGCGATCAGTTAGTAAATGGTCTGAATAATATCGTTGGTGTGACAGTGTCACAACAAGATGGAAGCTATACCGTTTCCATGGCTAACGGCCTTTCGCTGGTGAATGGTTTTCAGTCTACCAAGCTGGTGGCTATGCCCTCCAGCAGTGACCTGACCCGCACCACAGTGGGTTATGTTGATCCACAAGCTGGCAACGTGCAGCTTCCCGAATCATCCATAACTACGGGTTCGCTGGGCGGTATGCTGAACTTTCGTTCGCAGGATCTGGACCTGGCACAAAACCAACTGGGCCAGTTAGCGGCGGCCTTTACAACCAGTTTTAACGCCGTGCATAAGCAAGGCTTCGACAGCAACGGTAATCAGGGCGTCGACTTCTTTAATATCGGCACTCCTACGGCGCAGGGGGACAGCAAAAATACCTCTTCTGCCACCCTGACGGCCGCGTGGACTAACACCAGTGCCCTGCAGGCATCAAACTATACCGTCAGCTATGACGGGACAAACTGGTCAGCGACACGTTTGTCAGATAACAGCAAAACCACGCTTACACCCACGACCTCGGGCGGCGTTACGACGCTTAATCTGGATGGAATGAGCCTGACGGTCAACGGCACGCCAAACGCCAAAGACAGTTTCCTGGTGAAGCCGGTTCAGAACGTGGTTAACGGCATGTCGGTTGCTATTACCAGCGGATCGCAAATCGCCGCTGCGGCCGCGACTGGCGGTGAAAGTGATAACCGCAATGCGCAAAAGCTGCTGGCGTTGCAGGATGCCAAAATTGTTAACGGCAACGCGACGATTTCCCAGGCTTACGGCGCGATGGTGAGTACCGTTGGCAACAAAACCCAGGCACTCAAAACCGCCAGCACGACACAGCAGAACGTGGTGACGCAGCTAACCAACCGCCAGCAGTCTGTTTCTGGCGTGAACCTGGATGAAGAGTACGCGAACCTGACGAAATACCAACAATATTACATGGCGAATGCGCAGGTTTTAAAAACGGCCAGCACCGTTTTTGACGCCCTGCTTAGCATCAACTAAAAGCAGAGGACATCATGCGACTCAGTACAAATATGATTTTTGACCAGCAGGTTCGCGGCGTTAGCGATGCGCAATCCTCCTGGTTAAACGCGGGAAAACAGCTTTCCACCGGACTCAGAGTGTCTAATCCTTCAGACGACCCGATTGCCGCTTCGCGTGCGGTCGTGCTGTCGCAAACGCAGGCGCAGGCAAGCCAGTATTCTGTTGCGCGTACCTTTGCCGACCAGGGATTATCGCTGGAAGAAAACACCCTTAACGGCGTCACGAACAGCATCATGAGCGCGCAGTCGATGATCGTGGCCGCGGCAAACGGTTCCTTAAGCGATGATGACCGCGCCTCCTATGCGACTCAGCTGGAAGGCGTGCGTGCGCAGTTACTGAACCAGGTCAACAGCAAAGACGCCAACGGCCGCTATATTTTCGCGGGTTACAAAACCGATAGCCCGCCGTTTGTGGACGGTGCGGGCGGTGTGACCTATCAGGGCGGAACCGACGCCATTACGCAAAAAGTGGACACTGACCGTACCATGACCATCGGTCATACCGGTAACAGCATCGTGATGTCTATCACCAGCAATGCGGTGAAAGAGCCTAACGGCGGTACCAGTGAAACGAACTTGTTTAACATGCTGGACAGCGCCATCAGTGCGCTGAAAGTGCCGCAAAACGGCGCGGACGATGCGACGAAAGCCACGTTTTCTGCGGCAATGGATAAAACCAGCCGTGGTTTGAGCAACTCGTTGAACAACGTGCTCAGCGTCCGTTCCGAGATCGGTACTCAGTTGAAAGAGTTAGATACGTTGAATGCGCAGGGGGACGATCGCAAGGTCATTTATGATTCCCAGATGAGCAGCCTGGTGGACGTTGATTACACCCAGGCGATCTCCAGCTACACCATGCAACAGCAGGCGCTGCAGGCTTCATACAAGACCTTTACCGATATGTCTCAGATGTCGCTGTTTCAGTTAAATTCATAAAAAATTTGGGCGTACTTTAACCGGGTGCGCTTAGTTTTTCCCACCGTCCTGATAAGGACGGTGGGATTTTTTTTGCCTGCAGCCTGTGCGTTGCCACAAGGCCACTCTGAGAAGCATGCGTTAACGCGTGACTCGCGCGCGCGGTTTTATCCCTGTAACGCTGTCCTGTCTGAGAGCCGCATTCAGTTAAGGGCTGCGTATCCCCGAACCATCGCCTGTTACGCCGAGCATGCAATAAAAAACCCGGCCGGAGCCGGGTTCATGTGTGCTGCTAGCGCGCCTTACGGCTTGGTGGCAGGTGCAGTAGCCTGATGGGTGGCGCTGTGGCCGCCAGCAGAACCTCTGCCCTCAAATTTAAAGGCCGGACGTTGCCAGTCACTTTGACGGGCAGGCTCGGGTTGCCACACTGGCGCAGGCGCCTTGGTCATCGGTGCAGAAGCAAAGTGCTTCCAGCGCGTTTCGGCGTTGGCTTTTAATGCCTCAACAGGGATGTCGCGTGCGGCAACAGGTGCATGAGGTTCACTAACCGGCGTAATGGCTTCCTCAGCGGCAACCGGCGCGTGTAAAACCTCTTCCACCTGCGCTTCGGTCGCAGCGCTGACTTCAGTGCCCGCATGCTCATCCGCCGTTTCTTCAGGCACGGATTCTGCGACAACCGGCACGTTCACCTCCGGCACGCTCACTTCCGGCGCTTCGACAGCGTCAGCAGGCTGAGCCTGTTGCGCGATCGCTTCAGCACCGGCTTCAGCGGCGGCTGGAATCACCGAAGGTTCATGATGAACCGGGGCTTCAATGGCCTGAGTATCGTCAGTATTCACCACGGTAACCGGGGCGTCAGCCTGCGGCTCTGCGATTTGTACTGGCGCAGCCTGTGAAGCCGGCGCTTCCTCGGTGGCGACAGGCAGGGCAACAGCAGGTGCAGTCTCTTCACGGCTGTAGTCCGGTGTCGATTGAGGCACATCCTGAACGATTTGCTCTTCATTCGCTTGCGCGACCGGGTAGCGAATCCAGACTTTGCCGGACGCCATCTCAGGCGAAGCCGCAGCGGCGTCTAAAGGCATCGCGGACTGGGTCGGATAACGTTCATCACGGTAACGACGGCGACGCTGACCACTTACGCGCAGATGGCGAGGTGAACGGCGTGAACGACGTGGCATATTGGCATTATCGCGACCTTCGTTCTCCTCCGTCTCTTCAACCTGTGACGTTTCGACAACAGGCTGCACCTTTTGAACGTCAGCCGATTCGGCTGATTCAACGGCGGCGGCCTGCGGCTGGTCATTGTTATCACCAACGCGGACTTTCTGCGTCAGCTGACGCGGTTTACGGCGTGGCATCACCTGAACGCGCTCGTCTTCCTGCGCATCCACAGCAGCAGGCGCGACCGCTTCGGCGGTTTGTTCCACCGCGCTGTTAGCGTCCTGCTGAGCACGTTTCTCTTCCTGACGACGACGCTGACGTTCAGCACGTTGTTCGCGGCGCTGTTGCTGCTGCTCATCACGCTGCTGGCGCGCTTCATCGCTCAGTACCGGACGATCGTCACGCACCTCATTAGGCTGGGCCTGACGCTTGTTACGGCGATTGTCTTCACGCGGCTCGCGATTATCTCGAGACTCACCACGGTTATCACGGTTATCACGGTTATCACGAGATTCGCGCTGTTGTGCGTTATCACCGTTGCGCGGGGTACGTTCGCGACGGTTATTGTTGCGACGATTATTACGACGATCGCCACGCGGGTTGCCGTTCTCGTCCTCGCTGGTTTTCTGCGGGGCCGTCACCTCGGCAACCGGCTCGACAGCCGCCGGAGCAGGTTCGCCAGCAAACAGTTTTTTCAATCCACTCAGCAGACGGCTGACAAAACCTTCACTGGCAGGCGCGGCCGCTGGTGCGGGTTGCGTCACAGTCGCTGAAGGTGTGGCCACCTCCGGTGAGGCTTCGGCCGGTGCTGGCGGCGCATCGGGCATCACAAAGGCTGCGAGAGCGGGCTGCTCTGGACGGCGGCGCTCAGCATGCTCCTCTTCAGATGGCATCGCCATCTCGGCTTCATGCAGTTTCGGCAGGTGATAGCTCAGCGTTTGCGTTTCTTCGCCTTTGCGCACGCGCAGAACGGAGTAGTGCGGGGTTTCCATCCGGTCGTCCGGCACGATGACCGCACGTACGCCGCCCTGACGTTTCTCGATAGCATTTACCGCTTCACGTTTTTCATTCAGCAGGTAAGAGGCAACCGGGACCGGCACGATAGCATGCACTTCTTTGGTGTTGTCTTTCAGCGCTTCTTCTTCAATCAGGCGCAGAATGGACAGCGAGAGAGATTCGTTATCACGAATAGTGCCGGTGCCGCTACAACGTGGACAGACGTGGTGGCTGGACTCGCCCAGGGACGGGCTGAGGCGTTGGCGGGACATCTCCAGCAGGCCAAAACGTGAAATATGGCTGATTTGAATTCGGGCGCGATCCTGACGGACGGCTTCACGCAGACGGTTTTCAACCGCGCGCTGGTGACGAACCGGTGTCATATCGATGAAGTCGATAACGATCAGGCCGCCCAGGTCGCGCAGACGCAGCTGGCGAGCAATTTCGTCGGCCGCTTCCAGGTTGGTATTAAAGGCGGTTTCTTCAATATCGCCACCGCGTGTGGCACGGGCGGAGTTGATATCGATGGCGGTAAGCGCTTCGGTACTGTCGATAACGATTGAGCCGCCTGACGGCAAGCGAACTTCACGCTGGAAAGCGGATTCGATTTGTGATTCGATTTGGTAATGGCTGAACAGCGGAATCTCACCGGTGTAGAGCTTAATTTTGCTGCTAAAGTCCGGACGGCCCAGCGCGGCGATATGCTGACGTGCCAGTTCCAGCACTTTCGGGTTATCGATAAGAATCTCACCGATATCCTGACGCAGATAGTCGCGGAAGGCGCGCACGATCACGTTGCTTTCCTGATGGATCAGGAACGGGGCCGCGCGGCTGTCAGCCGCTTTTTTGATGGCTTCCCAATGCTTCAGACGGAAGCTAAGGTCCCACTGCAGCGATTCGGCTGATTTACCGACGCCCGCCGTGCGAACAATCAGCCCCATGCCATCAGGGAGTTCCAGCGCCGACAGCGCCTCTTTCAGTTCGGTACGGTCATCGCCTTCAATCCGACGTGAAATCCCACCCGCGCGCGGGTTATTTGGCATCAATACCAGATAGCTGCCTGCCAGAGAGATAAAGGTAGTGAGCGCAGCGCCTTTGTTGCCGCGTTCTTCTTTATCAATCTGAACAATGACTTCCTGACCTTCACGCAGCACGTCTTTAATGTTCGGACGACCGTGTGAGTTGTAATTAGCAGGGAAGTATTCGCGGGAAATTTCTTTCAGAGGGAGGAAACCGTGACGTTCTGCACCGTAATCGACAAAAGCCGCTTCAAGGCTGGGTTCGATACGGGTGATTTTACCTTTGTAGATATTGGCTTTTTTCTGTTCGTGTCCTGGGCTTTCGATATCCAGATCGTACAGACGTTGACCATCAACCAGGGCAACGCGCAACTCCTCCTGCTGAGTTGCGTTGATTAACATTCTTTTCATCGTAACGTACTCGTTATTCTTTCATGAGTGATTAAAGCTGCGGGCATAGTTACCCTGGACGAGTATCAACCGATGGCCCCGTGACTTAGTGCAATGTCGTCAACCTCACGGTTATCGACCGCGCGAGGGGCGCAAATAACGTCGGTGGCCTGTTTTTCATAAGGAACAACAGCACCAGATAGTGGAAATGCGAGAGATAATTCAGTAAACCCGTGCACTCCATCTCATGTCCAGGCCGCAACCCGCAGCCCGCTAAGTGTCTGATTTCGCATTACGTCTTACGCCATTGCTGCGTGTCTGCTCAATCCGACAAAATAACTAATTTCGTTTTTTTTCTTATCTGAATCTTCAGCTAAGAAACCCAAGCATTATTCCACTGCTAACCTTCATATAGCAAGGTGACTTTAACTCACTGATCAATTTTCTTTACATTTTAAGAACCCTACGACAAGAAGTGCACCCGCGCTGCTGAAAATCACAGCAATCACATTACGCTTCCTGACGAGACGCAAAGAGTTAAGCACAGAAAAAGGGGTGGCGCTATCAGGGGACACTATTTAGAATCGCCGCCATGAAAACAGAGAATCCAGGCGTACACTTTGTCGCCATCACGGCTGAAAATGCCGGACAACGCATTGACAACTTTTTGCGCACCCAGTTAAAGGGCGTGCCGAAAAGCATGATTTATCGCATCGTGCGTAAAGGCGAGGTGCGGGTTAACAAGAAACGCATCAAGCCAGAATATAAGCTGGAAGAGGGCGATGAGGTGCGTATCCCGCCCGTCCGGGTGGCCGAACGGGACGAAGAGGGCGTTTCGCCCAAGCTGGCCAAAGTGGCTTCTTTAGCCAATGCCATTCTCTTTGAAGACGATCACCTGCTGGTACTGAACAAGCCGTCCGGTACAGCGGTACACGGTGGCAGCGGCCTGAGCTTTGGCGTGATAGAAGGCTTGCGCGCCCTGCGTCCTGAGGCTCGTTTCCTGGAGCTGGTGCACCGTCTGGATCGTGACACCTCTGGCGTGCTGCTGGTGGCCAAAAAGCGTTCAGCCTTGCGCTCACTGCATGAACAACTGCGTGAGAAAGGCATGCAGAAAGACTATCTGGCGCTGGTTCAGGGTAACTGGCCATCGCATCTGAAAGTGGTTCAGGCGCCGTTGCTGAAAAACATTCTGCAAAGCGGTGAGCGCATGGTACGCGTGAGCAGCGACGGCAAGCCTTCAGAAACCCGGTTTAAAGTGGAAGAGCGCTTCGACTTCGCCACCCTTGTAAAAGCCAGCCCGGTTACCGGACGTACCCACCAGATTCGTGTGCATACGCTGCATGCCGGTCATCCTATTGCATTCGACGACCGCTACGGCGATCGCGCGTTTGACAGCCAGCTGTCCTCTACGGGGCTTAACCGCTTGTTCCTGCATGCGGCCGCGCTGACCTTTACGCATCCCAATACGGGTGAGACGCTCCGCATGGAAGCGCCACTGGATGACAAGTTGCAGCATTGCCTGACGATGCTGCGCCAGCAGAAAAGCTGACGCGCCGGGCATCAATCCGACAGGGGGTTGATGCCTGCTTCTCGCAGCATAGTGCTGAGCGCGATAAGCGGTAAACCAACCAGCGTATTCGGATCGCGTCCCTCAAGACGATCGAATAAACAAATCCCCAACCCTTCGCTTTTAAAGCTCCCTGCGCACTGCAGCGGTTGTTCTTTCTTTATATAGGCACGGATCTCGGCGTCGGTTAGCGTCCGGAAATGGACGCTAAACGGCTCACAGCATTGCATTAAGCGCTGGCTGGCAGGGTGGTATAGCGCCAGCCCGGTATAAAACGTTACGCGCTGGCCGCTGGCGGCCCGCAACTGTGCTTCCGCGTTTTCAACCGTATGGGGTTTTCCGGTTATCACGCCATTCAGCACGCAGACCTGGTCAGAACCAATAATCCAGTGGTCAGGATAACGTTGGGCCAGCGCCTGCGCCTTGGCGATGGCTAATCGGGTGACCAGCGCTTCCGCGCTTTCATGCGCTAACGGCGTTTCATCTGTCTGCGGCGAATCGACCGTGAAAGGCAGGCCCAGCCGCGCTAACAGTGCCTGACGAAAGGGCGACGTTGATGCTAAAAGAATCGATGCTGTCATTTTTTTTCAATATTGATAGCGAATTGGTGGCAGTCATTTTAAACTGTGCTCCGCACTGGATGCGAATAGTGGTTGAAAGATGCTGGTAAACGGCCTTTTTCTTTGACTCTATGTGATTACAAAGTTAATATGCGCGCCCTATGCAAAAGGTAAAATTACCCCTGACGCTGGACCCAGTCCGCACCGCTCAAAAACGCCTGGATTATCAAGGTGTTTATACCTCTCAACAGGTTGAGCGTGTTGCTGAGTCGGTCGTCAGTGTGGACAGTGATGTAGATTGTGTCATGTCGTTTGCGGTTGACAACCAGCGTCTGGCAGTACTGACGGGTACTGCTGATGTACAGGTTACGCTACGTTGTCAGCGCTGCAACCAGGTTTTTCCACATCATGTACACGTAAGCTATTGCTTCAGTCCTGTGTCGTCTGACGAGCAGGCCGAAGCGTTGCCGGAAGCGTACGAGCCGGTTGATGTCAACGAGTTTGGTGAGATCGACCTGCTGGCAGTTATCGAGGATGAAGTTATTCTCGCGCTGCCTGTGGTTCCGGTGCATGATTCTGAACACTGTGAAGTGTCCGAGGCGGACATGGTCTTTGGTCAGTTGCCTGCAGAGGCAGAAAAACCAAACCCATTTGCCGTATTAGCCAGTTTAAAGCGTAAGTAATAGGAGTAAGGTCCATGGCCGTACAACAGAATAAACCCACCCGTTCTAAGCGTGGTATGCGTCGTTCGCACGATGCGCTGACCACTGCCACTCTGTCAGTAGATAAAGTTTCTGGTGAAACTCATCTGCGTCACCACATCACTGCGGACGGTTACTACCGCGGTCGCAAGGTTATCGTTAAGTAAGTTCTTTGCTTAGCAAGGCGATACCTTGGCACGTTTGACCCTGGCTATCGATGCCATGGGCGGGGACTTCGGTCCCTGCGTGACGGTGCCTGCAGCATTGCAGGCACTGGCCTCTCATTCGGAAATTATCCTTCTTCTTGTCGGAGATCCCGACATTCTCACGCCATTGCTTGCCAAAGCGGATTCCTCCTTGCTGGAGCGACTGCAGGTTGTGCCTGCCGAATCAGTTATTGCAAGTGATGCGCGACCCGCACAAGCCATCCGTAACAGCCGCGGCAGTTCTATGCGAGTGGCGTTAGAGTTGGTTAAAGAAGGGCGGGCTCAGGCCTGCGTCAGCAGCGGCAACACGGGCGCGCTGATGGGGCTGGCGACATTATTACTGAAGCCGCTGGACGGGATTAAACGTCCGGCGCTTATGACCGTTTTACCCCATCAGCAGAAGGGAAAAACGGTCATTTTAGATTTAGGTGCCAATGTCGACTCAGACAGTGCGATGCTGGTGCAGTTTGCGGTAATGGGCTCAGTGATGGCGGAAGAAGTGTTGGGGATTGCGAATCCCCGTGTGGCACTTCTCAATATTGGTCATGAAGAGCATAAAGGGCTTGAAAGCATCCGCGATGCGGCGTTAAGTCTCAAGGCATTGCCGCAGATTAACTACATTGGTTACCTTGAAGGTAATGATTTACTGACTGGCAAAACGGATGTGCTGGTCTGTGATGGTTTCGCAGGAAACATCACTCTGAAGACAATGGAAGGCGTAGTAAGAATGTTTCTTTCTCTGTTCAAGTCATCAGAGGAAGGTAAGAAGCGGTCGTGGTGGCTGACGTTGCTGGGGCGCTGGATGAAAAAGCGTTTGGTCAGGCGCTTCGGGCATCTCAACCCCGACCAGTATAATGGCGCTTGTCTGTTAGGATTACGCGGGACAGTGATAAAGAGCCATGGTGCAGCAAATCAACATGCTTTTGCCGTGGCGATCAATCAGGCCGAGCAGACGGTGAGGCGGCAGGTGCCTGAACGCATTGCCGCCCGTCTGGACGCTGTATTAGCCAGGAGTGACAAAGCCTAGATGTTTACCAAAATTATCGGTACGGGCAGTTATTTGCCCAGCCAGATCCGCACCAATGCCGATCTGGAAAAAATGGTGGAGACTTCGGACGAGTGGATTGTTACCCGTACCGGCATTCGTGAGCGCCGTATTGCTGCGCCGGATGAGACTGTCGCAAGTATGGGACATCAGGCTGCACAACGTGCACTGGAAATGGCAGGCGTTGACGCCAATGATATCGGTCTGATCATCGTTGCGACCACCTCGTCCAGTCACGCCTTTCCAAGCTCTGCCTGCCTGATTCAGCAGATGCTTGACATCAAAGACTGTGCGGCGTTTGACCTCGCAGCAGCCTGTGCCGGCTTTACCTATGCGTTAAGCGTGGCCGATCAATATATTAAAAACGGTGCCGTTAAACATGCGTTAGTCATCGGTGCCGATGTCCTCGCGCGTACGCTCAATCCAGACGATCGTGGGACGATCATCCTGTTTGGTGATGGTGCCGGCGCTGTTGTGCTGGGCCAGAGCGAAGAGCAGGGGATCATTTCAACCCACCTGCACGCTGACGGTCGCTATGCGAAACTGTTGACGCTGCCGTATCAGGATCGCGAAAATCAGGATCAGCCCGCTTATTTGACAATGGCAGGCAATGAAGTCTTCAAAGTGGCGGTCACCGAGTTAGCCCACATTGTGGACGAAACCTTGCAGGCAAATAACATTGCGCGTGAAGAGCTGGACTGGCTGGTGCCGCATCAGGCTAACCTGCGTATTATCAGCGCCACGGCGAAAAAACTGGGTATGACCATGGAGAAAGTGGTCGTGACGCTGGATCGCCATGGAAATACCTCTGCCGCATCCGTGCCAAGTGCGCTGGATGAGGCGGTGCGCGATGGCCGCATCAAACCCGGACAACTTATTTTGCTGGAAGCCTTTGGTGGTGGATTCACCTGGGGTTCTGCGCTGGTTCGCTTTTGATTGACAGGAATTGAAAATGACGCAATTTGCTTTTGTTTTCCCAGGTCAGGGTTCACAGACTGTGGGCATGTTAGCGGATCTGGCCGCTGCTTATCCGGCGGTTGAAGCGACGTTTCGTGAAGCTTCTGATGTTCTCGGTTACGATCTGTGGCAGTTAGTCAGCCAGGGGCCGGCTGAAGAGCTGAATAAAACCTGGCAGACGCAGCCTGCTTTGCTGGCTGCATCGGTAGCCATCTATCGTGTCTGGCAGCAGCAGGGCGGTCAACAACCCGCCCTGATGGCAGGTCACAGCCTGGGAGAATACTCCGCGCTGGTCTGCGCAGGTGTGCTGAATTTTGCGGACGCGATCAAGCTGGTTGAACTGCGCGGTAAGCTGATGCAGGAAGCCGTGCCTGAGGGCACGGGTGCGATGCAGGCAATTATCGGCCTTGATGACGCTGCGATTGCTAAAGCCTGTGAAGAAAGTGCGCAGGGCCAAGTGGTTTCACCGGTTAACTTCAACTCGCCAGGCCAGGTGGTTATCGCTGGCAATAAAGAGGCGGTTGAACGTGCGGGTGCAGCCTGCAAAGCGGCAGGCGCAAAACGTGCGCTACCGCTGCCGGTAAGTGTCCCTTCACACTGCGCGCTGATGAAACCCGCTGCCGATAAGCTGGCATTAACACTGGAAAACATCACGTTTAATGCGCCAGCTGTGCCGGTCATTAACAACGTGGATGTCAAAGCCGAAACGGACGCCGACGCGATTCGACATGCGCTGATTCGTCAGCTTTACAGCCCGGTCCGCTGGACCGAGAGCGTTGAGGCTATGGCCGCGCAGGGCGTCACGCAACTTATTGAAATGGGACCGGGTAAAGTCCTTACCGGTCTGACAAAACGCATTGTAGACGGCCTGTCCGCAGCAGCGGTGAACGATACTGCGTCATTGACTGCGGCGCTTGCACAGGAATAAGAGGAAAATCATGAGCTTTGAAGGTAAAGTAGCGCTGGTAACTGGCGCAAGCCGCGGCATCGGCCGTGCGATTGCAGAAACCCTGGCCGCACGCGGTGCGAAAGTGGTAGGTACTGCAACCAGCCAAAGTGGCGCCGATGCTATCAGTGATTACCTTGGCGATAAAGGACAAGGTCTGCTGTTAAACGTGACGGATGCCGCTTCTGTAAACAGCGTTTTAGAGAAAATTCGCGCTGAATTTGGCGAAGTGGACATTTTAGTCAATAATGCAGGCATTACGCGTGATAATCTACTGATGCGTATGAAGGACGATGAGTGGCAGGATATCCTGGATACCAACCTCACATCGGTTTTCCGTCTTTCGAAGGCGGTGATGCGTGCCATGATGAAAAAGCGCATGGGTCGTATCATCACCATCGGTTCTGTTGTTGGAACCATGGGCAATGCGGGTCAGGCAAACTACGCTGCAGCAAAAGCAGGTTTGATTGGCTTTAGCAAATCACTGGCGCGCGAAATCGCGTCACGTGGCATTACCGTCAACGTCGTGGCTCCGGGCTTCATAGAGACTGACATGACGCGGGCACTGAACGAAGATCAACGTTCCGGTATTCTGGCGGAGGTCCCAGCGGGTCGTTTAGGCGAAGCGCAGGAAATTGCTAATGCCGTTGCATTCTTAGCCTCTGACGAAGCAGCCTACATCACGGGTGAGACGCTGCACGTCAATGGCGGCATGTATATGGTCTGATAATCACGAAATCATTTGCATTATTTGCGGATAAAACCGCACAATAGCGTAAAATCGTGGTTCGACCAGCCGGGATTTTGTTGCATCTTTTTCAACATTTTATACACTACGAAAACCATCGCGAAAGCGAGTTTTGATAGGAAATTAAATAGTATGAGCGATATCGAACAACGCGTTAAGAAAATCATCAGTGAGCAGCTGGGTGTGAAAGAGGAAGAAGTGACCAACTCTGCATCTTTCGTAGAAGACCTGGGTGCCGATTCTCTTGATACCGTTGAGCTGGTAATGGCTCTGGAAGAAGAGTTTGATACTGAAATTCCAGACGAAGAAGCTGAGAAAATCACTACCGTTCAGGCAGCGATCGACTATATCAATAGCCATAAAGGCTAATGAATATCTTCAGGCGGTCATATGACCGCCTGAGTTTTATGTTTGCCCCACAATAGTCATTTTTATCCCTCCCTGGAGGACGAACGTGTCTAAGCGTCGTGTAGTTGTGACTGGTCTTGGCATGTTGTCTCCTGTCGGCAATACCGTAGAGTCTACCTGGAGTGCTCTCCTTGCCGGTCAGAGCGGCATTAACCTGATCGACCATTTTGATACCAGCGCCTATGCAACACGTTTTGCAGGTCTGGTAAGAGATTTTAATTGCGATGACTTTATCTCTCGTAAAGATCAACGCAAGATGGATGACTTCATTCAGTACGGCATCGTGGCAGGCATTCAGGCCATGCAGGACAGCGGTCTGGTTGTGACCGACGAAAATGCAGGCCGGGTTGGCGCAGCAATTGGTTCGGGCATCGGGGGCTTGGGTCTTATTGAAGACAACCATACCTCTCTGGTGAACGGTGGCCCGCGTAAAATTAGCCCATTCTTTGTGCCTTCCACAATCGTCAATATGGTGGCGGGGCATCTCACCATCATGTATGGCCTGAAAGGCCCCAGCATCTCCATTGCGACCGCCTGTACGTCTGGCGTGCACAATATCGGTCATGCTGCACGTATCATCGCCTATAACGATGCCGACGTGATGCTGGCGGGCGGTGCGGAAAAAGCCAGTACGCCACTTGGCGTTGGCGGATTCGGCGCGGCACGTGCGCTGTCGACGCGTAACGAAAACCCCCAGGCGGCAAGCCGTCCATGGGATAAAGACCGAGATGGATTTGTACTGGGCGACGGCGCTGGCATTATCGTACTGGAAGAGTATGAGCATGCTAAGAAACGTGGCGCAAAAATCTATGCGGAAATTGTGGGCTTTGGGATGAGCAGCGATGCTTATCACATGACCTCACCGCCGGAAGACGGTTCAGGTGCAGCCGCTGCGATGATCAACGCGCTGCGTGATGCGCAGATGACGCCAGATAAGATTGGTTACGTCAATGCACACGGTACCTCAACCCCAGCCGGCGATAAAGCGGAAGCCCAGGCGGTGAAATCCGTTTTTGGTGCAGCAGCCAGTACGGTAATGGTCAGCTCCACCAAATCCATGACCGGCCATCTGTTGGGTGCGGCGGGCGCGGTTGAGTCGATCTATTCGATTCTGGCCCTGCGCGACCAGGCGATTCCACCGACGCTGAACCTGGATAATCCTGATGAAGGTTGCGATCTTGATTTCGTTCCGCACACCGCTCGTCAGGTTTCGGGGCTGGAATACACGCTGTGTAACTCCTTCGGCTTCGGCGGTACCAACGGCTCGCTGATTTTCCGTAAAATCTAAACATTCCGTTTATGATTGCTGTAAAGGCCCGCAATGCGGGCCTTTTTTCTATCCAGCGGCGCGAAGAAACCGATAAAATCATGGCCATCGTCGAGCAACGTTCTGATACCGGAGAAACGGCAATGTGGATAAACGGCACTGAGCAATCCCAGCTGGCGGCCACCGATCGTGCCGTACAGTTTGGCGATGGCTGCTTTACGACCGCCGCGATCGGCAACGGCAAAATCCTGCTGTTTGACAGGCACATGCAGCGATTGCAGCAAAGCTGTGAACGGCTGTGGCTGAATGGCGTTGACTGGCCCGCGCTGGCGCAGGAGATGCAACACGCGGCCAGCGGACATGACAGGGCAGTACTTAAAGTCATCATCAGCGCGGGCAGCGGCGGGCGGGGCTACAGCCGCAGCGGTTGTAGTGGCCCCACGCGAATCGTTTCGGTATCCCCCTGGCCTGCGCATTATGCGGCGCTACAGCAAACCGGCGTCAGGCTGGCCGTGAGCCCGGTCCGCCTGGCGCGCCAGCCTCAGTTTGCCGGCCTTAAGCACCTGAACCGGCTGGAACAGGTGATGATTCGTGCCCACCTTGAGCAGACCGACGCCGATGAGGCGCTGGTGCTTGACACTGACGGTTGGGTGGTGGAATGCTGTGCGGCCAATTTATTCTGGCGAAGCGGCGGCACGGTTTTTACCCCGGCGCTGGATCAGGCGGGCGTTGACGGCATTATGCGGCGCAGTCTGATAGCGGAAATGCGCGCCGCAGGTCAGATTTGTCAGGTGGTTCAGGCGGGACTGGCGCAACTCCAGGCAGCCGATGAGATTGTGGTATGCAACGCGCTGATGCCCGTATTACCCGTTCGACAACTTGATGCGCTGTCGTTTGAAAAGCGCACCTTGTTTAACCAGCTACAGGCGAGCTGTAGAAAGATAATGGAAGCATCATGAGCCGAATCAAAAAAATAGGGGTGAGCGTTGTGGTCATCCTGCTCATCGCGGCAGCCGTGAGTTACTGGCAGGTTAAACAACTTGCAGCAACCCGGTTGACCCTTTCCCAGGAAACGATCTACACGCTGCCGGCAGGAACCGGTCGCGTTGCACTGGAAGCGCAGTTGGAAAGTCAAAAGATTATCCCTCACAGCATCTGGTTTGGCGCATTGCTTAAACTGGAGCCTGAGCTGGCCAAATTCAAAGCCGGAACCTATCGCCTTGAACCGACAATGACGGTCCGCAGTTTGCTGGAATTACTCGCCAGCGGCAAAGAGGCACAATTCCCGCTGCGGTTTGTGGAAGGACAACGCCTGCAAGAGTGGCTTAGCGAATTACGTAAAGCGCCCTACGTGAAACATACGCTGCCGGATGACAGCTATGCGACCGTCGCCAGCACGCTGAAGCTGGACGAAAAGGCGCTGGAAGGCAGTTTCTTTCCGGATACTTATCTGTATACCGCAAACACCACCGATGTCGCCTTGCTGGAACGCGCGCATCAGCGGATGAAAAAGACTATCGATGAAGTCTGGCAGGGCAGGATGGATAACCTGCCCTATAAAGATGCGCAGGAAATGGTCACGATGGCGTCGATCATCGAAAAAGAAACCGGTGTGAGTGAAGAGCGGGCTAAGGTGGCTTCCGTGTTTATTAATCGCCTGCGCGTGGGGATGCGTCTGCAAACCGATCCTACCGTGATCTACGGCATGGGTAACGCCTATACTGGCACGCTGACGCGTAAAGATCTGGAAACGCCGTCGCCGTATAATACCTATATCATTAGCGGCCTGCCGCCGGGGCCAATTGCGATGCCGAGCAAAGCCTCACTGATTGCGGCCGCGCATCCGGAAAAAACCGACTATCTCTACTTCGTGGCGGATGGCAAAGGTGGACATACCTTCACCACCAATCTAGCGAGCCACAACAAGGCCGTGCAGGCTTACCGGCTGGTGTTAAAGGAAAAAAATGGACAGTAAGTTTATTGTTATTGAAGGCCTGGAAGGCGCAGGAAAAACCACGGCGCGCGATGCGGTCGTTGCAACACTGCGGGCCAGTGGAATCGACGATATTGTCTTTACCCGCGAACCCGGCGGCACACCGTTGGCTGAGCAGCTCCGCGTGCTGGTCAAGCAGGGCATTGAGGGCGAGCAGGTAACCGATAAAGCGGAACTGTTAATGCTGTATGCCGCGCGCGTCCAACTGGTGGAAACAGTGATCAAGCCTGCGCTGGCGCGGGGGGCCTGGGTGATAGGCGATCGTCACGATCTCTCCTCCCAGGCATATCAGGGCGGCGGTCGCGGGCTGGACGCCGAACTGATGCGCACCTTACGGGATACGGTACTGGGCGACTTTCGTCCTGACCTGACGCTGTACCTCGATGTTACGCCTGAAACCGGGTTACAGCGTGCCCGCGCCCGCGGAGAATTAGACCGCATTGAGCAGGAGTCGCTGCGCTTTTTTGAACGCACGCGTGAGCGCTATCTGGCGCTGGCTGCCGCCGATGACAGTATCCTGACGATAGATGCCACTCAGCCGCTTGAGCAGGTTACAAGCGCGCTGCACGCCACCCTGACGGCCTGGCTGGCGGAACAGCGCGCATGAACTGGTATCCCTGGCTCAATCAACCTTACCGCCAGGTGATTGGTCAGCATCAGGATGGCCGTGCCCATCATGCGTTGTTGATCACCTCTCTTGACGGCATGGGCGATGATGCGCTGGTGTGGGGGATCAGCCGCTGGCTGATGTGCCTGCAACGCGACGGATTAAAAAGCTGTGGTCACTGCCATGGCTGCCAGCTGATGCAGGCAAATACGCACCCTGACTGGTACCGGCTTGAAGCTGAAAAAGGCAAAACGACGCTGGGTATTGATGCCGTGCGTCAGGTCACGGAAAAAATGTATCACTATGCGCAGCAGGGCGGTGCCAAGGTGGTCTGGCTGCCAGATGCGGCTCAGCTCAGCGAGGCGGCGGCTAACGCCTTACTGAAAACGCTGGAAGAGCCGCCAGCCAACAGTTGGTTCTTTTTAAGCTGTCGCGAGCCCTCCCGCCTGCTGGCAACGCTGCGTAGTCGCTGCATGGTGCTGACGTTACCTCCACCAGATGAAAATCACAGTCTGGCCTGGCTGAGAAAGCAGGGGCAACATGATGAGGCCCCGCTACTGGCCGCGCTGCGGCTCAGTGCCGGTGCGCCCGGTGCGGCGCTGACGCTGTTGGATGATGGCCTGTGGCAGGCCCGGCAAAAACTGTGCGATTCCCTGCCGGGTGCGTTGCAACAGGACATCCTGCAACTCCTGCCCGTGCTGAACGCAGATAACAGCGCGGCACGGATTGGCTGGCTGTTATCATTCATACTGGATGCGATGAAATGGCAGCAGGGCGCAACCCAGTGGCTGACTAACGTCGATCGTCAGGACGTGGTCGCCATGCTGGCGCAGCACTTCTCGCAAACGGCGCTCAATAACAGCGCTCAAGACTGGATGCGCTGCCGTGAATCGTTATTACAGGTTGCGGCAGTGAATCGTGAACTCCTCCTGACTGACCGATTACTGAGTTGGGCAGATAACCTGAAGCCCAGGTTACCCGGCTAAATGACTGAGAAAAATATGTTTATTGTTGATTCCCATTGCCATCTTGATGGCCTGGATTATGAGAAAAATCATCACGACCTTGATGATGTGATTGCCAAAGCGGCGGCGCGCGACGTCCGGTTCATGCTGGCTATCGCCACGACCTTACCCGGCTTTAGTACGCTGAAAGCGCTGGTGGGCGATCGTGAAAATATTGCGCTCTCCTGTGGCGTGCATCCGCTGAATCAGGAGGCGCCGTATGATGTTGAGTTATTCCGCCGCCTGGCCGCCGATCCTCAGGTGATCGCGTTGGGCGAGACCGGGCTGGATTACTACTATCAGCAGGAAACCAAAGCTCAGCAGCAGGACTCTTTTCGTGAACATATCCGTAGCGGAATTACGCTGAATAAGCCGATTATCGTGCATACGCGTGATGCACGTGAAGACACGCTGGCCATTCTCAAGGAAGAGCAGGTTGAACGCTGTGGCGGCGTACTGCACTGCTTTACAGAAGATCAGGCGACGGCAGCAAAACTGCTGGATATGGGGTTCTATATCTCATTCTCGGGCATCGTCACCTTCCGCAATGCAGAGCAGATTCGTGACGCGGCGCGCTACGTCCCGCTGGATCGCATTCTGGTCGAAACCGACTCCCCTTATCTGGCGCCTGTTCCTTACCGGGGCAAAGAGAACCAGCCTGCTTACACGCGTGACGTTGCCGATTATCTTGCGGTGCTGAAAGGCGTAGATATTGAGACGCTGGCCGCCGCCACCACAAAAAACTTTTCTACGCTGTTTCATGTGCCGATGAGCCGTCTTGGTGCCTGATTCAGAGTTATTTCAGACGTTGTAATAAATACGAGATTATGTTCGTTGACCCTGTTGTGATTCGACAGGGTCAACTTTTATTGGCTGAAAAATCAGCAAAAAAACCGCCGTTGTGGCCGGCTGCTGGCGTGTGATTGACGAAACGTGATAGCCGTCAAAGTAACGAAGGGTAATTTATTTTACCCTTCGTAATAAATCAAAAAGGCGGATAACGCCAACCGGTAAAGAACCTCCCTCTTTACCACGCGCACTGCGCGAAAAACGCACTCATACTCAGGAGTTTCACGCTATGTTCAAAAATGCTTTTGCCAACTTACAAAAGGTTGGTAAATCGCTCATGCTGCCGGTATCGGTTCTTCCGATTGCCGGTATTTTATTAGGTGTTGGTTCAGCGAACTTTAGCTGGTTACCTGCGGTGGTATCGCATGTAATGGCGGAAGCGGGTGGATCGGTCTTTGCCAATATGCCGCTGATTTTTGCCATTGGCGTGGCACTCGGCTTTACCAATAACGACGGTGTTTCCGCACTGGCAGCGGTCGTGGCTTACGGCATCATGGTGAAAACCATGGCGGTGGTCGCTCCTTTAGTCCTGCATCTGCCGGCAGCGGAAATTGAGGCAAAACACCTTGCCGATACCGGGGTGCTGGGCGGTATTATTGCCGGCTCCATCGCCGCGTATATGTTTAACCGCTTCTATCGCATTAAGCTGCCCGAATATCTGGGCTTCTTTGCCGGTAAACGCTTTGTGCCGATTATCTCGGGCCTGGCGGCTATCGCGATGGGGCTGGTGCTGTCGTTTATCTGGCCACCGGTCGGTTCAGCGATTCAGGACTTCTCTCAGTGGGCGGCCTACCAAAACCCGGTGGTGGCGTTTGGTATCTACGGCGTCGTTGAACGTGCGCTGGTGCCATTTGGTCTGCACCACATCTGGAACGTTCCTTTCCAGATGCAGATTGGTGAGTACACCAATGCCGCAGGTCAGGTATTCCACGGCGATATCCCTCGCTACATGGCGGGTGACCCAACCGCAGGTAAACTTTCTGGCGGCTTCCTGTTCAAAATGTATGGCCTGCCTGCCGCGGCGATTGCCATCTGGCATTCGGCAAAACCTGAAAACCGTGCCAAAGTGGGCGGTATCATGATCTCTGCGGCGTTGACCTCGTTCCTGACCGGTATTACCGAGCCGATCGAGTTCTCGTTCATGTTTGTTGCGCCAATCCTGTATGTCATCCATGCCATTCTGGCCGGTCTGGCTTTCCCAATCTGTATCCTGCTGGGCATGCGTGACGGTACCAGTTTCTCCCATGGCCTGATCGACTTTATCGTCCTGAGTGGTAACAGCAGCAAAATCTGGTTGTTCCCGATTATCGGTATGATCTACGCCGCGGTTTACTACACTGTTTTCCGCGTCCTGATCGTGAAGCTGGATCTGAAAACCCCTGGGCGTGAAGACAGCACAAGCGAACAGTCTTCTTCCGCGACCGGCGGTGAAATGGCGGGCAAACTGGTGTCTGCATTTGGTGGCAAAGAAAACATCACTAACCTGGATGCCTGTATCACGCGTCTGCGCGTCAGCGTGGCCGATGTAAGCAAAGTGGATCAAACTGAACTGAAAAACCTGGGCGCACGTGGCGTCGTGGTGGCCGGTTCAGGCGTTCAGGCGATTTTCGGCACCAAATCCGATAACCTGAAAACAGATATGGATGACTACATCCGTAACAAGTCATAAGGTCTGATGCCGTTCTGGCACGGCGAAAACAGCGTTGAGTCTCGGCTCAACGCTGTTTTTTTTGCCCGAAGTTAAGTCTGACAGGGCATCGCGCTTTAGCCTGTCAGTTTGCTTCGCGAGTCAAAAATTTTGAGGTAGTCTGCAACAGTCGATCGGATAACCGTTGCAACTGTGCCGTTGCGGTCGCCGTTTCTTCTACCAGCGCCGCATTCTGCTGCGTGTCGGTATCCATTTGCGCCACGGCAATACCGATCTGTTTCACACCGGTGCTTTGCTCATGACTTCCCGTGCTGATCTCAGCCACCAGGTCGTTGACGCGATGAATCTCTTTAATGACCGCCTTCATGGTTTCGCCTGCCACGCTGACATTGGTCACGCCGGTTTCGACACGTGAATGACTTTCTGTAATCAGCGTTTTAATTTCCTGGGCTGCCACGGCGCTGCGCTGCGCCAGGTTTCTGACTTCGCCCGCGACCACAGCAAACCCCCGACCTTCATCCCCGGCACGTGCCGCTTCCACCGCCGCGTTAAGCGCCAGAATATTGGTTTGAAAAGCAATGCTGTCAATGACGCTGATGATTTCGCCGATTTTGCTACTGCTGTCCTGAATGGCGCGCATCGTCTGCTCAACGTCAGACACTGACTGACCGCCGCTGGCCACCTTCTGAAAGGCGTTGCTGACCACGTCGTTCGCGATCCTGGCGTTGTCTGCATTGCTTTGTACGGCTGAGGACAGCTGCTCCATCGAAGCACTGGTTTCTTCCAGCGCTGAAGCCTGTGATTCCGTTCGTTGTGACAGATCGCGGGTACCCTGGGCGATTTCCGTCGAGGATTTGGCTACCTGTTCCGCCGCTTCCTGAACCTCACTGATCAGGTCGCGGATGTGCTGGCGCATCACGGATAACTGGTAAATCAGGCTGGAGGTATCCCCGGCTTTAATGGCGTTGTGCTCATAAAGATGACCGTCGGCGATCAGGCCCGCCACTCTGACGGCAACGTCAGGCTCGGCACCCAGCTGCTTCATAACGGAAAAAAATATCAGCGTGCCCAGTGCGCCGCCGGCGATAAAGGTCAGGCTAATTAACAGAATCAACATCAAGGAGGTTCGGTCAATATGGGAAACGTTGTCGTCAATGATCTGGCTGACGGACGCATTGTAGATCTTTACGGCTTCTAACAGGGGATCCCGGACCGCGACATGTAAACGATCTGTCGTCGTTGCGATTTCCTTTAGCGCTCCTGCCACATTGTTTTCGTTGGCAAGGGCGTAGACGCGTTGCATGGACGCCAGGTAGTCAGGCCAGGCCTGCAACACTTTCTGCGTGATAGCAACCAGCGCCGGATCCTGAGATTGCTTAAGAAAATCAATCGCATTTTGCACAGCTTGCTGAGACTTCTGGTTAAATTTAGAGGTGGTTTGGCGTGATTCAACGGGCGTGGCGGAGCTAACCGGAAAGACGTAAGCATAGGAACGGCGAAAATGCGTGGCCATCTCCCGGGCGGCAACGTTCATTATCTGCACAGGCTCCAGCCGGGAAGCGTAGAGCTGCTGTTCTGACGCAGCCAGCGACCGAAGTGAGTGAAGAGAGATCACAGCGATAACAACCATGGCGAGAAGGAAAAAAGCGATGAGAAAAATCAGGCGATGTGACAATTTGACACGTTGTAAAATGCTCATATTCAACATCCTGTTTAATCGTTGATGTAATCGTTTTCTTGACTGTCAGGCGTCGCGCATCACAGAAAGCAGGTTAACCCGACACGCTGTTGATAGTTTCGGCAGGTAGCATTGGTGGTTTATTGATCAATTGTTGCAACTTTTGTCCAGGTGTCTCCTGTAGAAACAAATGGAGCGGGGGTTCCCGTCGGACAGCCCTGCAAGCGCGCGTGTCAGGTCTGGCCGCAGGCAACATAAAGGGGGCGACGAGTGCAAAGGGGGCAGAGACAGGAGAGACGGTTTTTCGCATACGGGCGCTGTTAAATGCGTTAAACGCCGCCGGTCATAATAAGAAAAAGTCGCCTGAGGTTGAAAGAAAACGAATTTCTCCCGCATACTGAGGTATTACCTCAGGCTCAAGGAATTGCTTTATGGCTGAAGAAACTATTTTCAGTAAAATTCTCCGTCGGGAGATCCCCGCCGACGTGGTGTATCAGGACGAACTGGTAACGGCTTTTCGCGATATTTCACCCCAGGCACCAACGCATATTTTGATTATCCCCAATATCCTGATCCCAACCGCCAATGACGTCGAGGCGGCGCACGAGCAGGCGCTGGGTCGGATGTTCACCGCCGCCGCAAAGATTGCGCGGGAAGAAGGCATTGACGAAGACGGCTATCGCCTGATTGTTAACTGCAATAAACATGGCGGTCAGGAAGTTTATCATATCCATATGCATCTGGTGGGCGGCAAGCCGCTTGGCCCGATGCTGTCACACTGATCCCTGAAGGGAACCTTGCTATGCGTTCATGGTTGATATGTCTGCCCGTGGCGTTGCTGAGCCTTACTGGTTGCAGCAGCGACAAACCGATGATTAATACATCGCAGTCACTGGTCATGGAGTCGTCTGTCCTCTCGGCGGGTATTATTACCGACGAGCCAACGCTGGATAACCATGACGGCCAGAAACGTGCCAGCAGCATACTTTACAATCAGCGTGAAACGCCGGTGGTTGTGCACTATCGTTACTACTGGTACGACGACAAAGGGCTTGAAATAACGCCGCGTGAACCGGCTCAGGTTGTCACGGTTCCCCCCAACGGAAGCGTCGCTGCGGTGTCGCAACTGGGTAATCTGACGGCCAGCAAGGTTCGTCTCTATATCTATCTCTGAGGACTGTTACGTGATTCGCAGTGTTAACCGTACTGGCGCGCTAATGATGGCGCTTATTCTTTCTGGCTGCGTGATGAAACAGCAGCAGCCAGCACCGGTCGAACCGACTCAGCCTGTGGAGCCGGTTCAGCCTGTTCCTCAGCCAGAGCAACCGATCCCCCAGCCTCAACCTGTTCCGCAACCGCCTAAGCTGGTGACGATTAACTGGGATGCCAGCGTGGAACCCTTGGTCGCACAAATGGTGCGCGCCGCCACGGTGACGCCGGGAAGCGTGTTGCTGGTCGATCGCATTAAAAACAGCACTAACGGCGCACTACAGGGTGAAAAGGCGACCAGTGCTATTCAGAACGCGTTGAATAACAACGGTAAGTTCACTCTGGTGTCGTCAGAACAGCTGGCGCAGGCGAAACAAACACTTGGCCTTTCGCCAGACGACAGCCTGAACTCGCGCAGCAAGGCGATTGGCCTGGCGCGTAATCTCAACGCGCAGTACGTGCTCTACAGCACAGCCAAAGGCGATGTAAAATCACCGACCTTACAAATGCAGCTGATGCTGGTGCAGACGGGTGAAATTATCTGGTCTGGAAACGGTGTCGCCCAAAATTAATGCGGCGCTTCTGCAACTGATCAAGGCAACAACGGGCGAGCATCAGGTAACGGTAACACCGCTGGCAGGATTAACCGGGCAGAGCTGTCAGATCGTCACACAAAACGAACGGCTTCTCCTCCGCCCGGCGCCACAGTCAGCGATACCTTTCGTTAATCGCCAGCGCGAAGGGCGCGTGCTACGTAAATTGCGGCTGAGCGGCCTGGTGCAGCGCCCGCTGGCGGGCAACCGCCACGGCATTATCCTGCCCTGGCAGGACGGTGAGGTGATGAGCGATGCCGGATTCCGTGCTGCACGGCCTCAGGTACTTGCCTTATTGCAACGGCTACACCAGCAGCCGCTCACCGGTTACCGTTTATCCCTTTTGCCCCTGCTGTGGCAGTACTGGCAGCGTTGCCAGCAGCGACAGCACCCCTGGTTGCAGCAGCTGCAACGACTAACCAGACAGGGCGAGCCGCGGCCGTTACGCCTTGCGCCGCTGCATATGGACGTGCATCCCGCTAATCTGATTCAGTCTGAACAGGGGCTGCACCTTATTGACTGGGAATATGCCGCAGACGGCGACGTGGCGCTTGAGCTGGCGGCCGTCTGTTTATCCGATCCCACTCAGCAAGAGCAGTGGCTACGTGACTATGCCGTGCTCATGCAGATCCCGCTGACATCATTGCAACACCAGGTTTCGCGCTGGCAGCCCTGGCTGCATCTGTTAGTCGCCAGTTGGTATCAACTGCGCGCCGAACAGAGCGGCGATGCGCATTTACAACAGCTGGCTCAACAGAGCTGGCAGCAGATTTAACGGCTTTGTGCCGAGAAACAGGATTCAGGCTATGACAACAGGTTTCCCCGGCCCCTTGATGCTGGACGTCGAAGGTTTCGAACTGGATGCGGAAGAGCGTGAGATACTGCGCCATCCGCTGGTGGGTGGATTAATCCTTTTCGCCCGCAACTATCATGACCCCGCTCAACTGGCCGAGCTGGTGCGTCAGATTCGTGCCGCCTCGCCTACGCGCCTGGTGGTGGCGGTGGATCAGGAGGGCGGGCGAGTACAGCGTTTTCGTGATGGCTTTACGAATTTGCCCGCTATGCAGTCTTTTGCCGCGCTCAACGATATGACAACGGCAGGCGAGCTGGCACAGCAGGCTGGCTGGCAGATGGCGGCCGAAATGATCGCGCTGGATATCGATATCAGCTTTGCGCCGGTGCTGGATATCGGCCATATCAGTGCGGCCATTGGCGATCGCGCGTTCCATGAGGACCCTGCGATTGCCCTGGCGATGGCGCGGCGTTTTATTGCCGGCATGCATGAGGCCGGAATGAAAACCACCGGTAAGCATTTCCCCGGTCACGGCGCGGTCAGTGCAGATTCCCACAAAGAGACACCGCGTGATGGCCGCAGCGAAGCCGAACTGCGCGAGCATGATATGGCGATATTCCGCACGCTGATCGGCGAGCAGGCGCTCGACGCTATTATGCCCGCACACGTGATCTATACGGAAGCCGATCCGCTCCCCGCCAGCGGTTCGCCTTACTGGCTGAAAACGGTGTTACGCCAGGAGCTGGGTTTCAAGGGCGTGATTTTCTCGGACGATCTTTCAATGGAAGGCGCGGCGGTGATGGGCAGCTATGCCGAGCGTGCGCAACAGTCTCTGTCTGCCGGATGCGACATGATTCTGGTCTGTAACGACCGTCAGGGCGCGGTAAGCGTGATCGATAATTTGACCGTGATCGAGGCAGAGCCGGTGGTGCAGTTGTACCATCGGGGAACCTTTAGCCGGGACAGCCTGAAGGCCAGTCGCCGCTGGAAACAGAATGCGCAGCAGTTAAGCGCGCTGCAGGAACGCTGGCTGGCGCATAAAGCGACGTGGTAATCACGGGTTGCCCGGTGTGATGATCTTCAAGGATAAACATGATTATTTATCTTCACGGTTTCGATTCATCCAGTCCGGGCAACCACGAAAAAGTGCTGCAACTGCAGTTTATCGATCCTGACGTCAGGCTCATCAGCTACAGCACGCGCCATCCCAAACATGACATGCAGTTTCTGCTCAAAGAAACCGATAAAATGCTCAGTCTGAGCGACGATCCGCATCCGCTGATCTGCGGCGTAGGGCTGGGCGGGTACTGGTCAGAACGTATTGGTTTCTTGTGCGCGATCCGCCAGGCGATTTTCAATCCCAACCTGTTTCCGTACGAAAATATGGAAGGCAAGATAGATCGACCTGAAGAGTACCTGGACATTGCCACCAAGTGCGTCAGCGATTTTCGCGAACGTAACCGCGGCCGCTGCCTGACCCTTTTATCCCGCCACGATGAGATTCTCGACAGCCAGCGCAGCGCCGCACTGCTGGATCCCTACTACCCGATCGTTTGGGACGAAAGCGAAAGCCACAAGTTCCGCAATCTTTCCCCCCATCTTCACCGACTGAAAGCCTTTAAAACGGCAGATTGACGCAGCCGGGCGCCCATGCGGTGCCCGATTGTGTAGTCGGCGTTGCCAGGAACTGTCTGCTAAATTTGATGTACATCAATTTTCTGAGGCCCATCGCTTCCCGCCATGCTATTCTGCCCCCAGATAGCGAAATTATGTCGCCAACCCTATGTTTATTAAGGTTTAATTTAACCATTGATTAACTTTTGGTTCACAATTTGAGGGGGTTTTTGTTGACTACATCTGTTAAGAAAATTGTCATCGTGGGCGGTGGCGCCGGTGGGCTGGAGATGGCAACGCAGTTAGGCCATAAGCTGGGTCGCAAGAAGAAAGCCGAGATTATCCTGGTTGACCGCAACCACAGCCATCTGTGGAAGCCGTTGCTGCATGAAGTGGCCACCGGCTCCATGGATGAAGGCATTGACGCCCTCAGCTATCTGGCGCATGCCCGCAACCACGGTTTTCAGTTCCAACTGGGCTCGTTGACGAACATCAACCGTGAGAAAAAAGTCATCCAACTGGCTGAAGTCGTGAATTCGCAGGGGGAGGTATTGGTTCCCGAGCGCGAGCTGGCTTATGACACGCTGGTCATGGCGCTGGGCAGTACCTCAAACGATTTCGGCACGCCAGGCGTTAAAGATCACTGTATTTTCCTCGACAATCCGCAGCAGGCGCGTCGTTTCCATAATGAAATGCTGAATCTGTTCCTGAAATTCTCTGCCAGCGAAGGGGCGGTGGAGAAGGTGAACATTGCTATCGTCGGCGGCGGTGCAACGGGTGTTGAGCTATCGGCAGAACTGCACAATGCAGTTAAGCAGCTACACAGCTACGGGTATAAAGCACTGGGCAGCGAGGCACTCAACGTCACGCTGGTGGAGGCGGGCGAACGTATTCTGCCTGCGCTACCGCCACGTATCTCCTCTGCGGCCCATCAGGAGCTCAGCAAGCTTGGCGTACGCGTTCTGACACAAACGATGGTGACCAGCGCAGACAAGCTGGGCCTGCATACCAAAAGTGGCGAGTTTATTGAAGCCGACTTAATGGTCTGGGCGGCAGGGATTAAAGCGCCTGACTTTATGAAAGCGATCGGCGGGCTGGAAACCAATCGCATCAACCAGCTGGTGGTGAAAGAGACGCTCCAGACCACGCTGGATGACGACATCTATGCTATCGGTGATTGCGCGTCCTGCGCCTTACCCGGCGGTGGATTTGTGCCCCCGCGTGCGCAGTCAGCGCACCAGATGGCATCCTGTGCGCTGGATAACATCCTGTTGCAATACCAGGGCAAGCCGCTTAAAGCCTATGTTTATAAAGACCACGGTTCACTGGTTTCTCTGTCACGCTTCAGCACCGTAGGAAGCCTGATGGGCAATCTGATGCGCGGATCGATGATGATAGAAGGGCGCATTGCCCGATTTGTCTATATATCATTGTATCGTATGCATCAGGTCGCGTTGCACGGTTATGTTAAGACCGGGCTAATGATGATCGTGGGCAGTCTCAACCGGGTCATCCGCCCCCGTCTGAAGCTTCACTAATCGCATCATCTGATTTTGTTTTAACCCGCTGATTTCATTGCTAACTTGTCTGTTATGCCGTGAAGTCAGCGCGGTATCCGGCCCCCTCATCGTCGCTCAGAACTCTCCGAAAACGTGGCACTAACGCTTCAGGCACGCTTTTCTTCCCATTGTCTGATATTGCAAAAGCTTTACATCTGTAAAACTTATCTCAACCAAACGGCGAGTCGCGCACGTCGGTTCTGCCAGAGCTGTAAGGGATTTCCCAGCGGCAGGAATGCGCGGTAACACTTTCAGGAGGAACTTCCTGTGAATAAATCAATGTTAGCGGGTATCGGTATTGGCGTGGCAGCGGCACTGGGTGTAGCCGCCGTAGCAAGCATTAACGTGTTTGATCGCGGTCCACAATATGCACAGGTGCTGTCAGCAACCCCAATTAAAGAATCGATTAAACAACCGCGTCAGGAGTGTCGTAACGTGACGCTGACGCACCGTCGTCCGGTTCAGGATGAAAACCGTATCGCCGGTTCAGTACTGGGTGCGGTAGCCGGTGGTGTTCTCGGCCACCAGTTTGGCGGCGGTCGTGGACGCGACGTCGCAACGGTAGCCGGTGCGCTGGCGGGCGGTTATGCGGGCAACCAGGTTCAGGGCGGTATGCAGGATCGCGATACCTACACCACCTCTGAACAGCGTTGTAAAACCGTGTACGACAAGCAGGAAAAAATGCTGGGTTATGACGTCACCTATAAGATCGGCGACCAGCAGGGTAAAATCCGCATGGAAAACGATCCCGGTACCCGTATCCCGGTTGACCGTAACGGACAGTTAATCCTGAACGGCGATAAAGCATAAGATCCAGGGCAAAGCTTGCCGCATTGCGGTCACACAGCACACCATGAAACACGAAAGCGCATCTCCGGATGCGCTTTTTTTATGGGTCACCATGAAGGCTTTACCAACCTGCGTGACCCGATGAAGCCGCCGGGCGAGCCGAACACAGCGATAAACCTTATTCTGCTGAGCGGTAAAGCGGTGCGCGCCAGACAACATCGCCCTCAGACCGGGTCAGTCGGTAAGGTCGCCACCTTCACCAGCCATCGCCGTACAGCGCCTTCATCCTCAGAAGACAGATCGGCAAGCAGACCCGCTTCGGCCGCCTTAACGGCCGCTTTGCTCCGGGTCAGAACCTGCTGTCCTTCATCCGTCAGGCCAATAATCTGAATTCGACCATGCTCCTCGTGAGGGCGACGGTGGATCAGGCTTGCCCGCTCAAGGTTGCTGACAATCACGCTCATGGTTTGTGGCGTCAGCAAGGAGAGCCGGGCCAGTTCGGCACCCGATGCACCAGGGTAGGCTGCCAGCATCGTCAGCACGGAAAACTGGGGCAGAGTCAGGCCCGTGGCTTTCAGGGCATGTTCCATCCGCATCTTATGAACGGCATGCGCCTGACGAAGCAGATAGCCAATGTGGCCTTTTGTGCCGCGCATGCCTTCTCCAGGGCCGGGCAGCGACAGATTGTGCGATCCTGACTTGCGCATAATGTAAGAACTCTTATATTGTTGTTCGTGTTCTTATATTAACAGGCAGGATTGATTATGGCATCGTATTCTCACCACCGAAGCGACTGGTCTACATTTGAACAGGCTGCGCCCGAGGTCGTTGCAGCGCTGGGCATGCTGGGCAAGGCGGTTGACCACGCAGGCCTGGATAAAACACTGACCGAACTGATCAAACTCCGGGCATCGCAGTTGAATGGCTGCGCATTTTGCCTTCAGTTTCATCTTAATGTGGCGCGTAAAGCCGGGCTGGCTTCAGCGAAAATCGATTTAGTCGCGACCTGGCGCGACGCGGGCATTTATTCCGGGCGTGAAGCGGCCGCTCTGGCATGGACGGAGGCGCTTACGCTGATGGCACAGCAGCCGATTCCGGATGCGCTATATGATGAGGTCAGTACCCTGTTTACGTCGCAGGAGATGATTTTCCTGACCTCGGCAATTGGGGCGATCAACGCCTGGAACCGAATTGCAGGTGCGCTGCAGTTTGCTCCGCCGCTACCCAGATAAGTACAGGGCACGCCGTTCCGGATAAGCCTGTTTGCTCACGAGGCCGTCGGAAGGCAGGCATAAAAAAAGCCGCCCTGAGCGGGGCGGCTTCGCTTGATGCTGGTGGTGAGCGGGTTAAGAGGCGACCCGGTTTTCCATGAGCTGCGCCATAAACGACTGCACCCATTCCATACGCACCTTCCTTTCCGCCAGTTCACGGGTAAAGCGCAGGCGCGTCGGGCCTTCAAGCTTCCACTGCTTCGCATCTTTTTGCAGCAGGCCGATTAGCCAGGCAGGATCCACACTGTTTTGCGGCGCGAAATCAAAATAGCCACCTTTATCGCTGGCTTCGATTTTACGCACGCCAAGTGCTCTGGCCTTCATCCTCAACAGGGCAATGTCCAGCAGGTTACGGGCCGGATCGGGTAGCAGACCGAAGCGGTCGATCATTTCCACCTTCAGTTCCTGCAACTCGTCTTCTGCTTCGGCACTGGCGATGCGTTTATACAGCGACAGGCGCGTATTCACGTCCGGAATAAACGCCTCAGGCAGCAGGGCGGGCATACGTAACTCGACTTCAGTTTGATTGCTGGTGAGATCTTCGAGGGAAGGTTCCCGACCGGCTTTCAGGGCATCGACCGCATTTTCCAGCAGTTCCATGTAGAGTGAAAAGCCCAGCGTTTCCATCTGACCACTTTGTTCTTCACCCAGCAGTTCGCCCGCGCCACGAATCTCCAGATCGTGCGTCGCCAGGGCAAAGCCTGCGCCCAGATCTTCCAGCGAGGCGATCGCTTCCAGGCGTTTTTGCGCGTCGGTCGTCATGGCTTTCGGGTGCGGCGTCAGCAGCCAGGCATAAGCCTGGTGGTGCGATCGGCCTACGCGTCCGCGCAGCTGGTGCAGCTGCGCCAGCCCGAAGTGGTCGGCGCGCTCAATAATAATGGTATTGGCCGTTGGGATATCAATGCCGGTTTCAATAATGGTGGTGCAGACCAGAACGTTGAAACGCTGATGATGGAAGTCATTCATCACCCGCTCAAGGTCGCGCTCGCGCATTTGCCCGTGGCCGATGGCGACGCGCGCCTCTGGCACCAGTTCCGTCAGGCGCTGAGCGGCTTTCTCAATGTTCTCAACATCGTTGTACAGGTAATAAACCTGACCCCCACGCAGGATTTCGCGCAGAATCGCTTCGCGGATCACCAGATCGTCAAATTCCCGAACAAAGGTTTTTACCGCGAGTCGACGCGCCGGTGGCGTGGCGATGATGGAGAGATCGCGCATTCCGCTCATGGCCATATTCAGGGTGCGGGGAATCGGCGTAGCGGTCAGCGTCAGGATATCGACATCGGCACGCATCGCTTTGATGCGCTCTTTATGACGCACGCCAAACCGGTGCTCTTCATCCACAATCAGCAAGCCCAGATCGTGCCATTTGATATCGCTCATCAACAGCTTATGCGTACCAATCAGAATGTCGATTTTGCCTTCGCTGGCTTCCTGCAGTATCTGGTTTTGCTCCCTGGCGCTGCGGAAGCGGGACAGCATTTCGATGCGCACGGGCCAGTTAGCGAAACGATCGCGGAAGTTATCATAGTGCTGCTGTGCCAGCAGCGTGGTCGGCACCAGCACCGCCACCTGCTTATTGTTTTCCACCGCCAGGAAGGCGGCACGCATCGCCACTTCTGTTTTACCGAAGCCCACATCGCCACAGACCAGACGATCCATCGCCAGCGGCTGACACATATCGCTTAACACGGCATTGATAGCCTGAGCCTGATCGGGCGTGGTTTCAAACGGGAAACTTTCGCAGAAGAGCTGATACTGCTCGCGGTCGTGTTTAAAGGCATAGCCGCTTTTTGCCGCGCGCTGCGCATAGATATCCAGCAGCTCGGCGGCGACGTCGCGCACTTTCTCGGCCGCTTTCTGACGGGCGCGTGACCAGGCATCGCTGCCCAGCTTGTGCAGCGGCGCGTTTTCATCGGCGCCACCCGCATAGCGGCTGATCAGATGAAGCGAGGAAACCGGCACGTACAGCTTGGCATCGTTGGCATAAGAGAGCATCAGATACTCGGCCTGGATGCCGCCGGCTTCAAGCGTGGTCAGGCCGATATAGCGGCCCACACCATGTTCAAGATGCACGACCGGCTGCCCCGGATGCAATTCCGCCAGGTTGCGGATGAGAATGTCCGGATTAATGGTACGGCGCGTATCCTGGCGGCGACGGCTGATGCGCTCGCCCAGCAGATCGCTTTCACAGATCAGTGCACGATGGCCTTGCGTATCCACAAAGCCACGCTCGCTGGCGCCGATCATCAGCGCATGCTCTCCGGCGCTGACTTCGCGCAGATGATGAATGGCCTTAGGGCGAATTTTGATGCGCGCCAGCAACTCTTGCAGGCTTTCACGGCGGCCTTCGCTCTCCACGGAGAACACGACGCCGCCGCTGAACTGCTCCAGAAACTGACGCAGGTTATCCAGCGGGGCTTTTGCCTGGGCCTGAACCGATAAGTCCGGCAGAGATTCATAACCCAGGTTGGTGTTGGCCGCTTTGGCAGGCAAAACGTCATGGGTCATACGGATGCGCGGCCAGGCTTTCAGCTCGCTCATCAACGCATCCGGCCTCAGCCACAGCGTGGCGGGCTCAAGCAGCGGACGCATCGGGTCAACACGGCGATTTTCGTAGCGCGCGTTGGCATCATTCCAGAATCGGTCTGCGCCGCCTTCCAGATCGCCGCAGTTAACAATCAGCGTGTTATCAGGCAAATAGCTGAACAGCGAGGGTAACGGCTGTTCAAAGAACAAGGGTTGCCAGTATTCAATACCGGCGGGCAGAGTGCCTTTGCTCACCTGCTGATAAACATGCTCGGCTTCACGGCGAACATCAAAAATTTCACGCCAGCGGCTGCGGAAGAGCTCTATAGCGGCTTTATCGCTGGGAAACTCGTGGGCCGGCAGCAGATTGATGGCGGGAACGGCTTCCAGCGTGCGCTGGCTGTCGACGTCAAACAGGCGCAGGCTGTCGATCTCGTCATCAAAAAAATCAATACGGTAAGGTTGCTCGCTGCCCATCGGGAACAGGTCGAGCAGGGCGCCGCGGGTCGCGTATTCCCCGTGCTCCATCACCTGGTCCACATGGCGGTAGCCCGCCTGTTCAAGCTGATCGCGCAGGCGATCGCGTGACAGTTTCTGACCCTGCTGCATCACCAGCGCATGGCCGTGCAGGAAGCTGTGTGGGCAAACGCGCTGCATCAGCGTGTTGACCGGCATAATCAGCATGCCGCGCTGCAAGGTAGGCAGTTGATACAGGGTGGAAAGACGGGCCGAAATAATGTCCTGATGCGGTGAGAAACTGTCATAAGGCAGCGTCTCCCAGTCTGCGAGATGCGTGACAGGCAAATCGGTAAACTGACGAATCTCGTCCAGCAGCCGCAGGGCGGTTTGCGTATCGGGTGTAATCATTAACACCGGACCAGCATGACGCTCGGTAATGCTGGCACACTCAACCGCGTGCGCAGCGCCAGTCAGCTGGCCGAGCTGGCGTTGATCGCCAGATTTCACGGGCAGGGTATAGCGAGTCGGTTCGGACATGTGATCTCGAGGTTGCTCCATTTTTACCAGGGCGTAATCATTCCATAATACGCCATGGGGATCACCTCTGCGGTAAATTTTTCTACCGCTTCGCCTTTGGGCAGGCGTGACTGAAGGGTTGCTGTGTGTAAATCTTTTTTGCGAACAAGGTCCGCAGGAAAGTCAAACGGGTACATCAGCGCGACGTTCATTGCCGTCATCACTTTAGGATACGGAGTATATCGGCTTCCGCGCTGAATAATCGTACGATTAACCCCCTCTTTGTAGCCTAATCCTGTGCATCGAACACTTTCCTAACCTATTCTGATACAACTTTGCAGCAGACTCAGAGGGTTAGTGGTTTCATAAAGTGGGCCGCTCCTTTATCATCCTCTCTACTTATTTTCCAGCAACTGCACATTGGATTCCATGTATCAACCTGTCGCGCTATTTATCGGTCTGCGCTACATGCGCGGAAGAGCCGCAGACCGTTTCGGTCGCTTTGTCTCCTGGCTCTCCACCATTGGTATCACGCTTGGCGTGCTGGCAATGATTACTGTGCTGTCTGTGATGAATGGTTTCGAGCGAGAGCTTGAGGGCAACATCCTGGGCCTGATGCCGCAGGCGCTGGTCACCAGCGACAAAGGCAGCATCAATCCTCAACAATTCCCGGCATCCGCTCTTAAGCTGAACGGCGTTAACCGCATTGCGCCGTTAACCACCGCGAACGTCGTGCTGCAAAGCCCACACAGCGTTTCGGTTGGGGTGATGTTAGGCATTCAGCCGGATGAAAAAGACCCGCTTACGCCCTACCTCGTTAACACCCAGCAGACTGTGCTGCAGCCGGGACAGTACAACGTTATCCTGGGTGAACAACTGGCCTCGCAACTCGGCGTCAAACGCGGAGATACGCTGCGATTAATGGTGCCGTCGGTGAGCCAGTTCACCCCGATGGGCCGCGTACCGAGCCAGCGTCTGTTTACCGTCGCCGGAACCTATGCGGCTAACAGCGAGGTGGACGGCTACCAGATCCTCGTCAATCAACAGGATGCCTCACGGATAATGCGCTATCCGGCAGGGAATATCACCGGCTGGCGTCTGTGGCTGGATAAACCGCTGCAGGTAGATACCGTCACTCAGCAACGCTTACCTGCGGGAATGGTATGGAAGGACTGGCGCGAGCGTAAAGGGGACCTGTTCCAGGCCGTGCGCATGGAAAAGAACATGATGGGGCTGCTGCTGAGCCTGATTATTGCCGTCGCTGCCTTTAATATCATCACCTCGCTGGGCCTGTTGATCATGGAGAAGCAGGGCGAAGTGGCTATTCTGCAAACCCAGGGATTAACCCGCCGTCAGATTGTCGCCGTCTTTATGGTACAGGGCGCCAGTGCCGGCATCATCGGCACGCTGCTCGGTGCACTGCTGGGCGTGCTGTTAGCCAGCCAGCTTAACAACCTGATGCCGGTTATCGGCCTGTTCCTGGATGGCGCGGCGCTGCCCGTCGATATTAATATGTGGCAGGTGGTGACTATCGCCTTCAGCGCAATGATTATTGCTCTGCTTTCCACGCTTTACCCTTCATGGCGCGCTGCCGCCGTACAACCCGCTGAGGCTTTACGCTATGAGTAACTCTCCTTTGTTGCAGTGCCGTGACCTGTGCAAACGCTATCAGGAAGGCAGCGTCCAGACCGACGTACTGCGCAATGTGACCTTTGATGTGCAACCTGGTGAACTGATGGCGATTGTTGGCAGTTCGGGTTCAGGTAAAAGTACCCTGTTGCACCTGCTGGGCGGGCTGGATGCGCCCACCTCGGGAGAAGTGGTGTTTGACGGCCGTTCGCTAAACGGGATGTCATCCTCTGCTAAAGCGGAGTTACGTAATCGTGAGCTCGGCTTTATCTATCAGTTTCACCATCTGCTGCCTGATTTCACCGCGCTGGAAAATGTCGCCATGCCGTTACTGATCGGCAAAGTGGCTAAAGGCGAAGCGCAAACCCGCGCGCGCGAAATGCTGGCGGCGGTCGGGCTGGAACACCGTGCGGCGCATCGTCCCTCGGAACTCTCTGGCGGTGAACGTCAACGTGTGGCTATCGCCCGTGCGCTGGTTAACCGCCCGCGCCTGGTCATGGCCGATGAGCCAACGGGTAACCTGGATGCGCGCAACGCCGACGCGATTTTCGAACTGTTGGGTGAACTGAATGTGCGTCAGGGCACCGCGTTTCTGGTGGTGACACACGACCTGCATCTGGCGAAGCGCATGTCGCGGCAGATGGAGATGCGTGACGGCCAGTTAAGCGATCGCATCGTTCTTGCGGGAGCGGTCTGATGGGATCGTCGTTATCGCTGCTGTTGGGGCTGCGTTTTAGCCGCGGTCGCCGTCGCGGAGGAATGGTTTCGCTGATCTCCGTTATTTCCACGATCGGTATCGCCCTGGGCGTGGCGGTATTAATCATTGGCCTCAGCGCAATGAACGGATTCGAACGTGAGCTGAACAAGCGCATTCTGGCCGTAGTGCCGCACGGGGAGATTGAAGCGGTTAATCCGCCGTTTCAGCACTGGCAGTCCATGATTGCGCCGATTGAGCAGGTACCAGGTATCGCCGCTGCGGCTCCCTATATCAATTTTACCGGACTGATTGAAAGCGGCACAAAGATGGAAGCGCTGCAGGTTAAAGGCGTGGATCCGGCGCAGGAACCGCGTCTAAGCGCGCTGCCGCAGTTTGTCACAGACAACGCCTGGGCAAGCTTTGCGCCGGGTAAAAGTCAGATCATCCTCGGCGGCGGCATTGCTCAGGCGCTGAACGTGAAGCAGGGCGACTGGATCACCATCATGATCCCTAACAATGATGGCGAAAATAAGCTACTGCAACCTAAACGCATTCGTTTGCAGGTGAGCGGCATTCTTCAGTTGAGCGGCATGCTGGATCACAGCCTGGCGCTGGTGCCGCTTGCGGATGCGCAGCAATATCTGGATATGGGCGACAACGTCACCGGTATCGCGCTGAAAATGAACGATCCGTTCCAGGCGGCCAAACTGGTGCGGGCGGCCGGAGAAGTCACGCACGCTTACGTCTATATCAAAAGCTGGATCGGCACCTACGGCTATATGTACCGCGATATTCAAATGATCCGCGCCATCATGTATCTGGCGATGGTGCTGGTTATTGGCGTGGCCTGTTTCAACATCGTTTCCACGCTGGTGATGGCCGTGAAAGACAAGAGCAGTGATATTGCGGTACTGCGCACGCTGGGGGCGAAAGACGGGCTGATCCGCGCCATCTTTATCTGGTATGGCCTGCTGGCGGGCTTACTGGGCAGCGTCAGCGGCGTAGTGGTTGGGGTGCTGGTGGCGCTCAACCTCACTTCGCTGATGAAAGGGCTGGAATCCCTGACCGGTCACCATTTATTAGCGGGCGATATCTATTTCATTGACTTCCTGCCGTCTGAATTACACTGGCTGGACGTGTTTTCGGTATTGATTACCGCTATTGTGCTAAGCCTGCTGGCAAGTTGGTATCCGGCGCGGCGCGCCAGTCGTATCGATCCGGCTCGCGTGCTGAGCGGCCAGTAATCAGCTCAGGCGCCCGCGCCTGACAGCAGGATGATGTAAACCTTAAACCGACCACCGGGCCTCATCGCCCGCTTTATATTGACCCGCGGTAGCTGCCTTTCGCTATCGCACCAGGAGACTTTATGCGTACACCTCGTCGCCGTTTACGACTTGCCCGCCTGAAGAAAACGCGCAGAAAAGTGCATCAGCGCTTTCGCCAGCGTATTTTCGAACGCGATCGTCAGGCCGAACTGGCGGCGCACCCGTTGCCGAGAATCGTTGTCTTAACGGGTGCGGGGATATCCGCAGAATCGGGAATTAACACCTTTCGTGCCGCTGACGGATTATGGGAAGAGCACCGGGTAGAAGATGTCGCGACGCCAGAAGGTTTCAGACGTGACCCGGCGCTGGTTCAGCGTTTTTATAACGCCCGTCGCCAGCAGCTTCAGCAACCGGAGATCCAGCCCAACGCGGCACATCTTGCCCTGGCGGAGCTTGAACAGGTATTGGGCGATAACTTTCTGTTGGTCACGCAGAATATCGATAATTTGCATGAACGCGCGGGCAACTGCCGCGTGCTGCACATGCACGGCGAGCTGTTAAAAGTGCGCTGCGCCAACAGCGGCCAGGTTATCGACTGGCATGAAGATGTCACGCCAGAAGATCGCTGTACCTGCTGTCAGTTCCCCTCGGTGCTGCGTCCGCACGTCGTCTGGTTCGGCGAAATGCCGCTCGGCATGGAAGAGATCTACCAGGCGCTGGAGCAGGCGAATCTGTTTATCGCCATTGGCACCTCGGGCCATGTTTATCCGGCCGCCGGATTCGTCCATGAGGCAAAACTGCAGGGGGCGCATACGGTAGAGCTGAACCTTGAACCGAGCCAGGTCGGTAACGAGTTTGCCGAAAGCCACTATGGACTGGCCAGCGAGGTGGTGCCTGCTTTTGTGCATAAGCTGCTGCACGCGCTACACAAATAACGCCTTGTGCCACAGGATGAATCGCGGGCTACTCGCCCGCTGTTCATCCAGACACGTTTCCAGCGTCCTTCTGTCCTCCTTCGTTTCCGCGCGATCGCCGCACCATTTTTTCCGCCCGGTTAACATTGCGTGTCGCCTGTCCGCAGGCTGCCAGCGGCCCCACGCAGACCCGCACAGCGGTCAAAAACAGGCCCAGCTTTAACGCTGCGGGCGACGGCCGTGAAAAGCGTGCGAAAATCGCCGCAAAAAACAGCAGTTGCATGCTTTTTAATGCAATTCGCCATTCTTAATTTGCCGCACAGGGACTAACCTGAAGGATAATGATTTGACGCAACGCGACCGCTTGCTCGTCTGTTAATAATAACGGGCGGCAAATTTTAAGGATGGCATATGAAGCAATTACTCGAACGCTTTTTGCGTTATGTGGCAGTGGAAACTCAGGCAAAACCTCAGGCACGTCAGGTGCCAAGCAGTGAAGGGCAGTGGATTCTGGCCCGCCAGCTGCAGGAAGAGCTGCTGGCGTTGGGCTTTGTTGATGTCAGCCTCAGCGATCACTGCTGTGTGATGGGCACGTTACCGGCAAATGTTGACTGGCCAACGCCGGTTATTGGCTTTATTTCTCATATGGATACCTCGCCGGATTTTACTGCGAAAAATGTCAATCCGCAGATCATCGAAAACTACCGGGGCGGAGATATTGCGCTGGGAAATGGGGATGAAGTGCTGTCACCGGTGATGTTTCCGGTGCTCCATAAGCTGACGGGGCACACGCTGATCACCACCGATGGAAAAACCCTGCTGGGTGCCGATGACAAAGCCGGTATAGCAGAAATCATGACGGCGATGGCGCGGCTGGCAGAGGGCGATATTCCGCACGGCGCGATTCGCGTTGCCTTCACCCCGGATGAAGAGATTGGCCGCGGCACATCGCATTTCGATGTTGAAGGTTTTGCGGCAGACTGGGCTTATACCGTTGACGGTAGCGATGTGGGCGAATTCGAATACGAAAACTTCAATGCGGCTTCGGCGCTGGTGAAGGTGGTGGGTAACAACGTTCACCCCGGCTCCGCGAAAAACGTGATGGTGAATGCGCTGGAACTGGCCACCCGCTTTAACGCCGCGCTGCCTGCCGGAGAGAAACCGGAGTGCACTGACGGCTATGAAGGCTTCTTCCATCTTCACCAGATGAAGGGCACGGTTGAAAATGCGGAGATGCACTACATCATCCGTGATTTCGATACGGCAGCCTTTGAACAGCGGAAAAATACGCTGCTGCAGGTGGCGGCGGAGATCAACAAGGGATTGCATCCGGACTGCTCTGTTACCGTGGAGATCAGCAACAGCTATCGCAACATGCGTGAGAAAGTCGAACCTTTCCCGCACATTATCGACCTGGCGCTGCAGGCGATGCGCGACTGCGGCATCGAGCCGGTGGTGAAACCGATTCGCGGCGGCACGGACGGTTCGTCGCTGTCATGGAAAGGGCTACCTTGTCCTAACCTGTTTACCGGTGGCTATAACTATCACGGCAAACATGAATTTGCGTCGCTGAATATTATGGCGCAATCGGTTGAGGTTATCGTCCGTCTGGCGGCGCTGGCGGGGCAGAGAAAAGCCTGAATATAAAAGGCCGCGTTGCCCGACAGGGCAACGCGGCCGTTAAAACCGTGGCAACGGCAAGGCGTTATTCCGCGCTAAAGTACCAGTAACCGGCGTTGACCAGCCCGGCAATCTGCGCCAGTACCGCGGGATCGTCCAGCGCATCACCCAAATCCTCAAGCGCGATTTCATGATTGTGCGCCAGCACAGCCATGACCGCCGGGTGCGCGCATTCAACGCGTTCGCCGTTGATATAGACGGCATTGCCCAGCGTCAGGACGCGTAAGCCGCCAAGGCGCGACAGCACATCGCCCTGCTGCAGCGCATCGTAGATTTCATCGGGCTGATAAGGCGGCTCCGGCGGCGCGACGTCGAGTTCATGTCGGGACTGCGAAATAAACTCACCCAGCCACTGTTCAAAATGCGCTGGCTGATTCACCACATCCAGCATCACCTTGCGCAAGCCTTCGACCTCCTGCGGCAGGATCAGCGACGGGCAGTCACGCGCGGGCACGTCCGGATCGCTGTAACGCAGGCTACCCAGCTCATTCGCCAGCGCGTAATCGGCAAAGCCGCTAATCAGCTCACGCCCGCTGGGCGCGCGGAAGCCCACAGAGTAGTTCAGGGCATTTTCCAGCGAGTATCCTTCGTGCGGAAATCCGGGTGGAATATACAGAATATCGCCCGGCTCCATCTCTTCATCAATGATGGCATCGAAAGGTTCGACCTGAAGCAGGTCAGGATGAGGACAATGCTGTTTCAGCGGTACTTTTTCTCCGACGCGCCAGCGACGACGGCCGGTGCCCTGAATGATAAACACATCATACTGGTCAAAGTGCGGGCCAACGCCTCCGCCGGGTACGGAAAAGGAGATCATCAGGTCATCTAAGCGCCAGTCCGGCAGAAAGCGGAAAGGGCGCATCAGCGCGGCGGAAGGTTCATGCCAGTGGTTCACCGCCTGCACCAGCAGTGACCAGTTGTTCTCACCCAGGTGGTCATAACTTTCAAACGGACCGTGGCTGACCTGCCACTTTTCGTTTTGCTGGCTGACCAGACGGCTGTCGACCTCATTTTCCATAGCTAATCCCGCCAGTTCATCAGGCGAGATGGGATCGATAAAGTTCTTGAAGCCACGCTTCAGCACCACCGGGCGCTTTTGCCAGTAACGCTGAATAAAATCGGGCCAGTTGAGATCGAGCTGATAATCCATAGAGAGATTCCGCTAAGGGCTGTAAATACCCGCAAGTATAACAGCCCGCGGCGTGAACTACTCGCGGCGATGTTCCATTTCCTGCCGCTCAAACACCACTTCCATGCGCGCACCGCCTAACGGGCTACTGGAGGCAATCACCTTACCGGCATACTGTTCGAGAATATCGCGAACTACCGCCAGCCCTAGCCCCTGACCGGGACGTAAGGTATCGGCGCGCTGCCCACGCACAAATATCATATCGCGTTTGCTTTCAGGAATGCCCGGACCGTCATCATCGATATAAAGATGCAAGGCATGGTCGGTCTGATGGGCGCTGACTTCAATAAATTCCAGACAGTACTTGCAGGCGTTATCCAGGACGTTACCCAGCACTTCCATGAAGTCATTCTGATCGCCGAAGAAGGTGGTTTCCGGTGAGATATCCAGCGTGATTTCGACGCCTTTGCGCTGATAAACCTTATTCAGCGCTGAACACAAGCTGTCCAGCAAACCGGACACTGAATGCAGATCGCGCTGCAGCGGATTGTGATCGGCCTGCATGCTGGCGCGGTGCAGGTAATATCCCACCTGCTGCGAAATGCGGCTGATCTGCTCCAGCATAATCGGTTCGGCCTGTTCCACCGTCAGCTCTTTACCGCCGCGCAGAGAGCGCAGGGTAGTTTGCAGCACCGCCAGCGGCGTTTTCAGGCTATGGGTCAGGTCAGCAAGCGTGGTGCGGTAGCGGGTATACCGCTGACGTTCGTTGGTCAGCAGCAGATTAAGGTTACGTACCAGCGAACGTAACTCCTGCGGCGGATTGTCATCCAGGTTTTCACGCTGTCCGGTTTCCAGCTCGCGCACCTGAAGCGTTAAATGCCCGATTGGACGCAGGCTCCAGTGGGCCGCCAGCCAGAGCAAGGGAACGATTAAAATCAGGTTGGCCGCCAGCACATAGCTGAACCATGACCAGACCACATCGGAATGCTGAAGCTCCTGCGGAATCGTATCGACCACGACAATGGTCAGCGCGGGCAGATTGGTTGTCGCGTCATAGCGGTTTACCGCTACCGAGTGGGTAAAGGTATCCTGATCGTCATCGTCATTATCCCAGGCGTGGAGCTGCTGCTGAGCGGTAAGGTTATCGCCCATCGCAGCCCGGCTGGTGCTGTTGTTGGTATCTATCTCATAGAAGTCCGGTTTCAACAGCCATTCAGGTTGGATCTTTTCACGAATTTCCGGCACGTCGCGCTGCTGCCAGAGCAGTTTGCCGTGTTCATCATAAATAAATACCAGCGTTGGGAAATTGAGCATAGTGCGCTCAGGCTGGGCGATGGTGAGCTTATTATCTTTCCACTGTGCCAGGGTGAAAAATAAATTACTTTCTCCCCGCATCACGCGATAGGTATTTTTATCAAAACTTACCACATAGCCAATGACCGCAACCATGCCATAAGAAAGGGAAAGAATTAATACAATGGCGGCGGAAGCCAGTAAGAAGCGCGTCCGCAGCGAAATAGGGCGATAGCGTTTAAACCAGGACATCATCAGAGATCAAAGCGGTAGCCCTGGCCGCGAACGGTAGCGATGACTTCGTCAGAATGCAGCGCGAGAATCTTTTTACGCAGACGTCCCATTAAAACATCGATCGTGTGACTTTCACGTAACTCTGCATCGGGATAAAGCTGCAGCATTAAGGAGTCTTTACTCACCACTTTGCCAGCGTTGCGAATAAGGGTTTCCACAATCGTGTATTCAAATGCGGTCAGCTTAACGGGCTGGTCGTGAATCGTGAGTTCGCGACGGGATAAATCCACCTGAAAGGGGGCCATGGCAATAATCTGCGACGCATGACCGCTGTTGCGGCGCATTAATGCCTGCAGGCGTGCGGCGACTTCCTCAATATGAAAAGGCTTCGTCACATAATCATCCGCACCGGCTTCCAGGGCTTCGACTTTCGCCTGCCAGCCTTCGCGTGCGGTCAGGACCAAAATAGGCTGACGCACGGCGTCATTACGCCAGCGACGAATTAACGACATGCCATCTTCGTCCGGTAATCCCAGATCGACCAACGCAATGTCGGGCAGATGTTCCTGGAGAAAATAATCGGCTTCTTTGGCATCTTCGGCAGCATCAACCTGATGACCCATTTCTCGCAGTTGTACTGAAAGATGGTGGCGCAGCAGGGCATTATCTTCCACAACCAGAACACGCATAGGATTTCCTTTAGCATCAGATCGAAACGAATTTAAACAAGTATAAGCGAAATGAACTAAACAGCAGGTTAACGCAGACCGGCGGCAACCGGTCTGCAGGCAGGATTTTATTTCAGGTCATCAACCATCTGAACCGCGCGACCAATATAATTTGCCGGGGTCATCTGTTTTAAGCGAACTTTTTCGTCTTCCGGCAGCGCCAGGCTGTCGATAAAGGCCTGCATACCGGCCGCATCAACGCGTTTGCCACGGGTCAGTTCTTTCAACTTCTCATAAGGTTTTTCAATACCGTAGCGACGCATAACGGTCTGGATCGGCTCTGCCAGCACTTCCCAGTTATGATCCAGTTCGTCAAGCAGACGATCGCGGTTCACTTCCAGCTTGGAAATGCCTTTCAGGGTAGCCTGATAGGCGATCAGCGCATAACCCACGCCCACGCCAAGGTTACGCAGCACGGTAGAGTCGGTCAGATCGCGCTGCCAGCGGGAAACCGGCAGTTTGCTGGCCAGGTGCTGCATCACCGCGTTTGCCAGGCCCAGATTGCCTTCTGAGTTTTCGAAGTCAATCGGGTTTACTTTATGCGGCATGGTGGAAGAGCCGATTTCGCCCGCGATGGTTTTTTGTTTGAAGTGGTTGAGCGCCACATAGCCCCAGATATCGCGATCGAAATCGATCAGGATGGTATTAAAGCGGGCGATGCAGTCGAACAGCTCGGCAATATAGTCGTGTGGCTCAATCTGGGTGGTGTAGGGATTCCAGGTAATGCCCAGCGAGGTCACAAATTCTTCGCTTAACTGGTGCCAGTCGGCTTCCGGGTAAGCGGCAATGTGCGCGTTATAGTTGCCCACGGCACCGTTGATTTTGCCCAGCACTTCAATCTGCGACAGCTGGCGCAGCTGACGTTCCATGCGGTAGGCCACGTTGGCCATCTCTTTACCCATGGTGGACGGCGTTGCGGGCTGACCGTGAGTGCGTGACAGCAGAGGAATGTCACGGTATTCCTGCGCCAGTCCTTTTACCGCGGCAATCAGCTGCTGCCAGTAAGGCAGAATGACATCGCGACGCGCCGTTTCCAGCATTAACGCGTGAGACAGGTTATTGATGTCTTCAGAGGTACAGGCGAAGTGAATAAACTCAGACACCGCGTGCAGCGCAGGCACGTCAGCCACTTTTTCTTTCAGGAAATACTCAACCGCTTTCACGTCATGGTTAGTGGTGCGCTCAATCGTTTTGATGCGCGCGGCGTCCGTTTCATTGAAACTGGTGACAATCCCATCAAGGAAAGCGTTTGCGTCAGCATCAAATGCAGGAACTTCCTTGATCTCTGCGGTCGCAGCCAGTTTTTGTAACCAGCGAACTTCAACCTCAACGCGGAACTTCAGCAAACCAAATTCGCTGAAGATTGCGCGCAGCGGGCTGACTTTATCGCCGTAACGACCATCGACAGGTGAGACGGCGGTCAGAGAGGATAATTCCATCAGTGCAACTCCTGATTCATTTACGGTGTTTGCCCCACTGACTCAGTAAGCCAGTGGCAGGCGGGATAAAAGGGCTTTGGCTTCGCGCAGCAGGCGCTGGCGCGAAAACATCAGCTGAAGTCGGCCTCCGCCGACCTGCTGCCAGAGTACGGCGGCACGAATACCGGCCAGCAACGTGGCGCGAACTTTACTTTGTAACAGGGAATTCTGCAGGACAGCCGGGGAACCGGTAACCTGAATGCGCGGCCCGAGCGGGCTTATGACATCCACATAAATACCGGCCATGGCACTCAGAATCGTGTCCGATTCCAGTTCGTAGTGCGCCAGTTGGCGATCGAGCTGGCTGATGCGCTGGGCCAGCGTATTCATGGCCTGCTTGTTGGCATTCAGTTTGCGCTCCAGCACCATCAGACTCAGCGTATAACGGGTCAGCTCTGCGCTGGCGCCTTTACGGTTGCTGCTGTTCAGCACCGCCATCAGGGTTTCAAGCCCAAGGCGCAGGTTGGCTTCATTGTTGCCGAATACCGCCAGCGTGGAGGTGGGGTTGAGATCCAGCACGCTGCGCAGGGATACCGTCAGCGCTTCAGGCTGACAGTGACCCTGATTGGCTAACTGCTGCACAAGATGGGCAGCCTGGCAAATGCCCGCCAGCGCGAGGGTGATTTCCTGATAGTTTTTTGCCACGGTCACTCCTGTTTACGCGTTATTAGCGCCGGTACTATGCGGCAACCCAAGGCAAACGCTCTTCAATGATGCCGCCACCCAGGCAAACATCGCCAAGGTAGAACACCGCAGACTGCCCCGGGGTGACCGCGGCAACCGGTTCGTCGAACCGGACTTCAATTTTGTCATCGCCTTGCGGAATGATTTCGCAGGGGATATCGGTCTGGCGATAGCGGGTTTTCACCGTACAGCGCAGCGGGGCGCGGAGCGGCTGACGATCGACCCAGTGCAGTTGCTGGGCGATGAGGCCGACCGACATCAGACGCGGGTGATCGCCACCCTGCGCCACGATCAAACGGTTACGCGCCACGTCTTTATCTACCACATACCAGGGATCGTCTTTGCTTTCTTTCATACCGCCGATGCCCAGCCCTTTGCGCTGGCCCAGCGTATGGTACATCAGCCCCTGATGCTCACCGACAACCTGGCCATCAACGGTTTCGATTTCACCGGGCTGAGCGGGCAGGTAGCGCGCCAGGAATTCACGGAACTTGCGTTCACCGATGAAACAAATGCCGGTGGAATCTTTTTTCTTAGCCGTGATTAATTCAAGCTCTTCAGCGATGCGGCGGACTTCTGGTTTTTCCAGCTCGCCGACCGGAAACAGGCTCTGGGCAATTTGTTCGTGGCTGAGCGTATAAAGGAAGTAGCTCTGGTCTTTGTTTCCATCCAGTCCGCGCAGCAGATGGCTGCGGCCGTCACTGTCCTGACGACGGACATAGTGACCGGTTGCGATAAAGTCTGCGCCCAGATCTTCAGCGGCAAACTCCAGAAACGCTTTGAACTTAATTTCTTTATTACACAGGATATCGGGATTCGGTGTGCGACCGGCCTTGTACTCTTCAAGGAAGTGCTCAAAGACGTTATCCCAGTATTCCGCCGCAAAATTCACTTTGTGCAGTTTAATACGCAGTTTGTCGCACACGGCTTGCGCATCCGCCAGATCGTCAGCGGCGGTACAATACTCCTCGCCATCGTCTTCCTCCCAGTTCTTCATGAACAGGCCTTCAACCTGATAGCCCTGCTGTTGCAGTAACCAGGCGGAAACGGAAGAATCGACGCCGCCGGACATCCCGACGATCACTTTTTTCTGGCAGTTATCAGACATCACGAGCTCGCAAAACAATAAAACAGGCGGCGCATTCTATCACGCTGAAGTCGGGTGCGCACCTGCATGAAACGGCCAGTTGAACGGGCTAATCAGGTCTAACGGGTAGCGAACCCCCTGTTGCCATCGACGTACGCTTTCTGCCACCAGCGGCGAACGCAGGTTAGATGCCGTCAGTATCTGCTCTGGCGGCAGCCACCAGCAGCGATCAATGTCGCTGTCCTGCGGAGCGGTAGGCAGTGGCGCATCCAGATCCAGACCAAACAGAAACCGCACAAAAGGCGTATTATCGGGGGCTATCCACTGGTGAATACCGATAAAATACTGCACCGCAGCGTCAATACCGGTCTCTTCAATCAGTTCACGCTGCGCGGCTTCATGAAGCGTTTCGTCGGCTTCAAGATGACCGGCGGGCTGGTTCCAGGTTGCCACACCGTTCACCAGTTCTTCCACGACCAGAAGTTTTCCCTGTGCCTGTACCAGGCACGCCACGGTGACATGCGGTTTAAACATCGATCCTCCGGAATTGTTAACTTGAAGTTATGGAAATGATAACAGCATTCAGACTAAGGTGCTGATATCCCGCCATTCGCCGGGGGCCAGATTATCCAGCTCAAAGTCACCCATCGCATAGCGCACCAGGCGCAATGTCGGGAAGCCAATATGGGCGGTCATGCGTCTGACCTGGCGGTTGCGTCCTTCATACAGGGTGATTTTCAGCCACTGCGTAGGTATCGCTTTTCGCTCACGAATGGGCGGCTGACGTGCCCACAACCATTCGGGTTCTGCTACTTTTTCGATACCGGCTGGCAGAGTAAGGCCGTCTTTCAGATTAACCCCATCCCGTAGGGACTGCAGATCGCGCTCTTCTGGCGCGCCTTCAACCTGAACATAATAAATCTTGCCGGTACGCTTGCCGGGCTGGGTGAGCGCGGCCTGCAAGGCTCCATCGTTGGTCAGCACCATCAGTCCTTCACTGTCGCGGTCAAGACGACCCGCGGCATAAACCTCGCTCACATCAATAAAATCTTTAAGCGTCCGGCGGCCGGCTTCGTCCGTAAACTGCGGTAACACATCAAAGGGTTTATTGAACAGGAGCACGCGCCTGACGGCAGGCGGCGCTACCGCTTTACGTTGCACGGGGCGAGTTTGTCGGCTGAATCGTTTATTTGGTTGAGAAGTCTGATTAGTTTTTCGCATAAGCTTTGCAGTCTGAAACATTCAGCGCATTATAACGCGAAATTGCGGTGATTGGCGTGGCGTCAATATTCAAGTAGTATTGACGCGCATCTTACAAATCATTAACAAAAAATCGCTCGAAGGAGAGGTTAATGGAAAGCAAAGTAGTTGTTCCGGCGGAAGGTCAGAAAATCACCCTGAATCAAGGCAAACTGGTTGTGCCAAACAACCCGGTTATCCCTTATATCGAAGGGGATGGTATCGGTGTTGATGTTTCACCAGTGATGCTGAAAGTGGTTGATGCCGCTGTGAAAAAAGCCTACAACGGCGAGCGTAAAATCTCCTGGATGGAGATTTATACCGGCGAAAAATCGGTTGAACTTTACGGTCAGGATGTCTGGCTGCCGCAAGAAACCCTCGATTTAATCAAAGAATACCGCGTAGCGATCAAAGGTCCACTGACCACGCCAGTCGGCGGCGGCATCCGTTCTCTGAACGTTGCGCTGCGTCAGGAACTTGATCTGTACGTTTGTCTTCGTCCGGTTCGTTACTACACCGGCACACCAAGCCCGGTTAAACGTCCTGAAGATACCGATATGGTGATCTTCCGTGAAAACTCAGAAGATATCTATGCCGGTATCGAGTGGAAAGCGGGCACGGCAGAAGCCGACAAAGTGATCAAATTCCTGCGCGAAGAAATGGGCGTGAAGAAAATTCGCTTCCCACAGAACTGCGGCATCGGCGTTAAGCCTTGTTCGGAAGAGGGGACCAAGCGCCTGGTGCGTGCGGCAGTGGAATACACCATCACTAACGATCGTGATTCACTGACTCTGGTTCACAAAGGCAACATCATGAAGTTCACCGAAGGCTCATTCAAAGACTGGGGTTACCAGTTAGTGAAAGAAGAGTTCGGCGGCGAGCTGATCGATGGTGGTCCATGGATGAAGTTTAAAAATCCAAACACCGGCAAAGAGATCGTTGTGAAAGACGTGATCGCGGATGCCTTCCTGCAGCAAATCCTGCTGCGTCCGGCTGAATACGACGTTATTGCCTGTATGAACCTGAACGGCGACTACATTTCCGACGCCCTGGCGGCGCAGGTTGGCGGTATTGGTATCGCACCAGGCGCAAACATCGGTGACGAATGTGCCCTGTTCGAAGCAACCCACGGTACAGCACCGAAGTATGCGGGTCAGGATAAAGTGAACCCAGGTTCCGTCATCCTGTCAGCTGAAATGATGCTGCGTCATATGGAATGGTTCGAAGCCGCAGACCTGATTGTTAAAGGCATGGAAGGCGCAATCGCTGCCAAGACCGTGACCTATGACTTCGAACGTCTGATGGATGGCGCTAAGCTGCTGAAATGCTCAGAGTTTGGTGACGCGATTATCGCGAATATGTAATCCATTTTCTGGACTTAACTGAAACGGGAGCCCTAAGGTTCCCGTTTTTATTATTAGCAAACTAACGTTTATCAAAAGTTTATCAAAAAAATTTATCAAAACTACCGCATTGGGGCAATCACCTCACAATGAACAAACCAAAAAATAATCACTATTGCGCAAATGATTAATGACGAAACGCTTATGCAATAAAAAATATTAAAGTTATAATTCAAGCCAATAAGAAGAGATGATAATACGCAAAGAAATATACTCATGTTTAAGAAAAACATCCCTTTTAACCTATAGTTGGATATTTTATAATCCTCTAGACTTTTAGGGTTTTCTTTTGCTAAGAGTACAATGTAATCCCCGTTGCCAATAAATCTGCAATTTTGTAATTTTAAGTCTTTCAATGGTGTACTAACCCATTGCTTAGAAAGCATTTTCCAAGCTCCCCATACATTGAACCAATGCAATGGGTTCTTAGGGTTTATTATGGGGTTAAACAACTTCAATGCATCCTTGGCGAAAATCAAATTACCCATTGGTTCATGTGAAAGAAATCTTTTGAAAAAACAGACATTAGATTTTTTATTTTTATATGAGGTTATACAATTTCTGAGTGAGATTGCATCCACACCTAATCCATTGTTCCTTTTGGGGGAGACAAAAGCGCGGCCTTCGGTTCTTGTATAGTAAATACGGTCATTATTAATGTTTGCCAATGAGGTTTGCTTGCATGAATGGTAGAGCGCTTTTCTGGTTTTCCCTTTTTTATTTTCTGAATGACTTACTATTAAAGCTGAAACTATCAAAAGTATATAAATAACAGGGATAGTTAGAAAAAAAATATTATAAAAATTCATATGTTTTCCATTCCTTGATTTTTGACATAAGACCAATTTTTTCCTCGGTCATCATTATATCTGTCAGTTTGCTGCTGACTTTTGTGCCCTAATAACCTCCTTGTATCAATGCCTTGTGTGTTGTAAAGCCTTTCTGAAAGTGATCTTTGCTCGTGAAAGGTGGCCGGTGTTCCTCTGGACCAATCAATTTGAGCTTGATCACGGGCCTTCTTAAAATTCATTGTCAAGGTGTTGGCTTTTACCTGAGTCCCACGCTCAGCTTGAGATGTCGAATGAAAAAAGTGGATTAAAAATGGACTTATTACATAGTCTCGACAGCGAGCAACAACTTCTCTTAGACTCCAATTTATTACATCAAGTCGCAAAGATAAAGGGATCGCTATTTTATTCCCTGTTTTTTCTTGAACAATGTGTAAATGCTCATCCCATATGTCGTTGAATTTCATATTCGAAATGTCCCCCAGTCGCTGACCAGTGACGAGCGCGAGAAGCATTGCATTGCCCATATAACGATGATTGTTGTCAGCTATATCAAAAATTTTTTGCCACTCTTCTAAGCTAAGTCGTTGTCTGGTTATCTTTAGACGGGGTTGTTTAGTGGCAAGTGCCGGATTATGGCCGGGCGGCACTTCTCCATAATGTTGAGCTTCTTTGAAAACATCAATTAAGACTGAGCGGATCACTTGTGCCATGCGTGGTTGTCCAGCGACAATATACTCGTCAAGAATTTGGGCTATGTCCCGAACGTCGATAGCGGAGATCATTTTCAGGCCCACTCGTTCTTTTAATAATGAAACTGGCTTCGCTTTTTGCTTATAGGTATTCAGCTTGATGTCTCCAGTCTCAAGTCTCTTATCCTGAATTTTCCAATAGCGTTCAAGCCAGGTCATTGTATTAATTGATTTCCCTTTCGTGGACGCAATGCGGTCACTCAAAGCAAGGATTTGCCTTGTTCTTTGTTCAGCAAGACGAGAATTTGCCTCAATGGCGATAGCTCTTGCTTCTTCTTCATTTGCACCTAGGCTATGAAATTTACCAGTGATAGGATGTTTATAGCGCCAGTACACTTTGTTCACTTTTCGATTGTATAAAGGATAAAGATTCGGCACCTTTACGTTGTTTTTACGAGGTCTGGCAGCCATCGGACAATATCCTCAGCAGTGATGATGGATCTGATTTTCTGATGATGGGTTTAGCTAGGTTTCCAGTAATTTCAGCATCTTCTCTTACACGCCAGTATTTGCCTTCTTTGCTGGCAGGCGGATTGAACATTGATTGTTTTGCATATCTGCGCAGGGTGTTGAGGCTAGGTGGATTACTTCTGTATTTTAATGCAGCCCATTCCTCAAGAGTCAGCATTTGCAGCATTTGAAATTTCCTCCCTTAATGAAAAATGATGTTGCAGTTAAGGCGTTCAGCTTCGTTCTGCGCCTCGATGGGATTTTTGATAACGGTACCGTCAGGCATCAGCCAGCCATTGAGCAGATGGCTATAGGGCAGGGTGATACGTCCAACGGTGATAGGGTCGTCTGACTTTTCCATGAATACTCCACACACGATTTTTGGTTGCACTAATCCCTTGCCTTAGATGGCAATAAAACTTTTGGGATTTAGTTAATTGGCTGCTGGGTTACTGCAACAACCCAGAGCCGGGCCTCCACACTTGAAGGTTGTTGTGACATGTCACAACGAAGAGAACACACAGCGCCTCTTTGGCGCGGCCTTATGCGCCCACCAAATGCTCTCATCGTTGTGCAAAAAAGTGCGGTTAAACCGGGTGAACATTACCTTCGCTCTCCTTATGGGATGAAAGCCCCGGAGTGACCGCCAAGTACAACACTCTCTCTTTCCTGAACCTTTGCTGATTAGCGAATCATCCCGATCTTCTTTCACCTCGGGCGGCTACTTCGTGGGCGTCCTGCCTGTTCGCTACTGATGGGATAACATTAAAACATAATTGCATAATGCGCAATTATTAATATGCGTAAAATGCAAAAAAAATGGATGCAAAAAAGACATCACCAGATTTAGCGACATCTTCTAAAAGCGAGTGGAAAGGGTTATGCGTGGCGCTTGATTGCTTGAGATTGGCTGATCATTACTTTACCAAAAACATAAAACCTATGTTCATTATCCTTGTCTATTTGCCATTCTCTGTACTGGGGGTTATCAGATAGAACCAAAAGTTTGTCAGGGACAGATTGAAGTCGTTTTATGTGAATTTTTTCATCAAATCCAAAAACATAAATGCCGTCACCATCAACGTTATGTATCGATACATCCACAAACACTAAGTCGCCAGGCTCGATAGTCCCGGCCATACTATCACCACGAACATTAATCATTTTGATTGAGGACGCTGGTCGTCCGCCAAAGATCGTTTTCGCGTGCTCGCTCACATATTCGATTGAATGAATCACATCTATAACATCACCCGATACGAATGCACCAGGCCCAGCACTGGCACTCACATCAAGCACTTCCACACGATACATAGTCTCTGGCTCCTGCTTTTGAACATTCCTACTGTCATTATATACAGTGGATTCGGCAGTTCCAGGTGAAAATAACTCACTTACGTCAACGCTCAAAGCTTTGGCTATCTTGTTAATTGACTGTTCTGTAAAGGATTTCTGCTTTCCAGTTTCTAGGCGTGAGATATTAGCGCCGTCAACTCCAACGGCTTCAGCAAGCTCTTCTATTTTCATGCCCCGAGCTTTACGCAGGCTTCTAATTTTATTTCCTATGTTCATGGGCTAATTACAAATCTCATTTGCAAAATACGCAAATTATCTTGCGCAAGTTGATGCCTTCTAATAATATGCGAATTGCGCAATTTAGGAGGTAAAGATGCAAATCCCGCAAACGCCTTTGCGAGCCCTGCGGCTTGCTAATGGACTCACTTTAAGTCAGGTAGCAGTTGCAGTTCAGCTTGATGTAGGAAACCTAAGTCGAATTGAGAGAGGTATCCAAGCAGCATCAGTGGATGTAGCAGAAAGGCTGACTACCTATTTCGAAGGGAAAATCACTGAAATGCAGATTCTTTACCCTAAGAGATTCACAACGATAACCCGAGAAAAGAAATAATTTAACTACCCAAGGAAAAACAGAATGGTAGACACGATCAACCAGGCAGTTCGCCAGATGTGTAAGGCACATAAGCACGGCCGTTTAGGCATGGCTGCTGATTTAGGCATGAGTATCGATCAGTTCCATAACCATCTTTACAAGAAGTGCGGCAGTCGCTTTTTCACCCTGGATGAGCTGATGCAAATGGAAGCTTTGTCCGGCACCTATTGCGTAGCTGAGTTCATGGCCGTTAGTCATGGAATGCTGCTGGTGGACATCAAAGCGACTGGCGAGATGGACAAGGTTGATTTGTTCGATACGCAGATGAAGGCCAAGGTCGCAGAAGGTGAGCTGGCTACAGCACAGCTTGCAGCTATGGTAGACGGAGTAATTGACCATCACGAGAGCAAAACACTGTCGGCGCTGTTCCGAAAAAAACTCACTCACCAGGTACACGGTTTCTTTGGCCTTATCGCACTGTTTAGCGCAGGCACAGCAGATCACGCCGTGGACATGTTCGTATCAACCGGGAGGAAGGCTGATGTTGCCGGAATGCAGTTCGAAGCGCAGGACATTTGAAGTAGTTACAGATTTAGCAGGGGTCAGAAAAGGTGAACGCCCCGGGTTGCAGCCTAGGGCGTTCGGTGCGAGTAAATCAACGTGTGTGGAGACTCATCGCATGGGCATTGTAAATCAGAAACCGCTATTAGGGCAATTCCGCTGCCGATATCAGGCTGGCGTCCCTGTCTATGAGCAAATCATATCCTCAGCGGATGAGGCCCACAACTACCAGTGCGTGCCGCGTTTGGTAGTCGAATCAGCTTGGGAAGAGTTTTATCGTCGCCCCGAAGATGCAGGGGTGAATCATGGAAACTGAAATCATTAAGCCCTGGGTTGAGCGCTACACCGATCCGCGCGGAGTTTCGGTCACAACTGTCGGCGTTGATACGGTTAATCACCGTGTGATCTTCCGCCGCCCTGATTATCCCCATGATTGCATGCTGCCGCGGGTGTTGTTCAGTCAGAAGTTCAGGAAGGTATCACCATGAGTTTACTGCTTAAGGTCAAGCCTCTTGTGGTGAGCCCTGAGCTTGCCAGCCGCATTGGCCTCAATGAAGCCATAGTGCTTCAACAGATTTGCTACTGGCTGGAAGACACCACATCTGGCGTCGAATATGACGGGAAACGCTGGGTTTATAACACTATCGATGAATGGACAAATCAGTTTCCATTCTGGTCATCTGACACTGTTAAGCGTGCTCTTACGTCGCTTAAAAAGCGTGACCTGATTTTCGTCGAGCAGCTGAAAAAAACACAGCATGATAGGACTAATTATTACGCAATTAACCACGCAAACCCTTTATTGACCGATGAGGGCAATTTGCACTCATCGAAGAATGCAAATTGCCCTAATCGAATGGGGCAACCTGCACCAATCGAACAGGGCAACATGCCCTCATCCATCGGGGCAAATTGCCCTCATCTTACAGAGAATACAACAGAGAATACTACAGAGATTACAGGTAAAGACTCTTGTCCGGTTTCTGCGAAACCCGACAGTGATTCTTCCGAGGATGCTTTCCGTGTTCTTGAGCATCTTAATCGCGCCGCTGGATTGCGTTATCAGAAATCGAAATCGTCACTGGGTCCTATCCGTGGTCGCCTTAGTGAAGACTTCAGCGCTGATGAGCTGATCCTTACCGTGGATTACACCATTGCCAAGTGGTCTGAAGACCCGAAGATGAGCGAGTTCGTCCGGCCAGAAACCATTTTCCGTCCCGGAAAGTTTCCCGGTTATCTGAGTTCAGCCCAGAAGTGGGACCGTGCCGGCCGTCCACCATGCATCAACGGCAAGTGGATGCGTAACGTAACCGCTTTGCCACCAGTAGACAGCCAGACGCCTCCGGGCTTCCGTGGCGCTTAAGGGGGATTCATGGACAACGCCGAAATTATTCTTGAATGCCTCCGCACTCACGGTGGAATGAGCATGAAGCGCATCAGCGAAAAGACAGGCATTAAGTACGCAACAGCCCGCGATGCGGTTTTTCAGATGTGCGAGCAGCTCATCCTGATTCGCAATCAGAAGTGGCTGTTTACGGTAAACACCGCGCCCAGGCCTGAAGAGAACGGTGACTATCTCAAAGCCGTTCAGACAGCGACTGAGCTTGAGAGCAAGGGCCTGTGGCTTCGCGCCAGCCATAACTGGTTGAACGCCATGATGACAGCCACCTTCGAACACAACCGTCAGGTTGCAAAAGTCAGGAGCGATAACTGCGCGGCCAGAGGCGCTATACGCTGCAGCAGCTATAGCGGCATCAACAGTGGGAAAGTCAGCGATTACTGGCAGTGGGAGGTTTACCGATGAAACCAGCCCTTAAACGCCACTTTGAAGAACACGAATATTTCTACAGGTCATTGCCAGAAGTGCTGGTAATCATCCTGTTACTGATTATCTATCTGGTTTGGGAGTTACACACAGCATGAGCACCTTATCACTGGTTTACAAAGACAAAGACGAAAAAGGGACCAACATCACTACGCGCAAAACCTATTTGCTGAGCGTTGATGAGCTTTACGTCGAGCCTGGTTATAACGTTCGTGATATTGACCAGACTCACGTTGAAGAATTCCGTGATGCGTTTATCGCTGGTGAGCATGTCCCGCCGCTTGCCGTTCAGGTTACTGAGCATGGCATCAAGGTTATCGACGGGCATCATCGTTACTTCGGCGCGAAGCTGGCTCAGGAAGCTGGTCATGAGCTGCGCCTTGAGTGCAAAGACTTCGTAGGAAGTGAAGCAGACCGCATTGCATTCATGGTGACAAGCAGCCAGGGCAGAGCATTACTTCCGCTTGAACGTGCCGCTGCCTATCAGCGCCTGGTCAATCAGGGCTGGGAACCGGCAGAGATAGCGAAGAAGGTTAAGCGTTCGGTCACTGATGTTGAGCAGCACCTGCAGCTTCTGACTGTTGGCGATGGCCTGATTGATATGGTCAGGTCTGGTGAAGTCGCAGCGACCACTGCGTTAGCTCTTCAGCGTGAGCATGGTGCAAAGGCTTCCAGCGTTGCACAACAGCAGATGGAGAAGGCCAAAGCCGCGGGCAAAAAGAAACTTACCAAAACCGCCGCGATGCCGAAGTTCAACGCAGAGAAGGCGCGGCGATTGGTCGAATTGCTATGCGATGCGCAGTCAGGAGACGATGAAGACGGCCTGACAGGGCTGTATCACAATTCCAGCTATACCGATGAGATCATGTCTATCCTGGCGGAATACCGTGAAGGCATTCCCGGCGCTGAAAAAACTTCGGAACCAGAGCTGGTGCAGGAGCAGCAGGGCGGCGAAGAGTTACCGCTTAAGCGTGTTGATATTCTTGAGCAAAGCGGCGTTGAGACGATGGCCTGTGTTGTGGCTGCGTTCGGCATGAAGCACGAATACAGTTTCAGTGAGTCAAAATACGCGCACGTGTGGGCCTCAGATTCAGTTGAAAGCCCAGAGATGTTGGTTGTTCCGCCTGAAACCGTCCAGAAGGCAAAGCGACTCATTCAGGAGCATCAGGACGATCTTGAATTAAAATTGTGGGTTGCTGAAAAGTTCGAAGGCCCGGACGAAGACAGTTTCCGCTTCCGTCGCTTTCATTCGGCATTGGTCGAAACCCGCCTTGTTAAACCCTGCACGGTGGGTGAGTTCATTGAGCTGGTGGAGCAGACAGACCCTAACTGCTGGGATAACGTCCGACTCTTACGTGGAGCAGTCAAGGAACTTTTAGGCGAAGAGGGCAATGCCGTGTGAAATTAACCCTGCCATTTCCACCAAGCCTTAACGGTTACTGGCCGGCTACGAATACGGGTATGAAAATTAGCGCCTCCGGGCGCTCTTTTCAATAAATATCATTTATAGGCCATACAAATATTGATGTTGAACATTTAGATTGATTTCTGAATCTTACGCAATTTTTTCTATTAATTGCAATATAATTGAATTTTTATATTGATTGATTGAATTCTTTAACATAATCTAAATTATCTTTAACAGCTTGTGTTTTTCTGGATTGTATGTCGGTTTGATTTTATAATCATTACATAATTATAAGCTATGGTCGAATTTTTAACGAGTTCAGGTTAGTTTGAAAGGTAGTAAATTGATTTAATAATAAGGAGGTAGCATGGATGTTCGTAAGGTTTTCGAGGCCATTAGTCTCGAATTGACAGCAAACTTCAATAAAAGCGTTCAAATAAAGCACAGTGGTGGGAAAGGAAGTAATAGAGAAGACACTTTTGTAGAATTTCTCAAAGATTATCTTCCAGGAAAGTATGGCGTCGGTCGTGGAGAGGTCATAACATCTGAGAATGATGTTAGCGGTGAGTTAGATATTGTTATCTATGATAAGGATCATTGTCCACTTTTTATAAAATCAGACTCGCATTCAATTTATCCCAGGGAAAGCGTTTTCGGGGCTATTAGTATGAAGTCTCATCTGGATAGTGAAGAGTTAAAAGATGCCTACAATAATATAGTAAGTTTGAAAAAAATAATGCCGGAGAAAGGATTTTCCAAATCATCTAACCCCGGGATGATTTCAGGGTTCTCACCTGTAGTTCCTGTTACTGCAATATTTGCTTATTCTGCAAACAGGAGTCTTGAAGCTATCGCCAAACAAGTTAAGGAGTTAGACAAAGGACTTGAAAACCTAAACTTGAGGCCGGATTTCGTTGTAGTACTTGATTTGGGTATAGTAGGGCCGGAGGGCCGGATAAGAAATCAGTTTAATCAATATAATCTTCCAGATAAACCTGACAGGGTTTCACCTTTAAGAGCAGCAGGAAGACATACTCTCCTACGGTTTTATATGCAGTTTCTTGACGAGTTAAATTCAATAACGCAACCTGATCTCGACCTTAATTCTTATTTCAATATGCCATCTAAGGTAGGAAAGTATAAGGTAAGGAAACATGACTGCTTGGCAATTCAATTTCCGGGGGAGTCAGAGGCTTCAGTAAAAAAAATTACATTTGAATGTATAGATAGAATTGTTAATGGCTCAATAAAGGTTACGCTCAAGCAGCACTATTTAAACCATCTTGGGAGTGTACCTCAAGGGATGGACGAAAAAATGATTCTTTCTAATTTTGTCCATGAGTATAACCCTAAAAATAAACCACCAATCCAGTTTCATGTTGATGATAATGGGAAGCCAGTTATTGGTGAGAATTGTTTTCAGCCGTTTTTTATATATGTAGATGGCAATGGTTATGCCATTGACTTCAACAGCCTTTCTAAGAGTGATTTTGAAGATAACCCTGACTTTACTATCGATGAGCTTTTTTCTAGTTAACAATTAAACATTTACAGTTCCTAGTTGTCTTGTGTGTTGTTTGAGCGCAGGAATATAAATAGATTGGCTTAGAGCAGTGAGGGAATATGGACATCGAAAAAGAGAGGTAACATCTATCCAGCTCACGTTGGGGAGGAAATGATCTCAAATAGCGGTTATAGTGCGAATACCGGGGGCATGTTGCAGATGCTTTTGGTAAAGGTTGGTCCCGTTCACTTGCAGGTGATGGGGCGGGGCCGTTTAAAAATAATGCGAGTAAAGTGTGTGGAGTGTTCAATATGCATAACCAGATTTCTGGTGGCTTAGTGCCATCATCACGTCCTTTCGCGGCAATGCCAGTTATAACCAGCTATGAAATTGCTGAGCTTGTTGGTAGTCGTCACGACAAAGTGAAGCAGTCCATTGAGAGGCTCTCAGAGCGCTCAGTAATAGCTTTACCCCCAATGGGGGAAAAGGCCACTGCAGGCCGTCCATCAGCATATTATATTTTCGAAGGCGAGCGCGGTAAGCGCGACAGCATCATTGTTGTTGCTCAGCTCTCTCCTGAGTTCACTGCACGTTTAGTTGATCGCTGGCAGGAGCTTGAAAGCGCAGTATCTAAGCCATTACAAATCCCTCAGTCATTCGCCGAAGCTCTTCGCATGGCTGCTGACCTTGAAGAAGAGAAAGAGCGTCTTCAGCTTCAACTCACAGAAGCTGCACCCAAGGTAGAATTTGTTGATCGCTACGTCACAGCCAATGGTTCAATGACATTCCGGCAGGTGACTAAGCTGCTGGGGGCTAAAGAGCCAGAGTTTCGTTTATTTCTCATCGAAAGCCGCATCATGTATCGCCTCAGCAATGTCCTGACGCCATTTCATCAGCACATCGAAGCCGGAAGGTTTGAAGTTCGGACCGGCACAACCAACGCCTCAAATTACGCATACAGTCAGTCACGCTTCACTGCCAAAGGCGTTCAGTGGATTGGCGGGCTGTGGACGGCTTACAAAGCGAAAAGGGGTGATGAGTGAGAGCACTGCTTACGCCTGAAGTTGCTCCGCGCACAGGGATAGTGCTGCTCAAGCCTGGCTCTGACCTGATGGGGATGTTTCGTGGCCGCGTTCTGGTGAGTACACCGACAGCGGACATGGCCGACCTTCCATCAGGCAGGATCAATGACGGCACACAGCCGCTGCTTGATGAGCAATCTCTGATTCCGTTCTTCAGTCATGATCGTGTTATCGCCGCCGCTGGTGGAGCTAATGGCCTGGCTGGTTTCGTGCGTGGTTTTGAATGCTGCCAGTGGCACGATGATGCGACATGGCATCACCATGAATACACGCTTCACGAAACTGAATCCGGCTTGGTGTCATTGTGCTACAGCCACGATAATCAGTTCAGGGAGCATGGCACACCCGGCAAGCTGGACAACATCGCTAAGGGAAACACAGCGCTGTGGATAATCAGGATGGTTTGCAGCCAACTCGGTTTGCATGGGGAGCATCAGCTTACTCTGCCCGAGCTGTGCTGGTGGGCCTCACTGAATGACCTTATCGACCTGATACCTGAAGCGCCGGCACGGCGCGTTCTCCGTATGCCAGTAAAGATTATCTCAGGTGAGCTTAAAGAATCGCATATCGCGCCAGAACGCCAGCCTCAACAGGTTATTCAGCAGGCGGCTGAGCAGGTCAAAAAGATAATCACTCTCGTCGCTGACCCTGAATCCCCTGAGTCATTCATGAGACGTCCTAAGCGTAAGCGCTGGGAGAGCCAAAAATACACACAGTGGGTTAAGGCGCAGAAATGTGCATGCTGCGCTAATCAGGCAGATGATCCGCATCACATCATTGGACACGGTCAGGGAGGTATGGGAACAAAGGCACATGATTTATTCGTGATTCCGCTTTGCAGGGCGCATCACGACGAGTTACACCGCGACCCAAAACTTTTTGAGTCGAATTACGGCAGTCAGATCGAACTGTTATTCCGGTTTCTTGATCACGCTATTTCAGTTGGCGTTATTGGGACAGATAAAAAATAAAGTGTGTGGAGGAGATTTAATATGCGTGACATTCAACTGGTATTAGAGCGTTGGGGTGGCTGGGCTGCATGTGAGGGTACTCAGGTGGGCTGGAATCCAACAAGCCCCATGTTTATTACACTGCTGCCAAAGAGCACCAGTAGCCGTCCTTCGTGCTGTGACAATGACGGCATGATTATTGATACCGCTGTTGGGATGCTTAAAAAGGTTGGTCGCCTGGATGAACTGGATTTAATTATGGCGCATTACCGTTATGACGTTTCCAAATCAACAATTGCCCGCTGGCTTAAATGCTCAGAGGGTAAAGTGCGCCAAAAGTTGATGATCGCTGAGACGTTTATTGATGCCTGCATACTGATGACAGATGCCCGGCTTGAGATGGACGAAGCCACTCAGAAAACTATTTTTCAAAAAACTGCTTAATCTGCTTTTCGTTACGAATTTCTCTATGTAATCTGTTAAGAGTGGTAACAACGCATAGCTTCTTAAATTAGAAACCTCGCCAACTGGCGGGGTTTTTTCATTTCCACACAATACCAAAGGCACTGAGCGCAGCCGGTTTATCCGTTCTGTCCAGGACTGCAAACCTGTAGCGCCTTTCATATTGTGATAGCTTTTGCCCTGGGTAGACGTACCAGGTTATTAATCTCGTGAGAGTCAGGGCTGCTTAATTGCTGCTGGGATGTGCTATGTTCAAAGTAATGCAGTGAATCCACCTGTGCGGATGGGCTGAATCGAACATATCTAAGCGATATTGTTGATGAGCGAGCAGGGTTACAGATTTCCCCCCTCACCGGGAGGCACCCGGCACTGCAGAGTTTTAGCCACATTAACAGCATTTCAAAGCCTGCTTTTGCGGGCTTTTCTAATTTATAGGTTAGCTATTCTTAAGTATAGGTTGGGTTAGACTAAAGTGCAGTTGTTGAATAAGTGATGAATCTTCAGAATGGCTTATGGATTTCAAAAAAAATCCCTCAAGTCATCTAAGGTCTCGGCAACCAGGTAGGGATGACAAGAGGGAAGCCAAAACGGCCAACTCCAGGGAAAATCCTTAGTAACCATAACACATATTTATAAATATTTTGATTGATTTGAGTCAACAACTGAAGCCTGCTTATGCAGGTTTTTTTGTTTTAATGTCTCTCAATCATTTTGGGGTAGTAGCTTTTTTATACTTAAATTTATTTTAAGAGTGGCATTTATGTTGCATATGAATGCCTTGGTAGCCGCTTTACAGAACAATATGCCATTTGGTTTTTTCTGCAGAACTTGTGTTTATCAGATTGGTCTTATTCTTTCCTTCATTACTACATAGGGAAGGATTTTGAAAATATCCAAAAGAGCAACCTGGCTTTTAGTTTTCTTGTTCTGTGTTGTTGTTTGGGGCCTGATAGCCACTGCAGTTGCTTTTGCTGGAGATGACAGGAGGGTTCCCCCCAAGATGCAGCCCGGGCATTCAAACTCGAAGGTGGATGTAGAAAAAATCAAGAAGCTTAATTTAAACCCTCAGCAAAAAAAATTCATTGAGTCGTTAATTGAAACACCGTCAGAAAAGTCTGGCGGTAACTAAAGAGTCAAAGGATTTTTTATAAGAAGTGATTCTAAAGGTCGCCATCGGGCGGCCTTTTTTCGTTTTTGCGCTCGCCAATCAGCAACCATTTACCCTTTGACGCCGTGGCGATGCGCAATCTTTTCCTCAACGACAAGCCGCCATCATTCCGGTGGCGGGAACTAAGCGCATGCCTCCAGAAAAAGACCCGGGCTTTTGGGCCACAGTGCTGCTGTGGCTGTATGCCCACAAAACAGAATGGGGATATGCCGGGGTAGCAGGCATGTTTTCACTATTACGCAGTGCCTATGCAAAAAGCCCGTGGAGTAAGCGGGTTCTCGACGCTGTTTCCTGTAGTGCGCTGGCGTTCTTCGCTGCGCCAACACTTCAGGTCTTCGGCGCTCTCTTCAACTGGAACATCCCTGACGCTGCCGCACAGGTATTCGCGGTTTACATCGGGTATGTCGGCAATGACTACATCAGCGCCAGACTGCGCGGGTGGATAGACAGAAAATCAGGGGAACCTAATGACGGGCAGCAATAATTCACGCGGCATACGTAATAACAATCCAGGGAATATTCGCTGGGGCGACGAATGGAAAGGTCTGGTGCCTGAAGCCCAGCGTACCGATAAATCATTCTGTCAGTTCAAAGCGCCAGAATTTGGTATTCGGGCGATGATCATCATCCTTCGCAACTACCAGAGCAAATACGGCCTGAAAACCATTACGGGCATCATAAAGCGCTGGGCACCGCCGAACGAGAATGACACGCAGGCTTATATCCGCAGTGTGGCGCAGGCTACAGGTACTGATGCTGATAAGCCCATCGACCTGACGGACAGCCGTAAGCTGTTCCCGCTTTTGCAAGCAATTATTAAGCACGAGAACGGCGCACAGCCATACGAATATGACGTTTTTATTCGGGCGCTCGATCTCGTCTGACAGCAGGAGGTCGTATGGCCGCTTTCACGCTCATCAAAAACTATTCACACATCTTCGTCATTGGCCTTATCTGCCTGGCACTCTGGATGCTGAATGCCCGTAGCTCACAGCTTGAGGCAACCAATCAGCGCCTTGAGAAGCTGGCGAACAGCAAAGATGAGCAGATTAACGACCTGCGTTCCAAGAATGACGGCCTGGCTGCCAGCGTTAACGAGCTTGTGACAGCCGTTAAGCACCAGAATGAAGTAATGGTGCAGGTCACTGAACAACGCGCCGTAACAGCCCAGCAGAACCGGAAACTACAGAATGAAATCAAGCAATATCTTGCAGCGGATAAGTGCGCTGTTGCTCCTGTTCCCGCTGATGCTGCTGACAGGTTGCGGAGTGCAGCAAAAGCCGCAAGTGGAGTACCGGACAATCAGCCAGCCACGGCTAAACCTTCCGGCAGAACTGACGAGCCCGATTGAAGCGCCAGCGCCGCCCGATCCAATGATGTTCGGTGACAGCGTAAGCCTCAATGCAGAGCTATACGGCGTGGTGGCCCGGTGCAACATCGACCGCGCTGCAATTAGAAAGATTCAGTCCAAAAAATAGCCAGTCGTATTAATAAAACTGGCTAATCGTATTTAACTAAGAGCGACGTGATCTTGATATCCAGCCTCCACCGGATACGTTTTTATTGTCTTCACTCTTTAGTTCTTGCAAATAATCCAAACCGCTAGCTGTTATGCGAATCGTTGGTAGATCAAGCTGCCAAGGGTGGCCTGAGCTAAGAGGTGTAAAAGTCATTCCGCCCACTAGGTAGCCATGGTCCTTGAGGTAGACTAAATAGCCGGTTAGATCTAGGGGCTCACCAACCTCATTACTGAGTTTTTCCCAATCCTTAACCGAGCCTGGAAACACATCTGCAAGTGTTGATAAAACATGAATCAACAAGTCTTTTTTGATATCCATTTTTGAACCCCAGAAGTAACGTCAACATTGACAAGGGGATTATATCATTAAGATAAATTTAATGCTGACATCCACAAATCCAGCTAAGGGTCAAATAATTATGAGTGAAGCAAAGCCGCAAGACGGCAGCACAGTAAAAGGCTATCGCACGCTTGGGCCCAAAGAAATCGACGAAATGAATCACCTAAAACAGGCAAGTCGTGATTTTTGCACTTTGCTTGAAGCGCAGAAATCATGGGTTCAGGACGAATTGCAGATGACAGGAAATCATTCTGTGGAAGCGAATGAAGCAGGTCGCTGCCTGTCAATTGCCCGAACAAAGATGCAGGAAGCCTGTATGTGGGCCTGTCGTGCAGTAGCCCGGCCAGATGCTGACTGCTAAAGAATCCTCCGACAAGGGATAACGGTTAGCCACGCTGTGAAGCGTTGCGAAGCTGGAATGATTAATATGCTTCATATTTCCTCATGTTCAAGTTAAATTTTACTCCTTTAAAAGGGAGGTTTCATGGTCAGCATTTGGGCAACAATACTTGTGGCAATACTTTCATCGGGCTCAGCTTTACTTGCGGGGATAATGACAAACAGGGCTACAGAAAGAAGACTTGCATTGCAATCATCTCTTGATAGAAAAAGAGAGTTGATGAAAAGCAAGTTAGTCAAGGCTGAGGAAATTTACGTTTCTCTCCTACTTTTTCAACAAATGATTTTTAATATACACATGGCTTGGGTAGCTGTTGCAAAATCTGAATTAACAGTTGACCAGATGATGAAGAAAGCGGAGAAGCACTCAGAAGACAGTGATGCAATTGTCGTGAATGCAAAATTAGGAATTTACTTCCCATCTTTAAAAGAGAAACTTAATGAGGCTAGACAGCACCTTAAGCCTGCAAATAAGTGCTACTTTAAGTTGGTAGGTGGAGAAAACATATCAGACAAAGAAAAGATGAGTTTCGTTAACATCATTTTAGATGCCGGCTCCAAATTTGATGACGAGATTGATGAACTGTTGTTAGAGCTTAGTAGGGATGTAAATTCAAATTTCTAATCCGCCCCAGGGCGGTTTTTTTTGCTGAAAAATGCATTCAATGAGTTCAATTTTCAGCATAAACATAATGAATCATCGGCTGGTGGTATCACCATTGCCGAAGGCTATATCTATCTGACCAGTAGGAAACTCTGAATGGAAGTCGTGATTGATGGAATTGCCTATGCGCCAGTGAATGAACGGGCAACAAATATCGGTATTGCCATCAGCACACACAGCCGCCATGACGTTTTATCGCGCGCCCTCGAGCATCAGATTAAGTTCCTTCCGGCTGGTGCGCTGGTGGTTGTGATTGATGACGGCTCAAACGTTCCGGTAACAGCTCCCGCCGGAGTCAGGGTTATTCGCCGTGACATGTCACGCGGCATAGTGGCATCAAAGAATGCCAGCTTACAGACGCTGATTGATGCTGGTTGTGAGCATCTATTTCTGTGGGATGATGATGCGTGGCCTATAGCTGGTGGATGGGAACGACCCTACATTGACTCACCCGAACCGCATCTGGCCTATCAGTTTCAGGACTTCGCCACAGGCCAGAAGCTAAACGACATAGCAGTGCTTTACCGGGACGATAAGCACGTTGCCTACACAGGCCAGCGCGGCGTGATGCTTTACTACCATCGCAGCGTGATTGAAAAGGTGGGTGGCTTTGATCCCATCTATCAGCGCGGCATGTATGAGCATTAAGATTTAGCGTTACGCATTCACAATGCCGGTTTAACGTCATGGGCTTTCGCTGATGTCGTCGGTTCGGAAAAGTTAATTTACTCACTTGATGAGCATCAGGCTGTAGAGCGTTCCGTGTCTAAGCCAGATCGTGAAGCACAGGTTAAGCGCAATGTGACGATTCACAACGAGCGCCGCAACAGTGGCTACACCGGATATGCAGAGTACCGCGACAGGCGCAATGTCGTTATCACCACTTTACTGACCAGCCAGCCGGACCCACAGCGTGGAACGAAGATAACGCCTTCGCCTGACCTGCTGGCTAAGTGGGCGTCATCGCTAAGTGGTTGTGGCCGAATCGTCCTGGCTGATGAGCTGGAGACTGTTCCGGCTGATGTCGAGTTATTCCGCGTGCTGGATGTGAAGATGAATGTCTACTTCCGGCGCTGGCTGCACATCTGGCAGCACTTACGCGATCACCCTGAATATCATTTTGTCTGGTGTACCGATGGCACTGATGTAGAAATGCTTCAGCAGCCCTGGCAGGAAATGGAAGAGGGCAAGATTTACGTTGGCTCTGAGCCTAAGACTTACGCCGACACATGGGCTAAGCAGAATCATCCCGAAGCTATTTGTCAGGCGTTCATCAATGAGCATCGCAACGATGTGATGTTAAACGCTGGCCTGTTGGGTGGCACCCGCGATGATGTGATGGCAATAGCGCATGGCATTGTCCGGCTGTATTACCACATCGAATCATTGCGGTTCTGGGGCAAAGAGCACTCAGCGGCATCCGTTGGAGATATGATCGCTTTCGGCATAGTCGCTCATCGTTACCGTGAACGTCTGGTTACAGGCCCGCATATCCATACCGTTTTTAAGTCTGACGGCCTTGGTAAGGAGTGCGCTTTCTGGCGCCATAAATAATTCATTAAAAACATTTCATCCTTTAATCGGGAGGCTTTGCCATGCCTGCAAGCAGACCACTAGATGAGAGATTTTGGGAAAAGGTGAATAAATGCGGAGAAGACGAATGCTGGTTGTGGAAAGGATCAACATCGTCATCGAGTGGTGGGAGACATATTAAACCACAGGTATATGGAAAAATTGCTGCATCTAGAACGCCATCTGGAAGGAAGTTTTGGGCTGCTCACAGATTATCATGGGTGTTAAAAAATGGTCATATTCCTGAAGGAAAGCTCGTAGACCACAAATGCCATAACACGCTGTGTGTTAATCCATCGCACCTCAGATTAGTTACACCCAAACAAAATAGTGAGAATCGTGCAGGTGCTGCCACCACAAAGAATTCAAGTGGCCGGCGTGGTGTCAGGTGGAATAAAAATATAGGCAAATGGCACGCGTATTACAGCCACAATAATCGATCTCACTGCGTTGGTTTTTTTGACGACCTAGAAGAAGCATCACAGGCGGCTAAAAATGCTCGCAATAAGGTGTTCACACACAATGACGCAGACAGAAATTAAGTTCGTCGTCGTCGGCCATCACACTCGCTGTCACCATGCAGAACACTTGGCGTGGTCGCTGTGTGCTCACCTGCTGATTGATGAAGGCCAGCACGGCGCAAACTGGAATCACCGCCGCGCCATTGAGTGGGCCAGCCAGCAGGATTGCCGCGTAGTGATAATGGAAGACGATGCGCTGCTGGTAGGTGGCTTCATCGAAAAGGTATCAGCCTGGCTTGATCGATTCCCTGATGATTTGCTGTCTTTCTATTTAGGCACCGGCAGGCCACCACAGTATCAGCTTGAGGTGGCAACAAAGCTTATCGACAGCGACCAGCGCCAGACTGACTACATCAGAATGAGCAGGCTGATTCACGGCGTCTGTTACAGCATACCTCGGCATCGCATCACTGATCTGCTGACAAGATGGGACAGCGCAAAGCCAGCCGACTATGCGGTTGGTGATGCCTGTGGCGGTGATGTTATCTATCCCTGTTACTCGCTGGTTGACCATGCAGACTCGGCAACGGTAGAGCGGCACCCCGACAAAGAACAACGCACAGAACGCCGCAGGGCGTGGAGGCTTGATGCCAGCCAGAATACCCAGAGCATGCCGGAAGCTCGGTTGTGCCAGCACTACGACAGACGGATCGGGTTACTGTGACGCTCACCGCAATGAAGGCTGGCAACAGCACCAGAGAGGACAGAGCAGACACGAGCGGGGCTATGGCAGCAAGTGGGATGTGATAAGGGCTCGCGTCCTGCAGCGTGACCGGCATCTCTGCCAGAACTGCCTGAGAAGCGGAAGGCCAACAGCAGCCAAGACCGTTGACCACATCGTACCCAAAGCACATGGGGGTACCGATGATGATACCAATCTTGAGGCCCTGTGCTGGCCCTGCCACCGCAGCAAAACCGCAAAAGAAAGGTTGAAATGAGAATCAATATCATCAAAGTGGTTTCAAATGTAACTATCTCACCTCAAATGAGATCCATTATCATTTGTCGAGGGGAGGGCGGGTCGAAAGTTCACCCCTCTCGCCTTTAAGGACCGCCGCCTAACCTTTTTTCGCATCGCCGCAGGTTAGAAAACTTTTTTTGGGGTGACCCAACCAGTGATTAATAGGAGTTTTCGATTATGCCAGGACCGCCGAAAACCCCGACACATCTGGCTTTGGTGAAGGGGAACCCATCAAAACGCGCTATAAACAAAAACGAGCCAAAACCTAAGTCTGGGGTACCCCCAATTCCAAAGCATCTGGATAAGATGGGGAAGTACTGGTTCAAGCGAATTGGCGAAGAGCTTGATGCCGTTGGTGTCATGACCACGCTCGACGGTAAAGCCCTTGAGCTGCTGATTGAGGCCTACACCGAGTACCGTCAACACTGCGATGTTCTGGCTGAAGAGGGCTACACCTATAAGACGGTGTCAGCAACAGGCGAGAATATTGTTAAAGCTCATCCGGCAGCAGTAATGAAGTCCGATGCGTGGAAGCGCATTCGGGCGATGCTCACTGAATTTGGCATGACACCGGCCAGCCGTTCTAAGGTTGGCGCTAAGGGCCCTGCTGAAGCCGATCCCCTTGAAGAGTTTCTTAAAAAGCGCAAATGATGAATGGCAACTGTTCAGGCTGGTATTCAGTACGCCGAGAGCGTGCTGTCTGGCGAGATCGTTGCTGGCGAACTGGTGCGCCTGGCGTGTCAGCGTTTTCTCAATGATTTAGAGCATGGGCCGGAACGCGGTATCTACTTCAGCGAGGACCGCGCTCAGCATATTCTCGACTTTTATAATTTTGTTCCTCATGTCAAAGGCGCTCTTGCGGGTAAGCCGATAGAGCTGATGCCCTGGCATATTTTCATCCTCATTAATTTGTATGGCTTTGTCATCCCACTCGTCGATGAGGTGACGGGCGGGCACGTTTTTGATGAAGATGGCGATGTGATTATGGTTCGCCGTTTTCGCACTGCTTATAACGAAGTGGCCCGTAAAAACGCCAAATCAACCCTTTCTTCAGGGGTTGGTCTTTATATGACCGGGGCTGACGGGGAAGGTGGCGCAGAGGTTTATTCTGCGGCCACAACACGCGATCAGGCTCGCATCGTTTTTGACGATGCCAAAAACATGATTAAGAAAGCGCCCCGGACGCTGGGGCGGCTGTTCGGTCATGTGAAGCTGAACATCCATCAGGAGCGAACAGCATCCAAATTTGAACCCCTTTCGAGCGACGCTAACAACCTCGACGGCCTCAATATTCACTGCGGAATTGTTGATGAGCTTCATGCTCACCGTACCCGCGATGTCTGGGACGTATTGGAAACGGCGACGGGAGCACGTCTTCAGTCGCTGCTGTTTGCCATTACCACGGCGGGGACTAACAAAGAAGGCATCTGTTTTGAGCAGCGTGATTACGCCATAAAGGTGTTGCGCGGGGTGGTTGATGATGACACCTATTTTGCCGTCATTTACACCCTTGATGAGCATGACGACCCGTTTGATGAGGCGAACTGGCCTAAAGCTAATCCCGGACTGGGTATCTGTAAGCGCTGGGACGACATGCGCCGCCTTGCCAAAAAGGCAAAAGAGCAGGTTGCAGCTCGTCCAAACTTTTTCACCAAACACCTTAACATCTGGGTTACGGCTGAAAGCGCCTGGATGGACATGGATCGCTGGTCAAAAATGCCGAAACTCGGCGCTGATGAAGACCGTAAAACGTGGCCGATGTGGGTGGGCGTTGACCTCGCCAACAAGATTGATATCTGCGCAGCGGTTAAGACATGGCGTGACCCATCCGGTGAAACTCACATGCAGTCACGTTTCTGGATACCGGAAGGAAGGCTTGAAACCGCACCTGCTCATATTGCTGAGCTTTACAGAAAGTGGTCTGCAGCCGGTTATCTTGAGCTGACCGATGGTGACGTTATCGACCACGCGATGATCAAAGCGGACATAGTTAAGTGGGTCCAGGGGGAAAATATTAAGGAGATTGCTTTCGACCCTTGGAGTGCTGTTCAGTTCAGTCTGTCGCTTGCTGAAGAGGGTTTACCGCTGGTAGAGGTGGCTCAGACGGTAAAAAACTTATCAGAATCAATGAAGTCTGTTCAGGCAGAAATTTACGGTAATAAATTCCACCATGACGAAAACCCTGTCATGACCTGGATGATGTCAAACGTCACGGTTAAGCCTGACAAAAACGACAACATTTTCCCAAACAAGTCCACGCCTGAAAACAAGATTGACGGGCCGGTCGCGCTGTTCACTGCCAAAAGCCGAATGCTGGTAAATGGTGGTGAGGATGCGCAGGACCTGAGTGGATTCTTCGAAAACCCGATAATGATAGGCGTCTGATGAAAAAACAAAAGCAGCCTGGCAAGGTTAAATCAGCCTTGCTGAACTGGTTAGGCGTACCGATTGGATTAACAACGGGTACTTTCTGGCAAGAATGGATGGGGATGAGCAGCAGTGGAAAGGTTGTCTCAGCCGATAAAGCTATCCAGCTTTCAGCGGTATGGGCCTGCGTCCGGCTTTTGAGCGAATCAGTCTCGACGCTTCCGCTTAAAATCTATCAGCGTCAGGATGATGGTTCACGCAAGCCCGCCACGCAGCATCCTGCTTATCAGGTACTTTGTCGGCGCCCTAATCTGGAGATGACGCCGTCGCGCTTTATGCTGATGCTGGTTGCCAGTATCTGCCTGCGTGGTAATGGTTTTGTCGAAAAAAAGATGATCGGCAACAAACTGGTTTCACTGGTTCCGCTACTGCCGCAAAACATGGTTGTTAAGCGACTTGATGATGGTTCTCTGCAGTACACCTACACCGAAACATCATCCCAACGCGTGATACCCGTTAAAAACATCATGCACATTCGTGGATTCGGGCTTGATGGTGTCTGCGGCATGATGCCGATGATGGCGGGTCGTGATGTCATCGGCGCGGCTATGGCAGTGGAAGAGTCAGCCGCAAAAATTTTTGAAAACGGCCTTCAGAGTTCGGGGTTTCTCTCCGCTGAAACAGCCCTTGATAAAGATCAGCGTGAAAGGCTGCGTGGCTATATGCAGGCATTCACCGGTTCCCGTAACGCCGGGAAAATTATGGTCCTTGAAGGCGGCCTTAAATACCAAAATGTGACAATGAATCCCGAAGCGGCACAAATGCTTGAGTCCAGGGCTTTCAGTATTGAAGAAATATGTCGCTGGTTCAGGGTTCCCCCCTTCATGGTGGGCCATGCAGACAAGCAAAGCAGCTGGGCCTCAAGTGTTGAAGGTATGAACCTTCAGTTCCTGACGAATACTCTCAGGCCGCTTCTTGTGAACATTGAGCAGGAAATTTCACGATGTCTGCTTGATGGTGACGAAGAGTTATTTGCGGAATTCTCGGTTGAAGGGTTATTGCGTGCAGACAGTGCCGGACGTTCTGCCTACTACACAACAGCACTTCAGAACGGATGGATGTCACGTAATGACGTTCGTCGCCTGGAGAATATGCCGCCAATTGAAGGGGGTGAGATTTATACCGTACAGCTAAATCTCACGCCACTGGAAGACCTGAAGCAAAATAGCCAGGCCGCTCAGGCCGCTAACCTTCTGAAAATACATAACTACGTTTTCCCGGATATTCCTTTCGAACAATCCCCGCTTAAGAAAGCGGCTTAGGAGCTACCCAAATGACACTGAAAAGCCTTCCGGCTGCGCCGGCAGGACGGCCTTCTGCACTCTCAAATCGGGATTTGCCGTCTGCTGCTATGGAACGCTGGAACGGCGGTATCAAAGCCGCTAAGCCAGATGAAAACAGCATTTCCGTGTTTGATGTGATTGGTGCTGACTACTGGGGTGATGGAGTGACTGCCAGCCGTATCGCGGGCGCACTACGTTCAATGAATGGGGCTGACGTCACCGTGAACATCAACTCACCTGGTGGTGACATGTTTGAAGGTCTCGCCATCTACAACCTTCTGCGTGAGTACGAAGGAAAAGTGACCGTAAAAGTCCTTGGTCTGGCGGCTTCAGCGGCCTCAATTATTGCGATGGCTGGCGATGATATCCAGATAGGTCGTGGTGCATTCCTTATGATCCATAACTGCTGGGTCTATGCGATGGGTAATCGTCATGACCTTTCTCAGATAGCTGCGGATATGGAGCCATTCGATAAAGCAATGGGTGATATCTACTCCTATCGCTCAGGCCTCAGCGCTGAAGATATTGCTGAAATGATGGACGGTGAAACTTATATCGGTGGCAGTGATGCTGTTGATAAGGGTTTCGCTGACCGTCTCCTGTCTGCCGACGAAATATCTGATGACGATGACAGTCCGGCAGCTGCATTGCGTAAGCTCGATGCTCTGTTAGCAAAGGCCGAAACGCCACGTTCAGAGCGCCGAAAACTTCTCAAAGCTTTATCAGGCAGCACGCCGGGCGCTGCTGCCAGTCCAGAGGGTACGCCGAGCGCTACCGATGAAGTAAACCCCGAAAATCTTAAACAACTCCAAGACGCCCTGGCGGCGTTCGGCAAATAAGGAATTACCATGTCAGAAGTAAATGAAATCCTGAAAAAAGTTACTGCAAGCATTGAGGAAGCCAATGGCAAATTCAGTGCTAAAGCGGAAGAGGCGCTGAAAGAGGCTAAAAAATCAGGAACCCTTTCTGAAGAGACAAAAGCGGCAGTTGATAAAATGGCTTCGGAATTTAATGCGCTCCGTGAAGCTGAAAAAACTCTGAAAGCTGCTCTGGGTGACCTGGAGCAGCATGTCGCTAACATGCCTCTGCAAAATGCAGTGAAGGTCGCGCAGTCTGCAGGCCATGTTGTCATTTCGAGCGAAGCACTCAAAACGTTTGCTTCCAGCGTTGAATCAGGAAAGCGACTGAGTATTCCCGTCAACTCAGCGCTGACTTCACCAGACCTGCCGGATCGTGTTGTGGAACCACAGCGACTGCCAGGTATCGATACAGCGCCTAAGCAGCGACTTTTTATTCGCGATCTTATTGCGCCGGGTCGTACTGGTTCGCCAGCAATTTTCTGGGTTCAGCAAACCGGCTTCACTAACGCTGCCAAAGTGGTGCCAGAAGGTGAGAAAAAGCCTTACAGCGACATCAAGTTTGAAACCAAAATCACGCCTGTCACAACCATTGCGCACATGTTCAAAGCGTCGAAACAGATTCTTGATGACTTTGCGCAACTTCAGTCAACCATTGATGCAGAGATGCGTTACGGGCTGAAGTACGTTGAAGAGCAGGAGATTCTCTTTGGCGACGGCAGCGGTGCTCACCTGAAAGGCATCGTTCCGCAGGCATCCAAGTTTGATCCTGCCTTTAAGGTTCCTCAGAAGAGCGGTATCGATGATTTGCGCCTGGCTATGCTGCAGGCTCAGTTGGCTCGTTTCCCTGCATCAGGTCACGTTCTGCACTTTATTGATTGGGCAAAGATCGAACTGACCAAAGACAGCCTGGGCCGCTATATCCTGGCTAACCCTTCTGCTTTGACCGGACCGACCCTTTGGGGACTGCCGGTAGTGGCGACTGAAGAAGATAAATTCGCTGGCAAGTTCCTGACGGGTGCGTTCAATGTGGCCGCTCAGCTCTTTGACCGTGAAGATTCTAACGTTGTTATCTCCACCGAAAACGGCACTGACTTCGAAGAGAACATGATCTCAATTCGCTGCGAAGAGCGACTTGCGCTTGCTGTTAAGCGTCCTGAAGCGTTTGTCTTTGGCAACTTCAGCGGTGCCGAAAGCGGTTCGTAAACATTAGCGGCCTTCGGGCCGCTTTTTCTCTCGGGATTCTCATCATGATTATCAATCTTGAAACGGTGAGAGAGCATTGCCGTATTGATGCTGACGATACCAGCGAAGATTCGTTGTTAACCATCTACATTGGTGCAGCAAAGCGACACATTGAAAAATGGACGCGCCGAAACCTTTATGAAACCAACGCTGATGCGGGGTTTGATACCGACGATGATCGCCTGCTGCTTGATGATGACATCCGTCTGGTCATATTGCTTCTGGTTGGTCACTGGTATGCAAACCGCGAAGCGGTCAGTGAACAAAAAACCAGTGAAATGCCTCTGGCCGTTGATGCGCTTCTTCAGCCTTACAGGGTTTATGGTCTATGACAGGGCTGGCGGCTGGCGAGCTTGATAAACGCATCAGGGTACAGCGCACTGAATCAGAACGCGGGCCGCTTGGTGAGGTATTGCCGGGGCAGGTTGTTATCAGTTCACCCTTTATCTGGGCCAAAGCTGAAAACATTTCAAACCGCAAAATCCGCAGTCTGGATCAGCAACAGATTGTTGAGACATGGCAGTTCACTATCCGACCGCGTATCGATGTTCAGACGGACTGGAAAATAAGCTGGGGGAATGAGATTTATACCATCAGGGCCGTTGATCGCAGCAGGCGTGATCGTGCCGTCATCACTGCTGAAAGGGATGTGCGTCATGATTGAGTCAGGCATTTACAAAGCCCTTCAGTCGTTGTCCGAACTGCAGGTTTACCCCTTAATGATTCCTGATACTGAGCAGGAAGGGATTACTTATCAGCGCATTTCTGACTCCGAGATTGAAAACGGTCTCGTCAGGACGTCGCTGGTGGCGGGGCGATTCCAGATTTCCTTTGTCAAAGTCTCTGACTATACGGGCCTTCTGGCGCTGGACAATCAACTCTGGCAGATATGGAAGGGCATCAGGCACGGTGATATTGGCGGTTATCCGGTTCAGTACGTTGAGCGCAGTTCTCTGCGACAGGATAAATTCACGCTGCCTAATAACGCAGTTCAGTACCGCCTGAGCAGAGATTTCATCATCTATTTCAGTGAGGTGTGAATGTGCTGAGTATGCAGGTTACAGGGCTTGATGAGCTTGAACGTCAGCTTATCGCCCTGGGTGAAAAAGCCGGTACAAAAGTTTTGCGCGACGCTGGCCGCGCTGCACTTGAAATCGTTGAGCAGGACATGAAAGAGCACGCAGGTTACGACGAGTCCGCAAAGGGCCCGCACATGCGTGACTCAATCAAAATCCGTTCTACAACCCGCACCAAAGGCAATGCAGTCGTCGTGCTTCGTGTCGGACCCAGTAAGCAGCACTTCATTAAAGCGCTGGCTCAGGAGTTCGGCACAGTGAAACAGGTACCTTCCCCCTTTATCCGTCCGGCGCTGGATTACAACAAATCCCGCGTCCTCAGAATCCTCGCGGTTGAAATACGGGACCGCATTCAAAACAACGGGTAGCAGCCGCTACCACTTCAACAGAGAGAAAAGTCATGGCTGATAAAACTTCGCCAGAATACGCGATGCTGCCTGCTGGCACCGTGGTTATGTGGGGCGCGGCTGGCGCGGCGGTTTCCGCGATGAAACCGCTGATTAACTGTAAAGCGCTCGGCGCAACGGGCCAGACGGGCGGCTTCGTTGACTGCACTACGCTAAAAGATAAGGGAAAGCAGTTTGTTTCTGATCTGCCCGAAGGCCCTGAAAAGTCGCTCGGGTTTATTGATGATCCTTCCAATACGGATTTTGCTGCCTTCCTCAATGCTGCGCAAAACCGTCAGACGGTGCAGTTTTACGTTGAACTGCCAAACGGTCGCACCGCTAACATGGTGCTGGCGCTGTCTGGCTGGCAATTGAATGAAATTACCGCGCCTGCCAGTGAAGTCATTCAGATCACCGTCCAGGGCAAGCAAAACAATATCGACTGGGGCGTTGCTTCCGGCTCTTAATTCTTAAACAGCGCCGCTGTCATGGCGGCTTTAATTCCTCAGCAGGTAAATTCTGATGTCAGATAATTTCGATATTTCTAAGCTCAAGTCACTGTTGCTGCAACCAAAGAACACCGCCGTAAAAACTGAAATGTTCGGCACCCCTGTTTATATCCGCCGCCGCACCGCTGGTGAGCTTATCAGCTATGAAGAGTCGCTGGATAAGGCTCAGGAAAGCGGCAATGTCCGTGCTATTTCAGAAATGAGCGTTCAGCTTGTCATTGACAGCCTGGTCAATTCAGACGGCTCAGCCATTCCCCCAGAGCTGCTGCCCACGGCGGCTGAGCTTATTGATTCGCATGACAATCCAGCCCTGATGGAAGCGATTGAGCGCGTTAAAACGCATGCTATCGGCAAGCTGGAAGAAGCGGAAAAAAACTAACGGGCTCGCCGTGGCTCCAGCTTATTTTCTGGCTGGCTGACAGGTGGGGCGAACCTGACCCCTACGTCATAGCGGCGCTGCCCTGTGACGTGCTGAACCACTGGCGGGCGTACTTCCTTCAACAGGGAATTCTGAAACAGCCTGGCCCTGAAAACACTTCTTCTCTCGCAACCCCACATCACCCTGCAGGTAACGTAACTGCGCCTGACGTCAGTCAGCAGTGTGATGCTGTCATGAGGGCGTTAATGTAATGGCTGATGTCGCTTCCCTTGCCGTAGGGCTTCACCTCAATGCTGCCAACTTCAAAACGCAGCTTATCGGCGCGTATGGCGATGCTAACAAACAGTCTCGCCAGTTCAACCGACAGGCGCAGGATGATGCCAAAAAGACTGAAGAGGCCTATAAACGGGTAACCTCCACGGTAAGCGGCCTGGCAGGTCGCATCGCCGGGCTGGCTGGTGTCGGTTTTTCGCTGGGTGCGATTATTCAGACCTCGCGGCAATACTCACAGGCACTGTCTGACCTGTCATCTATTACGGGCGCAACGGGTGACAAGCTCCGCGCCCTCGATCAGGCCGCGCAGCAGATGGGACGCACCACAGAGTATAGTGCCAGTCAGGCAGTTGAGGCGCTGAAGCTGATGGCTTCGGCTAAACCTGAACTGCTTGAGACGGCTGACGGGCTTCAAAAGGCGACAAACAGCGCGCTTCTTCTGGCTCAGGCTGGCGGCAGTACGCTGCCTGATGCAACGCGCACCCTGGCGCTGTCACTTAATCAGTTCGGCGCGGGCGCTGAGCAGGCAGACCGTTACATTAACGTGCTGGCTGCAGGTGCTAAATTTGGTGCGTCTGAAATTAACGACACCGCCGCCGCGATTAAAAATGGTGGTGTGGCCGCAGCGCAGGCCGGGATCGGATTTGAAACGCTCAATGCTGCTATTCAGGTGCTGGCATCGCGTGAAATCAAAGGCGGTGAAGCGGGTACTGCGCTGCGTAACATCATCCTGAACCTCGAAAAAGGTACGGACAAGACGCTCAAGCCCTCTGTTGTCGGGCTGAGCAAAGCGCTGGAGAATCTTGCAGGCAAAAACCTCTCTACGGCGCAGGCCGTTAAGCTGTTTGGCGTAGAGAACATCAACGCCGCCTCCATTCTTACCAGTAACCGAGGCAAACTTGATGAGCTGACCAAATCGCTTACGGATACGCAGACTGCCCATGAGCAGGCCGCTGTCAGGGTGAATAACCTCAACGGCGATCTGATGGGGCTGACAAGCGCTTTTGAAGGTTTGATCATCAAGGTCGGTCAGTCTGGTAACGGTCCTCTTCGCTCCGGTGTTCAGAGCATTACGGAATCCGTAAACGCCCTGGCTGATAACTTTAATACCGTTGCCTCAGTCGCGCTCTATACCCTGATTCCGGTTATCTCAACCAAACTGACAGCGGGGCTCAGGGAAAGTGTGACATCCTGGACCGCTAACGAAATGGCAGTCAGGAGAAACGCATTACAGCAGGCCGAAATCGCCAGGCAGACCATTGCAGTGGCACAGGCCACGCGGTCACAGGCTCAGGAAGAGGCCCGTTATCTTGGCACGCGTACAGCGGCAAACGCGGCAGCGGGCATCAATGTTGGCTATCAGAAAGAGCAGGTTGCGCTAAGTCGCACGATCAGAGAGTCGAGAATCGCTGAAGCAGCGGCTACTGAGCGGCTTGCCGGGGCTAATTCACAACTTTCTCTCAGTACGAGGGCAGCATCGGTTGCTTCCGGGCTGGCGCGTGGCGCACTTTCGCTCATTGGTGGTCCCGTAGGTGCAGCCATGCTGGCCGGTTCTGCTGTGCTTTATTTCCATGAGCAGGCCAAGCAGGCCCGTCAGTCAGCGCTTGATTTGAAAGGCGCGGTAGTTGAAACAACAGCGGCATTGATGCAACTCTCAGATGTGAAGTTGTCGGTTAAATTAGACGATTACACTGAGCAGTTGAACAACATCAACACGCAGCGTGAAAAAGTGAAAGATGAGCTGTCACGTTACAGCGACACGCGGATCAGCCTTGCTAAAAGCCGCGAAGGTTCATCGCTTGGATTTCTTTTCCCCTCTGCTGAAACGCTAGAAAAAGAAAAGCGTCAGCTAAAGGGGCAGCTCGAAGACCTTGATTCAGCGGCATCAACAGCCAGAGATAACATCACTAACGCAACTAATGCCCGCTTTCTTGTGAAAACAGGCGTTGCTGACCGGGCTAAAGCTCTTCAAAGCGATATTCAGGCGGCGACAGCCGCAGCGGCTGATGCGGGAAAAGTCGAATCCCCCTGGGGTGGAGAGGACCCCGCTAAAGCAGACAAAAAGGCCGCGCAGGCGCTTAAACAGTTTCAGTCGCTGCGAAATGAGATAGAGCAGGCGCACGCTTCCAGCCTGGAAAAAATCAACCTTCAGGAAAAGGCATCGCAGGAAAAAATCCTGAAGGAGGCTAAAGCCTCTGGTGTGAGTCAGGCTGAAGTTCAGCGGGTGATGACGCTCAATGCGGCAAACTACCAGCGGCAGCGTCAGGAACTGGCTGAGCAGTACTCTCCGGCCAAAGCGGTTATGCGTCAGGAGTCAGAGGCTAGCCGGGACCTTAAGCAGCTTTATGCATCACGTCTGATGACTGAGCAGGAGTATCAGTCAGCCCGTATTACGCTTGCAAATGACTCTGCCCAAAAGCTTATTCAGGCGCAGGCCAGCCGCATGGCAGCACCGAAGCTGAATATAGCGGGTGAGGTTGACCCGGTTGCGCAGCTCCAGAATCAGCTCGTGCAGCAGCAGAGCCTTTACGATGCCTACTACGCCAACGGCAAACTTAATAAGGAAACCTATGAAGCGCTGATGCAGAAATCCTCACGGGATTCAGCAGATGCGCAGTATCAGGCTGCTCTCAATCTGTACGCCGGACAGAGCGCGCTGAATAAAGGGATTGTGAGCCTGGCGGAAGCAGCGTCGGAGAGAGTGACTAACTCCCTGACGGGGTTGCTTACCGGCACACAGTCTTTTAAGGAGAGCATTTCAAACCTGTTTGCCTCGCTGGTGCAAAGCGTCATTAAAAGCCTGGTTGAAATGACCGCACAGGCTCTGCTCACTAAAACAGTGCTGTCATCCTTTATGAGCTTCGGCGGTTCCGCACTAGGTGCCGTCGGGTCAGGTGTTGCGGCATCTGCGGGCAGTACCGGCGCGATGGGCATGAGTACCAGTTATCAGGGGTTTGACAGTGGCGGCTTCACGGGAGTTGGCGGGAAGAACGATCCGGCAGGTTTGGTTCATAAAGGTGAATTCGTTTTCACCAAAGAGGCAACGGAGCGTATTGGCGTTTCAAACCTTTACGACATGATGCGCGGCTATGCTGACGGCGGGCTGGTTACTGCACCCACTGAGCGGCCTGTAGCGTCCGGCGTGGCGCGTTCTGGTGGTGGTACTCCGGTAATCAATATTGGCGATACGGTTGTTCATATCAGCGGATCGTCTGACAGTGGTGACGCAGGTACTGAAAAAACTGCATCAGCCGCGAAACAGCTAAAGGGAATAATCCGCAAAGAAGTTAACGATTGGGCTAAATCACAAATGACTCCTGGCGGAGTTCTCTACAACGGGCGGCAGTGACAATGGCGACAGACACATTTACCTGGGAAGTCAGGCTACAGGCCAGTGAACAGGTTAACGTCTCAACAAACGCTGCGCAGTTTGGTGACGGTTACAAGCAGGTGTCAGGGCGAGGTATCAATGATGAGTCTGAAACCTGGTCGCTGACATGTAACGGCAGGAAGGCCGTCATAGCTGAGCTGAGGGCATTTCTTAAAGCACACGTTACCCGTTCTTTCTGGTGGACCAATCCCTGGGGTGAGAAAAAGCTGTTCAGGGTAAAGTCTGATTCAATAAACCCTAAGTTCATCAACGGTGATTTTGTGGAGATCACTTTTACCTTTGAGCAGGCTTTTGCGCCGTGACAGGTCACAATATTACAGGATGCTCCGGCGTCCTTTTTTTATGGGTGAAAAATGAGCTTTAATCAGGATATCCAGTCACTGGAGCCGGGAAGCCTGGTGCATCTGATAGAAATTGACGGTACGGCCTTCGGGCTTGATACCGTTCTCCGCTTCCATGCTTACAACATTTCAGTCGAGGGCTGGAAATCCTTCGCGGCTGAAAACCTGCCCTCCATTATCTGGCAGGGCAACGAGTACGATCCACATCCCTATGAGGTGACCGGGCTTGAAATGACCAGTTCCGGTTCTCAGCCCACGCCAAAGCTTTCTGTCGGCAATGTGGGTAATTACGTCACCGCGCTTTGCCTTCAGTTCGATGACATGGTTAAGGCCAAAGTCAAAATACACACCACGATGGTGAAGTATCTGGATGCGGCCAACTGGACGGCGGGTAATCCTAACGCTAACCCACAAGAAGAGCGGCTTCAGGTTTTCTACGTCAATGCCAAGACCGCCGAAAACCGTAATCAGGTTGATTTCGAGCTGTGTTCGCCCTTTGATATTCAGAGCCTGCAACTGCCTTCCCGTCAGATCACGCCCGTCTGCACCTGGTGTATGCGAGGCTGGTACCGGACCGGAACCGGCTGTGACTATGCCGGTACCCGTTATTTTGCCAAAGACGGTTCAGCGACTTCTGACCCGTCAAAGGACGTTTGCGGGGGTCGCCTGGCTGACTGTAAGGCGCGGTTTGGTGACAGCGAGCCGCTACCCTTCGGGGGCTTCCCCGCTGCCAACCTTCAGGGGAAATAACAATGCGCGAAAAAATCATGGCGGCAATTACCGAGCATGTGGCCGCTGAATACCCGAAAGAAGCCTGTGGGCTGGTGGTTCAGGCAGGCAGGGCGCAGATATACATCCCCTGCAAAAATATTTCAGAAAACCCGACCGAGCATTTTGCAATTTCGCCAGAGGAAAAACGCCAGGCTGAGCAGCAGGGTTCAGTTCTGATGGTTTTTCACTCTCATCCTGATGTGCCTCAGCTTATCCCGTCTGAGCGTGACCGCGTGCAGTGCGACTATTCCGGCATAGAGTGGGGGATCATGTCCTGGCCGGACGGCGATTTCTGCACCATCAGCCCCCGTGGTGAACGTGAGCTGGTCGGACGTCAGTGGGTGCTGGGCTTTGCTGACTGCTGGACGCTCATCATGGATTACTACCGTCAGGAACACGGCATAACGCTGAATAACTGGTCGGTGGATTATGAATGGTGGGTGGACGGCAAAGAAAACCGTTATGACGATAACTGGCAGGCTGAGGGCTTTACCGAAGTGCCACTTCAGGACATGCGCGAAGGCGACATGATCATGATGCGCATTCAGTCGCCTGTCACCAACCATGCAGCAATTTATCTGGGTAACAATCTCATTCTTCATCATAACTCGGGCAATTTATCCACGCGCGTTCCCTATGGCGATTACTGGCGTAACCGTACCGTGCGTGTCGTGCGTCGAAAGGAGCTGGCTGATGCTTAAAACGATGCGTTTAAAAGGGATAATGGCAAAAAAGTTTGGGCCGGTTCACCGTTTCCACGTTGCGGACCTGCGCGAGCTTATCCGCGCTATGTGTTCACAGGTGCCGGGCTTCAAAAAGTACGTATCTAACGCGCATCTTAACGGGGTCCGTTTCGCGTTTTTCAGTGGCAGAGACAATATCTCACTACAGGAATTTGATATGTGTTCCGCGTCTGCTGAGTTTGAAATGGAACCCATTATCGAAGGTTCCAAGCGCGGCGGCACGCTGCAAATTATTATTGGTGCTGTTGCTATTGTGGCCGCATTTTTTACAGCCGGCGCGTCACTGGCGGCGTTTGGACTGAGTGCCGCAGCGGCAACTGGCGTGACCACGGCATTAACCGGGCTGGGTATCAGTATGTTGCTGGGCGGCGTGGTCCAGATGCTGACCCCGCAGCCAAAATACAACGTAGGCGCATCGTCCAACACGGACAATAAACCCAACTATGCCTTTGGCGCACCGGTCAATACCGTTGCAATGGGCTATCCGGTGCCGGTGCTTTACGGCCAGCGGGAAATTGGCGGTGCGATCATCAGCGCGGGCAGTTTTACCAGCGATCAGCAGTAAAATTCAGAATCAGACAGGCCACCTACGGGTGGCTTTTTTTTATGGGTGAAATATGCGGCTTCTTGACGGCGAAATGATTTACCAGGGTAACAAGGGCGGTGGCGGCGGTGAGGCGCACACGCCCGTTGAGCAGCCAGACGACCTGCTTTCCGTCGCCAAATTAAAACTGCTGGTAGCGATCTCTGAAGGCGAAATTCAGGGAGACTTAACGGCGCAGCAGATTTACCTGAACGACACGCAGCTTGCCAATGATGACGGCACCTATAATTTCACTGGCGTGGTGTGGGACTGGAGGAAGGGCACGCAGGACCAGACCTATATTCCGGGCATGCCGGAAGTGGATAACGAGCTTTCGGTTGGTGTGACCGTCACGCAGTCTGTGCCCTGGACACGCCAGTATACTAACCTGTCGCTGGATGCCGTGCGCATCAAACTCAGCCTTCCCGTGCAGTATCAGTATAAAGACAACGGCGATATGGTCGGCACGGTGACGCAGTATGCAATTGACCTGTCAACCGATGGCGGTTCATGGGTGCAGGTTGTGGACGGTCGTTTCAGCGGCAAAACCACGTCGGAATATCAGCGTGACCACCGCATCACCCTTCCGCGTGCAACAAGCGGCTGGTCAGTGCGCGTGCGCCGGATCACCGCAGATTCGAATTCCTCAAAGCTCATTAACGCCTTCAAAGTCTTTTCATTCGCAGAGGTCATCGACAGCAAACTGCGCTACCCCAATACAGCCCTGCTTTATATTGAAGTCAATGCGCAGCAGTTTAACGGCCAGGCTCCGAAAATCACCTGCAAACCTAAAGGTAAGCTGGTGCGCGTTCCGACCACGTATGACCCGGTAAGCCGCACTTACAGCGGTAGCTGGTCCGGTGATTTCAAATACGCTTATACCAACAACCCTGCGTGGATTTTTTACGACCTGGTACTGGATAAGATTTACGGGATGGGAAACCGCGTTGATGCGTCCATGATTGATAAGTGGGAGCTTTACAGCATCGCGCAGTACTGCGATGAGCCGGTGTCCAATGGCGCGGGCGGTACTGAGCCGCGCTTTACCTGCAACGTATTCATTCAGAGCCAGCAGGACGCCTACACCGTTCTGAAGGACATTGCCGCTATCTTCCGTGGTATCACTTTTTGGGGTAATAACCAGATATTCATCAACGCCGACGTGCCGCAGGTGGACTCCAGCGGCAACGTTGATGTGGATTTTGTCTATCACGCCGCAAACGTCATTGACGGCATGTTCAGCTACGCCGGAGGCAGTTACAAGAACCGCTATTCATCCTGTCAGGTTAGCTGGTCAGACCCAGTAAACCATTATTCCGATACAGTTGAGGGTGTTTACGATTCAGAGCTGGTGCAGCGCTATGACGTCCGGGAGATGAGCCTGACGGCGATTGGCTGTACGTCACAGAGTGAAGCGCACCGCCGTGGCCGCTGGGCTATTCTGTCGAACGCCAAAGACGGCACGGTATCCTTCGGCGTTGGCCTGGACGGTTATATTCCGGTTCCGGCTGAAATCATTGGCGTTGCTGATCCGTTCCGAAGTGGCAGGCAAAACGGCGGACGGCTGAGTTCGGTTAACGGGCGAAACTTCGGCCTGGACCGCGCCATTGATTACGCTGCTGGCGACAGACTTGTGGTGAATCTGCCAGACGGAACGGCACAGACACGCACCATATCCGCCGTCAGTGACGATAAAAAAACAGTAACGGTTGCTACCGCGTTCAGAATGCAGCCTGTTGCCGGTGCAGTCTGGGCGATAGACAGTGACAATCTGGCTATCCAGTACTTTCGCGTCACTTCAATCTCCGGCAATGACGATGGCACCTTTACTGTCGCGGGCGTCCAGCATGACCCGAACAAGTACCGCTACATTGATGATGGTGTGCGCATTGAGCCAGCGCCCATCACCGTCACCCCTATAAATGTTCTCAAGGCTCCGGTTAATATCAAACTGGCAGAGGTCAGCTACGTTGAGCAGGGGCTGTCTGTGGCCTCCATGCAGGCCACGTGGGACAGGGTAGAAGGTGCAATCAGCTACGTCGCTCAGTGGCGCAAGGACAAGGGCGACTGGGTTAACGTCAGCCAGACCAGCGCACAGAGCTTCAGCATTCGCGGCGTTTACAGCGGTGTTTATGACGTGCGCGTCAGGGCGGTGAATGCTGCTGAAGTCTCATCACCCTGGGGATTTTCCGACAGCACGACAATCACAGGCAAGGCGGGCAAACCGGGAACGCCGGTTAACCTGATGGCCACAGACAATGTGGTATGGGCTATTGATGTAACATGGAGTTTTCCTGATGGCTCAGGCGACACGGCTTACACCGAGATTCAGGTGGCTACGACATCAGACGGCCAGAATCCACAGTTCCTTGCTTATGTGCCCTATCCGGGGGTGAGCTATCAGCACGGCCCGATGCCTGCTGGCGTTCGTCGCTGGTACCGCGCCCGGCTGGTGGACAAAATCGGGAATACCGGTGACTGGACAGACTTTAAAGCGGGTATGTCTAACGTCAATGCCGATGACCTGATAGGCAGCGTGGTTGAAGAGTACCTTCAGTCTGAAGACGGCAAGGCCCTGCTTAAGCCGCTCATTACCGACCCGAAAGCGCTGGCCGAAAGCATCCTGGCTAACTATGACGATGTGCAGCAGCAGTGGGCCAACTATGGAGAGAACCGCGCCGGGATCATTGAGGCCAGAAAGGTTGCAGCGGATGCACAGAGTTCAGTTGCTGAACTGAACACAACCGTTACAGCCGGATTCAAAGCCACTAATCAGGCTGTCGCTGATAACTCCGCAGCGATTCAGCAAAAAATGACTGCCTATGCTGATGCTAACGGCGGTTCGGCCATTTACACGCTAAAGGCGGGTATCAGCTATGGGGGCGTGAACTATGACGCGGGTATGTCTGTTGCCGTGACCATCAACGGCTCTCAGGTCAACACGCGCTTTGCAGTCAATGCCAACCAGTTCGTCGTTATCAATGGCAGCGGAAATAACGTCTATTCACCCTTCGTTATAAAAGACGGTCAGGTGCTAATCAGCCAGGCGTTCATAGGTACTGCATGGATAGGAAGGGGGAATATTACTGATGTTCTCCAGTCTGATAATTACGTTCAGAATCAGGTGGGCCTCAGCATCAATTTCAAGACCGGTGTTATTGAAAACTATGGCTCCGTTTCTGGCGAAGGAAAGTATAAACAGACAAATACCGGAATATCAGTATTGTCTGCTGATGGTTCGCTGGTTCAGGTTGGGCGTTTAACTGGAGAGTTTTGATGGCTAATTGGGGTTTTGGAACATGGGATGCTCAGGGCCGAGATACCAATACCGGGATAGTAAGAATTTTGGTAGCCGGGACCCTCGAAGTGGCAAATGGTCAACAGAGCGGATCATTTTCCTTTCAGGTTCCGGCTGGCTATTATCTTGATTATACCTTTCAGGCTAATATGGGTACTTCGCCCAGGGGAAGGCGAAGGGTAAGTATCTCAGGCAATAATTTCAGCATCAGTTCCGCAGGCGATTCTGATTACTCAACAGGAACGCTACAGGCCTATGCAGGAACATTTCTTTTTTTTGTCAGGAAATAGAATATGGATTTCGGGGTTGCTCTTTCTGATAATTCTGGTAATCCCTTTTACATAAAAGGGACCATGCCATTAACACTGATGGGAAAACAAACTTTTTCTATACCTTCAGGTGGGTTAGGATCGGCGGTGGTGCATGAGAACGATAACGTTCTAAGGTTGTTTTACTATGATGCATCTGGAGGTGATGGTTATGCTTTCTATTCCAGAGACACCCAAAATCGAGGAGTCCTTACATACGGAGGCAATAACAGAGCATGCGTTATAACCCTATACACATTTGGATACCAGTATCAAAATCCTCCTAAATTCGGCATAGGTATTTTTGATAATGCCTCTCCGCGTCGTTGCATCATTCATAATCAGTCTAAAGTCCTCAGTAATGTTCAGAATCTCGGAACAGAAGGGGATGAGAATGCTGGCTACAAAATTTCGGTAAATCTCTCAGGGCGGTGGGCCATAAGCCCGGTAATGACAGGATTAATTACCGGTGTGATCAATCAGGGTGGGCAGGCCTATCCTTTTCAGTCAGTTTTTTATGCCAGATCACTTTATGATGGAAATAGTTCAGCTATTGCTTCAATATTAGACAAAGGTGTTCCCACCGGTGGTGTAAGCAATGTCACGTATTCCAACTTCCGAAATAGAATTTTCGCTGTCGATATGTCAAGATATTAAATTAGATCTTTAAGATCGAATGTTCAGTTTGAAATAATATACATAATGAAATAAAAAAATGGAAACCAGTTTAAGGAAGAAAAATGAAAGCGATTGCTGTTTTATTTCCGTTATTATTTATCTCTGGGTGTCAGACTTTGCCGCCTGTACAGTGCACCGCAACAGCCAGCATCGGCGGTCAGGATACCACTGTTCAGATATACGGCGTCAGAAAGCAGGCTAACCAGACACAGTATTACGCCGGAAACCCCTTCGGGTGGAAGTGGGTATCAAAAAACAACTTCACGCAGTCTACGTGCGAAAAATAAGCAATAAACCAATCATTAAGAACCCGGCCATTGAGCCGGGTTTTTTATTACCCGGAGATCGCCATGTCAGCAGGCACTATCGCATTAACCAATAACTCAGCCACAGTAAACGGAAGCGGAACCAGCTTTACAACAGAGCTAAAAACGGGCGATTTCGTTTACGTCACGGTAGGTGGCGCGCCTTACACGCTGGTGGCCGCGAACATTACATCCGATACACAGATGACCCTGGCAGTTGCGTTTGATGGCCCGACAACCAGCGGGTTAGCCTGGAATGCTGTGCCAGCACCTTTGCAGGTGGCTATTACGCAAAAAATCCTCAATGACTTTGCCAGCGTAGCGCGCGGGCGCATTCTTGATTTTCAGAACTGGCAGGCCATCTACAGTAATGCAGCGTCAGTTACGGTGACCAGACCTGACAGAACGCAGTTCACGGGGCCGAGCTGGGGCTACATGGCCGACCAGTACAATAACAAAGCCAACTCCAGTGATGTTTTGCGGAAAGACGATAATCTGAAGAGTCTTGCCGATAACGGGACGGCAAGAAGCAATCTCGGCGTTGGCTCACGGTCTTCGGTTGAATTCGGCTCTCTGGAGTTAATAGCGGATGTCCCCTACATCGATTTCCACACAGGCAGCTCCACCAAAGATTACACCTGCCGAATCACCAACGGCCCTGAGAACACATTAAATGTGACATATGGAACATCGAAAGGAACCGGGGTGCTGGCAATAAACGGCGGCTATCTCTGCCGTTCTGGTAGCGGTGGTGGCTTCAGTGGCAACTCATTCAATTACTACTTCAATAGCTCATCGCAGATGGAGGTCTGGGTTGATGAATCCCGGCTGGGGGCTATTACGCTTTCAGCGGTCTCAGACAGGCAGCTTAAAAAGGACATTGCTTATTATGACGGTAAGAAGTCACTGACTGAGGTTATGCAGTGGAAACCCGCCACCTTCAAAATGAAAGCCAGGGGTGTCATTCCTGAATCTGAAGAAATGCTGGGCTTCATTGCTAACGATCTGGTTGAAGTAAGCAAGGATTGCGTCAAAGGAAAGGGCCTTGGTGAAGTATGGGATGAGAATGCGCCAGAGGACCCATACTACCTTGATCAGATGGCGATGATTGCAAAGCTCACACTGGCTCTGCAGCAGCAGAATGAACTCATCAGCCAGCGCGATAACATGATCAAAGAACTCCAGTCCCGAATGAAGGCAATCGACGGACTCGATGCCTAAAAAAGCCCGGCGACCGGGCAATGACTAAACCGCTCCTGTCTGAGCAGGTTTACGGGGTGGGTGATTAAAGCTTAGTCACTCGCCCAGTACCCTTCAAAATAAAATCCCTTTCCTACCAACACCTTTACAAATCTCACATCCACATCGGCTTGATCCATTTCATAGGTTGATATTACTGTGATTATATACAGTAAAAATCGGAGGGTAATACAATGCCCCGTGACTACGAAATCATGATTGCCTTTCGCCAGGCCATTAAGCGCGACAGCCAAGGGCGCTACACACTAAGCACACTCGACTTTGTCCGCGAGCTAGATCGCCTTAACTGGCATTACACGCTTCGCGCCGCCAACAAGTGGATAGAGACGCACACAACAACCTTCCGCGACATCTCAACCTCTGAAGGCGAAGATCGCGTGTTTCAGGTTTTTAATCCTAATGGTGGCTTCTGATGTTCGCTCTGGTTGACGTTAATTCGTTTTACGCCAGTTGTGAGACAGTATTCAGACCTGACCTGCGCGGAAAGCCTGTCGTTGTTCTCAGTAACAACGATGGTTGTGTAATTGCCCGGTCTGCAGAAGCCAAAGCGCTGCAGATACCTATGGGGGCGCCTTATTTCAAACTTAAGAATGATTTCAGGCGATATAACGTTCAGGTATTCAGTTCCAATTACACGCTTTATGCCGATATGAGTAATCGCGTCATGACAACCCTGGAGGACATGGCCCCGGCAGTCGAAATATATTCAATCGATGAAGCTTTCATGTGCCTGGATGGCATGCAGCGCCTTACCTCACTTGATGATCTCGGGCGGAAGGTGCGAGCCAGAATCAAACAAGAAACCCACCTCATTGTTGGCGTTGGTATAGCGCAGACAAAAACGCTCGCGAAGCTGGCTAACCATGCCGCAAAAAAGTGGAGTAAGACAGGTGGCGTTCTGGACTTGTCCAACATTGACCGGCAGAAAAAGTTGCTTGCCCTCGTTCCTGTAGAAGATGTATGGGGCGTTGGGCGGCGCATCAGCAAAAAGCTGAATGCCATGGGTATCACCACGGCTAAGGACCTGGCCGAACAAAGTACGTATATCATCCGTAAACATTTTAACGTTGTGCTTGAGCGAACTGTCAGAGAGCTGCGTGGCGAGCCCTGCTTAGAGCTTGAAGAGTTTGCACCGACCAAACAACAGATAGTGTGCTCGCGATCGTTCGGCTCGCGCATCACTGAATATATGGATATGCGTCAGGCCGTATGCGCTTTTGCAGAACGCGCAGCGGAAAAGCTCAGAAAAGAAAGGCAGTACTGCAAGCAGATAGCCGTCTTTGTCCGCACCAGTCCGCACGCTGAGGGCGAGGTATTTTACGGCAATCAGGCTGCCGGGAAGCTATTGACGCCTTCTAACGATACCCGCGATATCATCCGGGTAGCTATGGACGCGCTGGATCAGATATGGCTCGACGGTCACCACTATATGAAAGCAGGCGTGATGCTAGGCGATTTTTTCAGCCAGGGAGTGTCTCAGCTCAACCTGTTTGATGAGTACCGGCCACAGCCTAATAGCGAAGCTCTGATGCGTGTTGTGGATGGGCTTAACCAGAGTGGCAAGGCCAGTCTTTTTTTTGCTGGGCAGGGTATTGAAAAAACTTGGGCAATGAAGCGGGAAATGCTTTCACCTTCTTACACTACAAAACTTACTGATTTGCTTTTAGTTAAATAGAACGTAATTTTATTTATAAGACTTCTGAGTAAAAATGCCTTAGAAGTCTTTTGTGTTTTATGAAATTAATTCATTAGAAAACAAAAATCAAACTTCAAGGAATTGTTTTGCATCATCAATTCTTAGTCGTGCTGTAACACTGGTATGCCTTATTTTACTTATTAGGGAGTTAAAATCAATGTCACCTTCATAATGCGATATAAGAATATCCTCTATGGTTTTCTTTAATGAGTCTATGTTAAAAATGGTGTCTTTTAAATTTAAAAGGTGCATAGAAATTTCCTCATCAAAATCCAACGATTCTAACTCATTAAGCTCTGTACATAATTTAATAGCTTCGAATTCCAATTTTAGTAATCTTGTAAGAGAGGTTGATAGTTTATTATGATTTGTTTTTCCGAGTGGGGCCGTTAAATCGAAGCGACTGGTCGGGGATGCATTTTTAATAAAAGATGTTAGGTGGCTGAAGATTTTTTCGTTAAAGATATTTCTTGTGTAGTCTAAGTTGGAATTTTTTTGTATATCAACCTCGCTGTTTTCTTTTTGTATGCTATAAACGGCTTTCATTTCTTCAACGGATGATGCGTCAACTTTTGCATTCTCTAAGTATTTACTACCATCAATTAAAAAACTAGATTGATTTATCATTTTAAAGTTAATTAAATTGGTTTCTGCATATATTTCAGCGGCGAGTTGTGCATGGGCTCCATGCGTTTTGCCACGATGAATATACCACCAGTCTTCTTTATTATCATCACATACAAATACGATGTTTTTAACGTCATCTTCCCTGGCTTTATTGATTATCTCCATCCAGAGGTATAAGTCGCCGAATTTCTTTTTTAAAGTTAAGCCAGCGTAATGACTTTCATCAAGCTTTTTTGCATCTCGATATCCCGGCGGAATCAATTTTGCGTAACGATCTTCTCCTTTAGTGTTAATATCGTTTATTGTTTCTTGCGAAGGGGGGGGCGCGCACTTATCCCCTACGATAGTATCTATGTCATTTCTGATAAAATCACTTTCGGCTATGGACTTTTTTTGATCAATTCTTGGTTCAATATTTGATTCAATAAAATTGTTAATAGGATCTGATATCTCCTTTATCAAGTCTTTGAATTCAGAGCTTAAGGAGGAGTACAGGTTTTTCTTGATTAAATTTAAGCTTTCAGGGGTTTTTGCAATTATTTCCTTTAAGGATTCTTTGACTTTTTCGAGGCTGTTTACACTGTCGTATATAACTTGTTTTCTATTGGTTTGATATTCATAGCCGACTTGAAAAGGTATCCATATTCTATTAGAAATCAATCGCATAAGGTTGGTTATATCTTCTCTTGTTTGCGTCTCGCAACGATAAAGATTAAATAAGCAATTCGTGTCGAATATGAAAATTGTATCACCAGAGCGCCAAATATCCTGTAATTCTTCGTCATCGCTCTTATAAAATCCTTTAAAAATTTCTTTCATGGTTCATCCTTTATATTTTTTGTGCTTTAATTATTAGTCAATAAGCTATGGGTTTGAAAATCACACGTAGCTAAAAAGACGTTAAAAATTTAGTTTTCACAGCTTAAGTTAAATTAACATAAAAATACCGATGGTTAAAAATTTTATTTTTAAATCTAAGCGAAATCTATGTGTATGTGCAACAACAATAAACATGTTGATAAACACAGTAATATCAATCAATGAGCAAAACAGAGCCTATAGGAAGGACCAAATTAACTCGAGGTTGGCAAGGTGATTTTTTGTAATCATTGATTGTTTTCTGTTCGATTCTAAGGGGGCTATCGTATACACATAGCCGATAATATCATTATTGAGGAAAAGTGTGGACTTGTCTATCAATCCATAAATTGATTAACAATGCTTAGAGGTAAGCTGATGTGTACAAAGTGAAAATATGAAGGGCTTATTCATAGAATTTTTTCAAGCCGCTGCCTATCTAACTATCGAGTAAATCACGCCGTTAACTTTTTGAGTACTTCCGGCAACACATTCTGCCAACGAAGGAGTTTGCCCTTCATGAAGCCTGTTTTATCGAGAAACAGATCAATGATGGTTTGAAGCCAGTTGCACCAACCTAGCACGTAATCCGTAAAATAGAAGTTAAATGCGGATATCTGACATGCTTACTGAGTAGAATACTCTTAGACTGGGGCCTGGGGTGTGACGTCCAAATGGTTCCGTGTGATGTTCGATGTTGTAATCGATTCTATTGGTGAGATTAGCCAAGTGTTCTGGATGTGTCTAGGCATAAGAAAAATCTTCACAAAAAATATATACGAAGATGTCAAACTAAAAGTACAAACTAAGGATAAAAGTAAGCTCGAGCTAAACTCATGAAGAGATAAATTAATCAAGCAAAAGGTGTTATCAAAACCAAAAAATCTTTATCATTAATCAATAGGTTAGCTTGTGGTCGAAAATGTACTATCAGAGCGCCAATTATGAATTTTTTATTTTTAAATCAATGCATTAATGTTGTTTTGATTAAGTACTGCTGCGTCATATGGAATGGTTCGAAGCCGCAGACCTGATTGTTAAAGGCATGGAAGGCGCAATCGCTGCCAAGACCGTGACCTATGACTTCGAACGTCTGATGGATGGCGCTAAGCTGCTGAAATGTTCAGAGTTTGGTGACGCGATTATCGCGAATATGTAACACCAGCCTTGCCTGATCCAGCCAGCATAGATCTGAATTTATGCTGGCTTTTTTATTTCCTGCATGCCCCTGCAAAGCGCAGATTACGCCGTCCGGTACTGGCAGGAAACAGGCGTATCACACCGGGACGCACCGCCATTCTCTCGTGATGCTTCCAGTCTTTACCTGACCTTCGTTCGCCAATGCTTCTGACCGGGTGCGGACAACCTGGCTGTGGGCGTAAACCTGCAAAGGTTAGCGAAAACCGTTTTTGCCACGCATTTTTCGTGGTTTATAACAGCGCGGCCGTCCTCGTGTGGCACCGGAAGCCATCTGGCCGGGTGACGAACTGTAACCTGTAACGTCGCTATAAACCGCGGTCAGCGGCGGGCGCTGACTTCGCCCTTAGGCTTTTATGCTATATACTGCTCCCGCAGTTTTCCGCCAGTCTGCGTGACCAGGAAGTGTACGCCAGTCCACTTAACACCACGCGGAACAGGATTTCCAGTGGTACACAGTAAGGATTATAAGGCGTCAGTCAGGACTACGTATGAGTAAAATCGCAAAACAAAAAGCCGCCAGATTATTCCTGTCATTATGGAAATTGACGGGTTATCGCGTCAAAAAAATTGCCCGTTTTTCTGAGCAACATAACCTCAAAAGCATCGCAATTATTTCGAACACGGCCCTTGGCGATTTTATGTTTAATACGCCCGCGATTGGCGCAATAAAAAATCGCTGGCCTGATGCCAAAATCGTTATGGTAATCCAGCCACGTAATCTTGCGCTGGTAGAAAAAAGCCCGCTGATTGACAACATTTTATACTGGGACGGTAAAGTCGGCGGCATGATGAAACTGGTCAAAGCGTTACGCAAAGAGCAGGTTGAGGCAACCTTTATCCTGCACTCGCGCGCACCCTATGACATTGTTGCCGCCTCGTTGGCAGGGTCTGACTACATATTAAAAGATGTCTATTATGCGGATTACCAGGGGCAAGACAACTTTATTCTGGAAAGCTGCCTGTCCGCGTTTTATGACAACCGGAAGCAAGGCAATATTCATCTTATTCGCCAGAAAAAAGATATGTTAAGTTCTGTCGGTATTACAATGCCGTCAGAAGACATGTTTATTCCGGCGCCTTACAAACGTCAGAGTCATAGCTCACCGGTTGTGGGTATCCATGCTGGCGCATCGAGTTTAGAACGATGCTGGCCTGACCGCTTTTATTCACAACTCATCGACATGTTACTTTCCCGTCATGCCGATCTGACCATTGAACTCGTGGGGGCGCCGGGTGAAAAGGCCCTGAATCAACGCATCATTGAAGGCATGAAGATGCCCAGTGAACGGGTAAAAAACGTGGCAGGTACCACAAACCTCATTCAACTGGCGGAAAAGATCAGCGGCTTTAAAACCCTGGTGGTGGGCGATACGGGTCCCTTGCATCTTGCCGTAGCAGTGCAGACGCCGACTGTGGCATTGTTCAGCGATCAGAATGCGATTGATGGTGCTGCGCCTGTTCAGGACAGCGCGATTCATCAGGTGTTGTCCCCGGCAGATGAGTCTGATGGGGTAAAAGGGATAAGCAGTGTTGAGGTCTGCAACGCCGTAGAGCGCAATCTGGTCTGTCAGGACACCGCATTGTTACGTTAATATTGTCCGGGCGCTGAACGTACGCCCGGACAATATTGTCTTTGTTTTACTGCTTAACCTGACGCAGTCTGAGGTTCAATACTGGACTGATAGCGGGACGCATTCCCCTGATCATCAATGACTTCATAGTGAATATTATCACCAGCGTGAAGCCCGGCCTTTACCGGTATCGTAATTGATGAAAAGGGGGCAATCATAATGTCTTTCAGCACTTCGTTGGCTACCTCAGCATTCATGCTGGTAAACCATGGCGCGGGATTCATGATTCTCAGCGCCCGATCATGCTGAATAAAGCGTAATTTTTGTGCGTCTTTCGTCTGAGGGGCGCTAAGTCCTGCGGGGCGGACAAACACCTTGAGACGTAGACGCAAGGGTAATACGACTTTTCGGGCAGCGTTGCCTGACGTCCTGGTCAACGCCGGAATCTGATAAATATTCAGCCAGTACAGGTTCTCTTTATCGGTATTCAGGCCCGTTCGGGATGTCAGCATTAGCCGCAACGAACGCATCTCGCCCGGCATCATTTTCAATACCGGTGGTACGACCATCACAGGTGTTTTACTTTTATCGGGCGACAGATGGATATCACCTTCATCCGTCCAGATTTGCACAATGGCAGGGCTTTCTGCCTTGTTTATCAGGTTGACGGATTGTGCAGTGTCCCCAGCGTTAAAAACAATCCGTGTTTTATCGATATTCACGGCGGCCTGATTGACGCCCGGTAGCATAAACATCAACAGCAGCATGAATCTACTGAAAACTAACAACGACCTGTAACTGAGCATTGACGGTTCCTGCAGTAGTGATCTGTCCGGGAATGGCTTCAAGCGAGGCGGTGAAGTCTCCTTGATAGGTTTCACCATGACTTGAGGAAACCAGTGAGGTTAAGTCTTTATAGGCATACCATCCACGACTGTTTCCTGAGCCGGTGCTGGTAAAATCTGGTAATAAATTCATGGCTGTTCCATTGCTGTTATAGATTTTAATTCCCACACCTGACGCAACGTCGCTATTGCCATACCGGGTGTCCAGTAGCCAGGTTAAGCCGCCGCCGCTGGTCGCCAAGCCAAGGCTGTTCGCCTTTGCCACGGCATTGGGTTGATTGACCAGAAAGCCCATGGCGACATTCGCTGCGCTGCTGGTTGACGCGTTGATGCTGGAAATCGCGCCCGATTCGCACTGAAGCGCGACAGAAAAGGGCGCCTGGCTGCTACCGCCTGCGGCCAGCGTGGCGGTGCTGACGGTAGGAAGCAATACGACGGAAGGGTAATCTTTCACTTCACAGATTGCACCGCGGACATAGGTGACGTTTTTATATGTGCTCCAGCCGCCAGGCCAGTTGTTGTAAAATCCATTCCAGACAGTGCTACTGTCTTTGCCTTCATCAAGGTTATTTGTATCTAACCCTGGCCCTTTAAAAGCGATATATCCCCGTGGTTGTGCATGGCCATCCACGTAACGATTAGCGCTGTTTCCGTAATAGCTGGTAGAGTCAATTTTAAACATCTCATAAAGCACATTACTGAAAGCGCTGGCGGGGATATAAATATACTGTCCATCGGAATACCAGTCATCAGCGGTAAGTTTACGGCTCTTCCAGTAACGGCTGTAATATTCTCCTGTGGCAAGATTAGTCAGGCGAACGGCAACATTTTTCACATAGTCATAATAAGCACCGTCGACTTCGCTGGTGCTGTTTTTCCCGGCAAAAGGTGAATCACCGTTAGTGGCGTACATTTCATACAGCTTATCGGCATCGGCCTGCGCGCACCGATAAAGAATCTGGTTCGGCGTGTAGGCTTTGTTAGTGGATGCTGTCAGAAAATTACCCACTGAACTCGCCAGCAGCGTACCTGAGGGTTGAAATGTATTACCCGAGTTGATGCTGATGATCGACGGCAGGCCCACATTGCCTGAGCAGGTATCGCAGGCACCTGACCACGAACTTGCCGTGTAACCTGCCTCCTTCGCCTCCGTTGAAAGTGAAGATGCGCTCGTTACCTTGCTGCAGTTTGCCAGGAGCGGCAGCGGCGTTGCGCACAGCATTGCGATGAAGAAAAAAGATCGATGTAAAGACACTGCATCACTCCTTGCTACACAGGCTGTCGAGGTGGATGATTTGGCTGTCAAACTGGCCGGTAATCTGATAATTAACCCGGCAGCGCTGCGGCCCGTTGTTATTCCAGCTTACGCGCAGCACCCCCGAGTCATGAGGCACGCGCGCATATAGCTGCCCCCCCTGGCCAACCACGCCGATTACCGTATTCTCTGCGTCACGGACCTCAGCGCCCATGGGCGGCATCTCACCGTTGGCTGTCTTCAGATTGATGAGGACCGCTTTGCCTTTGAGTGTGGCGAAATGCACCTGCACCACCGCACCGGCATAAGGCACCACGCGTTGACTTCCACCGCTCAGTTCCGCATCAGCCTGCATGTTAAGCGTGTCCAGACTGACGGTGTTTTCACGATAGGAGGTCAGAGAAGGTAAGATGGCATAGCCGAACGCATCCACAACAGCACCCTGACCATTACGCACTGTCGCGCCTTGCGCGCCCTCGGCTTTTATTAACGCAAACGTATCACTGGTATAGGGGCCCGCCGTCACCCCACCGCGATGCACAACCAGGGTGCCTGACGAGCCTAATCCGACCTGGCGATAACTCTCGGCCTGCCCATAACTGGCGCGTACCGCACCCAGTCGGGTATTTTGTTGCAGATTGCCACCGAAACTCAGAGCACGATTGCGCTGCCCATCCCGGTTCTGATCGAGGCCAGAGTAGAGTGAATAAGATAAGTCACGGTTATCGCCTGCCGTTCCCGACAGCGACAGGGATGTGTTGCGATTTTGACTGGACTGGTTAACGTTATAAGCGACTGACGAGAGGCTTTTACCCCAGTCAAGCGGAATGGATACGTTGAGTGAAAAGGTATTTTCGGTGTATTTTTGCTGGCGGCTGTCATCCTGCTGTAGGGAAAAACCTGAATCATAGCGGTTGTTATACCAGACCGTACGCTGACGACCTATGTTGATACCGTAGCTGATAGTTTTCCAGGTGTTGCTATAGCCAAGTTGCAATTGCGTGATGCGCGACTGGTTATTGTAATAATCAGCAGTACTGGCACTCAAACTGATCAAACCGAATCTGTCCATGGACTGACTCAGTGTGGCAGTCAAACGGTTACGCTGATTTAATGAATCAGAATAATACTGAATGCCTGCGTCTTGCTGACGTCTCACGCCCAGAACATCCTGCAAATCACGGAACCCACTCGTTGAATACCGGTAGGCAGCCAGAACCAGGTTGGTGCCTGTGTCAAACGTCTTGCTGTAGTTGATCTCCGCGCGCCAGCCTGACGCTGTTTTGTTCTGTTCAACCCGCGCATGTGAAAAGGTGCTGTTCATTCCCAGTGCGCCGATCTCTGTTGCCAGCACGCCACCTAACAGCCACGCCTGATAATCGTTTGCCTGCCTGGTACCCGCCGTCGCCGTCAGGCGATTACTGATGCCCCGTTGCAGAATGCCCTCAAAAAAGGTGTTATTGACACGGTAATATTGGCGAACCCGTCCCAGCGCCAGCGAGTACTGCCAGTTGCCCGGGCGCACAGAGTCTGGAACGGAAGCATAAGGAACGGTAAAGGTCGAACGCTTACCGTTAGCTTCAATAACCTCAACAGCGAGGTCACCCTGATTGCGCGTGTTGTACAAGTCATCAATGACAAAAGGGCCTGGTGGCACTGTGGTTTCATAGATCACTTTATCCAGTTGTTTAATGACAACCCGCGCGCTGGAGGTTGCCACGCCCCTGACTTCAGGGGCATAACCCCGCCTGCCTTGTGGCCACATCCGTGGGTCGGTAGACAATTTAATCCCGTTAAAAGCCAGGCTGCCAAACAGGGAACTGTCGGTGGCATTGTCACCTAAAGACAGTATGCTGTTAAGCTGTTCCAGCGGGCGTTGTACCCAGCTTTTCACGGTGTTGTAACGGTATCGACTGCCGCCTGCACTGTCATTGAGATAGCGCGCATTACCCTGATGACGGAACTGCCACTTCATCAGATTGGTACCCGCGGTGATCCCACTCCATAAATATTGATAGCGATAATCAGACGTACGGTTTTCGGTCCAGGTGTAATTGGTGTTGTGCCGTAAAAATACTGCACTAATACCTTCTTCCCATTCAGATGTAGGGATGTAACCTCTCGGCTTCTTATCGAGGCTTGAGTTTGGGATCGTGAGCTGTAATTGCAGTGATGCCGGATCAAATTGCCAATGACCGTCTGATGACCAGTAACCCAGTGGATGACACTGCTCTTCAGGTTCAGGCGTGGGTGGCACTTTTAGCTGCAGCAAGGCAACAACCTTTGACGGAAGACAAGGTTCCGCATCCTGTTGGAGGTCAGACTGGATAAACGCGATTTTGACACCGGATGTAACCCGTTTATTATTGAGATAAATATCGACCAGATAATTGCCAGCAGGCGTGGCGTTCTGATTAAATTGTTCAATGTTCTGTCCAAATGCCGAGCCTTTAAACAGGCTTGAGTCAAAATAATAATCTTCGCAGTAAGCATGCTGAGAAAAGGAAATCGAAATGGTGAATGCAATTAATTTTGAGTTAATTAATTTCAACCTTATAGTTTTCACTTATTCTGGCTCCCTGGTCGTTAACTGCAGCAACGGAGACAATGTTTACGCCCTGTAAACGTTTTTTATCCGCACTGAACCAAAAGGTTTTTTTGCTAAAAGGCGGAATCATATCAGCATCGGAATGCAGGTCTTGATTTGCCACCTTAAATGAAATGTCGAGTAATGAAGCATGCCAGGGTTGAGGGTTATTGATTTCAATGCCCAGCCCTTTATGATTATCGTGAACGATTTTAAGCGAGATATTCTTTAATATGTTATTCGGGTTTCCCACTGAAACAGGACGGTAAAAGATTTTAAGGCGGTTTCGTAACATGACCATCATGGCATTTTGATTATTTTCATTTTTCAGATTCGCAGGGGGGATCTGCAATGTGTTAAACCAAAAGACAGACTCCCGATCCTGAGGGAGAGGCAGGCTACCGTTGAATATAATTCGTGCAATTTGGCCAGTCTTGGGCTGTATACGAAAAACGGGTGGTGTCACAATAAAGGGCGTTTGACTGCTTTGCTCAGGTTGAGAATTGGCATCGCCGTTATCAAACCAGGCCTGAATAACATAGGGGATATCACCGTTGTTTTTTAACTGCACATCAACGGTTTTGGCACTGGCAGGGTAAATGACACGGCTACCCAGAATAGTCACGTTCGCTCTGGCGTTATTTACTGCAAGTAAGAACAGGAAAGTAATGAAAAATAATTTTAGCGCAAACACCAGCCAGCGGTTTTCCATATTTGATTCCTCAAAAAAACGTGCGCCCCATAATAACCGTGGCGCACCCGAACAGAACTAACGGTAAGTTATGGCATACTGAATGGAGGCAGCGACCGTACCGGATGTTGCCACCCCGGTTGAAAAGTATTGCGCGCCATAGGTCGCTGACTTTTCAGTCTCATTCGCGGATAAACTTAAGTCGCCGCTACCGGTAAAGCCCCCCGTCAGGTTGATTACCGTACCCGCCGTATCCAGCATCTGAATCTCAACATTTTCAGCCGACCCGGTGTTCGTCAGGTTACCTGCTGCGCTCACGTTATTGCCCACGAATACCGTTGAGATTTGGGTGGTGGTCGCTGAACCGCTGCAGCCTGTCAGACCGACGGTAAAGTCAGTTTTACCTGCCGTCTTACCACTGGTATCTAAATCCGCTTTACTTACGGTAGGAAGCAGTACAACGGGTGAACTCTCATTGCCGTTAATGGCAACTGAACAGGTTTCATCAGAGACTTCGCCCTGAAAATTAATGGTATTAGCAGAATCTGCTTGTGCATATCCTGACAGCAGAAAGGCACTCACAATCAGAGACAAACTAAATTTATTGGTGTGATAAGTCATTTTATCTTCCTTTATGATCAATTAACTGGAAAGTAACTGATTAAGATTGATTCCAGTTTTCCTTCTGACAGCGTCTTTAATGATGTAAACCTTCTTAACGCCAAGTTTCATTTCGCTGGAAATTTCACCCAGCGAATGGCCATAATTGGCAAGGTCCAAAAATTTAACTTCTTCCAGCGTCAAGGCGTTGACGCGTTTCCTTTCACCTCCCTTTAATCCGTAATAACAGGCATTAACCGCTTTTTTAATATCCTCAATTTTACCGTCCGCATAAATCACAGTATTTATCGTGGGCTCCTGTCTCCGCCAAAATGACGCCAGAGATTCCATTCTGCGATCGCTGATGATAATAATGGCAAGGCCGGTCCCTCGCAGATAATCCATCCAGTTTTTGCTGGTAAAATAACGGAGGTTATGAATCGAAAAGTCAACAAATATACATCCTCTGCAGAACAGGCTTTCGTATCTTCCGGCGACCAACGACAAAACGCCTTTTATCAAAAAATGATTGTTGCCTGGCCATACGGCAATCTTTTGAATTGGGCATCGCAATATCTCTTCCTGGGTATTGCTCGTCAGTTGGCAACAATATTTACAACTTGAGCAGCGAACATCCTCTTTGGTTATCCTTCTCATCAGCCGATTTCTACCGCTTGTTAAGAAAGTTGACCTATCATAACAGTGGGTTTCCTTTTCCTTCAACGGGTTAAAAGAAAGATCGGCTTCTTTAACCAAGAAAATTCTGATGTCGGTTACGCACAATTGTGATGCTTCATTAAGCGGTAATCTTCCTGAGAATGTTAAAATTACGATGATTAAATGATTATTTTGTACAGTTTCCATATTAAGAATATTTACGGTCGCCCAGGATTATTCCCGTCCTCAAGGGAAAAGGATCAATAAAAAAACAGCACAAAATGATAAATTCTGCGTCATTTATTAAAAAGTTAAGGTTTATCGTTGTGCAAAACTAAACGCTCTGTTCTGTCTGTTCATTAAATTATTAAAATTCTTTGTTAAATTGAGTCTGCTGTTTTTTACCTTGCGTAGAGTTTCCGGTGCCTTATTGTGCAACATGTAGAGTACCTAAAGTTGATTTGTTATATTTATCCTAAAGTGTACCTTTACAGTTAAATGATAGTTGTTTAAGTGTTTTGACAATTTTATTTGTTTGTCTTCCAGCGACGTTTTCACAGGGAATCATCACGGTGACGTTAAATAGTATAAATATAGCGGTCTGGTTTTTTTATGTCGGCGATTACGCAGTCAGAGAAAGGGTGGCTGAACAGGATTTAACGTCCGCCGGGCGCCTGAATATGTGCAGAGAAGCGGGCAAAAGAGGTGTCTCATGCTTAAAAAAAGACCGATGCCGATTTGCGCAGGAAAGGTTTAGTGACGCTGAGGTTTACTAAGGTCAGCAACGTTTTTGATAATTTTTAACTATCACAGTCAACACCCAAAATGTCTGGCTAATGCAGCTTTGCATAGCAATACTCGTCACTATGACCACATATCGCATTAAAGTGGGTTATCACAACCCCTCCGCACTTACGTTCATGCAGCTGGACGAGCAGCTTGCTGACCATGCTTTCTACAGCGCGCGCGCCGATGCTGACAGCGGCGGCTTTCGCTATTTTCAGGAGTACGAGTATCAGTCAGATTCTGCCGATTATTGCTCCGTATGCTCCATGGCCTATCATCACGCCTGCCAGGTCAGAAAATGTCCGCTGGTGCTGGTAGAGATAAAAGAAGAGAACGCCAGATGACCACGCTGTTGCACTGGTGCACCTGGTCTGGCCGGGACAACAACGCTTATCCCTGTCGTTCCTCGGTACTTAAATCATCCGCAGTGGCATACACTTACCACGCATATTATGAGGGGTAAGCTATGCCATCCACTGAACACGTTATCTCTGACTGCTGTATCGTCGGCGGCGGCCCGGCCGGTTTGATGCTGGGCTATCTACTGGCCCGCGCCGGTTTACAGGTTGTCGTGCTGGAAAAACATGCCGATTTTCTCCGCGATTTTCGTGGTGACACGATCCATCCTTCTACGCTGGAGGTCATGCATCAGCTGGGCCTGCTGGACGATCTGCTGAAACTTCCTCATCAGCGTGCGGAAAAGCTGCAGGCGGAAATGGGGGGCGAGGAGGTCACGATGGCCGATTTCTCGCGCCTGCCGCTGCAGTGCCGTTTTATCGCCTTCATGCCGCAGTGGGATTTCCTGAATTTTCTGGCGGAACAGAGCGCGCAGTTTCCCGGCTTCACCCTGCTAAAATCCACCTCGTTAAGCCAGTTGATCATCGAAGAGGGTGAGGTTCGGGGTGTTCTGGCCTTACAGTCGGGTCAGCCCGTTGAGATACGTTCCCGCCTGGTGGTGGGGGCAGACGGGCGCAACTCTGCCGTTCGCGCACAGGCCGGACTGGTGAGCCAGCATTTTGGCTCACCACGCGACGTTTTGTGGTTTCGCCTGAACAAACAGCCAGAGGATCCGCAGTCAGGGATGGGCCACACTGGCCCGCGAAATAACGTTATCGTGATCGACAGGGGCGATTACTGGCAGTGTGGGCTGACGATTGAAAAAGGGCAGTTTGAGGCGATCCAGGCCTGTGGGCTTGACGCGATGAAACACAACATTGCCACCGTCTCCCCTTTTAGCGTCGAACGGCTGGCGGAAATTGACAGCTGGGAGAGTTTCAAACTGCTGTCAATCCGTATCGACAGGTTGAATCAGTGGGCAAAACCGGGCGTGCTCTGCATCGGTGATGCGGCTCATGCGATGTCACCCATTGGCGGAGTGGGGGTTAATCTTGCCATCCAGGATGCGGTGGCCACGGCGAATCTGCTTACCCGGCCTTTGTTAAAGAGGAAGGTCACGTTCAGGGATCTGAAAAAAGTACAGCAGCGCCGTCAGTTTCCCACCGTTGCGACGCAGTTCCTGCAAATAAAAATGAGCAGTAAAAAGAAACCGGGTGGGGAAGGCAAAAGCAAAATGCCCGGCATCATCCGTAAATATCCCTTTTTACGCTTTATTTTTGGCCGACTCATCGGCATGGGATTTCGTATGGAAAAGCCACGCGCAGTTCGTTGAGCAACGCCCGTTCGCCTGATGGAAGACAACCGTCAGGCAAACGGACGCAGGAAAGGGGGTTGTTTCATCACGCCGAATACGACAGGACGTGAAATGCCTTACCCACTTGCCATAGCTATTGGTAATGACAGACACTAAAGTCATTTCTTTTATCTTGTGAGTATCCTGATGAATCGCAGCGAAGAAATTCTTGATGCAGCCGAATACTGCATGCGACAAAAAGGGTTTTATCAAACCTCCATTCAGAGTATCGCCAGTCAGGCAAATGTCAGCATCGGGCTGATTTATAAATATTATAAAAATAAGGAAGCGATCGTTGAAGCACTGGTCACGAAAGTGGTGCAGCGTATGATCGTGTTACTGAAAGCCGACTTCGAGAAAATGGCGAACGCGGGGAGAGTGACGCATCTGCCGGGAGATTTGGCGTCACCAGAAGTCGAACAAAGCATTGTGTTGCTCATCGAGATATCATCCGAATCCACGCGTAATGCGCGTATTCGTCAGATTCTTCACGATGCCTGGCAGGTTTTAAAAGAGAATTTTATTTCTGAGCAACAGGCGCTCAATCCGGCACTGGAGGCGAACATCATCCATGCACGATTGCATGTGGTTTCCCTGGCAATAGACGGCATGATCATTCGCCGTTTTATGAAACGCCGCGAGACAGAAGACAGCTTTATGCCGTTCTTTGAGGCGGTTAGCCATGACATCCACCAACCGGATGCTGAGTAACGCATCAAAACAGGTGACGGTCGAGTACAGCATTGATCCGGCTCAGTTCCTGCTGATCCACATTTTTATCTCCATATGCATGACAGGCGACGCCATCCACCAGCATCAGCAAAAACTGGATACGGTTGCTGCGCTGGAGTGGACTTTCTGTCGGCATTTTCTGCCTGAATAGCCTGTCCAGATCTGCGACCAATAAGGCTTCCTCGCGGGCCAGCATTGAGCGCACTGATTCATGACGTGAGGCTTCGGAATACATTTCCAGTAATAAACACCGGTCCTCAGGAGACCAGTTCTGCCAAAAGGGCGAGTCGGTATCAATAATATTGGCGGTGTGCGTTTCGTGCGCCAAACTATGCAGCAAAAACGTCCGCCAGTTTTCTGCGATACTTTTTATGGTTTCACTGACAATCACTTCTTTACTGTTAAAGTAGCGATAAAGCTGACCTGCACCTAAACCGGATTCACGACTGATATCGGCCATACTTGCACCGTGAAAACCGGAACGGCTGAAGCAGTTCTTCGCGGCTGAAATGATCAGTTGCTGCCGCTGCTTAAAGAACGTTTCATTATCAGGCTTGCTCAAAAAACTCTCCTGAATACAGGCCGATATGCGGCCCTTTTTATTGACTTATTCTGGCATGGTACGCGAGGCTCCGGGGCGAGGGAATCGCCGTCACACATTCTGACACAGAATGGCCTGATGTCCGTGTATCGGGATTTGCCCTGTTCCACTATTGAGGGCAGCGCGCGATGTTATTGCGCGCAGTTTGTCGGGTGCGCATCCCTGCGCATTTGGGCGTTCAACGCACATCTACCGTTTGTTCAGACGCCTGTCGCGCCGAGCCGCCTCCCATCACCTTGTAGAATGTATTTAGGTTTTGGTAGTACGCCTGTTCCACGCTGACCAGACGGGTTCTGGCGGAGTAGAGCGTTCGCTGGGCGGTTAACGCATTCAGCCAGGTATCCACGCCGCTTTGATAACGCAGATCGGCCAGATGCGCGTAAATCTGTGAGGCTGCCACATTGTTACGCTGGCTGGTCAATTGATCGTTGATGGTGCCGCGCCGCGCCAGGGCATCCGCGACTTCGCGGAAAGCGGTCTGCACCGACTTTTCGTACGCCGCCACGTAGTACTCCTTCTGCGCTTTGGTGTAATTCAGGTAGGCCACGTTGTAGCCGCCCTTGAAGACAGGCAGCGAGATACTGTGGGAAAACGACCAAATTCCCACGCCGTTTTTGAACAGCGAGGCGAGATCGGCACTGCCAACGCCACCGCTGGCGGTCAGTGAAATGCTGGGGAAGAAATTGGCCCGCGCTGCCCCGATGTTGGCATTCGCCGCCTTAAGGTTGTGCTCAGCCTGCAAGACATCTGGACGATTATTGAGGACATCCGACGATATCCCTGCGGGCACATCGCGCAACGCATGGCCAATCGATTCAAGATTTTGCGGCAACAACGTATCGGGTACAGGTTTTCCAACAACCAGATCCAGCGCATTCTTATCCTGCGCCACGCTGGTAGTATAGCTGGCCACATCCGCCTGCGCAGACTGATAGGTGGTTTCCGCAGACGCCACATCAACCATCGAATCCACACCGTTTTGCATGCGCTTGCGCGTCACGTCCAGTGACTGCCGCGCACTCTCAGCTGTCTCTTTCGCAATGGCCAGATTGCTGCGATCCGCCGCCAACTGAAGCCAGTAATCAATGGTGTTATACAGCACCGTCAGGCGCGTACTCCGCGCGCCCTCCAGGGTACCAAGGTAGGTTTCATACTGCTGGCGCGACAGGCTTTGATTCTTACCAAATAAATCCAGTTCAAATGCGCTGACACTGCCTTCGGCAGAGTAAGAATTGCCCAGCGCCGTTTGATTGCCTTCGCCCGTCAGGGCACGTGAGCGCGTCCCGCTGACACCGGCGCTCAATGACGGGAAGAGATCGGCACGTTGCTCAGCGTATTGCGCATGCGCGGATTTTACACTCGCCACCGCTTCACGTAAGTCGCGGCTACTGTCCAACGCCATGCCGACAACCTGATTGAGTTGGCTGTTCAGCACATAATCCTGCCAACGGATAGCGCGATAATTGACGGCAGTCCCTTGCAGGTTAGGGTAGGCTTCCCCGGTCGGGTTTGTCGCCTTCACGGCATCCACAGGACGATCATAATGCGGATCCAGCGACACGCAGCCCGCAAGGAAGCAGGGTAAAAACACGGTGAAAAGTTTTGCAGTCATGGTCATTATTCCTTCACCTTCGCTGCTGAGTCGGTTGACCGGACCGTGTCATGCGGCTGTGCCGGAAAGACCCGGCGGACCAGCACAAAAAACAGCGGTACAAAGAAAATAGCCAGCAGGGTGGCGGTTAAGGTGCCGCCAATAATACCGGTACCGATGGCGATACGGCTGTTGGCCCCCGCGCCCGTGGAGATCGCCAGCGGCAGTACGCCTGCGGTAAAGGCCAGTGAGGTCATGATGATGGGACGCAAGCGCATCGTCGCCGCATGAACCGCCGCGTTTATCAGGCTCTCGCCCTTGCGGTAGTGCTCTTCAGCGAACTCCACAATCAGAATGGCATTCTTCGAGGAAAGTCCGATGATCGTGAGCAGCGCAACCTGAAAGTAAACGTCATTTTCCAGGCCACGCAGCGTAATCGCCAGTAGTGAGCCGATGACGCCCAACGGCACCACCAACATCACCGAAAGCGGCACTGCCCAGCTCTCATACAGGGCGGCCAGGCACAGGAACACCACAACCAGTGAAATGCCATACAGCGACAGCGCCTGATTACCGGAAAGTTTTTCCTGATAAGAGAGCCCACTCCAGGCGAAGGTGGTGCCCGCAGGCAAGGTCGCCGCAAGTTTTTCCATTGCGGTGATGGCATCCCCGGAGCTTTTCCCTTCGGCGGCCGATCCCTGAATTTCATAGGATGCCAGGCCGTTGTAACGTGAAAGCACATCCGGACCATAGGACCATTTCGACGAGGCAAAGGACGAGAAGGGCACCATGGTGGTGTTATTGCTGCTGTCTGTTCCGCGGACATACCATTGATCAATATCCTCTGGCTTGCTGCGGAACGATTGATCGCCCTGCATATAGACTTTCTTCACGCGGCCGCGGTCGGAGAAGTCATTGACATAACTGCCGCCAATGGCTGCGCTGAGCGTATTATTGATGTCGCTGATGGTCAGGCCCAGTGACTGTGCTTTCGCATCATCGATACTGACATCCAGTTGCGGCAGGTCCGGCAGCGAGTTGGCACGTACAGCGCTGAGATCCGTATCCTGATTCGCTTTTGCAATCAGCTGATCGCGCATTTTCAGCAGTTGATCGCGTGCGGTAGCACCACGCGCTTGCAGCTCAAACGTGAAGCCGTTGGATTGACCCAGCCCGGAGACGGCGGGCGGCGACAGCACAAAGATCTGGGCATCACGAATCCGCGACAGCGCCGCCATGGCGCGGCCTGCAATCGCATCAGCACTGTTCTCACTGCCTTTACGGTCACGCCAGTTCTTAAGCGAGATAAAGCCGACCCCCGCATTCTGTCCGTTACCGGCAAAACTGAAGCCGTCTACCAGCATGCTAACGTTAACGTTATCTTTCTCCTGGGTGGCGAAATACTGCTGTACCTGACGACGGACTTCACGGGTGCGATTTTCCGTCGCACCCGGTGCCAACTGATACTGCACCATGATGTAACCCTGATCTTCGGTCGGCAGAAAGCCGGTTGGCAGGCGCATATAGAGCACGGCACAGCCTATCAACAGCACGCCGTACAGCAGCAGATAGCGCACGGAACGGTGCATGACCTTCCCGACGCCACGTTGATAGCGTGCCTGCACGTTTTCATAGCGCTGGTTAAACCAGCCAAAGAAACCGTTGCGACCGCTGTCGTGATTGTGCGGTTTAAGCAAGGTGGCACAGAGGGCGGGCGTCAGCGTCAGCGCCACAATCACCGACAGCACCATGGAAGAGACGATGGTGATAGAGAACTGACGGTAAATCACGCCTGTTGAACCGCTAAAGAAGGTCATCGGCAGGAACACGGCAGAGAGCACCAGCGCGATGCCAACCAACGCACCAGTAATCTCCCTCATCGATTTCTCGGTTGCTTCTCGCGGGGGTAATCCCTCTTCGCGCATCACGCGTTCGACGTTTTCAACCACGACGATGGCATCATCGACGAGCAAGCCAATGGCGAGCACCATGCCGAACATGGTAAGCGTGTTAATCGAATAACCAAAGAAAGACAGCACACCAAAGGTGCCCAGGAGAACGACCGGAACTGCAATCGTGGGAATCAGCGTGGTGCGGATGTTTTGCAGGAACACAAACATCACAATCACCACTAAAATGACCGCTTCGACCAGCGTTTTCACCACTTCTTCAATCGAGATTTTAACGAAGTCAGTGCTGTCGAGCGGATAGGCTATTTCATAGCCCGCCGGCATGCTGCTCCGGAATTCGTCAATGGTGGATTTCACCTTTTCGGCGGTGGAGAGTGCATTAGCGCCAGATGCCAGTTGGATAGCCATACCGGATGCCGGATGGCCGTTCGCCATGACATTGGCACTGTAGTCTTCATCGCCCATTTCTACGCGTGCGACATCGCTCAGACGGACCACAGAACCATCGGCCTGGCTTTTCAGCACAATGTTGCGGAACTGCTCAGGGGTTTGCAGGCGTGAACGCGAACGTACCGTCGCCACCAGTTGTTGTGTGTTGCTGGACGGTTGCGCGCCCAACTGCCCGGAAGACACCTGGGTATTTTGACTCTCAAGAGCGGTGGTGACATCAGAAGGCATCAGCGAATACGACGCCAGCTTGCTGGGATCGAGCCAGATACGCATCGCGTACTCGGCGCCAAAAACCTGTACGTTACCGACGCCTGTCACGCGCGCCAGCGTGTCTTCCATGTTGCTGACCATATAGTCGGCGACATCGGAAGAGCTGCTTTTATTGCTTTTATCGTACACCGCCAAAATCAGCAGAAAGTCGCTCTGGGCTTTCTGCACGGTCACGCCCTGTGAGGTCACGGCGCTCGGCAAGCGGCTCTCGGCCTGCTGCACCTTATTCTGCACCTGGACCTGAGCAATATCGGGATCGGTGCCCTGTTTAAACGTGACATTGATTTTCACCTGGCCGGTGGATGCGGTACTGGTCGAACTGAAATAGAGCAGTCCATCCAGTCCGGTGAGCTGTTGCTCAATAACCTGGGTCACGCTGCTTTCCAGCGTTTCCGCCGATGCGCCCGTATAGGTGGCCTGAACACTGATTTGTGGCGGTGCCACATCGGGATACTGCGCCACGGGCAGGCTGCGAATACTCAGGATACCGAACAGCATGATGCAAAGGGCGATCACCCAGGCAAAGACCGGCCGACGGATAAAGAACTGCGCCAACATATCAGTGACCCTCGCTGGTCGGAGCGTTATCGCCCGAAGAGACGTCTACCGCTTTCACCTGCATGCCCGCCTGAACTTTTGCGGTGCCTTCAACAATCAGCTTGTCACCCTGGTTTAGGCCGGAAGTAATCAGCCAGTTATTGCCGATTACGCGGTCGGTCACTACGTCGCGACTTTCGACTTTGTTCTCTTTATCGACCACCAGCGCGGTAGCATTGCCTTTCGCATCACGGGTGATGCCTTGCTGAGGCGCCAAAATGGCATCGCTTTTCACGCCGTTGGTGACGCTGGCGCGCACGTACATGCCCGGCAACAGTTCATGTTGGGGATTGGGGAAAATCGCACGCAGCGTCACAGTGCCCGTCGCCTCATCCACCGAGACCTCGGTCAGTTCCAGCTTGCCGGGATGATCGTAGGTCGTACCATCTTCCAGTTTCACCGTCACGGGCACGTCATCTTTGTTCTGCTGCAGTGACGCCTGTTGGCGTCTCAGTTTGAGCAATTGCACGCTGGATTGCGTGAGATCGACATAGATGGGATCCAGTGCGCGAATCGTCGCCAGCGCGGTGGTCTGGCTGGCGGTCACCAGCGCGCCAGGCGTAACCGATGAAATCCCAATGCGACCGCTAATCGGCGCTTTGATTTGGGTGTAATTCAGGTTGATGCGCGCACTTTCGACGGCAGCACGGTACTGATCCACTGAAGCAACGTTCTGTTGATACGTTGCCTGCGCATCATCCGCATCCTGACGTGAAACGCCGTTATCTTTCACCAGTGCGGCATAGCGTTCGGCTTTCAGTTTGCTGCTCTTCACCAGGGCCTGCGCATTCTTAAGTTGTGCGACGGCCTGATCGTAGCTGGCCTGATAGCTGGCCGGATCGATCTGATACAGCACCTGTCCGGCTTTCACCTCATCGCCTTCGGTGAACAGACGTTTCTGAATGATCCCATCCACCTGCGGCCTGACATCAGACGTCATACTGCCGGTGACGCGCCCGGCAAGCTGGCTGTCCAGTGTCACCGATGCGCTTTGCAACGTTTTTACCCCGACTTCGGTGGTCATGTTGGCATCGGCGGGAGGACTGTTTTGATCGCAGCCCGCGATCATCACGACCAGCCCGACGATCATAGTGCGCTGAAAAGTTTTCATGAATTACCCTGTAATGAACGTTCATTCTCAGCGCGCAGTGTAATAAATGCACAAGAATCTGTATGTCAGCAAAGCGAAAAGAAGGATGTCCAGAAATGAGCAGCGCGGCTGCATTGTTCAGATACGCGCCTGGAGAATGAGCCTGAAGGCGAGCGAATTCCGCCGCCTTACAGCCTGGTGGCGTGTTTCTGCGCGGGCTCCATTTCATACCACGCTACATGAAATGCTTGAGATGCGTTATTTGTGGCAGCGGCCTGTCCGAATGGAAAATACTCAACGGGTGAGTTTTCTCGGCCAGGAACCGCATACGTTGTTAGAGGATGCCGTGCGGGCCGCATTGTGGTTGCCTGCGGCCCGAAGCCCGAAGCCCGAAGCCCGAAGCCCGAAGCCCAAAGCCCGAAGCCCAAAGCCCAAAGCCCAAAGCCCAAAGCCCAAAGCCCAAAGCCCAAAGCCTACGGCCGGTGGCGTGTTTGTAAGCCCGAACCGCCTGCAAAGACG
>Ga0308172_1000183_pt1 | contig 114010 bp, 112 predicted proteins | sample PhyGR2_FD_202134 | JGI IMG/M metagenome (GOLD analysis project Ga0308172, IMG submission 202134) | Phyllosphere microbial communities from UC Gill Tract Community Farm, Albany, California, United States - DLSLSG.R2 | ecosystem: Host-associated > Plants > Phyllosphere > Unclassified | place... | reverse complement strand
ATCCGAAAAACGGACCGACGAGGAATAAATTGGCATTTGACAAGTGCACGCTGTTGAGTTCTCAAGGAACGGACGCACCCACAGAAACGATCTCTCGACCTACCCGTGAGGCAGTTCACTTCTATATGTGATCATTCGAACCTTGTGGCTCTCACAGTGGGACCTATCTAAGAGATCAGCGTCGTGAGACCCGGTCGAAGACCAGAACCAAAACCTTACACCATGTGGAGGGGTTTTGGGTTGTTCTCCGCTTGAGAGGACGCGGGGCCTTTCGGCCGCTCCGCTCTCCCCTGTGGGGCGAACAAGTAATAAGTTACGCGGATCCCGCCCACTCGTCCAATCCAGAGCACGCCCCGGGCGTGTCGCACCCCCGAAACCCCGGAATTCCGCGGATCGAGCGCGATCGGGCGGGAGACGGCCGCCTACGGCCCCGGGGGGTCAGATCAGCGTGGGGATCCACGCCAGCGAGGCGGCGGCATCCAGGTGTCCGCCGGTGAACTCGATGCCGCCGAAGAACATCGCGCCGATGACCAGCGCGAAGACGAACGCGATCGAGAGGAAGAGCACGGCGACGCCGGCGAGGGTGATCAACAGGGGAAGTCGGTTTGCCATGCCACGATCCTCTCGCGACGGCGTCATCTCGAACCAGGGCTTGCGCGAGAACGACCGAAGGCCGGCACCCCGAGGGGTACCGGCCTTCGATGAGGAACCGATCAGCGACCGGAGAGCTTCTCGCGAAGCGCAGCCAGCGACTCGTCGTCGGCCAGGGTGCCCTGAGCGGGCGACTCCGACGAGAACGATCCACCGAACGAACCGGCGTCGGTGGGGTTGGCGGCCTCGGCCTCGAGGGCCTTGGCGACGGCGGCCTTGTGAGCCTCCCAACGACCCTGGGCCGCGGCGTACTCCTGCTCCCACTGCTCGCGCTGAGCGTCGAAGCCCTCGAGCCAGGCACCCGACTCGGGGTCGAAGCCCTCGGGGTACTTGTACTCGCCACGCTCGTCGTACTCAGTGGCCATGCCGTACAGCGCCGGGTCGAACTCGGTGCCGTTGGGGTCGACCGACTCGTTGGCCTGCTTCAGCGACAGCGAGATGCGGCGACGCTCGAGGTCGATGTCGATGATCTTGACGAAGACCTCTTCGCCGACCGACACGACCTGCTCGGCGAGCTCGACGTGCTTGCCCGACAGCTCGGAGATGTGCACCAGGCCCTCAATGCCGTCGGCCACGCGGACGAACGCACCGAACGGAACGAGCTTGGTGACCTTGCCCGGAGCGATCTGGCCGATCGCGTGGGTACGGGCGAACACCTGCCACGGGTCTTCCTGCGTCGCCTTGAGCGAGAGCGACACGCGCTCGCGGTCGAGGTCGACCTCGAGGATCTCGACGGTGACCTCCTGGCCCACCTCGACGACCTCGGAGGCGTGCTCGATGTGCTTCCAGGAGAGCTCGGAGACGTGGACGAGACCGTCGACGCCACCCAGGTCGACGAACGCACCGAAGTTGACGATCGACGAGACCGTGCCCTTGCGGACCTGGCCCTTGTGGAGGTTGTTGAGGAACGTGGTGCGCGACTCGGACTGCGTCTGCTCGAGCAGGGCGCGGCGCGAGAGCACGACGTTGTTGCGGTTCTTGTCGAGCTCGAGGATCTTTGCCTCGATCTCCTGGCCGAGGTACGGCGTGAGGTCGCGGACGCGGCGCAGCTCGATGAGCGAGGCCGGGAGGAAGCCACGGAGGCCGATGTCGACGATGAGGCCACCCTTGACGACCTCGATCACGGAACCGGTGACAACACCGTCGTTCTCCTTGATCTTCTCGACGTCGCCCCACGCACGCTCGTACTGCGCGCGCTTCTTGGACAGGATGAGGCGGCCTTCCTTGTCCTCCTTCTGGAGAACGAGGGCCTCGACGTGATCGCCGACGTTGACGACCTCGTTGGGGTCGACGTCGTGCTTGATCGAAAGCTCGCGGGAGGGGATGACACCCTCGGTCTTGTAACCGACGTCGAGGAGCACCTCGTCGCGGTCGATCTTCACCACGGTGCCCTCGATGAGGTCGCCGTCGTTGAAGAACTTGAGGGTCTTCTCGACCGCGGCCAAGAAGTCTTCGGCGGAGCCGATGTCGTTGATCGCGACCTGCTTGGTAGCCGGGGCGGTCGTTGCGGTAGTCATGTAGTGGGTTGTCCTAGTGGGTGGGTGTCGGGCTCCGGCTCCTGCGGGTCGGTCCCGGGATGGACGCGGCCCGGCCGGGCACTGCCCGCCCGAGGGCGAACGAGTACACGAGCCGAAGCGAAGCGGATTGTTTCGTGCGATGCCACTCGCGCGACCCGGCATACGGGTAGCCAGACGAGTGACGCTCAATCCTAACTCATCCGCCGCCCCGCAGGTCGACGGGTTCCGCTCCGAGCGGGCGGCGACAGCGTGGGGTCGCGCCTGCCCTTCGCGACATCATGCCCAGGTGGCATCCAGATTGACGTGCCAGGCTCCCCGTTTCGTGCCCGTCGACGGCGGGCGGGACGCGCTGTTCTCCGCCGTCCTCTCGATACGAAACCGGTTCTATGAGCTCTGATTCGACGCCCCCTCTCAACCGCCGCAACCGCCGACGAGCCTCTCGCCGATCCCGCCGCCGCCCCGCGATCACCGCGGGCGTCGTCGCCCTGGGAATCGTCGCCTCGGCGACGCTCACCGGGACGGCACCGCTCGCGCAGGCGACCGCCTCCCCCGCCCTCCTGTCGGCGTCGAGCTTCCAGCTCGCCTCCTACACCGCGCCGGCCACGACGACCAGTGCGACGCCGGAAGCCGTGGACGCGCGGGCAGCGGAGACGGCGGCCGCCGCCTCCCTGGAGGCGGTCAGCACGGTGCAGAACGACATCGTGGCATCCGGTCTCGACATCGGCCACCCCGCCACCGTGGACACCACGGCGCTCCAGCAGGCAGCCGATCGTCTCGACGCCGCTCAGGTGCTTCCCCCCACCTTCCTGCCGGGCGTGACGAGCGAGGTCACGGCGGCGGCGTCCGCCGTCGACCTTCGCGTGAGCGAGCTGCGCGGCAGCCTCGACGCCGCGGTGGCCAAGAAGCAGGCCGAGGAAGCCGCTGAGAAAGCGCGTCAGGAGGCCGAGGCCGCCGCCGCCGCGGAGAAGGCCCGCCAGGAGGCCGAGGATGCCGCCGCGGCGCCCTCCGAGGAGTCGTCCGGCGGCGGGTCGTGGACTCCCCCGCCGTCCTCCGGCGGAGGCTCGGGAGACAACAGCCCCGGCGGCGCACAGGCCACGGCGCGCGGCATGATCGCCGGCTACGGCTGGGGCGACGACCAGTTCGGCTGCCTCGTGTCGCTCTGGAACCGGGAGTCCGGATGGAACTACCAGGCCTACAACGCCGGAAGCGGTGCATACGGCATCCCGCAGGCTCTTCCCGGCAGCAAGATGGCATCCGCCGGCGGTGACTGGCAGACCAGCGCCGCCACGCAGATCGCGTGGGGCCTCGGCTACATCTCGGGCCGCTACGGCAGCCCGTGCGGCGCCTGGGATCACTCGCAGTCGGTCGGGTGGTACTGACCTCCGGTCAGCGCCACTGCACCAGCGAGCGCGCCGCGCCGGAGAATGCTCCGGCGCGGCGCGCTTCGCTTATCACCGCGTCACCTTCGGACACCCCGGCCTCGTGGAGGAGGACGGGCCCGACGCGCCGCTCCCACTGCTGAGCGAATCGCATCGCCGTGTCCCGACGCCGTCCGACCTCTGAGGGGACGGCAAGGAATCGACGAGGCCGTCGGCGCACGGTCGCGCCCAGAGCCGCCCGCACCGGCCAGGCCCGTCCCCCGCGATCGACCTCGAGCACGAATCGGGGCGCGCGCACCGGGCCGCACAGCTCGATCAACGCCTGGCCGAACGTGACGCGATCGGCCGGTCGGGCGTGGGGCATGCGAAGGTCGAAGCCCGCGTCCTCTCCGTCGGACTCGACCGGTACGACCACCGGCGTGGTCGTCCCGGTCTCGACACGCTCGGCCGACGCGAGAGCGTCCCCGAGGACATCGGAGATCCGTTGCAGTGTCGCTCGTGCGTCGCGGATGCGGAGCCGAGCCTGGTACCACGCGGCAGCGAGCGGCGCCGCGGTGACGCCCCCCGCCAGGAGCGAGACCACGGGGAGGGCCGGCGCGGCGTCGGGAACGAATGCGGCGAGGGCGGACGCCGCCGCACCCGCCGTCGCGACCGTCAGGCCGAGGCCCGTGGCGAGAGCCCGCGACGCGGCGACCGACGAACGCAGGAGCGGCGCGTCACGTCGATGCTCGACGACGAACGACTCCTCCTCGACGTCGACGTGGGGGTCGCCGATCCGCCACTGTTCCCGCGTCCGCGCGCGCGGCGGGATCGCGGACAGACTGCCGACGGCGGCGATGGAGGCGGCCTCCCCCTTCGTGAGGACGGCCTGGAGCGCTCGGCGATGTTGACGGTCGAGGGCCGCGTCCAGTCCCCGTACCACCCGCACAGGGTCATCGAGGTCGACGCCCCACCATCGCGCGTGCTTCCGGCGGAGGCGGTCGGCATCGGGCTGTGCCCGCAGGGGGAGGTCGGGCGGAACCAGTGCGGTCACCGTCCAATTGTGGGCGGTCTTCTCCGGCCACGACGGATCGAGGCGGAGGGTCCGCCCCCGCAGCTGCTGCATGGCGGAGTCGCTCGCGGCGGCGGTCAGGTCGATCAGCGTGTTCACGCGCGGGCAGTCCCACCCTTCGCCGAAAAGACCCCGCGTGCCGACGACGACCTGGATCGTCCCCCCGGTGAGAAGCTGCGCGGCGGCTCCCACCATCCCTGCGCCCGTCATTCCCCGCACCTCCACGACGTGCGGGTCGTCGGCGACCGGGGCCGTCGTCAGCTCGACACCGAGGACGGCGCTCAGGCCGGGGAGGATCGCCGCGACGTCGCGACGAGACAGCCGCACCGTCGACGAGGTGACGAGCATCGCGCGCAGGCCCGCGGTCGCGGCATCCGTGGTCAGGACCGAGAAGGTCCGCACCGCTCCCGCCGTCCCCCGCAGGCCCCCGTGCACGTTGCCGTGCCGCGCGAAGTCGGCCACGACAAGAGCGCTGAGATCCGGCCCCAGGGCCGCGGCTTCGGCGGCGAGAATGTCGCAGACCCCGCGGTCCTTCGCGAGCGAGGAGGTCAGCACCGAATCGATCGGATCGCGCGTGCGCCGCACCCCGCGATCGGTCAGCGCGTACCCGAAATCGGCCAACAGCCGGCGGAGACGCTCCCACTCGTCCGCCCGCGACGGATCCGGGAGCACCTGATCGAGCGCGAAGCGTCCGAGGAGCCGGAGCGTCTCGTCGGTGGTCGGTGCGCGACGCGCGAACTCCGGCAGACGCAGCGTCAGAGGGTCGTCGGGGGCGACGAGGGAGAACATCGCCGCGGCGGCCTCGGCCGCGGCGAAGTCGGTCGAGAACGCCGCTGCCACGCGTCGATCGATGTCGTCGGCCTCGGCCGGTGAGGGAGGGCCGGCGACGACATCGGAGCCGGGAGAGGCGACGGGCGGCTGCAGAATGCCGAGGAGGGTGGCGCGCCCGGACCCGACCGCGAACGACGTGCGCAGGGCGACCTCGAGCGCGTCCGCGTGCGCGGAGAGGAACATGCTCTCCTCGGTGGTCGGCTCCACCGCGTGTACGAGGTCGCGATACGGCGCGAGGTCGCCCTCGCGGACGACGGCCGGCACCGGGACCTCGAGGTCGACGGGGCCGAGGAGGGAGACGTAGTTGTCGTACTCGTCGGCGTCGTCGGGTGAGGGCAGGGTCGCGGTCAACCCGACGACCAGGGGCTCCCGGCCTTCGGCCCGCACCCTCGCGACGAGAGCCGCGACCACCAGAGCCCAGTGGTCGAGGAGGTGGTGGCACTCGTCGAGCACGATGGTCTCGACGCCGTGGGCGACCAGGCGATCGATGAGGTCGCGCGCGCGGGGATGGAGGGCGGCGGTGAGGACGGTCGCATCCTGACGCGACAAAGAGCGGCGGATCGCGCGCGAGCGCGAGCGGATCCCCCGACGGTAGGCGGCGGGGTTCGTCTGCGCGAGCGCCTCGAGCCACTCCGCCGCCGTGTCGGGTGTGCGGCCGTCATCACGGAGTTCGCCGAGCCACCGATCACGCGCGATCCCGTCGAACGGGGAGGTCGAGTCGACGACGCTGATGGACTGATACGTGAGGGTGGTCAGATCCGCCAGCGCCGCTGGATCCTCGGACACCGCGTCGTCGTCGTGCGCGAGTGCACGGGCGGTGGTCGCCCACTGCGCGCGGATCGCGAGCGTCGGGGCGAACACGACGGCTCGGCGCCCGCGCCGGGCGGCCAGCAGCAAGCCCAGGAGCGTCTTGCCCGACCCCGGTGGGGCCACCAGGTGAAGTGGGTGCCCCGCCTCCACGTCGACCCGGGCGAGCGCCGCGGCCTGATAGGCGCGAAGGGTCCCGTCGAACCGCCAGCCGGCGAGCGGACGCGGCGGATCGAGAAGCACCGGGTAAGTCTACGGAGCGACCGGCGAAGCCCTACCCGCCGTTGCGCCGCGCGATCACCCCCGCCAGGAGGGCGTGCGACAGCGGCGCGATCGAGGCGATCATCAAGATGGTGCCCCACACGGCCTGGTCGGCCTGGAGAAGGATGCCGCCGATGAGCAGCCCCGTGAACAGCACGGCGGACACCACCCGACGGATCATGCGCTCGAGGTCGCGCAGGCGCCGCTCGATCCGGGGCGTCTGTACCGACACCGCGCCCTCCTCGAAGCGCGACACGAGCGTATCGATGCGCCGTGGGAGACGGGCCGTCACCGCGGCGACGGCGCCCGCCTCGCGGACGAGCGCCTGCGCGGTGCTGCCGCTCTCCTCCCGGATCAACCGCTGTGCGTAGGGCTCGACGGCATCCCAGATGTTGAACGCCGGGTCGAGGGCGCTGCACATCCCGCTGGTCAGGGACATCGCCCGGACGATGAGCAGGAAGTTCTCGGGCAGTTGGAACGGCAGGGTGCGCACGACGTCGCCGAACTCGACGGCGAACGCCCGGAACTCGCGCGGGTCCACCTCCTGAAGCTCGGCGAAGCCCATCCCGCCGAAGCGGGAGAACAACTGCGTCATCGCGCGCTCGAGTTGGATCGTGTCGGCGGAGGGGAGCAGCACGCCGATGTCGCGGATACCGTCGACGAGACCCTTGCCGTCGCGTGACGCGGCGGCGATGAGCACGCGTCGAAGACCCCGACGCAGCCCCGGCGGCACCTCCCCCATCATCCCGAAGTCGATGAAGGTGAGCCGCCAGGCCGGTTGCCCGTCATCCGGGGTGGACACCGGGGTGACGAAGACGTTGCCGGGGTGCGGGTCGGCGTGGAAGAACCCGTCGTCGAACAGCTGGTCGAACATGACCGCCGCGAATCGGGCCGCCACCACGGAGGGATCGATGCCGGCAGAGCGCAACGCCTCGACGTCGGTGATCTTGACGGCCGAGACGTCCTGCAGGGTCAGCACGCGTCGCGTGGTGCGCTCCCACGCGACGGCGGGGACGCCGACGCCCCCGTCTCCGCCGAAGTCGGCGGCGAAGCGCTCGGAGTTGGCGGCCTCGTGGAGGTAGTCGATCTCCTCCATGCTCGTGACGGCGAACTCCTCCACGAGGGACGGCATGTCGACGCGATCCGAGACGAGCGAGACTTTGCTGAGCCAGCGGCCGACCTTGCGCAGGGCGCGGAGGTCGACGTCGACGATCCGGTCGATACCGGGTCGCTGGATCTTGATGACGACCGAACGCAGACCGCTCTCCTCAGCCATCTCGTCGGTCAAGGTCGCCCGATGCGCCTGCCCGAGGGAGGCCGCCGCGAGCGGCCTCTCGTCGACGGACGCGAAGGCGCGCTCGAGAGGCATCCCGAGTTCGTCCTCGATCCGCTCGCGCATGCGGGCGAAGGGCACGGCAGGAACCTCGTCTTGAAGACCTTCGAGCTCTTTGGTGATGATCGGGGGCAGGACGTCGAGGCGCGACGACATGAACTGGCCGACCTTGATCATCAGACCGCCGAGGTCGACGGCGAGAACGTGGAAGCGCTGCGCGATGCGCAGGAGGCGCCGGGTTCGGCCCCGGGCGGAGATCCACCCGAGACCGAACCGTGGGAGGAACAGCTCGTACCACCACGCCTGCACGAGATAACGCGCGGCGAACCGTGTGATGCGCCGGTAGCGGGCGCGCATGAGGGCGTCGTCGGTCAACGGGACTCCTGGATGCCGACGTGCCGGGGGCACGCGCCGGGTGCGGGCAATCTCAGCCCTGCGCGAGGATGGAATAGAGCTTGCGGCGCGCCTCGTCGAGGATCTCGACGGCCTGCGCGACCTGCTCCTTGTCTCCTGTACGCGCCACCTGGGCGGCGGCCTGGGCGAGCTCGACGCCCGCCTTGGGCAGCGCCGTCATCCGACCGCTGTCGCGGGCGCCCGCGGACTCCCACGGCGCCGTACGCTCGGTGGTCTCGTCCCCGGCGGCCGCGCGGCCTTCCTCGGTGAGCGAGTAGGTCTTGCGACCGTTCGACTCCTCGGCGCGGACGAGTCCCTCGTCGGTCAGCAGCTGCAGTGTCGGGTAGACCGAACCGGGGCTCGGCTTCCACGACCCGCCACTGCGCTCCTCGATCTCGCGGATGATCTGGTAGCCGTGCATGGGCTGCTCGAGGAGCAGTGACAGCACGGCGGATCGCACGTCGCCCTTGTTCATGCGGGGCGCGCTGCTCGCCTTCTGCTCGAACTGCGCGCGCAGTTGCTCGACGGCATCCATGATGTTCGACATCGGCCAGCCGGGCGTGCTGTTGCCACCGCGTCCGCCGAACGCGTCTCCCAGGAATGAACCACTCATGACGACCTCCTTCGCGCGGACCCGATCTGAGTCAGCGATACATAACGATATATCGTTATGGGTACGCGCGGGTCGAGACGGAGGTGATTCTCAGTACCAGTTCGTCGCCTGCGAGTGGCCCCACGCGGAGCACGGCGTGCCGTATCCGCGGGAGATGTAATCCAGGCCCCAGGCGATCTGCGTGGCGGCGTTGGTCTGCCAGTCGGCACCGAAGGTCGCCATCTTGTCGCCGGGCAGGGACTGCGGGATACCGGTCGCGCCGCTCGGGTTGTACGCCTGGTAGTTCCAGCCGGACTCCTTGGTCCACAGCGACGACAGGCAGGAGAACTGATCGTCGCCCCATCCGTACTTCTCGGCCGCGAGCTGAGCGGCGTACGCCTTGGCGCCATCGGGGGTGTTGACCCGGGCCAGCGCCTCGGCAGCCTCGGCCTGACGCTGCGCCTCGGCGGCGGCGGCTGCTTCCGCCTGACGTTGGGCCTCTGCGGCCGCGTCGGCTGCGGCCTTCGCGGCGACGGCCTCGTCGAGGCTCGCCCGCAGCGCGCCGACCCGCTGCGCGACGCGGCGCGTCTCGGTCGCGGCGTTCTGGCTGAGGGCCGGAACGAGCACCGTGGGGAGCAGCTCGGAGGTCGCGAGGCGTTCCACCGCGTCGTCCAGCGCGGCGGTGTCGACGCTCGTGTCACCGATCGAGAGCGGAAGCCCTGTGGAGGCGATGTCGGCCTGCACCGCGGAGGCGCTGGCGAGCGCGTCCTGCGCCTGCGCCTGCGCGGTGTCGGCGCTCTCGCTGACGGCCTGGAGGGTCGGCGTGGAGCCGAGAGCCGCGACGGTGACGGCGGCGGGCGCTGCGGTGTCGGCGGGAGCACTGAACGCCGAGGCCGAGGCATCCGGAAGCGACAGCGGAGCCGCGACCGCGAGTCCCGTCGTGGCGACCATGCCGAGTGCGAGGCCGGCGCAGGTGGCCGCCGTGGCAAGGGTACGGCGGGCGCGGTGGACAGGGACGAGCTTGAGGTCGGAACGCAGCAAGAGAGCACTTTCGTCGGGGACGCGCTCTCGGGAGGAGCGCGGAAACCGTGCCGTCGGGTCGACACAAGTCCCCGAGTGTGGGTGCCCGTTCTGAGCGTTATCTCTTCGTTACCTGGGAGGGTCGTGGGAGCGGTCGCAGGTGTCCACCTCGCCCGGGTTGGCTCACCCGACGAGGAAGCCCGCCCCGGAGGCACGCAGGGACGGTGGGAAGAAACCCGCACCGACCGGGGTTTCTTCGCCACACGGACCGGTGCGGGGCGACGGCTCCCGCACGGGGGCGTCGTCCGTTCGACGCCGCCGGCGACGCGGGGCTGACCCACGCGGAAAAAATCGCGGATCAGCCCGCGCCATCAGTCCCGGTGGGCGCGGTAGTACTCGAGCAGGGCCGCGGTGGAGGCGTCCTGCGCCGCGAGGGCCTCTTCGTCGCCCTCGATCGCGGGAGCGATCTGCAGCGCGAGCTGCTTGCCGAGCTCGACACCCCACTGATCGAACGAGTTGATGCCCCAGATGGTGCCCTGGGTGAAGGTGATGTGCTCGTACAGCGCGATGAGCTGACCCAGCACCGACGGCGTCAGGGCGGGCGCGAAGATCGACGTCGTCGGGCGGTTCCCCGGGAAGGTCCGCGCCGCGACGAGCGCGCCGGTGGTGCCCTCGGCCTCGACCTCCTCGGACGTCTTGCCGAATGCCAGCGCCTTGGTCTGCGCGAGGAAGTTCGCCAGGAACAGTCCGTGCACGTCGCGGCCGTCATCGGCCAGCGGGTAGGCCGGGTTGACGACGGCGATGAAGTCGGCCGGGATGAGCCGCGTCCCCTGGTGGATGAGCTGGTAGAAGGCGTGCTGGCCGTTCGTGCCGGGCTCGCCCCAGAAGACCTCACCGGTGTCGGTCGTGACCGGGGTGCCGTCCCAGCGCACCGACTTGCCGTTGGACTCCATCGTCAGCTGCTGCAGGTACGCGGCGAACCGGTGCAGCTGCTGTGCGTACGGCAGCACCGCGTGCGACTGCGCGCCGAGGAAGTTCGTGTACCAGACGTTGAGCAGGCCCATCAGGACCGGCACGTTCTGCTCGACGGGAGTGGATGCCACGTGCTCGTCGACCGTGTGGAAGCCGGCGAGCAGCTCACGGAAGACGTCGGGCCCGAGGGTGATCGCCAGCGACAGGCCGATCGCGGAGTCGACGGAGTACCGCCCGCCCACCCAGTCCCAGAAACCGAAGGCGTTCGCGGGATCGATGCCGAACGCCGCGACCTTGTCGAGCGCGGTGGACACCGCCACGAAGTGGTGCGCGACGGCGTCGGTGCGGGCGGCATCCGTGTCGTCGATGGCCCCGGCGGCACCGAGCTTCTCCCACAGCCAGTCGCGCGCGAGGCGCGCGTTGGTGAGGGTCTCCAGCGTCGTGAACGTCTTGGAAGCGACGATGAAGAGCGTGGTCTCGGGGTCGAGGTCGGCGGTCTTCTGCGCGATGTCGGTGGGGTCGATATTGGAGACGAAGCGCGCGTGGATGCCGGCGTCGGCGTAGGGCAGGAGCGCCTCGTAGACCATCACCGGCCCGAGGTCGCTGCCGCCGATGCCGATGTTGACGACGGTCTCGACCCTCTTGCCGGTCACGCCGCGCCACTCGCCCGAGCGCACACGGTCGGCGAAGGCACTCAGCCGATCCAGCACTTCGTGCACGTCGTGGTCGACGTCCTGGCCGTCGACGACGAGAGTGGGCTCGGCCCCGGCGGGGCGACGCAGAGCCGTGTGCAGCACCGCGCGATCCTCGCTGGTGTTGAGGTGCACCCCGCGCAGCATCTCGGCGAAGCGCTCGCGCACACCGGTCTCGCGCGCGAGAGCGACGAGGGCGTCGAGCACCTCGGGCGTCACGAGGTTCTTCGACAGGTCGACGTGCAGGTCGCCGACCGTGCGGGTGAGCTCGCTCGCGCGGTCGGGGTCGGAGGCGAACCAGCCGCGCAGATCGGGCTGGAAACCGTCGCGCAACGCGGAGAGACGGGACCAGGCGGAAGTGGTGGTGGGGTCGATAGGCGCAGTCACGACTCCACGCTAGCGACCTCGGCACCCTCGCACACGACGGATGACGACGGTCGGGCCGAATGCTACCGGCCGGCGACTTCGGGGAGGGCGATCTCGCGCGCGGCATCCCAGGGTTCGGTCCATCCCAGGCGGTCGAACAGCCCGTCCAGCACCATCGCGGTGAAGCCCCACACGGTCTGCGCCCCGACGCCCGTGTCGAGGACGAACGCGGGGCCGCGCCACTCTCGCCCTTCCCGCCGGATGACCGTCGAGCCGCGGCGATCCGGGTCGAGCAGATCGGCGACCGGGGCACGGAACACCGCGGCGGACTCCGCGGCATCGACCGCTCGCACCGGGGTGGGCCGGGCCCACCACCCCAGCACGGGGGTGACCTCGTGCCGGGAGAAAGCGAGGGGAATCGACTCGAGAGTGCCGAGCACGTCGACACCGCCCGGGTCGAGCCCCGTCTCCTCCCGCGCTTCGCGCAGGGCCGCGGCCACGGCATCCCCGTCCCCCGGATCGATGCGCCCGCCGGGGAAGGCGACCTGACCGGGGTGTGCGCGCAACGTCGTCGCGCGGGCCAGCAGCAGCACGTCGAGGTCGCTCGGGACGTGCGCCGCGGAACGTCGGCTCGGGATGCCGTCGAGCACGCCGAACAGGATGAGCACCGCCGCGGCCCGCGCCTCCCCCTCGATGGGCAGAGCCCGCAGGTGGGGGAAGGCGTCCGACCGCGGGTGGCGGACGAGGTTCTCCAGCTGTGCGCGCGGGGTGGGCATGAACCGATTACATCACCGCCTCCGACTGGGACCTCAGCCGTTGCACGCCCAGCCGTCTCCGTCTCGATCGAGGTCGTACTCGTCAGGGCCGACGACACGGGCAACCCCGTCGAAGGAGGAAGGGCCGTTGCCTGAACCTCCCGCGCAGTCAACGTCCGAATCGATCGGCACGCATGCGTCCACGTAGCTCGGATGGCAGCAACAATCACCGTCGTCGGCCGCGGCTCCTCCACTCGTACGGGCGCAGCAGGTGCCTTCAGCCCGACGTGCTTGAGCTTCTCGCGCGCAGCGAGGTGTCCGGGACGGGGGACGCCGGTTCCGTCGCCTCCGGCCGGGGCTCGCCCACCTCATCCTTGAGGATGCGGACGGACTGACCGAGGCTGCGGGCGAGGGCCGGGAGCTTGGCGGCACCGAAGACGAGTAGGACGATGCCCAGCACGATGAGGGCGTGCCAGCCGGTGAGGTTCTGCCACATGGGGTGTCCCTTCGCGGGGTCAGCGCTGGCCGGGGCCACCGCCGGGGGCGGCGCCCGCGGTCGGGGTGGTGGACGTGTCGACGCGGACGCCGAGGGCGACGGTCCAGCCGGAGGTGGTGTCACCGGTCGTCGTCGCGAGTTGGAGGGCTCCCCCGTCCTCTCCGAAGACGTTGTCGTCGTCGAGCGAGACGCGGGACATGTTGGATGCCGACGAGGGATAGGCGGCGTCCGCATAGACGATGTCGCACGCGGCCTGCGGCAGGGCGACCTGCGAGGTCGCGATCGCGGTGGTCGAGTCGGTGATGGCGTGCACGCCGGGATAGACCTCGAAGTGGATGTGCGGCCACCGCCCGTCATAACAGCCGGGGAAGATCGAGGTGAATGACACGACACCGTCGTCGCCCACGACCTGGACCCCCCGGAGGTACGTCTCGTTCTCGACGCCCGAGGAGTACATCGAGTACCGCCCCTCGGTGTCGCAGTGCCACACGTATACGGCGGCACCGGTGAAGGGCACGTCGCCGTTCGCGGTGTCGAAGATCGTGAGGTTCAGCGTCAGCGGGATGCCCGTGGCGGTGACTCCACCGTCGAGGCTCGTGCGCAGGTCGCTGCGGACGATGCCGGACTGCTCGAGGATATCGGGGCCGTTCGAGCCGTCGCCCGGGTAGGGACCCGCTGTCTCGTCGGGGATCTCACCCGCGGGGAGGGCCGCCGCCGCGCTCGTCGCGGTGGGAGTGGCCGAAGCCCGGGGCGTCGCCGAGGCGGTGGGGATCGAGGAGGGTGTCGCCGTCGCGGTCGGCCCGGTGGTAACGGTCGCGGCGGGCGTGCACGCCGCGAGGGTCACGGCTCCGGCGCCGAGGGCGACGAGTCCGAGGATGCCGCGTCGGGAGACGAGGGTGCGGATGTCGAACGGTGCGCCCTGGTCGACGACGGGCTCATCGGCCCGGTCGAGGAGACGGCCCTCGTAGGCGGGGCCGTCGGGGGTCATCTCGGTGTCGGGGATTCTGGTCAAGCTCGCCTCCGGGTTGGGTGCTGTCGATACCCCGACTGTGAAGGAGGTACCCTGCCCGGCACCTCACCGATTCTTTGCGGGCACTATGAGTCGGCATCCGTGGGCGAACGCCATCTCGTCCGCGTCAAGGCCCGGCCCGTGGGTCGAATCCGCGTGTGAAGATGAAGCGACGGAGGTGGTTCCATGGCGTCAGCGCTGCACGCGGTGACCCTCGTCGTGAACATGCCGATCACCAAGATCGATGCCCTCGACGTGATCGCCTTCGCGTCCGACGGCGGCATCGAGGACGCTGGTACGGCGCAGCCGCGGGTCTGGCTCGCCCCGCATGCGTGGGCCGAGGTGGAGATCCCCAAGTTCGCCGATCCCCCGCCCTTCGCGATCGACGTCTACTCCGACGTCTCGGGCGCCGTCGCGTGGGCGCAGGCACGACGACTCGCCGAGGCCCTCGAAAGGCTCGGCTGGACCGTGGAACCGCCGCGCGCCGGCGTGCAATGACGGCGGCGGGCTCGGGTCAGCCCTCGATCCCGGCGAGCGCCGCGCTGCGTTCCCACAGGAGCTTGGCCGTCACGGGGTCGTCGGCCAGGCGGCTCGTCCGTGCGGGCTTGTTGTTGGCGTAGAAGCCTCCGGGCTCCCAGTCGACACCGGGCTTGCCCAGGGCGAGCCACGTCAGTCGCGCCCCGCCGACCGCGGTCGAGGTCATGAAACGCTGGGCGAGCGGGCCGCCGTACAGCCACTTCCACGGCCCGTCCGAGGTGGAGCCGAAGCTCGACGCGATGACGCCCGGGTGGAAGGCCACGGCCGACAGCCCGTGGTCGCCGTACCGACGGTGCAGCTCCTTCGTGAACAGTACGTTGGCGAGCTTCGCGTGGCCGTACGCCGCCGTGGACGAGTACCGGCGCTCGGCCTGGAGGTCGCCCACATCGAAACCGGGGAACCGTGCCGCGGCGCTGGAGGTCTGGATCACCGATGCGTGCGAGTCGATCAGCCGACCGAGCAGCAGATGGGTCAACAGGAACGGGGCGAGGTGGTTGACCTGGAACGTCAGCTCGAAGCCGTCGCCCGTGACCGTACGGTCGCCGAAGACGCCTCCCGCGTTGTTGGCCAGCACGTCGATGCGGGGGTATCTCTCGAGCAGGGATGCCGCGAGCTCGCGCACCTGCGCCAGATCGCTGAAGTCCGCGACGTACGAGTCGACGCCGAGCGAGCGCGCGACGCGGGCGGTCTTATCGGGGTTGCGTCCGACGACGACGACCTCTTCGCCGAGGTGCGCGAGCTGTTTCGCGGACGCAGCGCCGATGCCGTCGCTCGCTCCGGTGATGACGATCGTGCGGGTCATGCGTTCCTCCTGGTCGGTCCGGCCACGCTAATGCGGGCGGTGACGAGAACCCGGGGGCTTGCCCGCGGCATCCCCTCCCCTCGACAACTCACAGCCCGCTCCCAGCCCCGAGGGACCAAAAGCGACGGGGAAGGCGTTCTCTAGAGAGACGCCCGCCACCGGGTGTCTTGACGAGAGGACACGAACCGTGAGCACGGAGTACCGGAAGACGTCGGAGGCACTCAGCCGCCTCACCGACCGCCAGTTCGCCGTCACGCAGGACGACGCGACGGAGCCGCCGTTCCGCAACGAGTACTGGGACAACCACGAGGCAGGGATCTACGTCGACGTCGTGTCGGGCCAGCCGCTGTTCTCGTCGACCGACAAGTTCGAGAGCGGCTCCGGATGGCCGAGCTTCACCAAGCCCATCGACGACGCCGCCGTCGTCGAGAAGACCGACCGCACCCTGTGGATGACCCGCACCGAAGTGCGTTCCGCCGGCGCCGACAGTCACCTCGGCCATGTCTTCGATGACGGCCCTCGCCAGGCAGGTGGACTGAGATACTGCATGAACTCGGCGGCTCTGCGTTTCGTGCCCGTCAGCGAGCTGGAGGCGCAGGGCTACGGCGCGTACCTCGCCCTCTTCAGCGAGACGCGCGCCTCATGAACCTCTTCTCATTCCGCGACCGCAAAAGGAGCACCAGCATGACCAGCGGACCTTCCGACACCGGCGAGATCACCCGTCGCCCCGGCACCGAGACCGCCGTCCTGGCGGGCGGCTGCTTCTGGGGCGTCGAAGACCTCATCCGCCGCCAGCCCGGCGTGCTCGACACGCGTGTGGGCTACACCGGCGGCCAGAACGACCACGCCACCTACCGTAACCACCCCGGGCACGCGGAGGCCGTCGAGATCGTCTTCGACCCCACGCAGACGTCGTACCGCGACATCCTGGCGTTCTTCTTCCAGATCCACGACCCGTCGACCCTGAACCGTCAGGGCAACGACGTCGGCACGAGCTACCGCTCCGCGATCTTCCCGCTCTCGCCCGCGCAGGAGAAGGTCGCCCGCGACACCATCGCCGACGTCGACGCGTCGGGCATCTGGCCCGCCAAGGCGGTCACGACGATCGAGCCCGAGTCCCCCTTCTGGGAGGCCGAACCCGAGCATCAGGACTACCTCGTGCGCATCCCCAACGGGTACACGTGCCACTTCGTCCGCCCCGGCTGGGTGCTGCCGAAGCGCGAGGAAGCGTCGGCGTAAGTCGTTTTCAGGGGCTCGGATGCCATGGCATCCGAGCCCTTTTCTCATGCCAGCAGGTCGTCGAGCAGGCGTGTGACGCGACCTTTGATCTCGTCGCGGATCGGGCGCACCTCATCGAGCCCCTTGCCCGCCGGGTCGGTGAGCTCCCAGTCCTCGTACCGCTTGCCGGGGAAGATGGGGCACGCGTCGCCGCAGCCCATCGTGATGACGGCGTCGGACGCCGTCACGTCGTCAGTGAGCAGCAGGTGCGGCACCTCGGCGCTGATGTCGATGCCCTCTTCCGCCATCGCGGCCACCGCCATCGGGTTGAGCGCCGCGCCGGGGGCGCTTCCGCCCGAGAGGACGGTGACGCGATCGCCGCCGAGCGCTCGCGCGTAACCCGCCGCCATCTGCGAGCGGCCGGCGTTGTGGACGCAGACGAAGAGGATCGTGACGGATGCCATGGGAACATCCTGACTCCGAAAGGTGAACGGCTCGTCTTCGGGGGGGGGCGTCGCTGCGCCGCGCCTCGCACGGGCAACCCCCGGATCCGCAGTGGACCCAGTGCTTAGGCTCGCCGCATGAGCGAATACGACGTCATCGTGGTGGGCGCGGGATTGGCCGGCCTACGCGCGGCCACCCGGCTCGCCGAAGCGGGCCGCGACGTCGTGGTCCTGGAGGCGAACGACGCCGTCGGCGGACGCGAGCGCACCGACATCGTCGACGGGTTCCGCCTGGATCTCGGCTTCCACGTGCTGAACCCCGCCTACCCCGCTGTGCGGCGATGGGTCGATGTCGACGCTCTCGCGCTGCGCCGGTTCCCAGTCGCGGTCGGCGTACGGCTCGAAGACCGTCTCGCGCGGCTCGCGCATCCCGTGCGGCATCCCGGATCGATCCCGGCGACCCTCGCGAGCGGACTCGTGCGATCCGCGGATGTCGCCGCGCTCGCCCGGTGGGCGGGTCCCACGCTCGTCACGGCGGACGCGGCCAAACGCGGGGGTGTCGCGCTGGAGGAGGGGTGGGACCGCGCCGGTGTGCGGGGTCCCCTTCGTGAGAGTGTGCTGGAGCCGTTCCTCGCGGGCGTGCTCGCCGACGATCGGCAGGAGACCTCCGATGCGTTCGTCCGGCTGCTCGTCCGCAGCTTCGCGCTCGGTCGTCCGGGCGTACCCGCGGCGGGCATCGGCGCGCTTCCCGCGCAGCTCGCCGACACCGCACGCCGCGCGGGAGCCGGCATCCGGCTCGGGCAGCGTGTGGTCTCGACGCGCGCGCGCACCCGCGGATGGCATGTCGGCGTCGAGGGACGGGATGCCGTCACCGCTCGTGCCGTGGTCCTCGCGACGGGCCTCGCCCCCGACCTGGATCTCCCCCTCCCTCGGCGACGAGGCCTGCAGACGTGGTGGTTCGCCGCGGATTCCGTGCCGACCGGCGATGCCGCCCTCCGTGTGGACGGCCGTCGCAGCCGCGGACCGATCGTCAACACGGCGATCATGACGAACACCGCTCCGACGTATGCCCCGCGTGGACGCCACCTCATCCAAGCGACGTGCGTGATGCCCTCCGCCGCGTCGGAGGCCGGCATCCGTCGCCAGCTCGCCGAGATCTGGGAAGCCGACACCCGCCCATGGCACCTGCTGCGGCGCGACGACATCGACGGCGCCCTGCCGGCTCAGGATCCGCCCCTTCGACTGCGGCGCCCCGTCCGTCTCGGAGACGGCCGTTACGCGGCCGGCGACCACCGCGACACCGCCTCGATCCAGGGCGCCCTGGTGTCGGGCGAGCGCGCCGCCGAGGCCGTGCTCAGCGACCTGGCGTGATCCCGGTGCGCCGGCGGCGGCCCGGTGTCAGGGCGCGGGATGGCTGGAGAACGCCGCCGGTTTCAAGGTCGAGATCGTCGCGCGCTGAGGCGGCCGTTCACGCCGTCGCTCGCGCGGCCAACGCCGCGAGCGCGTCGCCCGTGACGCGCCGCGTGGTCCACTCGTCCATCGCCTGGGCGCCGAGCGCACGGTAGAAGCCGATCGCGGGTTCGTTCCAGTCGAGGACGGTCCACTCGAGGCGGGTGTACTGCTTATCGACGCACTCGGCGGCGAGCGCGGCCAGCAGGGCGACCCCGTAGCCGTGTGAGCGGTACCGCTCGTGCACGTAGAGGTCTTCGAGCCAGATGCCGTGGCGCCCCGTCCACGTGGAATAGGTGAGGAACCAGATCGCGATCGCGCGCACCTCCCCCTGCGCCTCCACCACGAAGGCGAACGCACGGGGGTCGTCGCCGAACAGGGTCGCGCGGATCATCTCCGCCGTGTTGTCGACGGCGTCGGGTTCGTTCTCGTACTCCGCGAGCGCCCGGATGCACGACAGGATGCCGTTCTCATCGCCCGCGCGGGCCGGACGCAGGACGGCGCTGTCTCGGAGGTCGGTCATGTCAGGGGCTCCCAGCTCTCGGCCGCCACGCGGCGGAAGTTGCCGCCGAGCACGGCGGCGATGTCGGTCTGCGTCCATCCTCGCGCGGCGAGCGCGCCGCCCAGACCGAGGAAGGTCTCCGGCGGCATCCACTCGACCGGCCCCCACGCGGTGTAGCTGTCGTCGTACAGCTGCGGACTCGTGGCGAGCACCTCACGGAAGGTGGGCCAATCGAACGAGAAGTCGGTGCTCACGCCCACGTGGGCGATGCCGACGACCTCCACGGCCCGCTCGATGTGGCGGATCATCGCGGCGAGCGTGGGGGTGTTCGGCCCGAGGAAGATCCCGACCCCCGTGATGCCGACCACTCCCCCGGTGTCGGCGGCGGCACGCGCCTGATCGTCGGTGATGTTGCGCGGGTGCTCCCACACCGAGCGCAGGTTGGAGTGGCTGAAGACCACCGGCCGGCTCGACGCCGCGCACATGTCGAATGTCGTGCGGGCTCCCCCGTGCGACCCGTCGGGCACCATCCCCCAGGCGTTCATCTCCCGCACGAGGTCGCGCCCGTACGTGGTCAAACCGGGGTCGTCGGGATCCAGACATCCTCCCCCGGCCGCGTTGCGGTGGTTGTACGTGGGGGCGAGCGTGCGCACGCCGTTCTCGACGAGTGTGCCGACGGCATCCAGATCACCGCCGAGGGGCGCGCAGTCCTCGAGGTCGAACACGACGGCGGTGTCGCCGGCATCCGCGATCCGGTCCACGTCGGCCACGGTCTCGGCGAGGGTGAGCCCCTCGATCGCGCGCACCTGGGCGCGGAAGGAGCGGAGCAGGGATGCCGTGACGCCGGGGCCGTGCGGGGCGTACCCGACATTCAGCGAGACGAGTCCGCCCCCGGCCGCCCGGTAGCGGCGAAGTTCGGTCAGGTCGGCGGTCTCGACGAGCTCGGCGCAGGCGTGCTGGTCCCAGAGCATCCCCGGAGCCTACCGAGCACACCGGTGCCCTCACTTGACGCTGCCCTGGGTGAGTCCGCCGATGAGCCACTTCTGCAGGAGCAGCGCCAGCAGGTAGACCGGGAGCAGACCCGCCAGACTCGCCGCGGCCGTCTGGCCGAACATCACCTCACGGCCGCCCTGCATGAGCGAGATGCCCACGGGAAGCGTCTGCGACTCCGCACTCTGGGTGAGCAGCAGCGGAATGAGGAAGTCGTTGTAGACGAGGATGAAGACGATGATCGACACGGCCACCAGGCCGGGGGCCACGAGCGGGAGGATCACCTTCCACAGCGCACGCAGAGGACCGCATCCGTCGATCTGCGCCGCCTCGTCGATCTCCCGGGGAATGGCCCGGAAGAAGCCGTCGAGCAACCAGACCGCGACGGGGGTGAGCAGGAGCCCCTGCACGATGCCCAGGCCGACGACGGAGTCCATGAGACCCGCCGTGCGCACGAGCACGAAGAGCGGGATGATGGCGACGACCGGCGGAGCGACATAGGCCGAGACGATGAACCCGAGCACCCGCTCACCGCCGACGCGCAGACGGGCGATCGCGTAGTTGGCCGGAACCGAGATCAGCAGCGACACCGCCACGGCGACCAGGCCCGTCCCCAGGGAATTGCGCAGATAGGTCAGGATCGGCCAGTTCTGGAACGCGGAGACCCAGTTCTCGACGGCGAGACGGGTGGGCAGGATGCGTGTCGAGAGGATGTCGTCGGGACTCTTGAACGACATCGCGACCATGTACAGGACGGGGAGGACGGCGAGCAGGATCGCGACGGCGAGCACGATCCACTTCACCGCCGTCACGGATCGGGGAGCGCGACCCGGTCGGCTGACGCTCGCGGCCCGCGTCTTGGGTCGGCGGCGCCGTGTCGGGAGCACCAGGGTGCGCGTCGCACCGGTGTCGGTGTCGGTCGGGGTGTCGAGGTGCAGCATGGTGGTCACGGTGCTCACCCTTCTCGGTTCAGGCGCTGGCGGAGGGCGTTCAGCGGGAGGATGACGAGGGTCACGAGGACCAGGAACGCGACGGTCTGGGCGGCTGCCGCACCGACGTCGAACGTCTGGAGAGCGGTGCGATAGATCTCGAAGCTGCTGACGGTGGTGTCGAAGCCCGGTCCACCGCCGGTCATGATGAACACCAGGTCGAACACTTTGAACGACACCACCAGCTTCAACAGCAACACGGTGAGCAGGCTCGGCACCAGCAGCGGCAGGGTGATGCGCCAGAAGGTCGCGCTCACCCCGGCACCGTCGACCTGCGCCGCCTCGTAGACCTCGCCGGGCAGCGTCTGGAGCGCGGCGAAGACGAGCAGCACGCAGAACGGGGTCCACTGCCAGGCGTCGACGAGGGTGACGCTGATCAGGGCGGCGGGACTCGATCCCAGGAACGCGAACGGCGTGGAGCCCGGAGCGACGAGTTGTCCGACGTTGTTCAGCAGGCCGCCGGTGGGCGCGAGCATGAGCTTCCAGATCACGCCGGCCATGACGGGAGGGGTCATGAGAGGGAGCAGGAGAAGAACCCGGATGACGCGCCCTCCGCGCACGGCGGCGTCGAGGGACAGAGCCACGACGGTCCCCGCGACCAACGCCAGGACGGCGGAGGGAACGGCGAAGACCAGCGACCTGCCGAGGGACGGGAGGGTGACCCCGTCCCCCAGCAGTGCCGCGAAATTGGCCACGCCCACCCACTCGGTGAACGGCCGCCCGAGCGACGACTCCGAGAACGCGGCGGCCACGATGTACACCAGCGGGTACAGCGCGACCAGCGCGACGGCGACGAGGGAGGGCGTCAGGAGCAGTCGGCCGATCCACGACGTCGAGCGACGCGGGGTGCCCGGTGCGGCGGTGTGCGACATGGTGTCTCCGATGGGTGGGCGGGCGGGTCAGCCGGCCAGGGACTGCCAGGTGTCCCAGGTCTGCGACATCGCCTGTTCGGCGGTGAGGCTGCCCTGGAGCATGAGCGCGAGATTGTCGCTGAGCGACTGGATCATCTCGGGCGCCTGGGGCGACGTCGGCCACGACTGCGCGTTGGGCAGGACCTCGGCCGCCACCTTCGCCACCTCGGGCGCGAAGTCGGTGTAGGCCGCGCTCTTCAGCGTCGACGTGCGGATCGGGTCCACGCCCGAACCGGTCGTCGTGATCAGCTGCTCGTTCATCTGCTTCGACGAGGCGAAGGCCACGAACTGCTTCGCGAGCTCCTGGTCGGGAGCGTTCGGGCTGATGCCCATGGCCCAGCCCGCGTTGAGAGCGCCCGACACCGAGCCCTGCGGACCGACCGGCAGCGGAGCGACTCCCCATTTGTCGACGATCTTCGACTGCGCGGGGTCCTGGGCGAAGACGCCCAGGTCGGTCCAGAACTCGATCATGCCCACGTTGCCGGACAGGAACTGGGGCAGGGCCTGTTCGAAGCCGATCTCCAGCGGACTCGGCAGCGCCGCGGGGGCGGCGTCGAGCATCTCCTGGGCCGCCGCGACGGCAGCCGGGGTGTTCAGCTGCGGCATTCGCGGGTCGATCCTGTCCGGCGACATGGTCGCGAGCCGGTTGAAGAACGTGGACCCGATGTTGAAGGCGCTCTTGGCCCCGAGGATGGCCGATCCGTACACGCCGTTGGCCTTCTCGGCATCCGTGATCTTCTGTGCGACCTGCGTGTACTCGTCCCACGTGGTGGGCACCTGGACGCCGTTGCGTTCGAAGATCTCCTTGTTGTAGAAGAGCACGTGCGTGTCGCCGTCGATCGGCAGTCCGTAGGTCTTGCCGTCGTACTGCGTGTACGGCCCGAAGATGCTCTGGATGAAGTCCCCCGAGTCGATATCGGCGTCCTCGTCGACCCATGACGTGATGTCGGCCAGGGCGCCGGATTCGGCGAGGGCTCCGACCGAGGTGTACCAGTACTGGATCACGTCGTAGTTGTTCGTGCCCGACTGCGCGTCCAGGATCGCTTTGGTCTGGATCTGGTCGTAGGGCACGACTTCCACCTGGATGTCGGTGCCCGTCTCGGCCTCGAAGTCCTTCTCGAGGATCTTGCCGGCTCCCTCCTGGGGCGCGGCGATGAGCACCTTCAGCGTCTTCGACCCGGTATCACCTCCGGCATCCGAGGAGCCGCCGCAGCCCGCGAGGGTGAGGGCGAGGAGGGATGCCGCGCTGACGGCGATGAGCGGGCGGGAACGCGAGGGGTGCAGGAGAGCGCCGGGGCGCGGAGTGAGGATGCGACGTTGCGTGCTCACGGGGTGGTCCTTTCGTGTGAGGAGGAGGTGCGGGGTGTCAGGTCTCGGGGGTCCACGGCGCATCGACCTTGTCTCCGTCGACCCACGGGGCCTTGACGAAGACGGCGCGGAAGACCGTGTCGAAGGGGTTGCGCAGGTAGTGCTCCTGCTCGGGGCGCGCGTGCAGGACGTCGCCGGCCGCGATGGTCACGGGCGCGGCTCGGTCGAGCCAGACCTCGGCGCGCCCCTCGAGGACGACGAACGACTCCGTGTGCGCGCGGTGCAGATGGTTGGCGAAGGCGTCGCCGGGGCGCAGCACCACCACCCCGAAAGCCGCGGCGGGTGTCTGCGAGAGGTAGCCCGGCCCCCAGTCGCCGAATCGGAGCTCGGCGTCCGCCGAATGAGCGAGGTCGGCGGTCATGCGAGCACCGGGGCCTCGGTCGCCGACCGGAACAGATCGAACGCGTCCGCGGCGTCCAGATCGTCGTGGACCACGGCACGCACCGCGGTCATCATCGCGGCGGGGTGCGAGCTCTGGAAGATGTTGCGTCCCATGTCGACCCCGGCCGCTCCCGATCGAACGGCGCGGCTCGCCATGGTGAGCGCGTCGAGCTCCGGGAGCTTCTTGCCGCCGGCCATGATCACCGGGACGGGGCATCCGGCGACGACCTCTTCGAAGCCCTCCTCGCAGTAGTACGTCTTCACCAGCTGTGCGCCCAGTTCGGCGATGATGCGGACCGCCAGCCCGAGATACCGCGCGTCGCGGGTGAGCTCTTTGCCGACGGCCGTGACGCCGAGCACGGGGATCCCGGCCCGGTAGCCCTCGTCGACCAGGGTGGTGAGGTTGCGGATGCTCCGGGTCTCGTGCTCGCCGCCGACGAAGACCTGCACCGCGACCGCATCGGCGTTGATACGGACCGCATCGTCCATGGCCAGGGCGACGTTCTCGTCCGACAGCTCCTTCAGCACCGACGGCCCACCCGAGGCCCGCAGCACGAGACCGGCACGCGTGGACGGCGGGATCGAGGTGCGCAACGCGCCCCGGGTGCACATGAGGGCGTCGGCCTGCTCACCGAGAGGCGCGATGTTCATGTCGATGCGTTCGAGGCCCGAGGTCGGGCCCTGGAAGTATCCGTGGTCGAAGGCGAGCATGACCGTTCGGCCGGTGCGCGGGTCGAGAATGCGCGCGAGGCGGTTCTGCATGCCCCAGTCGAGGTTGGCCGCGCCGCGGATCTCGTGCGTGAAGCGCTGAGCCGGGACGTCCGGGTGGAAGTTCTTCGCCGAGACGTTGCCATCGAGGTCTGCCATGGGGTTCTCCTTGCGTGATGAGGGGGTGAGTGGCGGGGACTCAGGCGAGCGCGCCGGTGAGGTGAGAGGCGGATGCCGGTCGCGCGGCGCCGGGCGGGGTGAACAGCGGAGGGACATCGGTGTCGGCGACGTTCATCACTCCCCGGTAGACGCGGTGCCAGCGCTCGACCACGCGCTCGTACGCGACGCGTTCGTCGAGCGTCGCGATGACGCACCGTTCCGTCTCGCCCATGGGTGCGAGCTCGTCGCCGACACCGGCGGCAGCGAGCCGCGCCGCACCGTAGGACGTCGCCTCGGGAGCCACGGTCACGTGCGTGTCGAGACCCGAGACACCGGCGATGATGCGCGGCCAGAGTTCGCCCGCGCTGCTGCCGCCGGTGAACGTGACGGCCCCGTCGGCGACGGCGCGGCCCGCGGTGAGGTCGGAGAGGATGTCGAGGTGGGCAGCCGCCACGATGGCGGCTGCCTCCTCGATGGAGCGAACGAAGGCCCCGCGCGACGATGCCGCGCTGTCATTGATGTCGAATCCCACGAAGGCGGGCGGCGCGTGATGCCAGGCATCCGCCTGCATGACGTTCGCCATCGCGGCCACCACGCCGTAAGACCCCGGGGGAACCTGGGCGGCCCACTCCTCCATGAGGGTGAACGCCGAACGGCCCTCGCGCGCGGTGGCGACCGCGTCCGCGCAGAACACGTCGCGGAACCACCGCATGGCCAGGCCGGACAGGAAGCCGATCCCCTCGAGCATCCACGTGTCCGGCGAGACGTGGCAGAGGGTCCGCAGCCGCCGTTCCGGGTCGATCACCGGTTCGGAGACCACCGCGGTGGTCTGCCAGAAGGTGCCGGCCACGATCGTGGGGCGTTCCGGGCGCGCGGCGATGCCGTGGAGGGCGAGCTGTGTATCGGCGCCCCCGCTGATCACGGGAGTCCCGGGCGGCAGGCCCGTCGCCGCGGCGGCGGTCGCGGTGACCCGTCCGACCGGCATCCCGCACTCCACGACCGGAGGCAGGATGCCGACCGGCACCCCGACCGCCACCGCGAGCTGCTCCGACCATCCGCGCGAGCGCAGGTCGAACAGGGCGGAGCTCGAGCCGCAGGTGGGGTCGGTGGCGAACTCCCCCGTCAGGCGCGTCACGACCCAATCGCTCAGCATCCCGAGGTGACGAGTGCGCGCCAGCACCTCCGGAGCATGCCGTGCGATCCAGCGCAGTCGCGCCGGTGCGGTGATCGACACCCAGTCTCCCGCGACGCGATAGATCGCGTCGGCCACTCCCTCGGCCACGAGGTCGTCGGCCTCGGCCCGGGCACGACCATCGGTGTTCGGACACGCCCACAGCTCTCGACCGGCGCCGTCGTACAAGACGAAGCCCTCGCGCATGCTGGACGCCGCGACAGCGGCGATCCGCCGGCCGTCGAGCCGTTCGACGACCTCGCGCACCGCCGAGGCGATGAGCCCCCACCCGCTCGCGGCGTCGAAATAGGTGCCCCCGGGAAATCCCGGGACGGCGCGGTGGGTCCACTCGCGCGCCGCGCGCGCGACGAGCCTTCCCTCACCGTCGAAGGCGAGAGCCCGCGCCGAGCCGGTGCCGGCGTCGATCGCGACGTAGACCGGGCCGCGGGCGTTCATCGTTCCCACCGCAACGCGCGGCCCTCGGTGTAGGCGAGGATCTCGTCGGCGAGCATCTCCGCACCGCGTCGGAGCGTCTCGTGCGTCGCGCCGGCGAGATGGGGGGTGAGGATGAGGTTCGGTTGGGCGACGAGGTCGCGCCACGGGCCGTCCGGCTCATTGACGTCCAGCGCGGCGCCGGCGAGGTGACCGTCCCGCAGGGCGGCGAGGAGCGCCCCCTCGTCGACGAGGGATTCCCTCGCAGTGTTGATCAGGAACGAACCGCGCGGCATGCGCGCGATCTGCGCCGCACCGATGAGGTGACGGTTCTCGGCGGTGGCCCGGGCGTGCACGCTCACGACGTCACTGACGGCGAGGAGGTCGTCGAGGGCGCCGACGATCCGGACCTCCGACACGCTGGAGGCGTCGACGAAGGGGTCGTAGGCCACGACCGTCGCGCCGAGGGCCCGGACCCGCGCGGCCACGAGGCGGGCGACGTTGCCGAAACCGACGAGGCCGACGGTGAGCGAGGCGATCTCACGACCGAACCACCGCGCTCCCTCGAAGGTCGACTCCGCGAGGGGCCGGCCGTCCGCGACACGCTCGTCGACGTCGCGGAGCGAGGCGGGAACGTTGCGCACGAGCGAGATCAGGAAGCCCACGGTGAGGTCGGCCACCGCGTCGGCGTTCTTGCCCGGTGTCGTCGTGACGCGCACGCCGTGCGCGGCCGCCGCGGCGAGGTCGACGTTGACGGGACCCCCGCGCGCACAACCGATCAGTCGCAGATCGGGCAACGCGGCGAAGACCTCCGCGGTGAACGGTGCCGCGTGGAAGACGACGATCTCGTATCCGTCGGCGAGACGGGCGACCTCGACGGGGTCGCCCTCGAACTCCCGCACGGCGGAGGTGTCGCCGGTCGGCGCGAGGTCCGTGACGGTTGCGGCATCGGCGGTGAGGCCCCGGGCGACGAACGCTCGAGTGAAGATGTCGGCGGACATGTAGCTGTCGCCGAGCGCGAGGATGCGGGTGGTGGTCATGAGGCGCTCCGGGCGGAAGGTCAGAGGGAGGACGGGTCGAGGGGGCGAGCACGCTCGAGAGGGACGGGGTATCGTCCGGAGGCGCTCTGGCTGCTGATGCCGGACGCGTCGAACCCGGTGTCGACGCTGACGCGCAGACGGTCGGTCCGCACGGACGCCCGGGAGAAGTCGATGGGTTCGCCGTTGTCGTCGTAGGCCACCGCCTCGACGACCACGATGGGGTGGCCGGGCTCGACCTCGAGGATCGCGGCGAGGGTCCGGTCCGCGGACGCCGCCTCGATCGAGCGATGCATCCGGGCGATGCGGACACCGGCCACACGCGTGATCGTGGCGTAGAGGCTCGCGCGCGGATCGCGGAGGTCGGCGAGGAGTCCGGCGAAGCGCGCGGGCATGTAGTTGATGACGTGCACCGCGGTGCGGGAGCCCACGGCGCGGACGCGCTCGAGGACGAAGCCTGCGCCGCCGATCTCCGCGCGCGGTCCGACGACCGCCGCCGCCCAGGACGGCAGGATCTCGACCCCGGCGCGAAGGATGCGCGAGGTGAGCGCGCTGCGACCGTCCTCGCTCAGTTCGCCGAGCAGGCTGGGCGCGGAGGGCAGTGTCCAGGCCGACGGCCCCTGCGCACCCTCGACGAACGCGCCTTTGCTCCCCTGGCGCCGCGAGATCATCCGCGCCGATTCCAGCCGCGACAGCGCCTCACGGACCGAGGTACGCGACGCGGAGAAGTGCGCGCACAGCTCGCTCTCACTCGGCAGACGATCACCGGGCGCCCAGGTGCCGTCGGAGATGCGGCTCTCGATGGCGCGCATGATCTGGAACCAGATGGGCGCTGTCGAGGCGCGGTCCAGGGGAGGGAAGGCAAGGATCGACATCGTTCCTCTTCTCTGAGGGATGCGGGTGCGGCCGGGCCGGACGGAAATCTGGGTGAGACCCCGCCCCGGGATACCGCTTCGGGTGCTGAGAGCAATACTGCTCCCGCACCTGTATCCCCAGAAGAGACAAGTCGGAAATTTCCCGCCCGATCACCGGGTCGCGGAATAGGCATTATGACCGGGTCTTTTTCAGACCTTTCTCCGCGAGGTGATCCGCTGCGCTCCGCGGAGTGGCAGCGTTCGGCCGCCTGTCTGAGACAAGTGGCGGTGCGGCCTCAGACGGAACGTCGCGCGACGAGCGCCGCGTCCACCGTCTCGCGCTCGTCGAACACGAAGCAGTCGCCGTCCCAATGGGCCGCGCCCTGCGCGTCGAACCACCCCAGGATGCCGCCGTCGAGCTGGTAGGCGTCGACCCCCTCCGATCGCAGGTACAGCGCCGCCTTCTCGCAGCGGATGCCACCTGTGCAGAAGCTCACCACCGTCTTGCCCGCGAGCTCGTCGCGGTGGGCGCGCGCGGCATCGGGGAACTGCGTGAACCGCTCGATGCGCCAGTCGGTCGCGCCGGCGAACGTCCCATAGTCGACCTCGAACGCGTTGCGGGTGTCGACGAGCACGACCTCACGGCCGTCGTCGTCGGCGCCGCGATCGAGCCAGCGCCGCAGGGTGTCGGGGCTCACCGCGGGGGCACGGCCGTCCTGGGGACGCACCTCGGGGCGGTCCATGCGGATGATCTCGCGCTTGACCTTAACCAGGAGCTTCCCGAACGGCACGGCGTCGGACCAGCTCTCCTTCGTCGTGAGCGCCGCGAACCGCTGGTCTGCACGCAGGGCGTCGATGAACGCCCGCACGGCGCCGGGGTCGCCCGCGAGGAAGAGGTTGATGCCCTCCTCCGCCAGGAGGATCGTGCCGCGCAGGCCCGCGGCAGCCGCCCGGTCGCGGAGCACTCCGCGCAAGTCCGACGGGTCGTCGATGCGCGTGAACAGATACGCCGAGACGTTCAGGACGGATGCCATGGCTTCCACGATACGAAACCGCGGCGCCTTCCCCGTGTCATCCCGCGCCCCGGGGCGTCAAGCCGCCGCCCGGGGTCGTCGCCATCGCCTAGCGTGAAAGACCACTCGTCGTCTGGAGTTCGTCGTGCCCGAAGGCCCCCCTCTGCCGGTCGTCGGCGTGTCGGTCGTCATCCCCGTGCTGAACGACGGGCCTCACCTGTGGCAGTGCCTGCGGGCTCTGGCGGCGCAGACCCGGCTGCCCGACGAGATCGTCGTCGTCGACAACGGCTGCACCGACGACAGCGCCGACATCGCCCGCGCAGCCGGGGCCCGCGTGGTGTTCTGCGGCGAGCGCGGCATCCCCGCCGCTGCCGCCGCGGGCTACGACGCCGCGCTCGGCGACCTCGTGCTGCGCCTGGACGCCGACAGCCTTCCCGCGCCAACCTGGGTCGCGAGCATGGTCGACGCGCTCCGCGACCCGGGAGTGGATGCCGTCACCGGGGCCGCGGTGTTCCACGACGGTCCGGCCGCCCGGCGCACCGTGATGGCGCGGGCGTTCCTCGGAACGTACGCGAGCTTCGCCACCCCCGCTCTCGGCCACACCCCCCTGTGGGGGTCGAACATGGGCTTTCACCGACGCGCGTGGCAGGAGGTACGCCACGAGGTGCACCTCGATCCCGAGGTGCACGACGACCTCGATCTCGCGTACCACCTGGGTGCCCGTCATCGGATCCGGTTCGTGCCCGGCCGGCACATGCGGGTGTCGTCGCGCACGGTCGAACCGCGCCGCTTCGCGCGCTGCTTCCGGCGAGGGGCGGGAACGGTCTTCGTCCACTGGCCGGCCGACTTCCCGCCCGTGCGGTGGGTCCGTGTTGCACGCGGACGACGGAGCGGGGAGGTGCGCTGATGGCCGGCATCCTGTTCCCGAACGTCTCGGCCCCCGACCTGCACGTGATGAGCTTCAACATCCGGCGCCGCTTCGAGCGTGTGACGTGGCCGCCCGCCGACCGCTGGCCGATGCGCAAGCAGCGGCTGCGCACCTTCCTGGGGGCGAACCGCCCCCACCTGCTGGGTTCGCAGGAAGCCCTGCCCGACCAGGCGCGGTGGGTGCAGGACGCCCTCGGCTCCTCGCACGGGCGCATCGGACTCGGCCGCGGCAAAGCCCGCGACGGCGAGGGGACGCCGTTGTTCTACGACCGCGACCGCGTGGGAGTCGAGGACTGGGAGCAGGTCATGCTCTCGGACACGCCGGACGTTCCGGGGTCGACGGGCTGGGGCAACACGATCCCCCGCGTCGCGGTCATCGCGCAGCTGCGCGACCTCGCCACCGACGCCCGATTCACGTTCGTCAACACGCACTTTGACGCGTTCTCCCGTCGCGCGCGGCGTCGCTCGGCGACCTGGCTGCACGACCTCGCGGCCGCGCGCGAGCGCCCGCTGCTCTTCACCGCCGACATCAACGCGCACGTGCGATCGGCCGAGCTGTCGGGGATGTTCGCCGACGGCCTCCTCGTCGACACGTGGTCGTACGGGCCGGTCCGCCACAGCGCGGAGTGGGGAACGTTCAACAACTACCGCCGCCCGAAGCTCGGCGCTCGCCGTATCGACGCGATCCTCGCCTCGCCCGACGTCGGCGTCCGCGCGGTCGGGATCGACCCCCGCCCGACCGGGACGCAGTGGCCGAGCGACCACCTCCCGGTGCAGGCGATCGTGCGGATCCCGACGGGGGCGGGATCATGAGCGGCCACGGCACGGCCCGATCGCTGGTTCGCGCCCTGTATGCCAACCTCAAGCGCCCGCCCCGCAGCGTCACCGATTGGCTGGCCGACGGCGTACGCGCCGTCGCGATCGTGCTCGTGCTGGTGTCGCTGTTCACGCTGCCGTTCACCGACTTCGCCGTGTTGTCGATGTCGCTGCCCGCCGTGATGCTGTCGCGCATGATCGGGTTGCGCTCGGGCCTCGACCTCATCACGTGCGTCACGGTGTTCGTGGCGGCCGGCAGCAACGTGCTCGAGCTGTACCGCGCGTGGACGGCGTGGGACCTGGTCGTGCACTTCGCCTGCACGGGCGTGCTGGCAGCCGTCGCCCTCGTGCTGCTCCACGATGCGGGGGTGGTGGCCCCGACCGGTCGCCGCCGCACGCCGATCGTGGTGGCCACGATCACGGGCCTCGCGCTGAGCGCCTTCTGGGAGATGGTCGAGTGGTTCGGCTACCGCTTCATCACCGATGCGATCTTCGTCACCTACGACGACACGATCGGCGACATGATGGTCGGCGGTGCCGGGGCGTTCGTCGCGGGCGTGCTGGCATCTCGGTTCCGGGTGACGCGGGAGGATCGCGCGGCGCTGTGACGCGGGGGCGCTGAGCGGGTGCGACGGTCGCGCACGTCAGAGAACCGGGCCGCCTGATCCTCCCCGCCTCGCAGGCCGCCGCGCATTCATGACGAGAGCGGCGACATCCGCGAAAGATGCCGCCGCTCTCGCGCCGGTGCCGGGTCAGATTCTGCCCGCAACATCCGTCCCGACGAGGTCACCGTCGGGGTTCGGCTCGCTGAGCTGCTCCCCCGGCGCGGTCGAGTGGTCGAGCGGCGGCAGGGCGGCCTCCAGGCGGGAGCCGATCTCGGCATCCACGTTCTTCCAGTACTGCACCGCGCGATCGCGGACGTCTTTGCGGGTCACGCCGCCGACGTGCCCGGTGATGGTCTCGACGAGGCGGTCGCGCTCCTCGGCCGACATGACCTCGCGCACGAGCGCTCCCGCCTGACCCCAGTCGTCGTCCTCCGGGTGCAGGGTCGCTGCGGTGCGCACGAGCTCACCGTCGCTCTGCCAGCCGCCGTCGCCCGCGCGGCGCGGGTCGGCCGCGGGACCGCCGACGGAGTTCGGCGCGTAGACCGGAACCTCGGGCGGGTTGTACTCGTAGCGCATCGCACCCTCCTTCGAGTACGAGTGCACCTCGGTGTGCGGGCGATTCACCGGCAGCTGCTGGTAGTTCGTTCCGACACGGTAGCGGTGAGCGTCGGCGTAGCTGAAGATGCGCGCCTGGAGCATCTTGTCGGGGCTGCCGTCGATACCGGGCACGAAGTTCGACGGCTCGAAGGCCGCCTGCTCGATCTCGGCGAAGTAGTTGCCCGGGTTGCGGTTCAGCTCCATCGTGCCGACCTCCATCTCGGGGTAGTCGCTGTGCGGCCACACCTTGGTCAGGTCGAAGGGGTTGAAGCGGTAGGTCTTGGCATCCTCGTAGGGCATGATCTGCACCTTGAGCGTCCAGGTGGGGAACTCGCCCCGCTCGATCGCCGCGTACAGGTCGCGGATGTGGAAGTCGGCATCCTGCCCCGCGATCTGGTCGGCCTCGTCTTGCGTGAGGGTCTTGTGGCCGAGGTCGGTGTGGAAGTGGTACTTCACCCAGAAGCGCTCGCCCTCGGCGTTGATCCACTGGTACGTGTGGGAGCCGTAGCCGTTCATGTGACGCCACGAGGCCGGGATGCCACGGTCACCCATGAGCCAGGTGACCTGGTGCGCGCTCTCGGGCGACAGCGTCCAGAAGTCCCACTGCATCGTGTTGTCGCGCAGGTGGCTCCCGGGCAGGCGCTTCTGCGAACGGATGAAGTCGGGGAACTTGATGCCGTCCTTCACGAAGAAGACCGGGGTGTTGTTGCCGACGAGGTCGTAGTTGCCCTCGGTCGTGTAGAACTTCAGCGAGAAACCGCGCGGGTCGCGCCACGTGTCGGGGCTGCCCTGCTCGCCGGCGACGGAGGAGAAACGCGCGAGCATCTCGGTCTCGACGCCCGGCTGGAACAGTGCCGCACGCGTGTACGCCGAGACGTCGCCGGTGGTGCGGAACGTGCCGAACGCGCCGCCGCCCTTGGCGTGCACGACGCGCTCCGGCACCCGCTCGCGGTTGAACTGCGCGAGCTTCTCGATCAGGTAGTGGTCGGTGAGAGCGATCGAGCCGTCGGCTCCGACGCTCTGCGAGTGCTCGTCGCTGGCGACCGGGGCACCGTTGTTGGCGGTGGTCGGGGTGTCGGCGGTGGTCGGCTCGGTCATGGCTCTCCTCACGTCGTGGGCCGGGAAACGAAGACCCACCGATGACGCTACGCAGGGGGTCCGACATCGCGGGGGCATTGCGCACCGGGGACGAAACACGTACCGTCCGGGCCCTGTCAATCCCCCGATCGGCGCCGGGCGGCCTCGACACGATGGCGGCAACCGAAGGAAGGAACGCATCATGTCGAAGGATCTGTCGAAGGGCGACCGCGTCAGCTGGGACACCCCGCAGGGCAAGACGCAGGGCGAGGTCGTGGAGAAGAAGACGAAGGACTTCCAGCACGACGGCCAGAAGTTCACGGCCTCCGACGACGACCCGGCCTACATCGTGAAGTCGGAGAAGTCGGGCTCGAAGGCCGCGCACAAGGGCTCGGCGCTGAACAAGCTCAAGAGCTGACCGCCGTGCCGAACTCCTGAGGCTCGGGCGCCCCGAGCCCCATCGCGTGCGCCGCGCCGGCGCACGGCCCGTTCCTCAGGAGTTCGGCCCGCCGTCTTCGCCGTCCCGCGCGTCGCGGCGCTTGCGCATCTGCGCGAGCGCGAGCCCCAGCCGGTGATTGCCGGCCAGCACGTCCTCGTGGCGCTCGAGGAAGTCCCAGTACGCGTCGGTGAACACCGAGTCCTTGGCATCCTGAGCCGATGGCCACCACGAGCCCATCTTCTGCAGATACGCCCCACCCGACACGTAGGGCTTGGTGGCGACGAAGCCGCCGTCGGCGAACTGGCTCATCCCCATGACGTTGGGCACCATGACCCAGTCGTAGGCGTCGACGAAGAGCGCCAGGAACCACGCGTTCACCTGCCGCGGTGCGTACCCCTGCAGCAGGAACCAGTTGCCCAGCACCATCAGCCGCTCGATATGGTGCGCGTAGCCCCAGCGGTGCACCCGCTCCAGCACCGTGCGGACCGGGATCGGCAGGTCGCTCGGCATCCGCTCGCCCGAGTACCAGTACTTCTGGACGCGCTTGTGGAGGTGCAGGGCGTTGACGTGCTCGAGCTTCGGGTGCGCCCGGTACATCCCGCGCATGTACTCGCGCCAGCCGATCACCTGCCGGATGAACCCCTCGACGGATGCCAGGGGCGCATCGGTGCGCGTGGCGGCGGCGACCACCTCCTCGACGGTGAGCAGCCCGATGTTGAGCATCGGCGAGACGATCGCATGGAAGAGGAAGGGCTCGTCGGCCTTCATCGCGTCTTCGTAGCGGCCGAAGTCGTGCAGGCGCTCGGCGACGAAGACGTCGAGCCAATCGCGGGAATCCTCGGGCGTCACCGGCAACCAGAACTCCTCCGCCGCGCCCGGGTGGTCGGGGAACAGCTCGTCCACCTCGGCGATCACGGCACGCGTGATGTCGTCGTGTTCCAGCTGCAGCAGGGGCGGGATCTCGACGCCCTTCTTCGGCAGCGGCTTGCGGTTGTCGGCGTCGAAGTTCCATCGACGGCCCGCGGGCTTGCCCCCGTCCATCAGGATGCCGGTGCACCGGCGCTGCCAGCGGTAGAAGTCCTCCATGAGGGGCGTCGGGTGTTCGGCGAACCAGTCGTCGACGTCTTCCTCGGGGGTGAGGAACAGCCCGTCGGGGAGCACGTCGGTGTCGACGTCGTGCGCGGCGCAGATGGCGGCGATCCGCTCGTCGACGGGGCGGTTGGGGTCGCTCATCCACTGCAGCTCGGTCACACGGTGCTTCTTCAGCAGTCGCTCGAGACCCGCCTTGAAGGTGAGGTCGTCGCCGAGCTCGATCCGGCGGACCGTCCTGCTCTCGGCTTCGAGCCGCGCGGCGGTGTGCCGCATGGCCGAGGTCAGCAGCACGATCTTGTGCCGGTGGTACGGGAGTTTCCGCCACCGCGGCGCCGACTCGATGAAGAAGAACTCCTCGACCTCGTCGTCGGCGAGGGACGGGTGCTCGGCGAACTGCTGCGTCGCGAGGATCAGCGCGGCTTTCATGCGTGCCTCCGCGCAGCGGCGGCCTTCGACCGGCAGCCGCGCGAGCAGTACAGGACCTGGTCCCACTGGTCGCGTCCGCTCCAACGCTTGCGGTCGGTGAACGGCCGACCGCAGTAGGCGCAGGGTTTGGATCGGACCTCTGGTCGAGACATGCGGTCATCGTCGCAAAGCGGTGCCGCACTCCTCGGGGGCTTGCGCTGGCACGTGCCCCGGGTTCGCGCAAGGCCCGCGCGCTTCGTCGGGGTGACGTGGTCGGGTGTCGCCATGGACACGACACCGGACCGGACGAACGACACCGCCGACGAGCCCGACGAGCTCGAGACGGCCGACGACCCGCAGATCCCCGACACCACGGACGACGACGACGCCCCGGTCGACAACCCCTCGGGCGGCTGACGGCAGGGGTCGGCCCCGGTCGACCCCTGCCGACCCGGGCCCGACCACACTCACGCGGGGAGGTCGAACTTTTCGTTCTCCCCGCCATCGCGAAGCGGAACTTCTTCAGCAGCTCGTCGAGGGTGTTCCAGTGCGGACTCGGTGGATGACATGGTGATCCTCACGGCGGTGGTCTCAGCCCATCCCCCGCGCGTGGTCCGCCGCTATGCATTGACGTCGGCGGTGCCTTCAGCTCTCGGCGGCGCAAGGCGATCGAGTTCGTCGATCGCCTCCTGAGCGCGGGCGATGCGGGCTTCGACCTCGTCGTCCCACCACCGCGGCCCGCGCTCCCCGAGGCCGGCCTTGGCCACGCCCACCCGGTGTCGGGCCTCGACGACCGCCTCCTCATCCCCGGCCCTCTTCGCGACCCGTATGCTCGACCTGGCCCGCCCCAGGTGCGAGCGCAGCCGCGCTGCGAGATCGACCGGCAGCGCCGGGTCGGTACGTCGCCATCGCCTGCCGTCGACGATGAGCCACCGCTCGGCGTCGACCGCGTCCTGCTCCTCGGATGCCATGCCCCCAGTCCATCCGTTCCACCGCCGGAAAACCCGCCGGGGCGGTCGACAGCCATCCGTGCTACCGTTGATGCATTCGTTCTGGGACTTGCTTCATCGACGCCCGCCTCATCGCTGAGATGCCGGGCGCACGGCACCGAGCCGTTTCGATCAGTCCCTCCCTCCTCAATCATCGCGTGCGTCGCTCGACGGCTCCGGTCCTCGCCTCGCACTCGCGGAAAGTATCTGTGTCCTCGTTTCACCCCTCGCCTCTCTCGTGGCGACAGGCCGATCTCGACGTCTTCGTCGCGACGGCCGGATCCGACTATGCCGGTTTCGTCGGCGCGGCCACCTCGGGCTATGAGGCCCAGGGTCCGCTCGGCGAGAACCTCGGCATCCACACGTCCGTCGGAGCGGCGCAGGCCGCTGTCGACGGGCACCGCGTACGCGTCGCCCCCTCGGTGTCGCGGCGTCCCCGTCCGCTCCGCGCTCGCCGGAACGGCGCCCACGGTCGCGTTTGCGGCCCAACATGAATAAAGGAAGAACACGATGGCCACTGGCACCGTGAAATGGTTCAACTCGGAAAAGGGCTACGGCTTCATCGCTCCCGATGACGGCTCGGCCGACCTGTTCGCGCACTTCAGCGCGATCCAGGGCAATGGCTTCAAGGAGCTGCAGGAAGCACAGAAGGTCGAATTCGACGCCGAGCAGGGCCCCAAGGGCATGCAGGCGGCGAACATCCGCCCCCTCTGAGCTCCGCTCCTCACAACGGAAGCCGGGTCTCGTCGCTGCGCGACGGCCCGGCTTTCGTCGTTTCCCGGCCACGGCGGAAACGGTCGCAGATGTGCATTCCCGGTGAGGTTTCTGCACATGTGGATGTATTCCGGGGGGTCCATACACCGCCCCGTAGTGTGGGCCTCACCCGGAGAAGCCTTCGGGGTCCCGACTCCGGTCACCCCCATCCGAGGAGCAGGTTCATCGCCTCCACCATCGCCGAGTCGCGTCTCGGCCCCGTTCGTCAGACCTACTCCGGCACCACCGAATTCCCCCCGATCGCCAAGGCCTACACCGAACTGTCGCAGGTCGTCCGCGAGAGCGGGCTCCTCGTGCGCACCCGAGTGTTCTACGGTCTGGTGGGCACCGCGCTCGTCCTCGGCTTCGCCGGGTGCATCGCCGGTTTCGTGCTACTGGGCGACAGCTGGTTCCAGCTGGTGATCGCCGCGGCCCTCGGCATCCTGTTCACGCAGGTCGCCTTCCTCGCCCATGAGGCGAACCACCGGCAGATCTTCGCCTCCGGTCCCGCGAACGATCGCCTCGCCCTGTGGATCGGCAACGGCATCGTGGGTATGAGCCAGTCGTGGTGGGCCTCGAAGCACACGCGCCACCACGCCAACCCCAACCGCGTGGGCAAAGACCCCGACATCGAGATCGACACGATCTCGTTCCTCGACGAGGATGCCGTCAAAGCCCGTGGCATCCAGCGCTGGATCACTCAGCGTCAGGGCTGGCTGTTCTTCCCGCTGCTCACTCTCGAGGGCCTGAACCTGCACGTCCTCGCGATCCGCCATCTGCTCTCGCGCGGCGAGGTCAAGGGACGCTGGACCGAGCTCGCGCTCATCGCGGTGCGGTTCGCCGTCTTCGTGGCGCCGGTCTTCATCTTCCTGCCTCTCGGCATGGCGTTCGCCTTCCTCGGCGTGCAGCTAGCTGTCTTCGGCGTCTACATGGGGGCGTCGTTCGCCCCGAACCACAAGGGCATGGCGGTCATCGCGCCGGGGGCCAAGCTCGACTTCTTCAGCAAGCAGGTGCGCACCTCGCGCAACATCTCCGGCGGCTGGTGGGCGACCTGGCTCATGGGGGGCCTGAACTACCAGATCGAGCACCACCTGTTCCCGAACATGCCGCGGCCGCACCTGAGCCGTGCGCGGGAGATCGTGATCGAGCACTGCAAGACGCTGAACGTCCCGTACGTCGAGACCACGCTTCTGCAGTCCTACGGCATCGTGATCGCCTACCTGAACCGGGTCGGTCTCGCCGCGCGCGATCCGTTCGAATGCCCGCTGACCTCGGCGGCACGGCGGATCTGATCCTCCTCGCACGCACGCGCAGGGCGTCGCGCCGGATTCCCGGTGGCGACGCCTTTCGCGTGACCGCAGTCCATCGCCGCGCCCGTTGCGGCACCGTATGGATGCGCGGATGGGTGGGCGATATGCCTCAGCCGCGGTCGACCTCGTGCAGGAGCACATCGCGGACGCGGCCCTCGACCAGCGTGAGGGTCATCATCGTGCCGTGCGGCTGGCGGCGCCGGTCCGTGGGGGAACCCGGGTTGAGCAGGCGCAGGCCCGCCGGCGTCGTCGTGTCCCACGGGATGTGACTGTGGCCGAACACGAGAAGGTCACTGTCGGGGAAGGCGGCGTCCATCCGCTTCTCCCGCCCGGTCGCGGCCCCCGTCTCGTGGATCACGGCGAGGCGCACGCCCTCGATCTCGGCGCGAGCGATCTCGGGGAGGCGTGCCCGCAGGGCGGTGCCGTCGTTGTTCCCCCAGACCCCGAGCACGGGTCCGAGCGCGGAGAGCTCGTCGAGGACCGATACGTCGACCCAGTCCCCGGCGTGCACGAGGAGGTCGGCATCGGATGCCGCGCGGCGCACGGCATCCGGAAGCGCGCGGGCCCTCTTCGGCACGTGCGTGTCGGCCACGAGGAGCAGTCGGGTCGCCATGCGTCCACGCTACATACGCTCGCGATACACCGGCCCGCCGACGACGACCTGATGCGCGTGCTGATCGTCGAGGACGAGCCCGATCTCGCCGAGGCGATCCGCGACGAGATCGCTCGGCACCCCGCCGCCGGGGACAATGGATGCCGTGACCTCCTCCCCCGCCCGGCCCGCGTCCGCCCTGCTCGTCGACCTCGCTCTCGTCGTCGTGTTCGCCGCGATCGGCCGCGCGACCCATGACGGCGACGTCCTCGGCCCGGGCGGTGCGGGACTGGCCACGACCGCGTGGCCGTTCCTGGTCGCGCTGGTCCTCGGCTGGCTCCTCGTCCGCGCGTGGCGCGCTCCCCTCGCTCCCGTGCGCACGGGGGTGCCCGTCTGGGCGATCACGGTCGTCGTCGGGATCCTGCTGCGGGCTGTGAGCGCTCAGGGGGTGGCCCCGGCGTTCATCATCGTCGCCACCCTCACGCTCGCGCTGTTCCTCGTGGGCTGGCGCGGGATCGCGCGACTCGCGTCGCGGCTGGGCGGACGACGGCGTCGGTCCGTCTGAGCCGACCCGACGACGCCGAACGGGTCAGTCGGCCAGGGAGACGTCGACCTGGATCTCGGCGGCGAGCCGTTCGAGCTCGGCGACCAGGTCGTCGACCTCGACACCGTCCACGAGGGTCACGGTGATCACCGCCTCGAAGAGGCGTCCACCCGCCATCGCGGCATCCGTCGTCTGCGTCGACATGCGCTCGATGCTCACCCCGCGCGCGCTCAGCGCGGCCGTGATCTCCCTCACGATGCCGGGGCGGTCGTTGCCGATGACGTCGAGGGCGACGCTGTGCGGGGCCGCCGCGGTGCCCTCGGGTGCTCCGACGTGCACGGCGACCGTGAGCGTCCCGGCCAGGCCATCGAGGGCCGCCCGCAGGGCATCGGCGCGCTCGGGCGCGACCGAGACCTCGACGATGCCCGCGAATGCTCCGGCGAGCTCGGCGAGCTCGCTGTTCTCCCAGTTGCCGCCGTGGGCGTCGACGATGTCGGCGACGGCGGAGACGAGTCCCGAACGGTCGTCGCCGACGATGGTGAGGACGAGGGTGGTCATGGCCACAGCGTACCCATGGACCGCTGCTACCGTGGGAGTCGCGTCGGAGGAGGGAGGACGGTCATGATCGCATCGCTGATCGCGCTGATGAACCTGCTCCTCGCGACCGCCGAGCTGGCTCTCGCGCCGGGAACCGGGGCACCTCTGCTCGCGGTCGTCCTCGCCGCCGCGGTGGTCGTCACCGTCGCGATCGTGCTCATCGTGCTGCCGGCGCTCCTCGCCGGGGCCACACCGCGGGCACCGCGACCGATCGATCCGTCCGCTCCCCTCACGCAGAGCGACCCCGACGCGGCCGGACATCCCCGTCCGCGAGCGCCGGGATTCGTGGCCCGCGCCGCGTAGCCCTCGCCCGCGCCGTCCGTCGACGGCGATCGGTGGCATCCGTTCCCGGAGGGGCCGGCGGCGCCGGCCGTCGGCGCCCGTCCGGGTGTCGTGGCCGTCGATCCCCCGCTCACCGCCACGAACGGACTCGCCATGGACCTCTTCGCTCTGCCCCCGCTCACCTTCCTCCTCGATCTCACGACCCGTGCCCTCCTCGCTCTCACCGACGCCCTGACACCCGCCGCCGGGGGTATCGCCGCCGCCCTGGCGGTCATCGCGGTGACTCTCGTCGTGCGTCTCCTCCTCATCCCCGTGGGGATCTCCCAGGCTCGCGCCGAGCAGACCCGGGCGCGCCTCGCCCCGCGCCTGCGCGCCCTGCAGGAGCGGTGGCGGAAGAACCCCGAACGCCTGCAGCGCGAGACGATGCAGCTCTACCGCGACGAGAACACCTCCCCCGCGGCCGGATGCCTGCCGCTGCTCGCGCAGGCGCCCATCGTGGGATTGCTCTACGCCGTCTTCCTCCACCCGACGGTCGGGGGTCACGCCAACACGCTGCTGACGCACGACCTCTTCGGCGTTCCCCTGGGACAGAGCGTGCTGGGCGCTCTGACGTCGGGAACGCTGGATGCCACGACCCTCGTCGTCTTCGCCGCGCTCGTGGCCGTGATCGCCGGCGTCGCGGAACTCACCCGCCGTCTGCTGCGCCCCGCCACCGACCCGTCGGCGCCGCTTTGGATGAAGAACACGGTGGGGGTGCTGCAGTTCACGACGGCGGCGGTGGCCCTGTTCGTCCCGCTCGCCGCGGCGCTGTACCTCACGGTGACGACGGTCTGGACCCTCGCGCAGCGCCTCACCCTGCGTCGGCGTTATCCCCTGCCGGCATGAGGTCGGACGACCCTCCGGCCCACCTCCGGGCGCGGGCGGCGTTCGCTCCGGCCATGGCGAGGACGAGCAGCGCCGCCCCGACCGGGAACAGCATCGCGGTCTCCACCGACGCCTGCTCGGCGATCGCACCGGTCACCGCCGACGACAGGGCCTGCGCGAGCGTCAGCGCCGAGGCCAGGACCGTCATGGTCGACGCCGTGCGCCCCCGCGGCGCGCGGTGCCCGGCGAGGCTGAACAGCGTCACGAGCGACGGACCCACGCCGATCCCCATGAGGCACAGCACGAGGGTCACGGTCGGCACCGAACCGCCGAGCGTGTACGCCCCCGCGGATGCGGTGAGGATGCTCGCGAACACGACGAGGCGCCACCGCAGCGGGAAGCGTGCCGGGAGCACGGCGACCGCGAGAGCGAGCACCGCCGATCCGACGCCCATGACGCCGTACAGCAGCGCTCCCGCCTCGGGTGCGCCCTGCTGCTCCATGAAGGCGGTCAGGGACGTGAGCGTCGACCCGAAGAAGAGCCCCACGCCGAAGACCGCGGCGATCAGCACGAGGAGCCGCGGGTGCAGAAGCTCTCGGATCGGTGCCATCGCCGCACGCTGCGCCCGCTCGGGCACCGCTCGGCCGGTGGGGTGCAGCGCGAACGCGGTGACGAAGACGAAGCCGAGCACGGCAGCGCCGGCGATCGGGGCCCAGGGGGCGATGAGCGCGGCGAGGAGTCCGACCACGAACGGTCCGATGACGAACGCCGTCTCATCCGCCGCCGACTCATAGGCCATCGCCCGCGAGAAGGTCCGCTCGCGTCGCGCCGGGTCCACGCGCTCGCCGATGAGCGCCATCACCCGGCTCCGTGACATCGCCGCGGTCTGGGGGCCGGTGAGGCCGATGGCCGCCGCGGACGCGAGCAGCAGGGCGTCCGAGTCCGTCGCCGCGACCACGAGCGGGAAGACCGCCAGGAGGACGCCATTGGCGAGGCCGACCGGCACCAGGACGCGGCGCTGACCGAAGCGGTCGGCGAGGTCGCCGAGCGCCGGGCCCGCGACGACGACGCCCATCCCGACCGCGGCGGAGGTGAGGCCGCCGAGCGCGACCGACCCGCGCGCGGCGACGACGATCGCGAGAACCCCCACCGTCATCATGGCGAAGGGCAGCCGGGCGATGAAGGCCACCGGGTAGTACCACGGACCGGTGTGATGGATCAGTGATCGGTGAGCGGTGGCGGGCAGAGTCATGGAACGGTCTCCGGGGCGGTGGAACGTGCCGCCTTGCCGAGCCCGGTAGGTAGTTGCACTGCGTGCGGCGGGCCAAGCCGCGACCGCGATTCTACCGAAGGGTCACGAGACGAGAGCGGCGATCCCCGCGATCACCGAAGCGACGGCGAGGACGAGCGCCAGAGCGATCAGCACGGTGTGGACGATGAGGAACGGCGTCGCCCGGCCTGCCGCGTTCTTCGCGCGAGGGTCTTTCGCGACCCGCACGTAGAACCGCGGCCACACGACGGCGTTGAAGACGGCGTTGGCGAACAGCAGCGCGATGAGGACCGGTTCCATGCTCCCACCCTAGGTCGCGGGAGGGCGAGGTCGCGGACCGCGCGTCACGCCGCGCACGCGATGCAGTGTCGCGCGAAGGGCCTCGCCTCCAGGCGGGCGTCGGCGATGGGGGCGCCGCACTTCTCGCAGACGCCGAAGACTCCGGATGCCACGCGCTCTCGCGCCGCGCGGATCTCGGCCCGCTCGGCCTCGGCGCCGCGGCGCAGAGCGTCGACCTGCGCCCACTCCTCCGACAGGGTGGACCCCTCCGGATCATGCTCGTCGTCGGCCGTGGCGTCCGCGCGATCGTGCCGGAGGATCGCCTCGTCGTCGCGCAGCCGCGCGAGACGGTCATCGACCTCGCGCTCCCGGTGGTCGAGCATGCGCTCGGCTCGTGCGGCATCCATGCTTCGACGCTAGCCCCCGCCGCCCACGCGGGCGCTGCGAGAGGATCAGCGCATGAGCGAGCTCCGACGACACTGGACCCCGACCGCTGCGCTGTTCCCCGCCCTGGCGATCTCGGGCCTCGTGGGCACCTGGACCTTCAACGCTCTCGCGATCGTGCAGATGAGCGATTTTCTCGGCGACCTCGTCACCGGCGGCCCCGCGGTCTCGTCGATTACCGTGGACCTCCTGGTGGTGGCGATCGCGGGAAGCGTCTTCATCCTCGTCGAGGCCCGCCGTCTGGGCATGCGCTTCGCATGGGTGTACATCGTCCTGTCGGCCGTGACCGCCTTCGCCTTCACGTTCCCGCTGTTCCTCGCGATGCGCGAGCGGCGCCTCAGGGCGCGCGCCCGCGCGTCGGCGAGCGGGTGAGCCACCGGGGTCGTCCGGGCCCCTCGCGGGAGCGCCGGACGCGGTGGTTTCTCGGCGGCGCGTCAGCGCGCGGCGAGGCCCTCGCGCAGCCCCTGGATGAGCGGCGTCGTGGGACGACCGAGGAGACGGGCAAGAGTGCCGTCGGTCTGCGACAGCGCCCCTCGGGCGATCGCGTCGTCGATGCCGGCGACGAACGCGGCCGTTCCGGCATCCAGTCCTGCGGCCTCTAGGCCGGCGGCCAACTGCTCGACGGTCACGGGCGTGTAGACGACCGGTCGACCCGCGATCTCCGCGGCCGCCGTCGCGAGCTCGTCGTAGTCCCAGGCCACGTCGCCACCCAGTTCGACGGTCTGTCCGCGCAGGTCGTCGCCCGTCAGCGCGATCGCCGCCGCCTCGGCGTAGTCGCTCCGGCTCGCGCTCGCCACGCGGGCGTCGCCGACGGCGGCGACGATCTCGCCCGTCTCCGCCGCGCGCGCGACCGCGTCGAGGTAGTTCTCGGTGTACCAGTTGTTGCGCAAGATCGTCGCCTCCAGACCCGACTCCGCGATCGCCACCTCGGTGGCCCGGTGATCGGCGCCGAGGGCGTAGTCGATCTCGTCGTTGCGCGGGGCGCTGGTGTAGACCAGACGCTCCACGCCCGCCTCTCGCGCGGCGCCGACGACGTTGCGGTGACCCGCGACGCGGTCCGCGTCGGTCCCCGAGATGAGCAGCACGCGAGTGACCCCGTCGAGAGCCGCGACGAGGGTGTCGGGGCGGGTGTAGTCGAACTCGACCACGCGGATGCCGCGGTCGGCGAGGTCGGCGACCTTGGCGGGGGTGCGAACGCCGGCGACGATGTCGGATGCCGCGACGCCGCGCTCGAGCAGGGCGTCGACGACGAGGCGTCCGAGGTGTCCGGAAGCGGCGGTGACGAGGAGGGTCATGGGAGTGTCCTTTCGATCGGTACGGACGACACAACAGCCCCCGGCGCGCAGCATTCCGGAATGCACGTACCCACTTTTCGGTTAGGTACTCACATGAGCGTCAGTTTCGCGGATCTCCGCGCAGAGAATCCCGATGTCTTCGCCGACGGCTGTCCGACGCGGACCGTGCTCGACCACGTCATGGGCAAGTGGGGCGTCCTGGTGCTGATGGCACTGTCCGACGGCACCCAGCGATGGGGAGTGCTGCGGCGCAATGTCTCGGGGATCAGCGAGAAGATGCTCGCCAGCACCCTCAAGACCCTCGAGGCGGACGGCTTGGTCGTGCGCACGGCCTATCCCGAAGTGCCTCCTCGCGTGGAGTATGCGCTCACCGATCGCGGGCGCGACCTGATGGAACGCGTCCTGCCTCTCATGGAATGGGTCGCCTCCAACGCCGACGCGATCGTCGCAGGTTCGGTGCGCCCGTGAGCTCCACGTACTCTCGACTCATGCGCGAGAGCCTGTCGTTCCGCACGAAACGCCGCGCCCCGCTCCTCCAGGTCGTCAAGTCGGCGATCGCCACCGTGGCCGCGTGGCTCATCGCCGGGTGGATCGTGCAGGGACCGCCGCCGATCTTCGCCGCGATCGCCGCGCTGTTGGTGGTTCAGCCCAGCATCAACCAGTCGCTGACCCGAGCCATCGAGCGCAGCGTGGGTGTCGTGGTCGGCGTCGTCATCGCCTCCCTGCTGGGGATCGCGCTCGGCACGCCGACCTGGGTGATCCTGCTCTCGGCCGCTGTCGCGCTGGTGATCGCGTGGGCGCTGCGGATGTCGCCCGGCGCGACCAATCAGGTCGCCATCAGCGCGCTGCTCGTCATCGCCCTGGGCACGGCGACACCCAACTACGCCCTCGACCGGGTCCTCGAGACGCTCATCGGGGCACTCGTGGGGATCATCATCAACGTCGCGTTGGTTCCGCCCGTCCTCGTTCCGCCCGCACGGCAGAAGCTCGAGGTTCTCGGACGCGAGCTCGCGGCGGCGCTCGAACGCCTGGCCGACGCGTTGGAGACTCCGCAGACACCGGCATCCCTCGAGGGCCTGCTGCTCGAGGCCCGCCTGCTGCGGCCGGTCCGCGACGCCGCGGCCACCGCCATCGCGGACGGAGCGGACTCGCTCTCGCTGAACCCGCGCAGCAGCCGCCATCGCAACGACCTGCGCGCGATGCAGGCGCTGCTGGACCGTTTCACCCCGGTCGTGACCCAGGTGATCGGGATGACCCGGGCCGTCTACGACGGATACGACGCCACGATCGCCGAGGAACCGTCCGTGCGGGCGATCGCCGAGCAGTTGCGTCGCGCGGCCCACGACGCGCGCCGGGCCTTCGCCGTCGACACGGGCGCCGACCTGCCCATCGCGGCGGAGGAACCGGCGCTCACCCGGCCGCTGCAGATCCGCGCTCCCTCGGCTGCGCACTGGGTGCTCGTGGGTTCGCTTCTCATGGACCTGCACCGCGTGCATCAGACGTTGCGCGACGAGGAGACCGACGCCTCGGTGTGAGACCCCGGCGGGTCGGTGCACGAGACGGAGGACTTGCGCCGCGACGGCCCCAGCCTCCCCGGGTCCTGGTTGACTGGGGCGATGGGTACCGCGATGTTCCCTCTCGGAGCCGTCCTCTTCCCGCACACGCCGCTGGCGCTGCGGATTTTCGAGGAGCGCTACCTCGTCATGCTCGGTCGGCTGCTGGATGAGACGGACCCGGCGTTCGGGGTGGTGCTCATCGAACGCGGGACGGAGACCGGCGGCGGCGATCAGCGCTTCGCGATCGGCACGATGGCGCGGCTGAGCCACGTGCTGCCGCAGGCGGATCAGCTTCAGATCGTCGCCCGCGGAACGGAACGGTTCGAGATCGTGGCCTGGCTCGACGACGATCCGTACCCGCGCGCCGACGTCCGCGCTCTCCCCGACCTGGAGTGGAACGAGGCTCTGACGCCTGTCCTCGAGGAGGCCGAGCGAATCGTCCGTCGCGTGCTCGGCCGCGCCGTGCAGTTCGGCGGCAGTCGCTGGGACCCCGAGATCGAGTTGTCGGACGATCCCCTGGAACGCGCGTGGCAGGTCGCGGCGATCGCTCCGCTGGGCGAACTCGACCAGATCGAGCTGCTGCGTTCCGCCACCGCCGGTGGATTGCTCCGCGCGACCATCGACCTCACCCTGGCCGCCGAACCGTTGCTCAGCGAACCGATCCCGGACGGGGTCATCGTGGTCGACGACGACCCCGACGATCAGGGATAGCCGCCGAGCGGTGCCGCCCCCACGCGAGCCCTCGGGGGGCGTCGCGGTGCTGGGCGGCACCATTCGTCAGCGCGCTACTGCGCCTCGGCGACCGGATCGTCGACGATCGCCTCGGCGATGAGGGTGTCCCCCGCCCCGAACCGGATGAAGCGACCGATCGTGGCGGGCTGGATCAACACCGCCGCGGCGACCGCGGCGACATCCGCGCGGGACACTTCCGCCGATCCTCGCGGCGCGGTCGTGATGCGCCCCGTCGGAGGGTCGAGGGTCAGCGTGCCCGGGCCCAGGATCGTCCAGTCCAGATCGCTCGCGCGCAGGTGGTCGTCCGCCTCGAGCTTGGCGTCGGCGTAGGCAAAGAAGGGGTCGTCCGGGGAGATGCCGTGGTCCGGCACCGACCCGATCCACGACACCATGACGAAACGTCGCACCCCCGCGGAGGCGGCGGCGTCGATCGCGCGCTGAGCGGCATCCCGATCGACGGCGTAGGTGCGCTCGGCGTCTCCGCCACCGGCCCCCGCCGACCAGACGACCGCGTCGGCGCCGGCGAGCGCCTCGGCGAACGCCTCGACATCGGCCTTCTCGACGTCGAGGACGACGGGCGATCCGCCCGCCTTCTCGACGTCGGGCGCCTGCCCGGGGTCGCGGATGACCGACACCGCTTCGTCGCCTCGTTCGGCGAGGAGCCCGGCGAGGTGAAGGGCGACCTTGCCGTGCCCGCCGATGATCACGATGCGTTCCATGTCACTGCCCTCCGACTTTCTCGACCGACATTCTCAGGATGACGCGGTCGGCGCTGTCGGCCGGCGCCTCCTGCCCCGGGTTGCCGTAACGCTGCCCGAGTCGCACGTAGAAGGCGCCCCGGGGATCCGGCTCCGCCTCGACGAGGCGACCGCGCACCTCGATGTAGCGGGAGGGCTGCGCGGGGTCGTAGACCATGAGGCTCATCGACGGGTTCTGCTGGAGGTTGCGATACTTCTGCCGCGTGACGGTGTGCGTGAACAGAAGGTGCTCACCGTCGAACTCGAACCACATGGGGTTCACCTGCACCGTCCCGTCGGGGCGAACGGTGCCGGGGGCTCCGCAGAACGGTTGTTCGAGGAGGTCACGGAGTCTGTCGGGGATCATGCGTCTCCAGTCGTCGAGATCCCCCGACCCTACGCGCGACGCCCCACCGGGGGCGTCGGGGTTGACGGCGTCAGCTCACGTCTCCGTCCACGTACACCCACCGACCGGCCCGGCGGACGAAGCGGCTGCGCTCCGACAGCACGTGCCGCGCGGAGCCGTTCCGCCAGGTGGCGTGGAAGGCGACGACCGCGGTGTCCTCGGCCTCGTCCACCTCGTCGATCACGAGTCGCTCCCAGACGGTCTCCGGATCGGGATCGAGGTGCTCCGGGCGGGTTCGCGGATGCCACGAGCGGGCGAGATGAGCGAGATCGCCGACCGCGAAGGCGGTGTAACGCGAGCGCATCAGACGCTCGGCGGAGGGCGCGGCCTCCCCGTCGAGGATCGGGCCGCAGCACCGCCCGAACTCTCCCCCGCCGCACGGGCAGGACGACACCGAGGACGGACGCGCGCGTCTCAGACCGAAGGACACCCCGCCACTCTAGACACGGTCGCCACGGGCACGGATGCCGCACGGCCTTCGTAGCATGGTGACGGGAGGCGATATGACGCAGGGGACGAACGAGGAGTCGCGGCCGCCGTTCGCGGCGTACGGACCGGCGAGCGCCGGCTACGGCCCGGCGACGACCGTCACCGAACCGACCGGGCCGGCGCCGGGACGACCGCTCGCCGGACCCGCTCGAGAGTCCGGCTGGCCCGGCCCCGCGGAAACCTTCGGCGTCTCCCCGGAGGCGCGCCCGCGACGGGCACTCGGCATCGTGGCCCTCGTCCTGGCGTGCCTCGGTGCCCTCGTCGCATTCCGACCGTCGCTCTGGTTCCTCGCGTGGGCCCTGCTGTTGACCGCCCTGGTGCTCGCGATCGTCCACCTCGCGAGACGGGGCAGCACCCACGTCGCCGCCGTGTTCGCGCTCGTGATCGGCATCGTCGGCATCCTCATCGCCCTGATCGCCGCCCTCATCGCGGGAGTGACCGCCTCGCTCGCGGGCAGCGCGGATCCCGCCGTCGACGACTACACGCTCGCGCAGCGCCTCGTCGTCGCCGACGGTGACCGTTCCGAGAGCCCGCTCGAACTCGACTGGGGCGTCGCCGCGATCGTCGAGGATTCCGAGACCGGGGCGGAGGTGTGGTCGGTCCGCGCTCTCACGCCCGTCGACATCACGGGCGAGACCGTCGACATCACACCCGCGCCGATCTCCGTCTCGGGCTCGTTCGTCGCCGTCCCCTTCGAGATCACCAATCTGTCCGATGCCCCGATCGACCCGGATGCGTGGCAGTTCCGCCTCTCCACGGATTATCTCGCCCCCGACGGGAGCACGACGGACGGTGTCTACGACCCGGGATTCATGGAGGAGTTCCCGAGCCGCTACGACGTGATCGGCCCGATCGAGCCTGGGCAGAGCGTGGTCGTCTACGAGGTCCGCGACGTCGCGGCCGCGGGAGCCGCGGACGGCCGTGCGGAGCTGTGGCTGTATTCCGGCGACTCCGTGACCTGGACCTCGGCCGGCGACGGCGCCGATCCCGTGCCGAGCTCGATGTCGTGACCGTTCGCGAGCCCAGCAACGCGCGAAGACTCGCGACAGCGAGCCGGTCCACGCGAGAACCGTCCGTCAGAAGCGTCACGTCCGTGCACGCGCGACCGTCGGGGAACCCCAGCCGATCACGAAGCGAGCGACCATCGATCGTCCAATCGAGGAAACGTGACGGCGCGGGCGCTCTTCGCGCGGAGCCGCGGTATCCGCGACCGAGCGATGACGACGTCTCGACCTTGAGCACGTCACTACCCTGAGCACATGGCATCCCGTCCCGACAAGCTCCTCCTTCTCGACACCGCGTCGCTGTACTTCCGCGCGTTCTACGGCGTACCCGACAAAGTGCGCGCTGCCGACGGGACCTCGGTCAACGCCGTCCGCGGTCTGCTCGACATGATCGCGAAGCTCGTCACCACCTACGATCCCAGCCGCATCGTGGCGTGCTGGGACGACGACTGGCGCCCGGCGTGGCGCGTCGACCTGCTGCCGAGCTACAAGGCTCATCGCGTGGTCGAGGCCGTCGCGACGGGTCCCGACCGCGAGGAGACGCCGGACCCCCTCCTGGCCCAGATCCCGATCATCCGCGAGGCGCTCGCGGTGCTCGGCATCCCCGTCGTCGGCGCCGCCGAGCACGAGGCCGACGATGTCATCGGCACACTCGCGACCCGTGCGGAGGTCCCCGTCGACATCGTGACCGGGGACCGCGACCTGTTCCAGCTCATCGACGACGCGCGCGGCGTCCGGATCGTCTACACCGCACGCGGCATGAGCAATCTCGAGATCGTCGACGACACGGTGGTGCAGAGCAAGTACGGCATCCGAGCCGCGCAGTACGCGGATTTCGCCGTCCTTCGGGGTGACCCGTCCGATGGCCTGCCGGGGGTCGCCGGTATCGGCGAGAAGTCCGCCGCGGCGTTGCTGGCGGCGCACGGCGACCTCGACGGCATCGTCGCGGCCGCGCGAGAAGGCTCGGGCGGAACGCCGGGGCAGCGCGCGAAGATCCTCGCGGCGACCGACTACCTCGCCGTGGCCCCCCGCGTCGTGCGCGTGGTCCGGGACCTCGACCTCGGCGCTCCGGACGATTCCCTCCGCCCGGTCGATGACGACCGCGCCGCCGCGGCCGGGACGCTTGCGGAGCGCTGGAACCTCGGCTCCTCGATGACCCGCGCGCTGGCGGCTCTCCCGCGCTGAGCGCCGCGCCGTCAGCGGTCCCGCTGCAGCCACTCCCGGAGCTTGTCCAGGGGCCACGTGGTGACGATGCGCTCCGCGGGGACGCCCGCCGCCTCGGCGCGCGCCGCGCCGTGATCGAGGAGCGAGAGCTGCCCCGGGGCGTGCGCGTCGGAGTCGATGGAGAAGAGGCACCCCTCCTCCAGGGCCGCCGCGATCAGGTCGTCGGGCGGGTCCTGCCGTTCGGGACGGGAGTTGATCTCCACCGCCACCCCCGAGGCCGCGCACGCGGCGAACACGGCGCGCGCATCGAAGTCCGAGGGCGGGCGCGTCCCCCGCGCCCCCTCGACGAGGCGCCCCGTCACGTGTCCGAGCACGTCGACCCGCGGGTCTCCCGCCGCCGCGACCAGACGCCGCGTCATGGGCCCGCGGTCCATGCGCAGTTTCGAATGGGCGGATGCCACGACCACGTCGAGCGCGCGGAGCAGGTCGTCCTCCTGGTCGAGGTCGCCCTCGTCGAGAATGTCGACCTCGATGCCCGACAGGAGAGTGAACCCGTCGCCGCTCAGCCCGCGGACGACCTCGAGCTGCGCGCGCAACCGCTCGGGTGACAGCCCGTTGGCCACCGTGAGCCGTGGGGAGTGATCGGTGAGCGCGAGGTACTCGTGGCCGAGCCCCCGAGCGGCTCGGACCATCTCCTCGATGGGCGTCGTCCCGTCCGACCACTCGCTGTGGCTGTGGAGATCTCCCCGCAGGGCCGCGCGGAGGACCTCGCCGCCCACCGCCCCCGCCGCCTCCCGCAGAGTCGCGAGCCTGTCGGGGACCTCGCCGGCCAGAGCCTGCTGGATGACCGCGAACGTCGACTCGCCGATACCGGGACGCCGACGCAGCGCCGGATCACGGAGCTCGGCGTCGCCGAGGCCCTCGATGGCGGCGGCCGCCGTGCGGAACGCCTTCGCCTTGTACCGCGAGGCCCTCTCGCGTTCGAGGAGATACGCGATCTCGATGAGGGCATCCAGCGCCCGCACGACCTACTCCGCCAGCTCCCGCGTGGTCGAGACCCACGCGTCGAGCTTGGCCGAGGCACGTCCGTCGTCGATCGCGGCGGCCGCGTCGCGCAGCGCGTCGTGCAGACGCTCGAGGATGGGGCGCTGCACCTGCGCGGCATCCTGGAACAGCCGATACGAGACCAGGCCCGCGGCGGCGTTCAGCAGGACGATGTCGCGCACGGCGCCGGTCTCCCCCGCCAGCGTGCGTCGCACGACCTCCGCGTTGTGGTCGGGAGTCCCGCCGAGCAGGGCGTCGATCTCCACGAGAGGGATGCCGAGATCACGCGGATCGAGATCGTGCTCGTGCACGTCGCCGCGGCTGATCTCCCAGACCCGGCTGTGGCCGGTCGTCGTGAGCTCGTCCAGCCCGTCGTCGCCCCGGAATACCAGCGCCGTTGCGCCCCGGGTGCGGAACACCCCCGTGATGAGCGGGACGCGATCGAGGTGCGCGACCCCCACCGCATTGGCTTCGGCGCGCGCGGGGTTGCAGAGCGGTCCGAGGAAATTGAAGACGGTCGGCACGCCGAGCTCGGCCCGCGTCGGTCCGGCGTGACGGAAGCCGGGGTGGAACGCCGCCGCGAACGCGAACGTGATGCCGGTCCGCTCCAGGGTCTCGGCGACGTGGGCGGGGTCGAGGGTCAGCGCCACGCCGAGCGACGACAGCACGTCCGAGGAACCGGATGCCGAGCTCGCCGCGCGATTGCCGTGCTTGACCACGGGAACACCGGATGCCGCGGCCACCACCGCGGCCATCGTGGAGACGTTGACCGTGCCGTAGCGGTCGCCGCCCGTCCCGACGATGTCCAGCACCTCGGCGCGGACGGGCAGGGGGACGGCCGCCTCGAGGATGGCGTCGCGGAAGCCGACGATCTCTTCCACCGTCTCGCCCTTCGCGCGCAACGCGATGAGGAAACCGGCCAACTGCGACGGCGTCGCCTCGCCCGCCATGACACGCCGCATGGCCCACGTCGACTCCGACACGCTGAGGTCTTGCCCGTCGAGCAGCGAGGTGAGCACGTCGGGCCAGGTGAAGCGTTCCGCCATGATCCGATCCTCCCACACCGCCCTCCTCCGGCGGATGCCGGGGAAGGCGGGATGGAACCCTCGCCGCACCGGGGATTCCTTGCGGATTCTTAGGTTTCCCTAAGTCTCGACCGTGGAATATCTCCAGCTCGAGATGGGAATATCGGCCCGTCGGATCGCGCATAATGGGATGGTGACGACCTCAGCGACGTATTCCCAGGCCGTGCGTGCCGTGAAGCGACCCGACCCGGTCGCCGTGGGCACCATCGTGTGGCTGGGCAGCGAGGTCATGTTCTTCGCCGGCCTCTTCGCCATCTACTTCACTCTGCGCAGCACTTCGGCGTCCCTCTGGGCGCAGGAGACGGAGCTGCTCAACGTCCCCTTCGCGACCGTCAACACGATCATCCTCGTGCTGTCCTCGGTCACGTGCCAGATGGGCGTGTTCGCTGCCGAGCGGTACCAGCCGTACCGCACCGGCAAGCCGTTCCGCTTCGTCCAGTGGGGAATGGTGGAGTGGTTCTACCTCACCTTCATCCTCGGCGCAGTCTTCGTGTCGGGCCAGGTGTGGGAGTACGCGACGCTGGTGGCCGAGGGCATGCCCATCAGCGCCAACCCCTACGCCTCGGCCTTCTACCTCACCACCGGCTTCCACGCTCTCCACGTGACGGGCGGCCTCATCGCCTTCCTCCTCGTCATCGGTCGCGCGTACGCCGTGAAGAACTTCGGGCGTAAAGAGATGACGACCTCCATCGTCGTGTCGTACTACTGGCACTTCGTCGACGTCGTCTGGATCGCCCTGTTCTTCGTCATCTACTTCCTGAAGTAAGAGAGCTGTACCTCACATGGCACGAGAGAAGAAGCCGCGCCGCGCCTCCGGGCGTCGCAGTCCCCTGGCGGCCGCTGCCCTGATCGGCATCGGCCTGCTCCTCACCGGTGGCGTGTACGCCGGTGCGTCGGCGGCGATGGCCGCCACCGACACCCCCACGAGCAGCGCGAACTCCGCGACCGCGGTCGAAGAGGGCGAGAAGCTCTTCCAGGCCAACTGCGCCACGTGCCACGGCCTCGACCTCGAGGGCAGCCAGCAGGGCCCGTCGCTGTTCGGCGTCGGCGAGCTGTCGGTGCACTTCCAGGTGTCGACGGGCCGCATGCCGCTGCAGGCGCAGGGACCGCAGGCTCCGCAGAAGCCGGTGCAGTTCACCGAAGAGCAGATCGACGCGATCGCGGCGTACGTGCAGTCGTCGGCCCCCGGCCCGAGCTACCCGAGCGCCGACCTCGTCGACGGCGAGGGCGACCTGTCTCACGGCGCCGAGCTCTTCCGCATCAACTGCGCGATGTGCCACAACGTCGCCGGCGCCGGCGGTGCGCTCACCGAGGGCAAGTGGGCTCCCGACCTGCACACCGTGACCCCCGTGAACATGTACGCGGCCATGGTCACCGGCCCGCAGAACATGCCGGTCTTCAACGACCTCAACCTCACCCCCGAAGACAAGCGCGACGTCATCTCGTACCTGATGTTCCTTCAGAAGTCCGAGTCCCCCGGTGGATTCGCGCTCGGTTCGCTCGGTCCGGTCTCCGAGGGTCTGTTCATCTGGATCTTCGGAATCGGGGCGCTGATCGCGCTCACCGTGTGGATCACGGCGAAGTCCAACTGACCGTCGTCATCGACATTACGTAAACGCACGAGGAGCACCATGGCACACGAGGAAGACGCACTCGAGCACGAGAGGGCTTCATGGAAGCCCTCCGCCGGGCTCGCTGTCGCCGTTCCCGACCCCGTGGAGAACCCGGGTCTTCCGGGACACCGCCACCGCATGACCGATCAGGACCCGGAAGCGATGAAGCGTGCGGTCCGCACGGTCTACACGCTGTTCTACTTCTCGGTCGCGGCGAGCATCTGGGCGAGCATCGCCTACATGATCTTCCCGATCGAGTCGGGCGCGCTGATCGACATCCGCTACAACAACCTGTTCATCGGACTCGGCATCGGCTTCGCGCTGCTGGCGATCGGCATCGGCACCATCCACTGGGGCAAGTCGGTCATGTCCGACAAGGAGTACATCGAGGACCGCCACGCGACTCGTGGGCGTGACGAGGTGCGCGAGGGCGCGGTCAACGTCTTCGTCGAAGCCGATAAGGACTCGGGCTTCGGTCGACGCGAGATCATCCGCAACTCGCTTTTCGCCGCACTGGCCGCCTCGATCATCCCCGGGATCACCCTGTTCCGCGGCCTCGCGCCCCAGGACCAGGACCCGGTCAAGCTCCTCAGCCACACCATGTGGAAGGAAGGCGCTCGCCTGTCGCACGACCCCTCCGGTCGTCCGATCCGCGCAGCCGACGTGACGCTGGGCTCCGCCTTCCACGTCATCCCGGAGGAGCTCGCCGGGCTGGGCCACGACGAGGGGTACCTCGAAGAGAAGGCCAAGGCGATCGTGCTGCTCATGCGTCTGCAGCCCGAGCAGCTGAACCCCGAGACCAACAACATGGACTGGACGTACGACGGCATCGTCGCGTACTCGAAGGTCTGCACGCACGTCGGTTGCCCCGTGGCGCTGTACGAGCAGCAGACTCACCACCTCCTGTGCCCTTGCCACCAGTCGCAGTTCGACGTCGCCAACGGTGCGGCCGTCATCTTCGGCCCGGCCGCCCGTCCCCTGCCGCAGCTCCCCATCACCGTCGACGCCGAGGGTTACCTCGTCGCTCAGAGTGACTTCCATGAGCCCGTCGGCCCCAGCTTCTGGGAGCGCAAATGAGCATCGGTACTCATCCCACCGAGAACGTCACGACCGAACCCGCCGTCTCCTCCGGCCCGCAGCCCGCGGGTCGCGACGGCAAGCCCCTCGGCGGCCGTTTCGTCGGCGCGGCGGCGAACTACCTCGACGAGCGCACGAGCATGTCGGGCATCGTCAAGGAGCTCGGCCGCAAGATCTTCCCCGACCACTGGTCGTTCATGCTCGGCGAGATCGCCCTGTGGAGCTTCGTCGTCGTCCTGCTCTCCGGCACGTTCCTGACGTTCTTCTTCCAGGCGTCGATGGTCGAGACGCACTACAACGGTGCCTACGAGCCCATGCGCGGCATCGCGATGTCGGCGGCCATGGAGTCGGCGCTGCACATCTCGTTCGATCTCCGCGGTGGTCTGCTCGTCCGCCAGATCCACCACTGGGCCGCGCTCGTGTTCGTCGCCGGTATCGGCGTGCACATGCTGCGTGTCTTCTTCACCGGCGCGTTCCGCAAGCCGCGCGAACTCAACTGGGTGGTCGGCTTCATCCTCTTCATCCTGGCGATGGCGGAGGGCTTCACCGGCTACTCGCTCCCCGATGACCTGCTCTCGGGCAACGGCCTCCGCATCATCGACGGCATGATCAAGGGTCTGCCGATCATCGGCACCTGGACATCGTTCCTGCTGTTCGGGGGCGAGTTCCCGGGGACCGCGATCGTCGGTCGCCTGTACACGCTGCACATCCTGCTGCTGCCCGCGATCCTCGTGGCGCTTCTGGCTGTGCACCTCATGCTGATGATCATCAACAAGCACACGCAGTTCGCCGGGCCCGCCCGCTCGAACAGCAACGTCGTGGGCTACCCGATGCTCCCGGTGTACGCCTCCAAGATGGGTGGCTTCTTCTTCATCACGTTCGGTGTGATCGTCCTGATCGCGGCACTCGTGACGATCAACCCGATCTGGAACTACGGTCCGTACGACCCGTCCCCGGTCTCCGCCGGCACCCAGCCCGACTGGTACATCGGATTCGCCGACGGCATGCTGCGTCTGATCCCGCCGCACCTCGAGTTCGTGCTCTGGGACCACACCTGGTCGTGGAACATCATCATCCCCGTCGGTGTGCTGGGCCTGTTCATCGTCCTCGTGCTCGTCTACCCCTTCATCGAGGCGTGGGTCACCGGAGACACCCGTGAGCACCACATCGCGCAGCGTCCTCGTAACGCGGCCACCCGCACCGCCATCGGCGCAGCCGGTGTCACGTTCTACGCGGTCATGTGGGCGGCGGCGTCGTCGGACATCATGGCCACGCACTTCCACCTCACGATGGAGGGCGTCATCCACGCCCTGCAGGCTCTGCTGATCCTCGGCCCGATCCTCGCCTACTTCGTCACCAAGCGCATCTGCATCGCGCTGCAGAAGAAGGACCGCGAGATCGCCCTGCACGGGTACGAGTCCGGCCGTATCGTCCGCCTGCCCGGCGGCGAGTACATCGAGGTCCACCAGCCGGTCGACGAGTACGAGCGCTGGAAGCTGATCGACAACGAGACGTACGAGCCGCTCGTCGTTCGCCCCAACGCCAAGGGTGAGATCCCCTGGTACGCGAACTTCCGTGCCGGAGTCTCGCGCTGGTTCTTCGAGGACCGTCTCGCGCCGCTGACGCAGGCCGAGGTCGATGCGGCTGTCGCCCACCAGCACCACGAGCTGGACCACATCTCTCACGAGGAGACCGACGAGATCGCCGGAGCGAATGCTCGCGCCGACGAAGACGGCCGCCCTCACATGGCGATCGGCGAGCGTGCCGAGGTCGAGCTGCCCGCTCCGAAGTCGCTCGAGGAGAAGAACCGTCCTCGCGACGACAAGGGCGAGTGATCGCTGACGAAACCCCGGTGCCGCGGCACCGGGGTTTCGTTGTCTGCGGCCGCGGGTGCGGTTCTCCATAGGGGCCTCCACGGTTGGCAGGATGACGTACCTCTCTGGCATCCCTCCCCTCCCCCGGGACGCGACGAGGGTCGTAGCGTGAGAGACATGATGAGCGCTCGTGACTACTTCGCCGCCCGCCTCGCCGCGGAGACCGATCCGTCCGACGTCTACGCGGCACAGAAGGTCGGCGAAAGCTTCGTGCTGGTCGACGTCCGCGGCCACGATGCCTGGGCACAGGGACGGGTGACGGGCGCCGTCCACATGTCGTACCGTGAGATCGCCGAGCGGGCACCGATCGAGATCCCGACACACCTGCCCGTCGTCGTCTACTGCTGGAGCCCCGGATGCAATGCGGGACAGAAGGGCGCTCTGGCGTTCGCCGACCTGGGGTACGACGTCCGCGAGATGATCGGTGGTTACGAATACTGGGTGCGAGAAGGCCAGCCGTTCGAGAACGACGGGGGTCCCCTCGATCGAGTCTTCGATCCCACGGTCATGGTCGTTCGCCAGGACTGACGGATCGCCCCGGTCTCGTGGTCCTCGTGGCTTCCCGGGCGCTCTCGACGTCGTCGTGAGCGCCCGGGAAGCGCGGGCGGGCACCAACAAGTCGGTGTCCGCGTCCGACACGCGGGGCTTCCCCCTGCACGTGCGCGGCCGTGACGACCGTGCCCCGACAATCGTCGCGTGCAGACCGGGCGCGCGGATAGGCGACCCGGCGGACCGCTCCGACTCCGAGGGACGCTCGGGTGACCCGGGCGTGGTGATGAGTTGCCGCCACGAGCGCGGTCGTCGCCGGCACGCCTGCCCGGGTCAGCGCCGCGATGGTCTTGGCGCCGGCTTGTCGGGTAGCTGCGCGACGACCGTGCCCGACGCTGTCGTAGGGCTGGTGCCACCAGGCGGTTCCCCGCCAACGTCAGGCTGTTTCGACGTCCTCGGCGAACCAGCGTGCGGCGGATCCCGAGAAGACGGGCTCGCCCGCGATGGGCTCGTCGTCGTCGACGACGTCGCACACCACCACCGTGACGTTGTCGCGCGTACCGGCCTCCAGTGCCAGCGCAACGGCCGCGGCCGCAGCCGAGCGGGGGTCTTCCGCCTCAGCGATCAGACGGGCGACGTCGGCCTCGGGAACGTAGTCGGTGAGTCCATCGCTGCAAAGCACCCACCGGTCGCCGACGACGGAAGGCCGCTCGGCGACGGAGACGACGTCTCCCTCGGCGCCACCGAGCGAAGCGGTGATGATGTTCCGGCGCGGATGGGCCGCGGCGGCCTCCGGCGGGATGATGCCGTGATCGACGAGCGCTTGGACGTAGGAGTCGTCACGCGTCTCGCGCGTGAAGTCTCCGTCGCGGAGGAGGTAGGCGCGGGAGTCTCCGGTGTGCGCGAGGAGCAGCTGACCGCCGACGCCGAGGAACAAGCCGGTGAATGTCGTCGCCATCCCGCGCAGAGCCGGATCGCGCTCGACGTGGGCGCGGATATCCCAGTTCGCCTCGCGAATGCGCACCAGCAGGCTGTCGGCATCGATCGCGCTGCCACGCGTCGCCACCAACCGATGGATGAGAGCCGCCGACGCGAGATCTCCGGACGGCCCACCGCCGACGCCGTCGGCGACCGCCGCCCCCCAGGACGCGACGAAAGCGGCGTCTTGGTTGGTGGGACGGTGGGCGCCGGCGTCGGAAACGGCGGCCGTGTTCAGCCGAAGAGGCACGAGATCAGCGAGCGAAGTACCCGCGGTAGTACTCGTAGACCCAGCCGACGATCGCGACCACGAAGACGAGGAAGCCGACGGGAACGAGCCAGCTACCGACGGCGAGACCGATCACCGCGATCGCCGCGGACGCGGCGAGAACGATCGGCCACCAGGACCAGGGGCTAAACTCGCCGATCTCAGGATCGCCGTCGTCGATGTCGGCCGTCAGCGAGTCTTCCGGGAGCTCGCCGTTCTGCGCCTTCAGGACGCGGCCGATGTAGAAGGCGACCATCGCCGACATGAGGCCGAGGAAGACGAGGGCGACGGTTCCCACCCATTCGACGCCGCCGTGCTGGAGCAGGCTCCAGACGGTGTACACGGCACCGATGCCGAAGGCGAAGACCGCCAGGATCCACCAGAGTCCGACGTTGGTACGCATCGTTACTTGACCTCTCCAGCCGCCGCGTCGACGACAGGCGTATCGGGGGCGTCCTTCGCCGGCCCCACACCGACCGGGATTCCGGCCTCGGGGTGGTTCAGATCGAAGGCGGGGCGCTCGCTACGGATGCGCGGGATGGAGGTGAAGTTGTGACGCGGCGGCGGGCACGAGGTGGCCCACTCGAGCGACGCGCCGTACCCCCACGGGTCGTCGACCGTCACCCGAGGCGCCTTGCGTGCGGTGATCCAGACGTTCAGCAGGAACGGGATCATCGACGCACCGAGGATCATCGACCCGACGGTCGACAGCTGGTTCTCCCACGTCCACCCGTCCGCAGCCGCGTAGTCGGCGTAGCGACGGACCATACCGTCCACACCCAGCCAGTGCTGGATCAGGAAGGTCATGTGGAAGCCGACGAACAGCATCCAGAAGTGCACCATACCGAGACGCTCGTTGAGCATCTTGCCGGTCCACTTCGGCCACCAGAAGTAGAAGCCCGCGAACATCGCGAACACGACGGTGCCGAAGACGACGTAGTGGAAGTGCGCAACGACGAAGTACGAGTCCGACAGGTGGAAGTCGAGCGGGGGCGACGCGAGGATCACGCCCGTCAGACCGCCGAAGACGAACGACACGAGGAAGCCGAGGGCGAAGACCATCGGGGTCTCGAAAGTGACCGACCCTCGCCAGAGCGTTCCGATCCAGTTGAAAATCTTCACGCCGGTGGGCACCGCGATGAGCATCGTCATGAGGGCGAAGAACGGCAGCAGCACACCACCCGTGACGTACATGTGGTGAGCCCACACCGCGACCGACAGGGCGGCGATGGCGATGGTGGCGTACACGAGGGTCTTGTACCCGAAGATCGGCTTGCGGCTGAAGACGGGGAAGATCTCCGACACGATGCCGAAGAACGGCAGCGCGATGATGTACACCTCGGGGTGACCGAAGAACCAGAACAGGTGCTGCCAGAGCAGGACGCCGCCGTTCTCGGGGCTGTAGATGTGTGCGCCGAGGACGCGGTCCGCGGCAGCGGCGAACATGGCCGCCGCCAGCACCGGGAAGGCGAGCAGGATCAGGATGCTCGTGATGAGCGTGTTCCACGAGAAGATCGGCATGCGCCACATGGTCATACCGGGCGCGCGCATCGTCAGGATCGTGGTGATGAAGTTCACCGCGCCCAGGATCGTTCCGAAGCCGCTGATACCGAGACCCAGCATCCAGAGGTTTCCGCCGACGCCGGGCGAGAAGCTCGCGTTGGCGAGCGGCTGATAGGCGAACCATCCGAAGCCCGCCGCACCCTGCGGGGTGAGGAAGCCCGACACCGCGATGATCGACCCGAAGAGGAACAACCAGAAGGCGAACGCGTTCAGACGCGGGAACGCCACGTCGGGCGCGCCGATCTGCAGCGGGAGCAGCGCGTTGGCGAAGCCGGCGAACAGCGGCGTCGCGAACATCAGCAGCATGACCGTGCCGTGCATCGTGAAGAGCTGGTTGTACTGCTCTTTCGTCGGGATGATCTGCATCCCCGGCTCGAAGAGCTCGGCACGGATGATGAGTGCCATGACGCCACCGAGCATGAAGAACATCACCGAGGCGATCAGGTACATGTAGCCGATGGTCTTGTGGTCGGTGGAGGTGATCCACTTGACGACCAGGTTGCCCTTCTGCTCGACACGCGAGGTGCTCAGCAGCGCGGCTTGACGCGGAGGGAGAGTCGTCGGGCGCGAGGCGCCCTTCTCCTGGAGCGGAAGCGTCGTGGCCATGATCACTTGTTCCCTTCGGCGCCGGCCGTTGTGAGGTTCTGCAGACGCGACAGATCACTGATGTCGCCGACGTCGCCGGCGGAGCGGAGCGACGCGAGGTAGTCCTCGTACTCGGCCTCGCTGACGACCTTGACGTTGAACAGCATGGCGGAGTGGTACTCACCGCAGAGCTCGGCGCACTTGCCCTCGTAGGTTCCCTCGCGCGTCGGCGTGAAGGACCACTCGTTGTCGCGACCGATGTACATGTCTTTCTTGTACAGGAAGTCGATGATCCAGAACGAGTGGATGACGTCGCGCGAGCGCAGGTCGATCTTCACCGACTTGTTCACCGGGAGGTACAGCGTGGGAACGTCGTCGAGGTCGTAACCGTCGGACGTGGCCTTCGCCTGGACGCCCATGGAGTACACGGCGTCGGAATTGTCTTCCTTCTCGCCGTTGTACTGGAAGTCCCACGCCCACTGCTTGCCGTAGGCGGTGATCGACACGTCGGGGTCGTCGTACTGCGTCTCGAGCGTGTTCTGGTCTCGGGCCGTGAAGGCGAAGAATCCGACGACCAGGATCAGCGGGACGATCGTGTAGAAGATCTCGATCGGCATGTTGTAGCGCAACTGCACCGGGAGACCCGACTGCCCCTTGCGACGGCGGTACGCGATGACCGCCCAGAGCATCAGGCCCCACGTGATGACACCGACGGCCAGGAGGACGATCCAGGAGTTGACCCAGAGACCGGCGACCATGTCGGTGTGGTTGGTGGCGGGGGTGCCGTCGTCGACGAAGCCGGGCAGGAAGCCGTGGAGCTGGGTCGTGGTGCAGCCGGAGAGGAGCGCGACGGAGGCGATCCCGACGGGGACGGCGGCCCAACGGAGGCGACGTTTGGAGGGCACAATGCACCTTTCCGGGTCGTGGATGTTGCTCTCGACAGTCTAGAGCAAGCTCTTACGGTTCTCAGGCCATTCGTCCAGCACCGAGACATCGAGAACCCCCGGATTCCGCGCTGTGATCCGCGGTTTCCGGGGGCTCTCAGAAATGATGCCGGGTGTCGACGCGAGGGCTCAGTGGAAGCTGTCGCCGCACGCGCAGGAGCCCTGCGCGTTCGGGTTGTCGATCGTGAAGCCCTGCTCCGAGATCGTGTCCTTGAAGTCGATGCTCGCACCGTCGAGGTACGGCACGCTCATGTCGTCGACGATGACCTCCACGCCGTCGAAGTCGACGACCTTGTCGCCGTCGAGGTAGCGCTCGTCGAAGTAGAGCTGATAGATCAGGCCCGAGCATCCGCCGGGCTGGACGGCGACGCGCAGACGCAGATCGTCACGCCCCTCCTGCGAGAGCAGGCTCTTGACCTTGTCGGAGGCGGCGGTGGTGAGACCCACGCCGTGCTCGCGGGTGCCGGCGGCGGTCGACAGGGTGGTGTCGGTCATGGCGATGCCCTTCGGTAGTTCGGTCGCGGGGACGCAACGATTCTACGCCCGTCCCGCGCCCGCGGACCCGTCAGACGGTGCGCGCGTCGAGACGAGCGAGCAGGAGCGCCTCAGAGACGACCGCGTTGCGGAACGTGTCGAGGTGCAGCGACTCGTTGGGGCTGTGCGCTCGCGCGTGCGGATCTTCGACACCGGTGACGAGGATCTGCGCCGCGGGGAACTCGCGCACGAGGTCGGCGATGAAGGGTATCGAGCCCCCGACCCCCACGTCGACGGACTCCACACCGTAGCCCTCGGCGAACGACGCCCGAGCGTCCTCGACGGCCCAGCCGCTCGTGTCGACGAGGAAGGCATCCCCGCAGTCGACGTCGCTGAACTCCACCTGCGCTCCGAACGGCGCGTGCGCGCGCAGGTGCGCCTCGATCGCGGCGTAGGCCTCCTCGGCGCTCTGCCCCGGAGCGACGCGGGCGCTGATGACCACGCTCGTCTGGGGGGCGAGGGTGTTGGATGCCGAGGCGACGGGCGTGGCATCCCACCCGGTGATCGTGACCGAGGGCTTGTTCCAGATGCGGCTGAGGATGGTGTCTCGTCCGATGGGGCGAACCCCGTCCAGGAGGCCGGACTCCTCCCGCAGCGTCGCCTCGTCGTAGGCGGGCGTCTCGGCGTCGCGGACGTGCAGCCCCTCGACGGCGACGGCGCCGTCCTCGTCCCACAGGGTGGCGAGCAGAGTGACCGCGGCGAGCATGGCATCCGGGACCGCTCCCCCGAGCATGCCCGAGTGCGAAGCGTGGGCGAGGGTGCGCACGGTCAGCGTGAACCGCGCGTTGCCGCGGAGCGACACCGTGAGGCCCGGCGTGCGATCGTCCCAGTTGCCCGAATCCGCCACGATGATCACGTCGGAGCGGAGCACGTCGGCGTTGTCGGACAGGAACTGCGCGAACGAACGGGATCCGTACTCCTCCTCGCCCTCGATGAACACGGCGATCCCCAGGTCGAGGTCGTCACCGGCCACCTCGGCCAGCGCCCGGATCGCGGCGACGTGAGCCATGACGCCGGCCTTGTCGTCGGCGGCCCCGCGGCCGTAGAGGCGTCCGTCGCGTACCGTCGGCTCGAAGGGCGGGGACTCCCAGAGCTCGTCGTCCCCGGGCGGCTGGACGTCGTGGTGGGCGTACAGCAGCACCGTGGGGCGGCCGTTCTTGGCCGCGCGCGATGCGAGCACCGCGGGCTGGCCGAGCTCGTCGGTACCGGGGATCGCGGCGCGCGTGACCTCGACGCGATCGAACACCCCCGTCCCCCGGAACAGCTCGGCTACCGTGTCGGCGCTCTTCTCGAGCGCCGACTGGTCGAACGCCGGCCAGGCGATCGAGGGGATGCGCACGAGGGTGCCGAGATCGGCGAGGGCGGACGGGATGCCGGCGGCCGCGGCGTCACGCACGGCATTCTGCAAGGACAGGTCGGGGGTCATGCGGGTAATCTTAAATCTCCCGATCAGCGAGCTCTCGAGGTTTTCCGTGGCCAAGTCTCCCGCCCCTGCCCCCAACGACACCCCCGTCGACCCGACGGCGACCGGTTCGGGCAAGGGCCGTGCGACGCCGTCGCGAGCCGAGCAGGAAGCGGCGCGCAAGCGCCCCCTCGTCCCCGACACCAAGGAGGCGAAGGCGCGTGCCCGGGCCGAACTCGCCGCGCAGCGCGAGAAGGCGCGGGTGGGCATGGCCGCCGGTGAAGAGCGTTACCTCCCCGTGCGCGACAAGGGCCCGCAGCGACGCTTCGCGCGTGACTTCGTCGATGCCGGTTGGCACCTCGGCGAGGGCGTGATGCCGTTCATGCTCATCGTGATCCTGCTGACCGTCCTGCCCGTGCAGTTCTTCCAGTACTGGGCGTTCGTCGCCCTGTGGATCTTCATCCTGTTCGTCATCGGCGACATGATCATCACGTCGATCCGCGTCAAGAGGGCCGCCAAGGAGAAGTTCGGCGAGAGCAAGCTCGAGAAGGGCCTCGGCTGGTACGCGGCGATGCGCACGGTGCAGATGCGTTTCATGCGCCTCCCCAAGGCGCAGGTCAAGCGCGGTCAGTACCCGCTCTGACACGACCCGTTCTCGCGAAGCGGCGCGCCCTGGGGTGCGCCGCTTCGTCGTCTGCCGTCCGTGGCGACGGGGTGCGCCCGCCGCCGCGCGCACGGGACGTCGGCGCGCCTCCCCCGCTGCGCCGTCGCGGGCGCTGCGCCGTGGCGGGCGCGCCGCCGTCAGCGCCCGCGGGCGAGGCCGCGACTGATCTGACGCGCCCAGAGCGGGCCGCGGTACAGGAATCCCGTGTATCCCTGCACGAGGTCGGCCCCGGCGGAGAGACGCGCCCGCACGTCGTCGGCGGTCTCCACTCCCCCGGCCGAGATGACGACGAAGTCTCCCGGGACGGCCGCGCGCACGAGACGCAGCACCTCCTCGGCCCGTTCCTTGAGCGGAGCGCCCGAGAGCCCTCCGGCTCCGGCCGCCTCGACGGTGGCGGTATCCGTCGACAGACCCGATCGCGCGATCGTGGTGTTCGTCGCGATGAGGCCGGCGAGCCCGGCGTCCACGGCCAGACGGGCGATGTCCTGCACGTCGTCGTCGTCGAGGTCGGGAGCGATCTTCACGAGCAGCGGCGTCGATCCCGCGGCATCGCGGACCGCCGTCAACAGCGGTCTCAGCGTCTCGACGGCCTGGAGACCCCGGAGGCCCGGGGTGTTCGGCGACGAGACGTTGACGACGAGATAGTCGGCGAACGGCGCGAGCAGTCGGGCGCTGCGGACGTAATCGGTCGTGGCGTCATCGACGGCGACCACCCGGCTCTTGCCGATGTTCACGCCGATCACGGGCCGGCTGCGGGCGCCGCGGAGGCGACGGAGCCTGGCGGCCGCCGCGGCGGCACCGTGGTTGTTGAAGCCCATGCGGTTGATGACGGCGCGGTCGGCCACGAGGCGGAACAGACGCGGCTTCGGGTTCCCCGGCTGCGCGAGCGCGGTGACCGTGCCCACTTCGACGTGGCCGAACCCGAGGGCTCCGAGCCCGCGCACCATCGTGACGTTCTTGTCGAAACCGGCGGCGACGCCGAAGGGAGAGTCGAAGTGCAGCCCGAGCACATCCACACCCTGGTCGGACGCGGGTGCCGTGAACCGTCGGACCACGGATGCCAAAGGCTTGGTCCCCGCGACACGGATGACGATCGCGCCCAGGTGATGAGCGAACTCGGGGTCGAGCCGCGTGAGGACCGTACGGAAGAGAAGGGGATACATCCCCGCCAGGCTACTGGACGTCGTCGATCCTGCTGTCCGCGCGGGGTCGCCGCTCCGCGTGATCGGCGCGCAGCTGCGTGATCGCGGCGTCGAAGTCGTCGAGCGACTCGAACGCCTGATACACGCTGGCGAAGCGCAGATACGCAACCTCGTCGAGCTCGCGGAGCGGTCCGAGGATCGACAGACCGATCTCGTTCGCATCGATCTGCGACGAGCCCGTCTGACGGATGGCCTCCTCGACCTGCTGCGCGAGCATGGCGAGGTCGGCATCCGTGACCGGACGCCCCTGACAGGCCTTGCGCACCCCCGACATCACCTTCTCGCGGCTGAACGGCTCGACGACGCCCGACCGCTTGATGACGTTCAGGCTCGCCGTCTCGACGGTCGAGAACCGTCCGCCGCACTGCGGGCACTGGCGCCGGCGGCGGATGCTGAGGCCGTCGTCGCTCGTCCGCGAATCGATGACACGGGAGTCGGGGTTACGGCAGAAGGGACAGTGCATTCTCTCGCCGATCTATCCGGGGAAGCGGGCGCTGACGGCCTCGCCGTGCGCGGGCAGCGCCTCGGCCTCGGCGAGGGTGACGATGGCCTCGTGCACCGAGCGCAGCGCGTCGCGATCGTATTCCACGACCTGTTGCGGCCGCAGGAACGTCGCCGCGGACAGCCCCGCGCCGTACCGCGACTGCCCTCCGGTGGGCAGCACGTGGTTGCTGCCCGCGAGGTAGTCGCCCAGGCTCACCGGCGTGTAGGGGCCGACGAACACAGCGCCCGCGTTGACGAAGTCTTCCGGGCGCGGGTCGGCGAGGTGCAGTTCCAGGTGCTCCGGCGCATACGCGTTGCTGAAGGCGGTCGCCTGGGCGATGTCGTCGACGAGTACGACCGCGGACTGCGGTCCGTCGAACGCCGCGGAGACCCGCTCACGGTGACGCGTCGCGGCGATGCGCGCGGGAAGGATTTCGCGCACCGCACCGGCGAGGTCCGTCGAGTCGGTGACGAGCACGGCAGAGGCCTGCTCGTCGTGCTCGGCCTGGCTGACGAGGTCGGCGGCGACCAGCGCGGGGTCGGCATCCCTATCGGCGACGATGAGGATCTCGGTCGCCCCAGCCTCGGAATCGGTGCCGACACGACCGGCCACGGCCCGCTTGGCCGACGCGACGAAGTTGTTCCCGGGTCCCGTGACGACGTCGACGGGATCCAAGCCGAGGCTGCCGACACCGGACGCGAACGCCCCGATGGCACCGGCACCACCCATGGCGTACACCTCGGTCACACCGAGCAGGCGTGCAGCAGCGAGGATCACGGGGTGGACACGGCCGCCGAACTCCTTCTGCGGCGGCGAGGCCAGCGCGATCTCGCGCACCCCCGCCACCTGCGCCGGCACCGTGTTCATGACGACGCTCGAGGGGTAGACGGCCTTGCCGCCGGGCACGTAGAGCCCCACCCGCCGAACTGGCTGCCACCGCTGCGTCACCCGCGCGCCCGGACCCAGATCGGTCACAACGGGCGCGGGGACCTGCGCGGTGGAGGCTGAGCGGACGCGCGTGATGGCCTCCTCGAGAGCGGCGCGCACGGCGGGGTCGAGGTCGGCCAGGGCTTCGTCGAGGTGCGAGGCCGGAACGGCGATGGCATGATCGCGGACGCCGTCGAACTGCGCCGCCTGCTCGCGTAGCGCCTCCTCCCCACGGACGGCGACGTCGTCGACGATGCGTGCGGCGATGACGAGCGCCTCGTCGCGCGCGCTCTCGGCGCGGGGGACGACGGCGAGCAGCTCAGCCGACGAGAGGACCCGGCCGCGGAGATCGATGGTGCGGAGCATGAGTCCAGGTTACTGGCCGTCCGCGAACCGCCCTCCGCGCGGAGGCCGGCTCGCGGACGGTCTTCAGCCGCGGGTGACGCCGGAGACGTCGTGCAGGTATCCGATCCGGCCATCGTCGTGACGGATGACGAAGGTCTCGCCCCGATCTTCGATCACGAGGGCCCAGGCGGACGGTCCGATGCGGAAGATCGGAGTGCCGTAATCGTCGACGACGTCACGCTCGACGGGCGCGAGCGCCCAGAAAGCCTGCGCGGCGGCGTGGGGGGCCGATGCGGACCCGTGGGAGGCGTCGTGGACTGAGGTGATCACGTCGGTGGGGTGATCGTCACCGGGGACAGTGCGGTCGTCCGATCGTTCGCCACGTGAGCCCCGGTCGTCGGCGGTGGAGTCCTCGGCTCGTTCGGACGCCGCGGTGTCGTCGTGGGCAGGGAGCACCGAGGTCGCGGGTTCGGCGACGGCCGTGCGTGGTGCGTCCGTCGATCCCGTGTAGCTCCCCGGCGAGACGGTGTCGGGGCCCGATGACTCGTGCGTCGCAGCCCCCGGACTCGTGGTCGAACGTCGACGCGGCCGCGGGGTGCGCGGGCGAGGCACGACCGGTCGGATCGGCCGGGCCAGGCGATGGGCGGAGACCTCCTCGCGCCCGACGAAATCGCTCGCGAAGGGAGGGATGAATGGGGCGACGACCGTGAGGACGACCCCGGCCACCATCAGCACGGCCTCCACCCACACGACCCAGCCCCGCACCCATCCCCCGGTCTCTGCGGCGATCGACACGGTGTCCCACACCCACGCCACCCAGACGAGGGCAGCCACGGAGAAGGCGACCGAGGCGAACTGGTCGATGCCGAGGGAGCCGACGCGGCGGATACCCTGCGGGGAGAGCCGACGGAGCACGACGAGTCCGACGGCGACCGTCGGCAGCGCGATCGCGGGAATCCACCACAGACCCGAGAGCCACACGTTCGTTCCGCCGAGGAGGAGGCGGGCGCTCCCGGCGACGTTGTTGTCGGGGAAGAACGAGACGAGGAATGCGACTGCCCAGACCCCCAGGAGGGAGACCTCGCGCACCGAGAACGGCCCGACCCCGTAGGAGACGCCGTGGCCACGGGGCGAGGCGGTCTCTTCCGTACCGGTCGGTGCGGGCAGTCCGGTCGAGAGGCCGTTCACGTGCGCGCGCGCCGACAGCTGCTCGCGGTCCGCGGGAGGGGCGTCGCCCTGCGCGTCGTCATCCGCGTTCCGGTCGGAGTCGGAGTCGATGCGATCGCGTGAAGCGGTCACCGGCACGGCGTGCGCGCGGCCGGAGACAGCCCGTTCGTCTGTCTCGGAATCGGCGGAACCCGTGCGGCGGGGATCGCCCGCGTCGAGAGCGTCGTCGTCCTCGTCGGGCACAGCGTTCGCGCGCGCCGCACGCGGTGATCGATCGAATCCGTCGGTGTCGAACGTCGCCTCGCCGTACGGATCGGGTGCCGTCGACTGCGGGGAGTCGTCTGTGCGGTCGGTCACGGTGGGTCCTTTCCGAGGGCACCGCGGTGCCCTGTACAGATTTGTCGAGCGTGGCGTGCGATCCCCCGAGACACCCCGGGATTGACATCACGACGCCGGTACAGCGCTCAGCCCAGGCAGTTGGGGCCGAGCAGTCCTTTCAGCTCGCCGAACAGATCGGCGGTCACACGCACGGGCAGGGGCACCTCGAAGACCTTGGCTGTGCCACCTTTGTGCAGCTTGAGAAGCACCTCGGTATCACCCGCGTGGCGCTGCAGGGTCTGCGCGAGTTCACCGATGAGCGCCTCGTTGGCGCGCTGTTCCGGAACGACGAGGGTCAGCCCGCCGGACGCGTCCATCCCCTCGAGATCGGGGGCGAAGGCGGACTGCGCGTGCAGGTTGAGACCGTCGTCGCGTCGCGAGACCCGGCCGCGAACGACCATGATCGCGTCGCCCTGGAGGATCGGGGCGAACTCGGCGTACGTCTTGCCCATGAACATCACGGTGACCTCGCCGTTGAAGTCCTCGACGGTCACCATCCCGTACGGATTCCCGCTCTGCTTCGCCACGCGGTGCTGGACGCTCGTGAGGAGCCCCGCGACCGTCACCAGATCCCCGTCCTGCACGTCCTCCGACGACAGCAGGTCATGGATGGACGTCGATGCGTGCTTCGCGAGAGGCACCTCGAGCCCGGCGAGCGGATGATCGGAGACGTAGAGACCCAGCATCTCGCGCTCGAACGCGAGCTTGTCCTTCTTGGTCCACTCCGGACGCTCGGGGACCTTGGTGACCTGCTGCGGCTCGTCCCACAGGGAGTCGAAGTCGAACCCGACCTCGCCATTGGCCTCGCGACGCTTGTCGATGACCGCTCCCTCGCACGCGTCCTCGTGGACCTCCAGGAGTGCCCGACGTGTCGAGCCGAGGGAGTCGAAGGCGCCCGCCTTGATGAGGGACTCGACCGTGCGCTTGTTGGCGACGTGCATCGGGACCTTCGCCAGGAAGTCATGGAACGAGGTGTACCTGGCGTCCTGACGGGCGGCGACGATCCCGTCGACGACGTTCGCGCCCACGTTGCGCACCGCGCCGAGGCCGAATCGGATGTCTTCACCGACGGCGGCGAAGAAGCGGATCGACTCGTTCACGTCGGGTGGCAGCACCTTGATGCCCATGCGGCGGCACTCGTTGAGATACACCGCCATCTTGTCTTTCGAGTCGCCGACGCTGGTCAGCAGCGCCGCCATGTACTCGGCCGGGTAGTGCGCCTTGAGATACGCCGTCCAGTACGACACCAGCCCGTAGGCCGCTGTGTGCGCCTTATTGAAGGCGTAGTCGGCGAACGACTCGAGCACCTTCCACAGGGTCTGCTGCGCGACCTCCCCGTAGCCGCGCTCGGTCATGCCGCCGAAGAAGATCTCTTTCTGCTTGTCGAGCTCGCTCTTCTTCTTCTTGCCCATCGCGCGACGCAGGAGGTCGGCCTGGCCGAGCGTGTAGCCGGCCACCCGCTGGGCCACGGCCATGACCTGCTCCTGATAGACGATGAGGCCGTAGGTCGTGTCGAGGATGTCGGCCAGGGGCTCTTCGAGCTCGGGGTGGATCGGCTCGATCTCTTGCTGCTTGTTCTTTCGCAGCGCGTAATTGATGTGCGAGTTCACGCCCATGGGACCCGGACGGTACAGCGCGAGCACCGCCGAGATGTCTTCGAAGTTGTCGGGGCGCATCAGGCGCAGGAGGGAGCGCATGGGCCCGCCGTCGAGCTGGAACACGCCCAGCGTGTCGCCGCGGGCGAGCAGTTCGTAGGATGCCGCATCGTCGAGCGCGAGGTCTTCGAGCACCAGCGGGTGGCCGCGGTTGGCCTCGATGTTGTCGAGGGCGTCGTTGATGATGGTGAGGTTGCGCAGCCCCAGGAAGTCCATCTTGATCAGGCCGAGCGATTCGCACGCGGGGTAGTCGAACTGCGTGACGATCTGGCCGTCCTGCTCGCGGCGCATGATCGGGATGATGTCGATCAGCGGTTCGCTCGACATGATCACGCCGGCCGCGTGCACGCCCCACTGGCGCTTGAGGTTCTCGAGCCCGAGCGCGGTGTCGAAGACCGTCTTCGCCTCGGCGTCGGTCTCGATGAGGGTGCGGAACTCGCTCGCCTCTTTGTAGCGGGGGTGTTCGGGGTTGAACATGCCGTCGAGCGGCATGTCTTTGCCCATCACCGCCGGGGGCATCGCCTTGGTGAGTTTGTCACCCATGCTGAACGGGAACCCGAGCACGCGTCCGGCGTCTTTCAGCGCCTGCTTCGCCTTGATCGTGCCGTAGGTGACGATCTGCGCCACGCGTTCGTCGCCGTACTTCTCGGTGACGTACTGGATGACCTCGCCACGACGACGGTCGTCGAAGTCGACGTCGAAGTCGGGCATGGAGACGCGGTCGGGGTTGAGGAAGCGCTCGAAGATCAAGCCGTGCTGGAGGGGATCGAGGTCGGTGATCTTCATCGCGTAAGCGACCATCGAGCCCGCGCCCGAACCGCGGCCCGGGCCGACCCGGATGCCGTTGCGCTTGGCCCAGTTGATGAAGTCGGCGACGACGAGGAAGTAGCCGGGGAAGCCCATCTGAAGGATGACGTCGGTCTCGTACTCGGCCTGCTTGCGCACGTCGTCGGGGATGCCGCCGGGATAGCGGTCGTGGAGGCCGTTCTCGACCTCTTTGATCATCCAGCTGCCCTCGGTCTCGCCCGGGGGCACGGGGAAGCGCGGCATGTAGTTGGCCGAGGTGTCGAACTCGACGTTGCACCGCTCAGCGATCAACAGGGTGTTGTCACACGCCTCGGGATGGTCGCGGAAGACCTGCCGCATCTCCGCGGGCGACTTGACGTAGTACCCGTCGCCGTCGAACTTGAAGCGCTTGGGGTCGTCGAGGGTGGAGCCGGACTGCACGCAGAGAAGGGCGGCGTGGCTCGTCGCGTCGTGCTGGTGGGTGTAGTGCAGGTCGTTCGTGCCGACGAGGGGGATGCCGAGATCTTTCGACAGCTTCAGCAGATCGCCCATGACGCGACGCTCGATCGAGAGCCCGTGGTCCATGATCTCGGCGAAGTAGTTGTCTTTGCCGAAGATGTCTTGGAACTCCGCCGCCGCCGCGCGCGCGGCCTCGTACTGTCCCAGCCGCAGGCGGGTCTGCACCTCGCCGGAAGGGCACCCCGTCGTCGCGATCAAACCCTTGCTGTAGGTCTGCAACAACTCGCGGTCCATACGCGGCTTGAAGTAGTAACCCTCCATGCTCGCCTTCGACGACAGCCGGAACAGGTTGTGCATGCCCTCGGTCGTCTCGGACAGGAGCGTCATGTGGGTGTAGGCGCCCGAACCCGACACGTCGTCGCTCTGCTGCTCGGGCGAGCCCCAGCGCACGCGCGTCTTGTCGGAGCGGTGCGTGCCGGGGGTGACGTAGGCCTCGATGCCGATGATGGGCTTGATGCCCGCATCTTTGGCGGTCTTGTAGAACTCGAAAGCCGCGAAGGTGTTGCCGTGGTCGGTGACGGCGATGGCCGGCATGCCCTGCTTGACGGCCTCTTGCACCATCGGGCCGATGCGCGCGGCGCCGTCGAGCATCGAGTACTCGCTGTGCACGTGAAGGTGAACGAAGGAGTCTGCTGCCACGTATCGAGTGTACGTTCGGCCTCCGACATCGCCTCCGTACCTTGGGGGGCGATCCTCAGCTCCGCCGCGCGCGTCGCGGCGTGTCCCGGGCCAGGGCGCTCGGATACGGTGGGCGCGTGCCCACACCCGACTTCGTCCTCGATCTCCGTCGCCTCGTCGGTACGCGCCCCCTCCCGTTGGTCGGGGTGACCGCGGTGATCGTCCGCGGTGACGAGATCCTCCTCGGACGACGCAGTGACAACGGCCGCCTCACGCCCGTCACCGGGATCGTCGACCCCGGAGAGGAGCCCGCGGATGCCGCCGTGCGCGAGGCCGCGGAAGAGGCGGGCGTCCGCATCCGCGCCGACCGGCTCGCCTGGGTGCACCAGATTCCCCGCGTGACGTACACCAACGGCGACCAGAGCGACTACCTCGACCTGGTGTTCGTGTGCAGCTGGATCGCGGGCGACCCCGAGCCGGTCGACGGGGAAATGACCGAGGTGGGGTGGCATCATGTGACGCAGCTGGAGGAGCTGCTCGACGAGGCGATGCTCGCCCGTGTGCGCGCGGGTCTGACGCCCGGCCCGACCCGATTCGAGCAGGTCGCCTCCGTCAGCTGACCGGCCTCAGATGCCCTCACGGAGCACGTCGAGTGCATGAGCGAGGTCGGCGGGGTAGGGCGACTCGAAGCCGACCCACTCCCTCGTGGCGGGGTGCGTGAACGCGAGTCGGTGCGCGTGGAGCCACTGGCGGTCGAGCCCGAGGCGCGCGGACAGGGTGGGATCGGCGCCATAGAGCGGATCGCCGGCGCACGGGTGGCGATGCGCCGCCATGTGCACGCGGATCTGGTGCGTCCGCCCCGTCTCGAGGTGGATCTCCAGGAGCGATGCACGCGGGAAGGCCTCGAGCGTCTCGTAGTGCGTCACCGAGTCCTTGCCGTCGGGAACGACGGCGAACTTCCACGAGTGGTGCGGGTGACGCCCGATCGGCGCGTCGATCGTCCCCGCCAGAGGGTCGGGGTGCCCCTGGACCACCGCGTGGTAGATCTTGTCGACCTCGCGTTCTTTGAAGGCGCTCTTGAGCAGGGTGTAGGCGCGCTCCGTCTTGGCCACGACCATGAGACCGCTCGTCCCGGCGTCGAGGCGATGAACGACGCCGCGTCGCTCCGCCGGCCCGCTCGTGGCGATGCGGAATCCCGCCGCCGCGAGCGCTCCGAGCACCGTCGGGCCGTCCCACCCCACCGACGGGTGGGCAGCGACACCGGCGGGCTTGTCGACCACGACGATGTCGTCGTCGTCCCACACGATGCCGAGGTCGGCGACCGGCACGGGAACGATCTCGGGCTCGCGCTTGGGTTCCCATTCGACGGTCAACCAGCCACCCGCTCGGAGGCGATCCGAACGGCCCATCACACGGCCGTCCACGCTGACGCCGCCCGCATCCGCGATGTCGGCCGCGAAGGTGCGCGAGAATCCGAGCATCTTCGCCAGCGCCTGATCGATGCGCGTTCCGTCGAGCCCGTCGGGAACGGGCAGGCTCCGCGATTCCATGTCAGCGCGGACCGGGGTCGGTCGTCGCGCCGATGCTGTCGTCGGGCGCCTCCGCCCCCGCGGTGCGCGAGGCGCGGGTCTCGCGGGTTCCGTCGAGGCGGAGACCGACCAGCACGAGCAGGGCCACCGAGATCATCATCGACACGATGAAGACGTCGGCGACGTTGTAGATGGCGGGCATCATCCACGGGGTGGAGATGAAGTCCACGACGTGTCCGACCGGAAATCCGGGCTCCCGGAAGAGGCGATCGGTCAGGTTGCCGAGCACACCGCCGAGCAGCAGCCCGAGCACCACGGCCCACAGGCGCGATCGCACGCGGGTGACGGCGAGGAAGACGATGACGCCCGCGACGACCGCGAGAGCGATCGTGAAGATCCAGGTGACGCCCTCGCCGAGCGAGAAGGCTGCCCCGGGGTTGCGGACGAGGTAGAACTGCAACACCTCACCGATGACGGGGACGACCCGATCGGAGGGGAGGTTTTCGATGGCGATCATCTTCGCCAACTGGTCGGCGGCCAGTACCGCCACCGCGAGGATCGCGATGAGGATACTGGCCGCCGCCGAACGCAGGGGAGGTCGACTGCGCAAAGAGTCGGCCTACAGACCGATCGCCGAAACGGGCGTGGAGCCCGAAGACGATGCGGTGGTGTCGAGGTCGCGGAGCTGGCCCTCGATGTACGAGCGCAGCTGCGAGCGGTAGTCGCGCTCGAAGTTGCGCAGCTCGGTGATGCGTCCCTCGAGCGTCACGCGCTCCTTCTCGAGACGCGAGCGCTCCTCGCGACCCTTCTGCTCGGCCTCGGCGACGATGGATGCCGCCTGTGCCTGCGCCTCGCTGATGAGCTGGTCGCGCTGCGCCTTGCCCTCGGCGACGTGCTCGTCGTGCAGGCGCTGCGCCAGCTCGATGATGCCGGCGCTCTGAGCGGCGGGGGCGGTGTCGATGTCCGCGGCAGGCGCTTCGGGAGCGGCCGCGGGGACCTCGGCGACGACGGGCTCTTCTTCCTTCGGAGCCTCGGCCGCGGGGGCCGCGGCCGGGACCGGGGCGGACTCGCCGGACTCGAGGGCCGCGAGCTTCGCCTTCAGCTCCTCGTTCTCGGCGATCGTCTTGCGCCACTCGACGACGATCTCGTCGAGGAAGTCATCGACCTCATCGGGGTCGAAACCCTCCTTGAAGCGCACGTGCTGGAACTGCTTGGTGACGACGTCATCGGGGGTCAGTGCCATGGTGTTTCCTCTTTCGAGAGCTCTGAGTTGGAACTGTTGGGGGTGTCGCACCGGGGCGTACCGCTTCGGAACAGCATAGCCGCCGCCCTTCGTCGGTGTCGAAGGGCGGCGGCAAGAGGATCACAGAGCCGCGAGGGACCGTGTGACGCTCAGCAGCAAGAAGCACACGAACATCGTGATCGCGAACCCGAAATCGAACGCGATGCCGCCGATGCGAAGGGGCGGGATGAAGCGACGGATCAGCTTGATCGGCGGATCGGTCACGGTGTACACGATCTCGGCGATCACGAGAGTGGCGCCGCGCGGACGCCACTCCCGGTTGAACATCGGGATGTACTCGAGCACGAGGCGCGCGAGCAGCAGCACGATGTAGATGAAGAGAAGAGCGCTGAGGATGGAGCCGACCAGGCTCAGGACGGCCACGATCGCTTACTGGGGCGCGAAGGGCGCGACCTCGGGGTCGGCCTGCGCGATCGCCCCGTCCCCGGAGACGGCGATGTTCTCGGGCGAGAGCAGGAAGACCTTGCTCGTGACCCGTTCGATGCGCCCGTAGAGACCGAGCGACAGGCCGCTCGCGAAGTCGATCAGACGACGCGCATCGGCGTCGCTCATCTGCGACAGGTTGATGATCACCGGAATCCCCTCGCGGAAGTTCTCGGCGATCGTCTGCGCGTCGCGGTACTGCTTGGGGTGCACCGTGAGGATCTCGCTGACGGGACCCGCGGCAGGCTGTCGCACCACGGTGGGGCGGTGCAGCGGGGTCACCGGAGCGGCCTTCTCGACCGGAGCGGTCTGCTGCTGCGGCTGCTGCTTGCGCGCGGCCGGCTGCGGCGCGGGCTCGTCATAGGTCTCCTCCTCATCGGCGAGTCCCAGGTACACCATCGTCTTCTTGAGCGGGTTCGACATCGCATCCTCCGTTCGCTCGTCTGTGTCGAGGCTATCCGCGCTCGGGCCTCGGACCCGTGATTGCGGAGCCGATCCGCAGGTGTGTCGCGCCCATTGCCACCGCCTCCGGGAAGTCGCCGGTCATCCCCGCCGAGATCCACGTCGCGTCCGGGATGACGCTGCGCAGCTCGTCCGCGCTTTTGCGCAGTCGCTCGAACGCGCGCGCCGGGTCTTCGTCGAGGGGGGCCACTGCCATCACCCCGCGGACACGCAGCGTGGGCAATGTCGCGGCGTGTGCAGCAAGGCCCGCGACCTCGGCTGGGGAGACCCCGCCGCGGCCGGCATCCTCGGTCAGATTCACCTGCAGGAGCACATCGAGAGGGGCGCCGCCGTCGGCGGCATCCAGCGCGTCGGCGATGCGAGGGCGATCGACCGAGTGGACCACGTCGGCGGCCGCGCGGACCGCGCGCGCCTTGTTGGTCTGCGCCTGCCCGATGAAGTGCCACCGCAACCCCTCGAGCCCGCGGAGTTCCTCTCGCTTGGCCGTGAGTTCCTGCTGGCGGTTCTCACCCACGTCGCGCACGCCGAGCGCGTGCAGATTGCGCACGAGGGAACCGGGGTGGAACTTCGTCACGACGATGCGCGTGATCTCGGAGAGGTCGCGGCCCGCCGCGCGGGCGGCGTCGGCGATCCGGGCGTCGACGTCGGCCAGACGGTCGGCGAGAGCGGTGTCCATGGCTGCTCCTTCACGACGCAGCGGGCCCGGTCGAGACCGGACCCGCCGCGTGAGGCATGCGTCTTACTTCAGGAAGTCCGGCACGTCGAGGTCGTCGTCGGCGAAGCCGCCGTCGTACGAGGTGTCGGGCACGTGCGCCGCCACGGGGGCCGGTTCGGGCTTGCGCTCGGGTGCGCGCTCGGTGGATGCCTTCTGCTCCTCGGCCGCGTGAAGGTCGCGGGCCACGTCGTCGGCGGGGATGACCGGCACGACCGGCGCCGAGACGGCACGCTGGGCGCCGACGGCGTCGATGCGGAGAGACGGCTCTCCCCCGTCGAATCCGGCCGCGATCACGGTCACCCGCACCTCGTCGCCGAGCGTGTCGTCGATGACCGTTCCGAAGATGATGTTCGCCTCGGGGTGCGCAGCTTCCTTGACGAGCTGCGCCGCGTCGTTGATCTCGAAGATACCGAGGTTCGATCCGCCCTGGATCGACAGCAGGACGCCGTGCGCCCCCTCGATGGATGCCTCGAGCAGGGGCGATTCGACGGCGAGCTCCGCGGCCTTGATGGCGCGATCAGCCCCCCGCGCCGAGCCGATCCCCATGAGGGCCGACCCCGCTCCTTGCATGACGGACTTGACGTCGGCGAAGTCGAGGTTGATGAGACCGGGGGTGGTGATGAGGTCGGTGATGCCCTGGACACCGGCGAGCAGCACCTGGTCGGCGGTCGCGAAGGCCTCGATCATCGAGATGCCGCGGTCGCTGATCTCGAGCAGGCGGTCGTTGGGTACGACGATGAGGGTGTCGACCTCTTCCTTGAGGCGTCCGACACCGGCTTCCGCCTGGCTCTGGCGACGACGACCCTCGAAGGAGAAGGGCTTCGTGACGACACCGATGGTGAGGGCACCGATCGACTTGGCGATCTTGGCGACGACGGGAGCGCCGCCGGTGCCCGTTCCGCCGCCCTCGCCCGCCGTGACGAAGACCATGTCCGCCCCGCGGAGCGCCTCCTCGATCTCCTCGGCGTGGTCCTCGGCGGCGCGACGACCCACCTCGGGATCCGCGCCGGCGCCCAGACCGCGCGTGAGCTCGCGGCCCACGTCGAGCTTGACATCGGCGTCGCTCATGAGCAGCGCCTGCGCGTCGGTGTTGATCGCGATGAACTCCACGCCGCGCAGGCCGAGCTCGATCATGCGGTTGACGGCGTTGACGCCGCCCCCGCCCACACCGACGACCTTGATCACGGCGAGGTAGTTCTGGTTGTGGCTCATGCCGGCCTCCGTTTGTCCCCGAACCCGAAACTCTAAACCTCATGTTGAGGGTTAAAGAATTGCCCGGTATGCAATTCCTTGACTCGAAAGTAGGCGGGCTTGCCGTCGGCGTCGGTCCGACACGCGGCGTGTCCGAGGATCGCTTCCCGGATCAGCGGATGACGCCCGCTTCCGGCGAGGTCACGTCGTACTCGCGCGTGCTGTCGGGGGGGCTCTTCTGCATGAGCAGGTCGAGCACGCGGGCCTTCTCGGGCGAGCGATCGGCACTCCCCCACATCACGCGTGTACCGGTGGCCCCGAGGGTCAGGGTGACGTCGTCGGGAGTCGTCGCGCCGACGGCGGTGACCTGGGAGCGGATGCCGGGCGGAAGGGCCCGCATGACCCGTCCGGCCGCGCGGAACGGTTCCGACGAGGTGCCCGCGGGGATGTCGAGGACCGGCTGTCCGGCGGGGGCCTCGGGGGTGGTCGACAGGACGACGCCCGCCGCGTCGACGACGGTGAACCCCGCGGGGGTCTGCACCACCCCGATCGGGGTGCGCTCGACGATGCGCACCACGAGGTCATGGGGTGGCCGCGCCTCCAGCGTGTACGACTCCACGAGCGGGAACCGGACGAGCGCCGCCTTGATCTCGCTGTCGTCGATCAGTGCGAGAGGGGTGCCGACCTGATCGTCGAGGGCGTCGGTCACGGCGGTGACGTCGAGCTGGGACGTGCCCACGACCTCCACGCGCTCGAGAGCGAACAAGGGGCTGTAGGCGGCGCCCACGGTCGCAAGGACCATCACGACCACCGCGATGCCGGCTCCGATCCAGATGCGCCGACGACGCCGCTGTCGGACGGTGAACCGCCGCACCTCGGCGCGGAGGGCACGGCGACGCGCGCGGGAGGCACGCCAGACGTCGCGGAGCCCGGTCCCCTCTCTCGCGGCGTCCACGGGTGAGGCATCCCGAACGCCCTCGTCCGGGCGCGGCTCCGCGGGGAGCAGCGGCACGACCGGCGCGGTCGCACCATCGGGCTCCGGATGCCTCTCGACCTCGGGCTCGGCGGAGCGCGGCGTCGCGCGCACCGGCGGCGTCCGCGGCTCCGGCGGCGACGGCAGGGGCGACGGCCGCTTCATGCTCAGACCGCCGTGGCCTCGGTGCGCGTCAGCGCCTCGAGCACCTGCGGGATGATCTGGTAGACGTTTCCGCAGCCCAGGGTGATGACGTAGTCGCCGGGGCGGGCGATGCGCGCGGTGTAATCCGCCGCCGCCTGCCAGTCGGGTACGTAGTGGACGCGCGACGGATCGGCGAACGCCCCGCTGACGAGCTCACCCGTGACCCCGGGCACCGGGTCTTCGCGCGCGCCGTAGACGTCGAGCATGACGGTGTGATCGGCGTGGGTCTCGAGGACCTCGGCGAACTCGCGGTACATCTCCTGCGTGCGGGAGTAGGTGTGCGGCTGCTGGATCGCGATGAGGCGCCCCTCGCCCACGACCGTGCGCGCCGCCGACAGGGCCGCTGCGACCTCGGTGGGGTGGTGCGCGTAGTCGTCGTAGACGCTCACGCCCTGCGCGACGCCGTGCAGCTCGAAGCGGCGCACCGTGCCGCCGAAGCCCTCGACGGCACGGGCAGCGGCGGCGAGCGGATGCCCGAGCACGCGAAGGACGGCGACCGCCCCCGCGGCGTTGACGGCGTTGTGGGCACCGGGCACGCGCAGCTGCACGTCGACGCTCTCGCCGTCGGCCGTCAGCGTGAAGGCGACGGGACCGTCGGTGCGGATGCCGGTGAGTCGCACATCGGCGGAGGCATCCTCGCCGAAGGTGACGACGCGGGAGCGGGTGATGCGCTCGAGCACGGCGCGGGCACCCGCATCGTCGGCTGAGATCACGACGGCTTCGCTCGCCGCATCGGCGAAGCGCGCGAAGGCTGCGTCGAACGCGTCGCGAGAGCCGTAATGGTCGAGGTGGTCGGGATCGACGTTGGTGATCAGCGCGACCGCCGTGTCGTACAGCTCGAACGTGCCGTCGGACTCGTCGGCCTCGATCACGACGAGATCGTCGGAGCCCGTGCCGCTGGAGGCGCCGAGGTCGGCGATCACCCCGCCGTTGACGAAGGTGGGGTCGACGTCGAGCGCGCGCAGGGCGGTGACGATCATCCCGGTCGAGGTGGTCTTGCCGTGTGCGCCCGCGACGGAGACGAGTCGACGGCCGCCGATCAGCCAGTGCAGCGCCTGCGAACGGTGGATGACGTGCAGCCCCCGCTCTTTGGCGGTGACGAACTCCGGGTTCTCGGGCCAGATCGCGCCGGTGTGCACGACGGTATCGGCATCTCCGAGGTGGGCTGCGTCGTGCCCCACGTATACGGTGGCGCCTCGGGCGGCGAGGTCGCGCAGCGCGGCACTGTCGGAGCGATCGGAGCCGGAGACCCGGATCCCGCGGTCGAGGAACATGCGCGCGAGTCCGGACATGCCGGAGCCGCCCACGCCGATGAAGTGCGCGGAGGTGATGGTCTCGGGGATGGGGAGGCTCAGGTCGGGTCTGATCATGGCGTCTGCGAGTTTACGTCGCCGATCCTGCGCGAAGGTCCCGGCACGCCCGGGGCCACCTCCCGGGTACGGCCTGTGCCGCAGACCGACGCCGGTACCGCCGTGCGGAGACCGTGCGCGACACGCCCCCCGAGGCCGCCGCGCACCGGCGCGTCGCCGACGGACTCCGCGCGACGGTCCCGGGAGGTGTGAAGATCGGGCGCCTCAGCGGGCGAGGGCCTCGTCGATCATCGTAATGACGTTCTCGGTGCCCGCGCGTGTTCCGGTACGCGACGCCGCGGCGCGCATGGCATCCCGCGCCGGCTCGTCCGTCAGCAACGGCACGATCTCGGACCGGACGCGATCGGGAGTGAACTCGGCGTCGGCGATGAGGCGGGCGGCGCCGGCGCGCACGGACGACGCGGCGTTCAGGCTCTGCTCGCCGTTGCCCACCGCGTAGGGGACGTAGACGGCGGGGAGCCCCAGCGCGCTGATCTCGCTGACGGTCGCCGCCCCCGAGCGTGACACGATGAGATCGGCCAGGGCGAACGCGAGGTCCATCCGATCGACGTAGCGCACGACCGCGTAACCCGCGGCGCCGGGATCGGGCAGGTCGGAGTTCTGTCCCGTCACGTGCAGCAGCTGCCATCCCGCGTCGAGCACGTCACGCCACGCAGCGCCGAAAGCCGTGTTCAACCGCTGCGCCCCGAGAGAACCGCCGAACACGAGGAGCACGGGCCGCGCGGCATCCAGCCCGAAATGCCGGGCCGCTTCGTCACGCAGGGCCTTCGCGTCGAGCTCGACGATCTCGCGACGCAACGGCATCCCGACGACGCGCGCACGCCGCAGGGGCGTGCCCTCGAACGCGACACCGACCCCGGAGGCCGCGCGCGCACCGAGCACGTTGGCCAGCCCGGGTCTGGCGTTGGCCTCGTGGACGACGAAAGGCACGCGCTCACGTCGGGCCGCGACGTACGCGGGGGCGGCGGCGTACCCGCCGAACCCGACGACGACATCGACCCTCCGATCGCGGATGATCCGTCGCACCTGGGCGACGGCGCGGAGGAAGCGGGTGGGGAACCGCGCCGCCGTCCCGTTCGGTCGACGGGGGAAGGGCACCTTGTCGACGAACAGCAGCTCGTACCCGCGCAACGGGACGAGCCTCGCCTCGAGCCCCTCGCGGGTGCCGAGGACGAGGACCTCGTCGGAGGCCTCCCGGGCTCGGAGACCGTCGGCGACGGCGAGCAGAGGATTGACGTGTCCGGCGGTCCCGCCGCCAGCCAGAAGCGTGGTCGTCACTCGTTCGAGCCTAGACGTCAGCGACGTCGGGCCGGGGCGGCCGGCTCGACGATCCGGCGATCGGGCAGCGTCCGCGCGCACGACAGCAGGACGCCGCAGGCGATCAGCACCGACAGCAGCGAGGTCCCGCCCTGCGACATGAACGGCAGCGGGACACCGAGCACCGGGAAGATGCGCAGCACCACTCCGATGTTCACCAGCGCCTGTCCGACGATCCACAGGGTGATCGCACCCGAGACGATCCGCACGAACGTGTCGTCGGTGCGGCGGATGATGTGGAACGCCCCCACCGCGAAGAGCGCGAAGAGGAGCAGGACGACGAGGCATCCGATCAGCCCGAGCTCCTCGCCGATGATCGCGAAGATGTAGTCGTTGGCGGCGGCCGGCAGCCAGTCGTACTTCTCCTTCGAGTTGCCGAGGCCGAGCCCCAGCAGACCCCCGCTCGCCAGACCCCAGACGCCGTGCAGCGACTGATAGCACGAGGTGTAGTAGCACGAGGCGTCGTCGGGATTGAAGAGGCTGGTGATGCGCGCCATGCGGTTCTCGCTGCCGATGGCCGACACCAGCACGACCGCCACCGCCAGCACCGCGGGCACGATGAACATGCGCAGACGGATGCCGGCGAAGAAAAGGGCGCCGAGCACGACGAGCACGAGGATCATGACCGTGCCGAGGTCTCGTCCGCCCAGCACCGCGCCGATCACGAGAATCGACACGGGGACCACGGGGATGAACACGTGCTTCCACGAGGTCAGAAGACGGCGCTTGCGGAAGAGCACCGCCGCCATCCACAGAGCGAGCGTGAGCTTCAGGAACTCGGCGGGCTGGAACTGGAAGCCGCCGATGTTCACCCAGTTGCGGTTTCCGTAGGACTCGACGCCCAGCCCCGGAACGTAGACCAGGAGCTGGAAGAGCGTCGCGAAGATGAGCGCGGGCCAGGCGATCCTCTTCCAGAACACCATCGGTGCACGGCTGAGGACGAACATCAGAGGGATGCCGACGACGGCGAACACACCCTGCTTGAGGACGTGTTCGAACGGGTTCTGCCCCCCGTCCAGTGCGGACGTCGCCGACAGCACCATGACCAGGCCGAAGCCCGTCAGCAGCAGCGCCGCGGAGGTGATCAGCAGGAACTCGGTCGAGACCGGGCGGAACGCCCGCCCGAGCGACACGCGCGCGGCGAGGCCGGGGCTCGACGGCTCGTCGGGACTCTGCCGGGGCGGCGGGGCCGTCGTGGTCACTCGCGTCCCCCTCAAATCGGTCGGTGCGGTCCGTCGTCGCTCTTCGCAAGCCATGCCCGCACCGCATCGGCGAAGCGGTCGCCGCGGTCGGAGTACGACGCGAACTGGTCGAACGAGGCCGCCGCCGGCGCGAGGAGCACGGTGTCCCCGTCCTGGGCGACCTCCGCCGCCAGCTCGACGACGCGTGTCATGACCTCTCCAGTCTCGGTGTGGTCGACCTCGAACACGGGCACCTCGGGGGCGTGTCGCTCGAACGCCGCAACGACGGCCGCCCGGTCCGTCCCGATGACGATCGCCGCGCGAGCGCGGACGCCGCGCGAACGGACCAGATCGCTCAGGTCGACGCCTTTGAGAAGTCCGCCGACGACCCACACCGCTCCCGGGTAGGCGGCCAGCGACGACGACGCAGCGTGGGGGTTGGTGGCCTTGGAATCGTCGACCCAGGTGACACCCGCGTGGGCGGCCACGACCTGGATGCGGTGCGGATCGAGGCGGAATCCTTCGAGAGCGTCGTGGATGTCGGCCGGCGACACCCCGAGGGAGCGGGCCAGCGCACTCGCGGCGAGGATGTTGGCCACGACGTGCGGAGCCGCCAGTCCGCTCGCCGCCAGATCGGCCACGGTGGTCAGTTCGAGCGCCGACGTGGCCCGCTCCTCGAGGAAGGCCCGGTCGACCAGGATGCCGTCGACCACGCCGAGATCGCTCGGACCGGGGACCCCGAGGTCGAACCCGATCGCCCGCGCGCCCTCCTCGACCTCGGCGTCCTCGACCATCGTCCGGGTGGCGACGTCGGCCTTGTTGTAGACGCACGCGACGCGGGTGCGCGCGTACACGCCCGCCTTGGCGTCGCGATAGGCGTCGGCGCTGCCGTGCCACTCGAGGTGGTCGTCGGCGAGGTTCAAGCACACCGAGGCGTGCGGCGACAGGGCGTGCGGGCCTCGCTGTCGGTTGAGGTACCAGAGCTGATGGCTCGACAGCTCGACCACCAACGCGTCGAATCCGCTCGGATCACGGACGGCGTCGAGGACCGGGGTCCCGATGTTCCCCACGGGGACGGCGCGCAGACCGCCCGCCACGAGCATCTCGGCGGTCAGCCGGGTCGTGGTGGTCTTGCCGTTCGTTCCCGTGATGAGGATCCAGTCGGCGGGCGAGCCGTCGGGTCGCACCACCTTGTCGCGCACGCGCCAGGCGAGCTCGACGTCGCCCCACAGGGGCAGCTCCTGGGTGAGGGCCCACGCGATGAGCGGGTGCGACGGGGAGAACCCGGGTGAGGCGAGGATGACCTCGGGCGCGAAGTCGACCAGCTCCGCCGGGGGCTCCGCGAGCGGACCGACGTGCAGGCGCGCCCCGATGACGGGCAGCAGGCGCGCATACTCCTCGTCGGCCTTCTCGGTCACGACGAGCACCTCGGCGCCGAGCTCGGCGAGGGTGTCGGCAGCCGAGAACCCGGTCACCGACAGACCCAGCACCGCGACGCGCAGACCCTTCCACTCGGCGTACCAGCTGGTCAGGGATGCGACTCGTTCGCCGGTCATACGCGGGAGAGCCATTCGACGTAGAAGAAGCCGACGCCGGAGACCGCGAGCAGGCCCGCGATGATCCACATGCGTACGACGATGGTGACCTCGGGCCACCCCCGCATCTCGAGGTGATGGTGCAGGGGGCTCATGAGGAAGAGGCGCTTTCCGCGCGTGATCTTGAAGTAGGCGCGCTGCAGGATGACCGAGCCGGAGGCGATGACGTACACGCCCGCGATGAGGATCAGCAGCAGCTCGGTGCGGGTGAGGATGGCCATGGCCGCCACGACGCCGCCGATCGCCATCGACCCGCAGTCGCCCATGAAGACTTTGGCCTTCGGGGCGTTCCACCACAGGAAGCCGACGAGCGCACCGACGAACGACGCCGAGACGATCGCGAGATCGAACGGGTCGCGGACCGCGTAGCACCCAGCCTGCACGGTCGGGTCGAGCACGTCGGCGCACATCTGCTTGTTCTGCCAGAACGCCATGAGGCTGTAGGCGCCGATCACGAAGATGCCCGACCCCGCGGCGAGTCCGTCGAGCCCGTCGGCGACGTTGACGGAGTTGGAGGAGGCGGTGCCGATGAGCGAGATCCAGGCGAGGTAGAGCAACCAACCGAGGATCGGTCCGAGAGCGAACAGCGAGAGCACCTGGATGTCGCGGAAGATCGAGATGTAGCCGGATGCCGGGGTCTGTCCGAAGGCGTTCGGGAAGTTGAGCGCGACGATGGCGAACGGCACCGTCACGAGCACCTGGCCCGCGATCTTGCGCCAGCCCGAGAGCCCGAGGCTGTTCTGCAGACGGACCTTCATGTAGTCGTCGATGAACCCGACCACGCCGAAGCCGAGCATCAGCCACAGCACGAGCAGGCCCGAGATCGTCGGCGGGTTGTTCCCGGCGAACGAGCCGATGAAGTAGCCGATGATCGTGCCGAGGATGAAGATCGTGCCGCCCATGGTCGGCGTGCCGCGCTTCGCTCCGTGAGAGGGGTTGTGCACGTTCTCGGGCGTGCGGATGACCTGCCCCCAGCCCCACCGCCGGAACCACCGCAGGAACACGGGTGTGAGGAAGAGGGTGAAGGCGAGCGAGATCCCCGCCGACGTCAGTAGTGATCTCACGCGAACAACTCTCCCAGACGGTCGCCGAGGAACCGCAGTCCCGCCGAGTTCGAGGACTTCACGAGGACGCGGTCGCCCTCGCGCAGCTCTGTGGAGAGGTAGTCGTACGCGGCGTCGGCGTCGGCGAAGAAGACGGCTTCGCCGTCCCACGAGCCCTGCGCGATGGCTTCGAGGTACATACGCCGGGCCTCGGGACCGATCACGACGATGCGCTGGATGCGCAGGCGCACGGCGAGGAGGCCGACGCGGTCGTGTTCCTCGTCGGCGTACTCGCCCAGCTCGCTCATGGCGCCGAGGACGGCGACCGTGCGCTCACCCGGACCGGTGATCTGCGCGAGCGTGCGAAGCGCCGCCGCCATCGAGTCGGGGCTGGCGTTGTAGGCGTCGTTGATGATGCGGACACGGTCGGAGCCGAGGGGCTGCATGCGCCACCGCTCGGCGATCTCGACCGTCTCCAAGCGCGCGATCGCGTCGGCGGCCGGCACCCCCAGCGCCGTGGCCGCGGCGATCGCGGCGAGGGCGTTCATGACGTGGTGCTCGCCGAGCACGCGGAGGGTGAGCGTGTACGGCTCTCCGTCGACGAGCAGATCGGCGCGGGTGCCGGATGCCGAGACCTCGACGTCGACGGCCCGCACCTCCGCGCGCTCCCCGCGTCCGAACCACCGGACGTCCTGCCCGCGTTCGCGGGCGATGGGTTCCATCGCGGCGACCCGCGGATCGTCGGCGTTGAGAACGGCGAGACCGCCCTCGCGGGTGGCGCGCACGAGTTCGCTCTTGGCGTGGAACGTCGACTCGATGCCGCCGAACCCGCCCGCGTGCGCCATGCCGACCATCAGGACGACGCCGATGTCGGGGGTCACCAGACCCGCGAGGTGTGCGATGGCCCCCGGCGCGCTCGCGCCGAACTCACTCACGAGGAACCGGGTGTCATGGGTGACGCGCAGCATGGTCAGCGGCGCGCCGACCTCGTTGTTGAACGAGGCACGCGGCGAGACGGTGACGCCCTCGTCGCTCAGGATGCGGGCGAGGAGGTTCTTCGTCGTCGTCTTGCCGTTCGAGCCGGTGATCCCGACGATGCGCAGGTCGCCGTTCTCACGCACCCGGGCGACCACGTCCCGCGCGAGATCGGACAGGGCGACCACGACGTCTGGGACCACGATCTGAGTCACCGGGTCGTCGACCTCCCGCTCGACGATGGCGAGAGCGGCGCCGCGCTCGACGGCGGCGGCCACGAAGAGGTGACCGTCGGTCGTCTCGCCGGGCTTGGCGACGAAGACGCCGCCGGGCTCGATGAGACGCGAGTCGGTGTCGACACCGCCCGCGATGACGGTTTCGGGGGTGTCGCCGCCGCGCAGCGCGAGGCGACCGCCCAGGACGGCGGCGATGTGGGAGAGAGTGAGGGAGATCATGGCTGTGTGCGGACGCCCTTTCGTTCGCGCGAAGGGACCGGCATCGAAGAGGTCAGCCGAACTTGGGCAGTTCGGGGGTCGTGCTCCCGGACGGGATCACCCGGTAGTTCTTCAGAACCTGGGTGAGCGCCTTCTGGAAGGCCGGTGCGGTGGCCGCAGACGACTTTACCGTCCGGGGTTCGTCGAGGTTGACCGCGACGACGTACTGCGGGTCGTCGGCGGGGGCGAAACCGATCATCGTGGTGAAGTACGCATCGGGCTTGTACGCCCCGGTGTTGCGGTCGGTCTTCTCACCGGTACCCGTCTTCAGGGCGATCCGGTATCCCGGAATGGCGACCTGCGAGGCCAGGGTTCCCTGCGTCGCGACGTTCTCGAGCATCTCGGACACCTTGTGGGCGGTGTCGGACGACACGACCTGCTCCCCCTGCGTCGAGGGCGCGTCGGTGACGGTCCCGTCGGCGGCGGTGCAGCCCTCCACGATCGACAGGGGCATGCGCACCCCGCCGTTGGCGATGGTCTGGTACGCGCCCACCAGCTGCGGCACGGTGACGGCGAGGCCCTGGCCGAACGCGGTGTTGTAGAACGTCTGGTCGTCCCAGTCCTGGACCGGGTGCAGGATGCCTTCGGACTCGCCCGGGAAGTCGATCGCACTGGTGGACCCGAGACCGAACTTCTGCAGGTAGTCGTATCGCGTCTGCGCGGGGATCTTCTCGGCGAACTTGGAGATACCGACGTTCGAGGAGTCGATCAGCACACCGGTGAGCGTGTAGTTGTTCGCCCCGTGCGAGAACGAGTCCGACACCCGGGCGCCGCCGCCCAGGGTCTCGCTCCCCGATGCCGTGACCGTCGTGTCCGTGGTGAACGCACCGGAGTCGAGCCCGATGGCCGCCGTGAGCGCCTTGAACGTCGAGCCGGGCTCGAACGGGTCGGTGAAGGCCGGGCTCCCCCGGTCTTCGGCCGGCGTCGAGGTGGGGTCGTTGGGGTCGACGGTCGGATACTCCGCGAGGGCGCGGATCTTGCCGGTCTTGGCCTCGACGACCGTGATGGTGCCGCGGATCGAGCCGGTGTTCTGCACCTGCTCGGCGATGAGCTGGCTGAGGTACCACTCCAGATCGCGATCGATCGTGAGTTTCAGGGTCCCGCCGTCGACGGCGGGCTCGGTCTCGACCTCGGTGCCCGGGAGGACGGTGCCGTCGCGACCCTGCTGGTACACGACCTTGCCGTTCGTGGAGGCGAGGCAGTCGTTGTTCGCCGACTCGAGGCCCGCGAGCGGTTCGCCGTCGCTGCCGACGAAGCCGAGGAGGTTTCCTGCCACCGCACCGTCGGGATACACCCGCCCGGCTTGCTGCGGGAAGCTGAGGAACGGCAGGCGGAGCTCGGCAAGAGCGCGATACTGCTCGGTCGAGACGCTCTTGGCGACCGATGCCCAACGCGAGTCCGGGTTGGCGGCGACCGCGTCGGTGACGATCTCCTCGACCTCCGCCGCGTCCTGCCCGGTGATTCCCGCGATCTGCGCCGCGATCTGGCTCCAGGTCTGTGTGACTTCGATCTCACCGGTCTCGGTGCGATCGGTCAGCCCCTGCGCGGCGAGCTTCGGGTCGATGTCGACGTCGTAGCGGTTCACGCTGGACGCGAGGGTCACGCCGTTCTCGTCGACGATCGAGCCCCGTGAGGCGTAGAGCGTGCGCGAGTCCTGCAGGCCCATCGCGAGCGAATCGTCCACGTGCTCCCGGGCGTTGACGACCTGGATGTCGACCAGTCGCACGACGAAGGCGATGAGGACGATCAGCACGACGCCCAGCGCGAGCACCGTGCGACGTCGCGGCGAGCGGGAAACGGAGGTCGTCATGCGCTTATCGTGTCGCGGGGGTCGGCAGACCGTCGCTGATCGGCGGGGGTGTCGCGGATCCGGCCGGAGGGGCCGTGGCATCGGCGGGTGCCCCGGAGGTCGCGTCGGCGGATCCGGCCGGTGGTGTGGCCGCCGGCTCGGCCGACGCCTGCGGCTTGGTCGCGAGCGGCACGCCGGCGATCAGAGCGTTGCGAACCGACCCGCGACCGAGAGCGTCGATCGACGACACCCCGTCCGCCGGCTGGCCGGATCCGATGACGGCGCCGTCGCTGAGGCGGAGGTAGGTGGGCGACTCGTCGATGACCATGCCCAGGGCGGCGGCGTTGGCCGCGAGGTACTGGGGGGAGCTGAGTCCCGCCACCTCGTCGTAGAGGATCTGCTTCTGGTACGTGAGGTCGCGCTGTTGCTGGGTGAGCGAGGAGATCTCGAAGGAGCTCTGCGTGGTCAGGATCGACAGCCCCATCTGCACGAGGGCGATGAGCACGGCCCCCGCGACGGCGATCACGCCGAAGGCGCGGCGGGGGAGGCGGCGGCGCGCCGGGGTGGGGACGGCCTCGAGGCGCCGCGGCTGACGGACCGGGGTCGGGAAGTCGGGTTCGAAGTCCGACGAGATGGTCCGGGGATCGATGGCCGTGGATGCGCTCATGCGTCCTCCTGGATTCTCTCGGCCGCGCGCAGGCGCACGGGCGTCGCACGGGGGTTCGCGGCGCGTTCCTCATCGCTCGCCAGTTCGGCGCCGCGGACGAGCAGGCGGAACTTCGGGGCGTGCTCGGGCAGCTCCACGGGAAGACCCCGGGGAGCGGTGGATGCCGTGGCCTCGGCGAACACGCGCTTGACCAGGCGGTCCTCGAGGGACTGATACGACAGCACGACGATGCGCCCGCCGACACCGAGCACGCGCAGGGCGGCGGGGATCGTGCGTTCGAGCACCGCGAGTTCGGCGTTGACCTCGATACGCAGGGCCTGGAAGACCCGCTTGGCGGGGTGGCGTTCGCGCAGGACGGCGGCAGGGGTCGCCGCCTGGAGCACGTCGACGAGCTGACCGGAGCGCTCCAGCGCGGCCTCGGCGCGGGCGGCGATGATGGCACGGGCGTAGCGACCGGCGAGCTTCTCTTCGCCGTAGCGCTCGAAGATGCGGCGCAGGTCGCCCTCGCCGTAGGTGGCGAGCACCTCGGCGGCGGTGACGCCGGTGGTCTGGTCCATGCGCATGTCGAGCGGTGCGTCCTGCGCGTACGCGAAGCCGCGTGAGGCCTCGTCGAGCTGGAGCGACGACACACCCAGGTCGAACAGGATGCCGTCGACCTTCTTCACACCGGCGGATGCCACGGCCTCCGCGATGCCGTCGTAGACGGTGTGCACGAGAGTCACGCGGTCCCCGAAGCGGGCGAGCCGCTCCCCCGCGATCCGCAGCGCATCGGTGTCGCGGTCGAGACCGATCAGGCGAGCGGTGGGGAAGCGCTCGAGGAACGCCTCGGAGTGCCCGCCCATCCCGAGCGTGCCGTCGACGAAGACGGCATCTGGGCGCTGCAGGGCGGGAGTGAGGAGCTCGGCGCAGCGCTCGAGCAGAACGGGGGTGTGGATGTCGCGGATGTCCATGATGTCGGGGCCGCTCCTCGGCTCTGATCCCCATCCGCATCGACCTGGCGCCGGGGAAGTGCGTCAGGGCATGCGGCTGGGAGTCACAGCCGAGGATCAGAACAGTCCCGGGATCACCTCCTGCTCCATCTCGGCGTACGTCTCTTCGTTGCTCTCGGCGTAGGTGTTCCACGCCTCCGCGTCCCAGATCTCGGCGTGGGCTCCGACGCCCGTGACGACGAGCTCTCGGCCGAGCCCGGCGTAGGCGCGCAGCGCCGGGGGGACGGTGATGCGGTTCTGGCTGTCGGGCTTCTCGGCGCTGGCTCCTGAGAGGAACATGCGCAGGAAGTCGCGGGCCTGCTTGTTGCTGAGCGGGGCCTCGCGGATCCGCTCGTGGACGCGTTCGAACTCCTCGGTGCTGAACACGTAGAGGCAGCGGTCCTGCCCGCGGGTGATCACCACTCCGGCGCCGAGATCGTCACGGAACTTCGCCGGCAGGATGACCCGACCCTTGTCGTCGAGCTTGGGGGTGTGCGTACCGAGCAGCATTCGGGTGTCCACCCCCTTCGTCCGGCCTGCGAAGTTTCCCCCACTTTACTCCACTGCCCTCCACTTAGCTATCGAATTGGCCGCTCTTCTGGGCGAACTCCCCCGTCGTGTACAGTCCGCGCGCATTCGCGGAGAGCGCGCCACGAACGGTCGAAGGCGCGAAACAGCGCGGAGGACGGCCGCACGTCGACAGACCGGCCGTTCGAGTGGAGGAAAAGGGAGGGTTCTCGCCCGTCGGGGTCTTCCCTCTCGTTCCACGCACGTCCGCCGGGCGCACGAAAAAGCACCGGCTCCGAAGAGCCGGTGCTTATCTGGGTGGGAGGCTTCTAGCGTTCCTCGTTGCGGCGGTCCCAGCGATCGTTCATGCGATCCATGAACGAGGCACCGGAGGCACGGGGCGCCCGCGGTGATGTCGACGCCGGCGTCGCGCGATGCGATCCCTTCATCGGCGTGACCGCGAGAACGACACCGCCCACCATCAGGACGAACCCCAGCACACCGATCGCGATGCCGAGGAAGCCGGTGTTGAAGCCGATCGACACTCCCGCGACCAGCGCACCGAGACCGGCCAGCACGAGGATGGAACCGTAGACGATGTTGCGATAGCTGAGGGCGCGGCCGGGAGCAGTGACGACATCGGCGTCGTGACTCATGAGATGGCGTTCCATCTCGTCTAGCAGACGCTGCTCCTGTTCGGAGAGTGGCATGCATCCCCCTCTGTTACTAAGTACGGACGATTCTACGCGGGGCGTGGATCACTAGGCTAGGCCCGTGGTGACCTCCCCGGAACCGATCGAAGCTGTTTCCCAGCGACTCGACAAGTTCCTCTCTGACCAGCTATCGTACGCGTCCTCTCTGGGGCCGGAGGCGGAGACGGTGAGTCTCGCCGGGGCCGCGTCGCTACGCGGAGGCAAACGGCTGCGCGCGCGATTCTGTCTCACCGGCTGGCGTGCCGTCGCGGAGGCAGAGAAGCAGCGCGACGTCGCTCCCGATGCCTCGGCGATCGCCGTCGCCGCGGCCCTCGAGATCTTCCAGGCCGCGGCCCTCGTCCACGACGACATCATCGACAACTCCGACACCCGTCGGGGGCAGCCCGCCGCCCACCGCGCGCTCGAGGCCGCGCACTCGGCCGCGGGCTGGACCGGCGACGCGGCGACGTTCGGCCGCTCCGGCGCCGTCCTCCTGGGCGACCTCCTCGTGGCGTGGAGCGACGACCTCCTGGAGGAGGCCCTGGACGACCAGGCCACGGCTCCTGCGACGCGGCGGCTCTACGCGCAGATGCGGCGCGACGTCACGATCGGACAGTTCCTCGACGTCGCCGAGGAATCCGCCTACGCCGTCCACCCCGACGACACGCACGCCGAGCGTGCACTGCGGGTGGCCTCCTACAAGTCCGCGCGGTACAGCATCCAGAAGCCGCTCGAGATCGGCGCCGCCCTCGCCGGGGCGGATGCCGAGCAGCTCGACGCCCTCGCCCGCTTCGGTCACGATGTCGGGATGGCGTTCCAGCTCCGCGACGACGTGCTCGGGGTCTTCGGAGACACCGCCGTCACCGGCAAGCCGGTCGGCGACGACCTGCGCGAGGGCAAGCGGACGGTGCTCGTGGCGTTCGCGCGCGAAGCACTGCCCGCCTCTCAGCGACGGAGTGTCGACGAGGCGCTCGGCGACCCCGCCCTCGACGCCGCACAGATCGGCGCGCTGCAGAGCACCATCATCGACACCGGAGCGCTGGCCCGGACCGAGGCCCTCATCACCGACTACTCGCGGCGCGCGGACGACGCGTTGGCGCAGGCACGACTCGGTGACGCCGCGGTCCGGGAGCTGCGCGATCTCGCCCGTGCGGCGACGCAGCGCTCATCCTGACCGCCGGGGCAGCGCGGCGGACCTGAGTGTCGGGGCGTCGCGCCCGACCTGATGGTCGCGGCGGCGCCCGACGACGCGGGAAGCGTCGGTCAGGCGAGAGTCGCCGCAACGCGGCGCACTTCGCTCTTGCGACCGGCGAGCAGCGCCTCGATCGGCGCGACGCCGATGGTGTCCTCGGGGGTGAAGAGCCAATCGATGGTCTCGTCGTCGTCGAACCCCGCGTCGTGCAGCACGATGATCGTCCCGCGCAGCGATGACAGCGGCCGGCCGTCCACGACGAACGCCGCGGGAACGCGCAGGACGCCGTCACGACGGGAGCCGACCAGGTAGTGCTCGTCCAGCAGGCGGCGCACGCGACCGTGCGTCTCTCCGAGGAGCTCGACCAGGTCGGGGATGGTCAGCCACGCGGTGTCATAACGGGGAGTCTCGCTCACCCCTCCACTATGTCATCGCGCTCCGCGCACCCGATGAGCGCGGCCGTGGCGGCTCCCGTCACACTGGTCACACCAGCCTCACGCGTTGACATCGTCCCCAGCGCGTGCGACGGTGTCGGCAGTCGGAAGAACGGAATCCCCCACCATGCGACGACGCCCCACTTTCCCCCTGCCCGCCGCCCCGCGCGCCGCCGCGATCTGGCCTGCCGCCCTCGTCGGCACCATCGCTCTGGCCCTGAGCGGCGAGAACGCCGCGCACGCCGCTCCCCCGGTGTCGCCCCTGACCGCGCTGCCTCCGGCACCCGCCACGAGCGGGAGCGCGCCCGCCCTGCTCGCGGCCGCGACCGCTCCCGCGACCCATACCGTCGAGCCCGGCGACACCGTGTGGGCGATCGCCCAGCGCTATGGTCTCGACACCGCCGCGCTCCAGGCGGCGAACGGACTCGACGGCGGAAGCATCATCCGCCCCGGACAGGTGCTGACCCTCGGCGCGACGACGCCGGAGACTCCCGCCGCCCCCGCCGAACCCGCCCCGGCGACCCATGAGGTGCAGGCCGGCGACACCGTCTCCGCGATCGCCTCCGCGCACGGGGTGTCGATCGACGCCGTCCTGGATGCCAATGGACTCACGCGCGCGTCGATCATCTACCCCGGCGAGGTGCTGCGGATCCCCTCCTCCGTGGCGGCCCCGGCCCCGACGTCCGTGGACCCCGTGCTCGCCCCCGGCCTGGACGCCGAGCAGTCCGAGAACGCCCGCCTCATCATCCGCGTCGGGCGCGAGCTCGGCGTGTCGGACCGTGGCATCCTGATCGCGCTCGGCACGGCCATGCAGGAGTCGTGGCTTCGCAACCTCGACGGGGGCGACCGCGACTCCCTCGGCCTGTTCCAGCAACGACCGAGCACCGGCTGGGGCACGACGGAACAGATCCGCGACCGCGAACGCGCGACCCGTGTCTTCTATGGCGGACCGGCCGACCCCAACGGCTCCGACACGCGCGGGTTGCTCGACATCCCCGGGTGGGAGAACCTCGCGTACACGGACGCCGCCCAGGCCGTGCAGATCTCGGCGTACCCCGACCGGTACGCGCAATGGGAGCAGCCGGCCACCCAGTGGCTCGCCGTTCTCGGGTGAGGTCGGGGTGAGCCGCTCCCCGGGCTCCCAGGGGGCGCTCCGTAGACTCGGACCGTGAGCACGAGTCAGCAGGCCGACCCGCTGATCGGCCGTCTCGTCGACGGCCGGTACCGGGTGCGCGCGCGCATCGCGCGCGGCGGCATGGCGACCGTGTACGTCGCGACCGACCTCCGTCTCGAGCGCCGGGTCGCCCTGAAGGTCATGCACGGTCACCTGAGCGACGACACCGTGTTCCAGAGCCGGTTCATCCAGGAGGCGCGTTCCGCCGCCCGCCTGAGCGACCCGCACGTCGTGAACGTGTTCGACCAGGGCCAGGACGGCGAGATGGCGTACCTGGTGATGGAGTACCTCCCGGGCATCACCCTGCGCGAGCTGCTGCGCGAGCACCGACGCCTGACGGTCGATCAGACCCTGACCATCATGGATGCGATCCTCTCGGGGCTCGCGGCGGCCCACCGGGCCGGCATCGTGCATCGCGACGTGAAACCCGAGAACGTGCTCCTCGCCGAGGACGGTCGCATCAAGATCGGCGACTTCGGGCTGGCCCGTGCGACGACCGCGAACACCGCCAGCGGCGCCCAGCTGATGGGAACGATCGCCTATCTCGCCCCCGAACTGGTGACGCGCGGCACGGCCGACGCGCGCAGCGACATCTATTCGCTGGGCATCATGCTCTACGAGATGCTCGCGGGAGAGCAGCCGTACAAGGGCGAGCAGCCGATGCAGATCGCGTACCAGCACGCGACCGACTCGGTCCCGCGCCCGAGCGCGAAGAACCCCTCGGTCCCCGAACAACTCGACGAGCTCGTGCTGTGGGCCACCGAACGCGAGCCCGGCGACCGTCCCATCGACGCCGGCGCCATGCTGCAACGTCTGCGCGAGGTCGAGAAAGAGCTGGGCCTCGCCCCGCAGGTCGCGCGCGCGGTCTCGGTCGGCACGGTCAGCCCGGCCAGTCCCGCCGAGCCGCGCGAGCTGACGAAGGTGCTCCCCCAGACCGCGACCGTGCCCGACGCGCCCGCCGACGACGCCGACAACGCGGCGCGTCTGCGCGCCCGCACCCGCCGACGAACGGTGCGCGGCGTGTGGCTGCTGATCCTCGTGCTGATGCTCGCCGGCGGCGCGGCCGCGACCGGCTGGTGGTTCGGGTCCGGACCCGGCTCGCTCGTCGAGGTCCCCGACGTGTCGCAGCGCAGCTTCGCGGATGCCGAGGCCCTCCTCGCCCAGAACAACCTCCAGGCCCAGTCCCAAGACGTCAACGACCGTGAGATCCCGGCCGGCACGACCGTCGGTTCCGACCCCGTGGCGGGCTCGCGGCTCGACAAGGAGACGGTCGTGACCGTGTACGTCTCGGCGGGCCCGGCGACCCACCAGCTCCCCGAACTCGTGGGCAAGAGCGTCGATGAGGTGCGTGCGCTTCTCGAGGCCGCGTACGTGGGGGTCGGCGACGTCGGACAAGAGTTCACCGACTCCGACGCGGGCACCGTCCTCTCGGCCTCGATCACGCCGCGCTCCGGCGGCGATGCGATCGACTGCACCGGGGGGTGCACCGTCTACGAGGGCGACGCCGCCTCGCTGCTGGCATCCCTCGGTCCCGTCCCCGACGTCGCGGGCATGACGACGGCGCAAGCGGAACGCGAGCTCCAGGCGGTGAACCTGTCGACCACGACGAGCGAGGAGTACAGCAACTCCGTGACCTCGGGAACCGTCATCGCGATCGGCGACCGCGACGGCGGCGGCAACTGGCGCCCGGGTGACACGGTGACGCTGCGCGTATCGATCGGTCCGAAGCCCGTCCTCATCCCCGAGGACATCGTCGGGATGTCGATCCGCGATGCGGTCTCGACCCTCGAGAACCTCGGCTTCGAGGTCAACGCGGGCATCGACGACGGCACCCTCCCCCTCGGTTTCAAGTACTGGGACATCTACAAGGTGCGCGCCAGCAACCCGAAGGCGGGCACGACGGCCCCGCAGGGCAGTACCGTCACGCTGACGCCCACCCTCTAGGGCGCGCCCGTGGCGCCCACGCACCCGAGGAGCGCCCGTGCCTGGTCGGCCGGGGTTCCGCTCCCACGAGCCCGCACGGACGACGCCGCCCCCGACCACAGCGGATCGGGGGCGTCGTTCGCGCTGAGCGCGGGTCAGCGCTTCTCGAGCTCCTCCGCCACGAGGAAGGCCAGCTCGAGGCTCTGACGGTGGTTCAGGCGTGGGTCGCACAGGCTCTCGTACCGCGTCGCCAGGGTCGCCTCGTCGATCTGCTCGGCACCGCCCAGGCACTCGGTGACATCGTCGCCGGTGAGCTCGACGTGGATGCCACCCGGGTGCGTTCCGACCGCTCGGTGCGCCTCGAAGAAGCCGCGCACCTCGTCGACGACATCGTCGAAACGACGTGTCTTGTAGCCGGTCGGGGTCGTGATGCCGTTGCCGTGCATCGGGTCGGTGACCCACAGCGGGGTCGCGCCCGAGTCGCGGACGGCTTCGAGAAGCGGCGGCAGAGCGTCGCGGATCTTGCCGGCGCCCATGCGCGTGATGAAGGTCAGGCGGCCGGGCTCGCGCTCCGGGTCGAGCTTGTCGATGAGCGCCAGCGCCGTCTCGGGTGCCGTGGTGGGCCCGAGCTTCACCCCGATGGGGTTGCGGATTCTCGAGAAGTAGTCGACGTGCGCACCGTCGAGCTCGCGCGTACGCTCACCGATCCACTGGAAGTGCGACGAGGTGTTGTACGGCAGGCCCGTGCGCGAGTCGATACGCGTCATGGGGCGCTCGTAGTCCATGAGCAGGCCCTCGTGACCGGTGTAGAACTCCACGCGGGTCAGCTCGTCGAAGTCCGCTCCCGCGGCCTCCATGAACTTGATCGCGCGATCGATCTCGGTGGCCATGGCCTCGTAGGCCTGGTTGGCGGGCGTGCTGGCGAAGCCCTTGTTCCAGCTGTGCACCTCGCGCAGATCGGCGAACCCACCCTGGGTGAACGCACGGATGAGGTTCAGCGTCGAAGCGGCGGTGTGGTAGCCCTTGAGAAGGCGACCGGGGTCGGCCTTGCGCGATTCCTCGGTGAAGTCGTACCCGTTGACGATGTCGCCGCGGTACGCGGGCAGCGTGACCTCTCCCCGCGTCTCGGTGTCGCTCGAACGCGGCTTGGCGAACTGCCCCGCCATGCGCCCCATCTTCACGACGGGCATCGATGCGCCATAGGTGAGCACGACGGCCATCTGCAGGACCGTCTTGATGCGGTTGCGGATCTGCTCGGCGGTCGCACCGGCGAATGTCTCGGCGCAGTCACCGCCTTGCAGGAGGAACGCCTGACCGGCGGCGGCACGAGCGAGACGATCGCGCAGGATGTCGACCTCGCCGGCGAAGACCAGCGGCGGGAGGGTCGCCAGCTCTGCGGATGCCGCGGCCACCGCGCCCTCGTCATACCACTGGGGCTGCTGCTTGATGGGCAGGGATCGCCAGTGGTCGAGGTCGTGGAGCTGCTGATTCACCCCGCAAGTCTAGTGGCGGGACGCGGGCGCCTTCGCCGCCTGGGCGGTGGCGAGACGGTCTTTCACCGTCGAGGCGTAGACGTCCTCGTAGCGCTGCTCGCCGAGGCGCTGGAGCGCCACCATGATCTCGTCGGTGACCGAGCGCAGGATGTACCGGTCGCCCTCCATGCCCTCGAATCGCGAGAAGTCCAGCGGCTCGCCGATCACGATGCCCACCCGGCCCACGCGCGGGAGCCGCTGCCCGATCGGCATGACCGCACCGGTGTCGACCATGACGACGGGGATCACCGGGACGCGGGCCTCGAGGGCCATGCGTGCGATGCCGGTGCGGCCGCGGTAGAGAGTCCCGTCGGGGCTCCGCGTGCCCTCGGGGTAGATCCCGAGCAGCTCGCCGCGAGCGAGCACCCCGAGGCCCGTGTTCAGCGATGCCTCCGACGCCTTGCCGCCGGAGCGGTCGATGGGCAGCTGGCCGGTCGCGGTGAAGAAGACACGCGTGGCCCATCCCTTGAGACCTTTGCCCGTGAAGTAGTCGCTCTTGGCGAGGAAGGCCATCCGGCGATCGATCATCAGCGGCAGGAAGATCGAGTCGGAGAACGACAGGTGGTTGCTCGCGAGGATTGCGGCTCCCTCACGCGGGATGTTGCGTCGGCCCACGAGCCACGGGCGGAACACGGCCTTGATGACCGGTCCGATCACGACGTATTTCATGAGCCAGTAGAACATCGTCAGCGCTCCTTGCCGGCCAGATCCGCGACGCCGATGAGTCCGGCGTCGTTGCCCAGCCGCGCGATCGTGAACTCCGCGACCGGACGTTCACCGTATCCCGGGAGAGACGTCTCGTATGCGAGCTTCACCGGCACCAGCAGATCGGAGCCCAACTGCGCGACTCCGCCGCCGATGACGAAGAGCTCGGGGTCGAGCACCGCCTGGAAGCCGCCGCACGCCTCGCCGAGTGCGGTGGCGACGCGGCGCAGTGCCTCGATCGCCCCGGGATCGCCCGCGAGCACGAGCCGCGACACCGCTGGGCCCGGAATCGCGCCCTTCTCGTCGCGGATCGCCGCGAGGGCCTCGCCGATCCCGCCCTCGTCGGCGATCGCGTTGGCCTCGCGCTGCAGAGCGCGTCCGGACGCGTACTGTTCGAGGCATCCGTTCTGCCCGCATCCGCACGGGTGCCCACCGCGGACGAAGCGCATGTGCCCGAGTTCGCCGCCGATCCCGTGGCCGCCGCGGAAGAGCTCGCCGTCCGTGACGACCGCGCCGCCGACGCCGGTGCCCATGGTCAGCATGACCATGTCACGCACCCCGCGTCCGGCGCCGAAGCGGTACTCGCCCCAGCCGGCGGCATTGGCGTCGTTCTCGATCGTCACCGGTGCGTCGAGGCGGTCTTCGAGCCGCGCGCGCAGCGGCTCGTTGCGCCAGTCGATGTTCGGGGCGTAGATGACGGTGCTGCGGTCGGAGCTGATGAAGCCCGCCGCGGCGACACCGATCGCGTGGATCTCGTGCGCGCGGCGCAGGTGGTCAGCCATGTCGACCACGGCATCGACGAGCGCCGATGGGTCGATCGGGGTGTCCACCCGCAGCTTCTCCACGATCGTGCCGTCCCCGGCGACGACGCCGCCCGCGATCTTGGTGCCTCCGATGTCGATGCCGACGTTCTGCACCGTGCTCCCCTCCGGCCCGCCACGCAGCTCGGCCCGGAGAAGTCTAGCCACCGTCGGCATCCGGCGCGGGACGCCCGGTGCGCCGGGGCGTCATGATTCGTGCGGATAGACTCGGACCACCGATCGACATTTTTCCGGTACCGAAGGAGTTGCCGTGATCCAGTTCGACCTTCCCCCCCTCGTCGCCCCGGATCCGGACGCGAACACGTCCGATCTGCTGGCCGACCGCGTGCGGGCGACCCCCGACCGACCGCTGTTCGCGATCCCCGATGCCGGCGGGTGGCGCGACGTCACCGCCGCGGAGTTCGAGCGACAGGTCATCGCCCTCGCGAAGGGCTTCGTCGCGGCGGGTATCCAGCCCGGCGAGAAGGTGGCGTTCATCGCGCGCACCACCTACGACTGGACGCTCGTCGACTTCGCGCTGTTCTACGCCGGCGCGATCATGGTCCCGGTGTACGAGACCAGCTCGCCCTCGCAGATCTCGTGGATCCTCTCCGACTCCGGTGCGATCGCGGTCGTGCTGGAGTCGGCCGAGCACGCCGAGCGCCTCGACGAGGTCCGCAGCGACCTGCCGTTGGTCCGTGAGGTGTGGCCGATGTACACGGGTGCGCTCGACACGCTCGTCGCGAACGGCACCCACATCACCGACGAGGAGATCGAGCGCCGGCGCCACCTCGCCAAGGCCTCGGACGTGGCGACCCTCATCTACACCTCCGGTTCGACGGGTCGACCGAAGGGCTGCGTACTGGTGCACAGCAACTTCGTCGAGCTCGCCCGCAACTCCGCGAAGGCGCTGCACGAGGTCGTCGAAACCCCGGGCTCCTCGACGCTGTTGTTCATCACCACCGCCCACGTGTTCGCGCGCTTCATCTCCCTGCTCAACGTCCACGCCGGCGTCAAGACGGGACACCAGCCCGACACGAAGCAGCTGCTGCCGGCCCTCGGCAGCTTCAAGCCCACCTTCCTCCTCGCCGTGCCCCGGGTCTTCGAGAAGGTCTACAACTCGGCGGAGCAGAAGGCCGAGGCCGGCGGCAAGGGGAAGATCTTCCGCGCGGCGGCCGACGCGGCGATCGAGCACTCGCAGCGCCTGCAGGACGGCAAGCCCATCCCGCTGCTGCTGAAGATCAAGTTCGCCCTTTTCGACAAGCTCGTGTACTCCAAGCTGCGCGACGCGATGGGCGGCCGGGTCGTCTACGCCGTGTCGGGGTCGGCCCCGCTCGGCCCGCGCCTGGGCCACTTCTTCCGCAGCCTCGGCGTCGTGATCCTCGAGGGGTACGGACTCACCGAGACCACCGCCCCGGCGACGGTGAACCTCGCCACCAAGGCGAAGATCGGCACCGTGGGTCCCGTCCTCCCGGGAGTCGGCATCCGGCTCGCCGAGGACGGCGAGATCCAGGTGCGGGGCGTCAACGTCTTCCGCGAGTACTGGCAGAATCCCGAGGCCACGGCCGAGGCCTTCGACGGCGAGTGGTTCAAGACCGGCGACATCGGTGCGTTCGACGGCGACGGCTTCCTCACCATCACCGGCCGTAAGAAAGAGATCATCGTCACCGCGGGCGGCAAGAACGTCGCCCCGGCGGCGCTCGAAGACCCGATCCGCGCCAACCCGATCGTCAGTCAGGTGGTCGTCGTCGGCGACCACAAGCCCTTCATCTCGGCGCTGGTGACCCTCGACTCCGAGATGCTGCCGACGTGGCTGGCGAACAACGGCCTCCCGGCCGACATGTCGCTCGCCGATGCGGCGACGAACGACAAGGTGCGCGCCGAGGTGCAGGGGGCGATCGACCGCGCGAACACGCGTGTCTCTCGCGCCGAGTCGATCCGCAAATTCACGATCCTGCCCACGGAATGGACCGAGGCGAGCGGCCACCTGACGCCCAAGATGAGCATCAAGCGCAACGTCATCGTGACGGACTTCGCGGATGCCATCGAGGACATCTACGCGGTGCCGATCAACACGACCAACGTGTCGCTGCCCTGACCGACCGACGAAACGGCCCGGTTCCTCTCGGAGGAGCCGGGCCGTTCGCGTGAACCGTGACGCCGGGACGGAGGAGTCGGCCCCTCAGAACCACTCGCTCTCGCGGATCTGCCGCATCGCCTCGCGCCGCGTCTCAGCGGGCAGGCGCGACAGGTAGAGCATGCCGTCGAGGTGATCCGTCTCGTGCTGCAGCGCCTGGGCGAGCAGCCCGTCCCCCTCGAGCACGACCTCGTTCCCGTCGAGGTCGATACCGACGACCTTCGCCCACGGGTAGCGGCTGGCTTCGTGCCAGAGGCCGGGGACGGAGAGGCATCCCTCCCCCACGAGCTGCGGCTCGCCGCGCGTCTCGACGAGCACGGGGTTCAGCACGTAGCCGATGTCTCCGTCGATGTTGTAGCTGAAAGCGCGCAGTCCGACACCGATCTGCGGAGCGGCGACACCGGCTCGCCCCGGAGGCTCGACGGTGTCGAGCAGGTCGCGCACGAGGGCGTGGATGCCGTCGTCGATGGTCTCGATCGGCGCGCTGGGCGCGCGGAGCACCGGGTCGCCGAAGAGGCGGATGGGCCGAACGGTCATGCCGCCGCCACCGGGGCACGCAGTCCTTCGACGACCGCCGCGGCGAGCTCGCGAGCCGCGAGACGGGTCTCGGGCTGCAGGTCACGGAAGGAGATCGCACTGCCCGCGGCGATCCGCGGGTCGTACGGCATCCGGATGACGGTGTGCACGCGCGAGCGGAAGTGCGCCTCGAGCTCGCTCTCGCGCACGAGCGGGGTTCCGGGACGCGCGGAGTTGAGCACGACGATCGCCGAACGCACCCGCTCGGCGTAGCCGTTCGTCTCGAGCCACGTGAGCGTCTCGGACGCCAGCCGCGCCTCGTCGACGGAGAGACCCGCGACCACGACGAGGGAGTCGGCACGTTCGAGGGTCGCCTCCATGACCGAGTGCACGATGCCCGTCCCGGTGTCGGTGAGCACGATCGAGTAGTAGTGCGCGGCGACGTCGGCGACTTGGCGGTAATCGTCGTCGCTGAAGGCCTCCGAGACCCGGGGATCGGAGTCGGATGCGAGGACGTCGAGGCGCGTGGCGTCGCGCGCCACGATCGAGGAGACGTCGTGATAGCCGTCGACCTCGTCGTGCGCGCGCACGAGGTCACGGACCGTGCGGCCGTTGGGCCGGCCCACCCGGTCGGCGAGCGTGCCGCGATCGGGGTTGGCGTCGACGGCGATCACGCGGTCGTCGCGCGCGTCGGCGAGAGCCATGCCGAGGAGCGAGGTGACGGTGGTCTTGCCGACGCCGCCCTTGCGCGAGAGGACGGGCACGAAACGCGCGCCGCCGCTGAGCGGGGCGGAGATCCGGCGGTCCAGTTCCTTGCGCTGACGGGCACGGCGTCCGTCGCCGAGGTTGATGCGGCGTCCCGACACCGAGTACACGAGTTGCTGCCAGAGCCCCTCGGGCTCGGGCCGTGCGACCTGGCGCGGATCGAGGAGCCGGTCCGCCGTGAGGAGGTCGGGGCTCTCGCGGGCGTCGTCGAGGGCGCTCGAACGCTTCGAGGTGAGGGTGACGTCGGGGCCGGGGGTGCGGACCCGTTCGAGCGCGTGGGCGCGACCGACGCGTGCCGCCTCGTCGGCCTGATGGACCTCCCGACGCGTGAGCGGCACGGTGCCGATGACACCGGTCGCGGCGCGCTCTGCTCGCGTCCGGGGAACGGAACCGGTGGTGGTGGGGACGGCTGCGGTCGCCGGGGTGGCATCGGTCGTCGCGGTGGCACCGATCGTCGGGACGGTGCCGGTGGTCGGAGCCGGCGTCGCGGGAACCTCGGACTTCGCACGATCGCCCGCGGGCGTCGGGGAGGCGTTGGCGGCCGGGACCTCGTCGGCGGCCCGCGCCGCGTCGGCGTCCGCTGCGGACGCCGCGGCGAGTGGCGCCGTCACGGCCTCGTCTTCCTGCGCCGTCCACGGCGCGTGCGTCAACGCGGTCTCGGCCTCGTCGTTCTCCGCGACCCCGTCGTGGTCGTCGCCCGAGGAGGCGGCCTCCGTCTCCGGCACGTCGGGCGCGTACGTCTCGTCGTCGTGCGCATCCTCGTCGTGCTCGTCCCGCGTGGCCGGCTCCGTGGCGCCCGACTCGACGACGAGCGGGTCCGTGCCGTTGCGGGACCCCTCGCCGGCGACGCCGTGATCCGCGCCGAGGTCGTGGTCGGTCGTCGCGACGCCGGACTCCGCCGGTCCGGAAGCGGCGGGCTCATCGTCGACGACCTCGTCGATCGCATGCTCCTCGCCGACGGGCTCGTCAGCGGGTTCGCCGACGGGCTCGTCAACGGCGGAGGCCCCCTCGGAGGTCTCCGCGGCGAAGGGCTCGTCGAGGGTCGGCTCGTCGGCGACCGGCCCGCCGGTGCGGGGCTCATCGGCGGCGGACACGTCGATGGCAGGCGCGTCCACGACGGACTCCTGCCCCGCGGGCTCCTCGCCCCCGTGGGAGGCGGGGGCCTCGTGCTCGACGGATCCCTCGTCGTCGTCCGACGCGTACCCGTGGTCCGTCGGGAGCCCACGGCGCTCGTCGTCCTCTTCGAACGCGGACGGGTCGAATTCGTCGGTCGACAGGATCACCCGGGGTTCGATCCGCTCATCCCCGAACCCGGCGACGAAGATCTCGCCACCGGCCGGCGCCGGATCCTCGACGTCCTCCACGGTGGGCTCATCCGCGTCGTCGGTGTCGGCGTCGGCGTCGGCGTCGGCGACGGCGACGGCGACGGCGACGGCGACGATCTCGGCTTCGTGCACCTCGACCTCGGAATCGTGCTCCTCGTCGGCCGTCGTATCGACGTCGTCGTGAGGCTCGAGGATGATGTCGCCGGTCGGCAGGTGCTCGACGTCGGCCTCATCGTCCGCGGCGGGTTCGGGATCGATCCGGGGCTCTGGCACATAGGTGAGCGCGGGCGCGGGCGCGCCCCCCTCGAGGGTGAACGGGGAGCCGATGTTCTCGAAACGGATCTCGGCTTCGTCGACCGGCACCTCGTCCTCCACCACGTCGTCGTCGATGTCGTCGTCGTGGGCCACGGCGGGCAGGTCGACGCTGACCTGCGCGACGTGTCCGCCGAGGATGGTGATGCTGGCCGTGTCGAGATTGCCGCTCTCGTCGAGCACGCCGTGCTCGGCGTTCTCGTCGGGGTTCGCGTCGATGCGGTCGGGGGTCACTGCAGTCTCCAAACGGGAAGAGGGCGCGAAAGCGCCCCCTGCCAGGTTACTGCGCGGGGCGGATTACCAGCAAAAGGTCTCCCGCCTCAACCTGTTGTGTGCTACCGATCGCTATGCGCTCCACGACCCCGTCCACGGGCGACGTGATCGCCGCCTCCATCTTCATGGCCTCGATCGATGCCACCGCCTGCCCGGCGGCGATCCGGTCTCCCGGATTCGTCTTGAGCGTCACGACACCCGAGAAGGGTGCGGCGATCTGACCGGGCCTCGACGTGTCCGCCTTCTCCGCCTGCCGGGCTTCGACATCGATCGATCGATCGCGCACGAACACCGGGCGCAACTGCCCGTTGAGGGTGGTCATGACGGTCCGCATGCCCTTGTCATCGGCCTCGCCGACGGCTTCCAGCCCCACGAAGAGCTGGACGCCCCGCTCGATCTCGACCGTGTGCTCGCCGCCCGCTCGCAGGCCGTAGAGGTAGTCGGCCGTATCGAGCACGCTCAGGTCGCCGAAGGTCTCGCGTGTCTGCTCGAACGTGCGGGTCGGTCCGGGGAACAGCAGGCGGTTCAACCGCGCCCGCCGTTCGGCGGACTCCCCCGCCAGCGCTTTCGCGTCGTCGTCGGTGAGCGGCGTCACGCCTGTCTTCGCGTCGCGTCCGGCGAGCACTCTCGAGCGGAACGGCTCCGGCCAGCCACCCGGCAGGTCGCCGAGCTCGCCCGCCATGAACGACACCACCGAGTCGGGGACGTCGTACTTCTCGGGGTTCTGCTCGAAGTCGGCGGGATCGGCCCGGACCGCTGCGAGGTGCAGGGCGAGGTCACCCACGACCTTGGACGACGGCGTGACCTTGGGAACACGTCCGAGGATCCGGTCGGCGGCGGCGTACATGTCCTCGATGAGCTCGAAGTCGTCGGCGAGGCCGAGGGCGATCGCCTGCTGACGCAGGTTCGACAGCTGACCGCCGGGGATCTCGTGCCGGTAGACGCGCCCCGTCGGACCCGCCAGTCCCGACTCGAACGGGCGGTACAGGTGACGCACGGCCTCCCAATAGGGCTCGAGGTCGCTCACCGCGGCGAGGTCGAGGCCGGTGTCGCGGTCGGTGTGCGCGAGCGCGGCGACGAGCGCCGAGAGCGATGGCTGGCTGGTGGTCCCGGCCATGGGTGCGGCGGCCGCGTCCACGGCATCCGCACCCGCCGCCGAGGCGGCCAGGAGCGTCGCGAGCTGTCCGCCGGCGGTGTCGTGCGTGTGCACGTGCACGGGCAGGTCGAAGCGCTCACGCAGCGCACTGACGAGTCTCGCCGCCGCAGCCGGGCGCAAGAGACCCGCCATGTCCTTGACCGCGAGAACGTGCGCTCCCGCGTCGACGATCTGCTCGGCCAGGCGCAGGTAGTAGTCGAGCGTGTACAGGTTCTCGGCCGGATCGAGCAGGTCGCCGGTGTAGCACACGGCGACCTCGGCCACGGCGGTCCCGGTCGCCAGGACCGCCTCGATGGCGGGCCGCATCTGCGAGACGTCGTTCAGAGCGTCGAAGATCCGGAAGATGTCGACGCCGGATGCCGCGGCCTCGGCGACGAAGGCATCCGTCACATGCGTCGGGTAAGGGGTGTACCCGACGGTGTTGCGCCCGCGCAGCAGCATCTGGATCGCGACGTTGGGCAGGGCCTCGCGCAGTGCGTCGAGGCGCTCCCACGGGTCCTCGCCGAGGAAACGCAACGCGACGTCGTACGTGGCCCCTCCCCACGCCTCGACCGACAGCAGCCCCGGCGTCATCCGCGCGACGTAGGGCGCGACCCGCACGAGGTCGCGGGTGCGCACACGCGTCGCGAGCAGCGACTGGTGGGCGTCGCGGAACGTGGTCTCGGTGACCGCGAGGGCCGTCTGCTCGCGCAGCGCACGGGCGAAGCCGACCGGACCGAGCTCCTGCAGCCGCTGCCGGGAGCCGGCGGGCGCCGCCGCCAGCAGGTCGAGGGCGGGCAGCTTCGAGCCGGGGTCGACGGTGAGTGGATTCTCGCCGTTGGGCCGGTTGACGGTCGTATCGACCAGCCACGACAGGATCTTGGTTCCGCGGTCCTTCGACTCGCGCCCGCGCAGCAGCTCGGGACGCTCGTCGATGAACGAGGTGCTGAGGTCACCGGCCCCGAAGGCCGGGTCGTCGAGCACGGCCTGCAGGAACGGGATGTTGGTCGAGACACCGCGGATGCGGAACTCCGCCAGCGCGCGCCGCGCACGGGCCACGGCCGCGGGGAAATCGCGCCCGCGGCACGACAGCTTGGACAGCATCGAGTCGAAATGCGGGCTCACCTGCGAGCCCGCCGCGGTCGTGCCGCCGTCGAGGCGGATGCCGGCCCCGCCGGGCGAGCGGTAGGTGGTGATCTTGCCCGTGTCGGGGCGGAAGCCCTGCGTCGGGTCCTCGGTGGTGATGCGGCACTGCAGGGCCGCCCCGCGCAGGTGGATGTCGTCCTGGTGCAGGTGGAGGTCGGCGAGGGTCTGGCCCGCGGCGATCCGCATCTGCGACTGGACGAGGTCGATGTCGGTGACCTCTTCGGTCACGGTGTGCTCGACCTGGATCCGGGGGTTCATCTCGATGAAGACGACCTCCCCCGCGCGCGGACCCGCGGTCTCGAGGAGGAACTCCACGGTGCCCGCGTTCTGGTATCCGATCGAGCGGGCGAAGGCGACCGCGTAATGATGCAGATCCTTTCGGACGGCCTCGTCGAGGTTCGGAGCGGGCGCGATCTCGATGACCTTCTGGTGGCGCCTCTGCACCGAGCAGTCCCGCTCGAAGAGGTGGACCGTCTCGCCGGTGGCGTCCGCGAGGATCTGCACCTCGACGTGGCGAGGGCGCTGCACGGCCTGCTCGAGGAACATCCGCGGATCGCCGAAGGCGCTCTGGGCCTCGCGCATGGCCTCGGCCAGTGCGGGGGCGAGCTCGCCGAGGCTCTCGACACGGCGCATGCCGCGCCCGCCGCCGCCGGCGACCGCCTTCGCGAAGAGCGGGAAGCCGATCCCTTCGGCCTGCGCCAGGAGCGCGTCGATGTCGTCGGACGCCGCAGTGGAACGCAGGACCGGGACGCCCGCGGCGATCGCGTGCTCCTTCGCGGTGACCTTGTTGCCCGCCATCGAGAGCACCTCGGCCGGAGGGCCGATGAAAGTGATGCCGTTCGCAGCGGCCTTCTCGGCGAGCTCGGGGTTCTCCGAGAGGAAGCCGTAGCCCGGGTAGATGGCATCCGCCCCGCATTCCCGCGCGACGCGGATGATCTCGTCGACGTCGAGGTACGCGCGGACGGGGTGTCCGCGCTCGCCGATCTGATACGCCTCGTCGGCCTTCAGCCGGTGCAGCGACGCGCGATCCTCGTAGGGATAGACGGCGACGGTCCGCGCGCCGACCTCGTACGCGGCACGGAACGCACGGATGGCGATCTCTCCGCGATTGGCGACCAGGATCTTCGAGAACATGCGCACCTCACGTCAAGCTGGCGGAGCTGAATGTGCTCACAGCCTAGGGGACGGTAACGTAGACGCTCGTGCACGTACTCTCCGTCAGCTCTTTGAAAGGCGGGGTCGGCAAGACGACCGTGACGCTCGGGCTGGCCTCTGCCGCCTTCGCGCGTGGCGTTCGCACGCTCGTCGTCGACCTCGACCCGCAGTCCGATGTGTCGACCGGCATGGACATCTCCGTGGCCGGCCGGCTCAACATCGCCGACGTCCTGGCCAACCCGAAAGAGAAGGTGGTCCGCCAGGCGATCACCTCCAGCGGGTGGGCCAAGGTCCACCCCGGCACGATCGACGTGCTCATCGGCAGTCCCTCGGCCATCAACTTCGACGGCCCCCACCCGAGCGTCCGCGACGTGTGGAAGCTCGAGGAGGCCCTCGCGACGATCGAGAGCGAGTACGACCTCGTCCTCATCGACTGCGCCCCGTCGCTGAACGCCCTCACCCGCACGGCGTGGGCCGCGAGCGATCGCGTCATCGTCGTCACCGAACCCGGACTGTTCTCCGTCGCCGCCGCCGACCGGGCGCTGCGCGCGATCGAGGAGATCCGCCGCGGCCTCTCCCCCCGCCTCCAGCCGCTCGGCGTCGTGGTGAACCGCGTCCGCCCCCAGTCGATCGAGCACCAGTTCCGCATCAAGGAGCTGCGCGACATGTTCGGTCCCCTCGTGCTCAACCCCCAGCTGCCCGAGCGCACCTCGCTGCAGCAGGCCCAGGGGGCGGCGAAGCCGCTGCACGTGTGGCCCGGCGATTCCGCTCAGGAGCTCGCGGCCGACTTCGACGCCCTGCTCGACCGCATCGTGCGCACCGGTCGGATCCCGGTCGAGAGCGAAGCCCCGCAGGCCTGAGCCTGCCGTCCCGAGCGCCCTCCCCTGCGGAATCCCCGTCGCGGGGTGGCCTGACCGTTCCCCCGCAGCGTGCGCACGGCGCCGTACCGTCACGCGGAGAACCCGCCCGACACACCGCGCACCCGGCATCCCGAACCGGCGCGTCGACCACCGACTCCGCATGACGGCACGCCCCCGGCACCGACCCCCATGGCGACGGCGCACTCCCATCCCGACACCGCAGCCCGCCCTGGCGGCCCGACGAAAGAACCCCGGATGCCACGGCACCCGGGGTTCGAGAAGGGCCAGGGTCAGGCCGTGCGGGCGGCGCGGCGAGCCGCGAGCTCGTCGACGGTGTCGGCGGCCGCTTCGAAATCGACGAGCGTCGACTCGACCTCGCGCAGGACCTTGCCCACGGCGATGCCGAAGACGCCCTGACCGCGGCTGACGAGGTCGATGACCTCGTCGTTCGACGTGCAGAGGTAGACCGAGGCGCCGTCACTCATCAGGGTGGTGCCCGCGAGGTCGCGGATTCCCGCGGCACGGAGCTGTTCGACGGCCGTGCGAATCTGCTGGAGCGAGATGCCGGTGTCGAGCAGTCGCTTGACGAGCTTCAGAACGAGGATGTCGCGGAAGCCGTACAGACGCTGCGACCCCGACCCGCTCGCACCGCGAACGGTCGGGACGACGAGCTCGGTGCGGGCCCAGTAGTCGAGCTGGCGATACGTGATACCGGCCGCGCGAGCGGCAACCGCCCCGCGGTAACCGGTGTCGTCGTCCATCTCGGGCAGACCGTCGGTGAAGAGGAGATCGGTGGCGAACCGGGGTTCACCGACTGTGTCGCCAGCGGTCATGCTCGCGTCCCTCCTCATCGGCTCGATATCCCCACGCTAGATCAGCCATGCGCCCGCGGCAACGACATCCGGCCGGAGAGTCGCGGCGTGTCGCGTTCAGGACAGCATCCGGTCGATCGCGTCGCGCACGAACACGCCGCGCACCTCGTCGAGCCGGGCCGCCAGCTCCGGCGCGAGCTCGCTCGCCCGCGCGCGGGAGGCGGCATCCGGACGACGAAGGAGGGCCGACAGCGCCGACTCCACCAGCGCGGCCTCGCGCTCCGCGCTCTGGCGGAGGGAGCGCACGTGACGCGGCTCGATCCCGTGGCGGTCGAGGGCCACGAGGGTGCGCAGCAGAGACACGGTCTGCTCGGGGTACGTCTCGGCAGCGGTGATCACGCCGGTGCTGATGGCGTCGTTGAGCAGCTGCGGGCCGGCCCCGGTCGTCGCCAGCAGTTCGTCGCGACGATAACGCCGGGGGGTGGCCGTCATCGAGGGCATGGACGTCGGCGGGGCGGGATTGCGCCCCGCGTCGAGGTCGGCGAGGTAGTCGCGGATGACGACGAGCGGGAGATAGTGGTCGCGCTGAAGGGTGAGGGCCATGCGCAGGCGCTCGAGGTCGGCCGCGGAGAACTTGCGGTAGCCGGACTCGGTGCGCGTGGGCGAGACGATGCCCTGCACCTCCAGGAAGCGGAGCTTGCTCGAGGTGAGCGCGGGGAACTCCGGCGTCAGGCGCGCCAGCACCTGACCGATGCTCAGCAGCCCCGAGGCCGCCGGACGACCGCGGGCGGGGGCTGCCGCCATCAGTGCTCTGCCGGGGGCAGGTCGACGGGCGAGACGAAGAAGTTGAGGCGGAACTTGCCGATGCGCACCTCGGAGCCGTTGGCCAGACCCGAGCGGTCGACGCGCTCGCCGTTGACGTAGCTGCCGTTCAGGGACCGCTGGTCGACGATCTCGAACGACGTTCCGGTCCGGATGATCTCGGCGTGCCGGCGCGAGACCGTCACGTCGTCGAAGAAGATGTCGGCCTCGGGGTGGCGACCGACAGTGGTGACATCGGTGTCGAGGAGGTAGCGAGCACCCGTGGTCGGACCCGAGCGGACGATCAGGAGCGCGACCCGCGAGGGCAGGGCGTCGATGGCCTCGAGCTCGGCCTCGGTGAGGTCGGCGCCGAAGGGGACGAACGACAGGTCGGCGTCGTGGCCGAAAGTCTGCGTGGTGTCGTGCGAGCGCTCGGACGCGGCGACGTCAGCCGCGCGCCGGATGTCGTCGCGCTCGAATCTGCGGGTCTCGTCCACGGCTTCTCCTTCTTCTTCACCACCCCGACCGGTTGTGACGTGAACGGCCGAACCGAGCGCGCGCGGTGGTGGTGGTGGGGGTTCGTCTGTGCTTTTGTGTCGACGTCGCGGACCGCAGTTCGGGTGACGCCGATCGCCCGACGGGACACTCGAACCTACCGACCGCAGGTCGGCCGTGTCGAGTCCGACGACACACGCCGTCCCCGACTTTCGAGCGAAGCGGAGCCCGCGCTCGTGGGCCGGAAATGCGTACGTTCACCATTCTCCCACCTTCGAGCCCCGCCCCGCGCTCTCGCCCTCGCCCGGTCGCCGCCGGGGTCATTAGGGTCGAAGGGTGACCTCCTCCGCCGCGCCCCGCCGTCGTTCTCTCTCCGCTCTCGCCGCGAGCCTCGTTCTCGCCGTGGCCACGCTGCTCGTGCTGCCCGCGTCGCCGGCGTTCGCGCACGACGAGCTCGTGTCGACCGACCCGCCCGCCGACGCCGTGCTCGACGCCCTGCCCGCTCAGATCACCTTCACCTACAGCGCCGACATCCTCACCGAGGAGGGCACCGCCGTCGTCGAGGTGACCGACGCCGCGGGGACGTCGCTGACGGAGGGCGCCCCGGTCGTGTCCGGCACCGACGTCACGCAGGCGCTGGCGGGTGCGGCATCCGGCGCCGTGACGGTCACGTGGCGCGTGGTCTCGAGCGACGGCCACCCGATCGACGGCACCTTCGCCTTCACGGTGGCCGCGGCCAGTCCCACGCCCACCGCGACGCCGTCGACGACCGCGACCGGAACCCCCTCCGCTTCCACCTCGGCGACGACGGCCCCCGCGACGGCGACCCCGGATGCCACGACCGCACCGGTCGAGAACACCTCCGACGCCTCTCCCCTGCCGTGGATCCTGCTGGTCGTCGCGCTCGTGGTCGTCGCGGGAGCGATCGTCTGGCTGTTCGTCGCGCGCGGGCGCCGCGACTCCGCCGACGGCGGTTCCGCGGGCACGACCGGACGATAGGATTTCCTCATGCCTCATTACGATCTGGTCATTCTTGGTGCGGGTCCCGGCGGGTACGTCGCCGCCGTCCGCGGCGCGCAGCTCGGACTGTCGGTCGCGATCGTCGAAGAGAAGTACTGGGGCGGTGTCTGCCTCAACGTCGGCTGCATCCCCTCGAAGGCGCTCCTGCGCAACGCCGATCTCGCGCACACCTTCCACGCGAAGGCCGATCTCTTCGGCATCTCGGGCGACGTGCACTTCGACTTCGGCAAGGCGTTCGACCGTTCGCGGTCGGTGGCCGCCGGCCACGTCAAAGGCATCCACTACCTGATGAAGAAGAACAAGGTCACCGAGTACGAAGGTCGCGGACACTTCGCCGACGACCACACGTTGGACGTGACCCTGACCGACGGCTCCACGGAGCAGGTCACCTTCGACAACGTGATCATCGCCACCGGCTCCACCGTGCGCCTGCTGCCGGGCGTGACGCTCTCGGAGAACGTCGTGACGTACGAGGAGCAGATCCTCAACCGCGAGCTGCCGGAGTCGATCGTCATCGTCGGCGCCGGAGCGATCGGCATGGAGTTCGCCTACGTCATGACGAACTACGGCGTGAAGGTCACGATCATCGAGTTCCTCGACCGCGCCCTCCCCAACGAGGACGCCGAGGTCTCCAAGGAGATCCAGAAGCAGTACAAGGGCTACGGCGTCGACATCCTCACGTCGACGAAGGTCGAGTCGGTCACCGACCACGGCGACAGGGTCACCGTCGCCTACACGGCGAAGGACGGCTCGCAGGGCTCGATCGACGCCGACCGCGTGCTCATGTCGATCGGTTTCGCCCCGAAGGTCGACGGCTTCGGTCTCGAGAACACCGGCGTGAAGCTCACCGAGCGCGGCGCGATCGACATCGACGACCACATGCGCACCAACGTGCCGCACATCTACGCGATCGGCGACGTCACCGCGAAGCTGCAGCTCGCCCACGTGGCCGAGGCGCAGGGCGTCGTCGCCGCGGAGACGATCGGCGATGCCGAGACGCAGACGCTCGGCGACTACCGCAACATGCCTCGCGCCACCTTCTGCAACCCGCAGGTCGCCTCGTTCGGTCTCACCGAGCAGCAGGCGCGCGATGCGGGTCACGACATCAAGGTCGCGAAGTTCCCCTTCTCGGCCAACGGCAAGGCCAACGGCCTCGGCGAGCCGGTCGGCTTCGTCAAGCTCGTCGCCGACGCCGAGACGCTCGAACTCATCGGCGGCCACCTCATCGGCCCCGACGTGTCGGAGCTTCTGCCCGAGCTGACCCTCGCGCAGAAGTGGGATCTGACCGCACTCGAGGCTGCGCGCAACGTGCACACCCACCCGACGCTGTCGGAGGGCCTGCAGGAGGCGTTCCACGGTCTCACGGGGCACATGATCAACCTCTGATCGCACCGACACGATGAAGGCCCGCCCGGTTGGGCGGGTTCTAGCGGTGGTCGCAACACCCCGAGGTTTGGGAGGTTGCGGCCACCGTGTCGTTTGTGGAGGAGATGGGTCAGCGTCGGGAGGAGTTTTTGGCGCGGTTGAGGGTGTTGGGCAGTGTGA
>Ga0308172_1000182_pt1 | contig 114238 bp, 94 predicted proteins | sample PhyGR2_FD_202134 | JGI IMG/M metagenome (GOLD analysis project Ga0308172, IMG submission 202134) | Phyllosphere microbial communities from UC Gill Tract Community Farm, Albany, California, United States - DLSLSG.R2 | ecosystem: Host-associated > Plants > Phyllosphere > Unclassified | place... | reverse complement strand
GACGTTCTTCGGGGGTATCTTTGACTACGATGCCAAGAAAGAACGCCTCGAAGAAGTAAACGCCGAGCTGGAACAGCCCGATGTCTGGAACGAACCTGAGCGTGCTCAGGCGCTGGGCAAAGAGCGCGCCTCGCTGGAAGCGATCGTGCAGACGCTGGATCAGATGGCGCAGGGCCTGGAAGATGTGCAGGGTCTGCTGGAGCTGGCCGTCGAAGCGGAAGACGAAGAGACTTTCAACGAAGCGGTTGCCGAGCTGGACGTGCTTGAGGGCAAGCTGGGCGAACTGGAGTTCCGCCGCATGTTCTCCGGCGAGTATGACAGCGCTGACTGCTACATCGATCTGCAGGCCGGTTCCGGCGGCACCGAAGCGCAGGACTGGGCCAGCATGCTGATGCGTATGTATCTGCGTTGGGCCGAAGCAAAAGGCTTCAAAACCGAAATTATCGAAGAGTCTGAAGGTGAAGTCGCGGGCATCAAATCCGTGACCATTCGCGTGTCAGGCGACTACGCCTTCGGCTGGCTGCGCACTGAAACGGGCGTCCATCGCCTGGTGCGTAAGAGTCCGTTCGACTCCGGCGGCCGTCGTCACACCTCATTCAGCTCCGCCTTTATTTATCCGGAAGTGGATGACGATATTGATATCGACATCAACCCGGCAGATCTGCGTATTGACGTCTATCGCGCATCGGGCGCGGGCGGTCAGCACGTTAACCGGACGGAATCTGCGGTGCGTATTACCCACATTCCGACCGGAACGGTGACCCAGTGTCAGAACGACCGTTCTCAGCACAAGAATAAAGATCAGGCGATGAAGCAGATGAAGGCGAAACTGTACGAGCTTGAGATGCAGAAGAAAAATGCTGAGAAACAGGCGCTGGAAGACAACAAGTCTGACATCGGCTGGGGAAGTCAGATCCGTTCTTACGTGCTTGATGATGCCCGCATCAAAGATCTGCGCACCGGCGTAGAGACGCGTAACACCCAGGCGGTGCTGGACGGCGATCTGGATCGATTCATTGAAGCTAGTTTAAAAGCAGGGTTATAAGGAACCGACATGTCTGAACAACAACCGCAGAGCGCTGACGCCGCCGTTGAGTTAAATAACGAACTGAAAACGCGTCGCGAAAAGCTGAGCGTGCTGCGTGCAAATGGCGTGGCGTTTCCTAACGATTTCCGTCGTGACAGCCTCTCTGACCAGCTGCACGCCAGCTATGGCGAGAAGAGCAACGAAGAGCTTGAAGATCTCGGCATCGAAGTGAGTGTTGCGGGTCGTATGATGACCCGTCGCATCATGGGTAAAGCCTCTTTCGTGACCCTGCAGGATGTAGGGGGCCGCATTCAGCTGTACGTTTCGCGTGATGACCTGGCGGAAGGGATCTACAACGAGCAGTTCAAAAAGTGGGATCTCGGCGATATCCTCGGCGCGCGCGGCAAGCTGTTTAAAACCAAAACCGGCGAACTGTCGATTCACTGTTCTGAACTGCGCCTGCTGACCAAAGCCCTGCGTCCGTTACCGGACAAGTTCCACGGCCTGGCCGATCAGGAAACCCGTTACCGTCAGCGCTATCTCGACCTCATCGCCAACGATGAGTCGCGCAATACCTTCCGCATTCGTTCGCAGATCATGGCTGGCATTCGTCAGTTCATGGTGAGCCGCGACTTTATGGAAGTGGAAACGCCGATGATGCAGGTGATCCCAGGCGGCGCCTCTGCGCGTCCTTTCATCACCCATCACAATGCGCTGGATATCGACATGTATCTGCGTATTGCTCCAGAGCTTTACCTGAAGCGTCTGGTCGTGGGCGGGTTCGATCGCGTGTTCGAGATCAACCGTAACTTCCGTAACGAAGGGATTTCGCCACGTCATAACCCAGAGTTCACCATGATGGAACTCTATATGGCCTACGCGGATTACAAAGATCTGATCGAGCTGACCGAGAGCCTGTTCCGCACGCTGGCGCAGGATGTGCTGGGCAGCACGGTGGTGCCTTACGGTGAGCAGGAGTTTGATTTCGGTAAGCCGTTTGAAAAACTGACCATGCGCGAAGCGATCAAAAAGTATCGTCCGGAAACCGATCTGGCCGATCTGGAAGACTTTGATAAAGCGGTGGCGATTGCGCAATCACTGCACATCAAAGTTGAGAAGAGCTGGGGGCTGGGTCGCGTCGTAACGGAGATTTTCGAAGAGACGGCAGAGGCGAATCTGATTCAGCCAACCTTCATCACCGAATATCCGGCAGAAGTGTCGCCGCTGGCCCGTCGTAACGACGAGAACCCGGAAATCACGGATCGCTTTGAGTTCTTCATTGGTGGTCGTGAAATCGGTAACGGCTTCTCGGAGCTGAACGATGCGGAAGATCAGGCTGAGCGTTTCCTGCAGCAGGTGAATGCCAAAGATGCCGGTGACGACGAAGCGATGTTCTATGACGAAGACTACGTTACCGCACTGGAGCATGGTCTGCCGCCAACCGCAGGCCTGGGTATCGGTATCGACCGTATGGTGATGCTGTTTACTAACAGCCACACCATCCGTGACGTCATCCTGTTCCCGGCACTGCGTCCAGGCAGCAAGTAAGTTTGACTGTTAACAGAAAAGGCCGGGATATCCCGGCCTTTTTTATGCTGCCAACGCCGAATCAGCGTGTGTCTGACAGCAACAGATAAACTCAGCGCGCAGGGAGCAGGCACTGCCTTATAGCGAAACGGGCCAGCTGTTGTCAGTAAGTTCAGCAGATATCAGGATTTAATCGCCTGATCCAGCCAGGTCTGAAAGCGGGAATAGGGCACATAGAGCGCAACGTTCTTATAAAGTGTCTTGCCGCTGGCGTTGTCATTGATGCTATTGCTGTAGCCCACAATCACCCCCGCCAGCGTATCATCAGAGGCGTTGTAAACCGCACCGCCTGACATGCCTTTTACCACCCCCGCATTTGCCGCTACCACGACGCAGTCTGGCTTGTTCCAGCGGTTCGCCAGCGTGGTATTGATGAGATTCTGCCCGCTGGAACTGACCGGCATCGCTGAAATAAAGCTGTAGCCGTAAAGGTTCACTTTATCGCCGATATGGCTGTTGCGGAAACTGGGAGGCAGGTTTGCTTCGCTGTTTTTATGGTAGACCACCGCCAGGTCGCATTGCGGATGCCAGGCTTTGACCCGATAAAGCGAAAACTTCGCCACGTGGGCGGCGGTCAGGCTGTACTCCGGCGTCAGCGGGATGGTGGTGCCGAGCGTGCCAATACCCAGTATGGTCGGAATGCCGGTCACGGTCATATCAACCCGCTTTTCAGCTTCTTTACTGTACTCATAATGACCGACCGAGCAGCCGGTCAGAGCAAAGACCATCAAGGCTATGAGTCGTTGCATTCTCTCTCCCTGCGTCAGAAGTTGATAACTACAGCTGGCATTTGATTAGGGATATATCGGCAACGTTGCGGAATAATTAATAAAACACATATAAAAAAGGTAACCGGCTAACGGGAAATGGCAAACTGACGCGAGCAGACAGGGCAGCCTCTGCTCCTCAGATAGCGAGAGAGAGAGAGCATCATGAGGCGAGGATTATTGCGGCAACGGCAATAATCCTTTGCGCGTCGCAGACTATGTCGCTTATCCGGGCTGTGCTGTAATACTCACTGTGACGCAGATCAAATTTTAATAAGCGTCGAGGGGCTGCGTGTCCGCGCAGTTCACCTGCAAATAAGATCGGGAGAGTGTTATGCCTGTTGCATTACTGGCGCTGGCGTTGAGTGCGTTCGCCATCGGAACCACCGAATTTGTCATCATGGGATTGCTGCCTGATGTGGCGCGCGACCTTCAGGTTTCCATTCCGTCGGCGGGCTGGCTGATCAGCGGCTATGCGCTGGGCGTGGCGATCGGTGCGCCGATTATGGCGCTGCTCACCGCCAGACTGCCGCGTAAAAAAACGCTGATTCTGTTGATGGTGATCTTTATTGTCGGCAACCTGCTCTGCGCGCTGGCGTACAACTACCACCTGCTGATGCTGGCACGTATCGTCACCGCGCTCTGTCACGGGGCCTTCTTCGGTATCGGTGCGGTCGTCGCCGCCAGTCTGGTGCCAGCCGGACGTCAGGCCTCCGCTGTCGCCCTGATGTTTACCGGACTGACCCTGGCGAACGTGCTGGGCGTGCCGCTGGGCACCAGCTTCGGTCAGATGTTTGGCTGGCGGGCCACGTTCTGGGGCGTGGCGGTGATCGGTGTGCTGGCCTTTATCGCCCTGATGGTCAGCCTGCCGACAAACAAACAGGAGAAGCCGGTTCATCTGGCGAGTGAAATTGGCGCGCTGGCTAACGGAAAACTGTGGCTCTCTCTGCTGATGACGGTCTGCTTCGCGGCGGCGATGTTTGCGCTGTTCAGCTACATCGCGCCTCTGCTGTTAGAGATCACCGGGATCAGCGACCGCGGCGTCAGCTGGACGCTGTTCCTGATTGGTGCGGGCCTGACGGTGGGGAATATCCTTGGCGGCAAACTGGCGGACTGGAAAGTCTCATTCAGCCTGATCCTCAGTTTTTCGCTGATCGCCATCTTCTCTCTGCTCTTCAGCTGGACCAGCCACGCGCTGTGGCTGGCGGAGATCACCCTGTTCCTCTGGGCGATGGCCACCTTCGCCACGGTACCTGGCCTGCAGATCAACGTGGTCCGTCACGGTAAAGAGGCTCCTAATCTGGTCTCCACCCTGAACATTGCGGCCTTTAACGTGGGCAATGCGCTGGGTGCCTGGGTCGGCGGTGCGGTCATCGGTCGCGGTTATGGCCTGACGGCGGTACCGGTCGCGGCGGCTGCGCTGGCGCTCATCGGCCTGCTGGTCTGCCTGATGACCTTCCGCAGACCAGGCCGCCCGGCTGCCAGCGTCCGCGCCTAAGCCAGGCGGGCGGCGATACGTGCCGGAAAGGCGGTCACCTGCTCCTGCAGATGGCTGACAAAGGCATCGACCAGCGCTGAGGCGGGTCGGTGCCGCGGCCTGACCAGGCTGACGGTAAACGGCACTGCCACGCTGAACTTACGCATCACCAATCCGCTGTCGGCGTAATCCAGCGCCGTCAGCGGATTAACAATCGAAATGCCAGTACCCGCCCTGACCATAGCGCACACCGAGGCTGCGCTGTGCGTCTCTATCACCAGCCGCCGTTCAACCCCCTGCTCCTGAAACAGCGCATCCAGCAGCTGACGATAGCTGTCGCTGCGCGAGAGGCTGACATACCGCTCGCCAGCGAAATCATGCGGCGTCAGCACGGCACGCTGACTCAGGGGATGGTGCTGTGGCAGAACGCACACTTCATCGCAGGTCAGCAGGGCGAGACGATCGGTACCGGCCGGGGCGTGCTGGGTTTCGGTTAAACCGATATCGTAGCGCTGTGCTGAGAGCCACTCCTCCAGCAGCGGCGACTCCTGCGGGATCACATTCAGACTCACGTCGGGGTAACGTGCTAAAAAGGGCTGACACAGCGGCGGCAGCAGCGACTGAGAAAAAACCGGCAGGCAGGCAATCGACAGCTCGCCCTGACGAAACTGGCGAAGTCCCTCTGCTGCTTCCCGGATGCGATCCAGACCGTACCAGGAGCGCTGCACCTCTTCAAACAGGCGCAATCCCTGCACCGTCGGCTGCAGCCGGCCGCGTACCCGTTCAAACAGCCGTAGCCCCAGCTGCTGCTCCAGCCGCGCCAGCTCCCGGCTCACCGTCGGCTGAGAGGTGTGCAGCAGCGTGGCCGCCTGAGTCAGATTGCCACTGGTCATCACCGCATGAAAAATTTCAATATGCCGCCAGTTGATGTTCGCCATGTCGCTACCCTATATCCATTCTGAATAGATGATATTAAAACAGATATTTTTCGCTATGGCATGATTCTGGCTTAATGGAACTATCGCCACAGGAGAATTGTCATGCCACGTTCCTTACAGAGTACCGAAACCGCCCTCAACGCCGCTCATCTGCTGCCGCTGGCCCGCCGTTACGCCGGACCATTCTGGGCCTATGACGCGCAGATTATTCAGGCGCGCATTGCGCAGCTGCAGGCGTTTGACGTCATACGTTTTGCGCAGAAAGCCTGCTCGAATATTCATATCCTGCGCCTGATGCGGGCGGCGGGGGTCAAAGTGGATTCGGTTTCGCTGGGTGAAATCGAACGTGCGCTGGCGGCAGGCTACCAGCCGGGTGGCGATGAGATTGTTTTTACCGCCGATCTGTTTGACCAGCCGACGCTGGAGCGGGTTGCGGCGCTGAAGGTTCCGGTGAACGCCGGTTCAATCGATATGCTGCATCAGCTTGGCGCAGTGTCACCCGGTCACGCAGTGTGGCTGCGGGTCAATCCTGGCTTTGGTCATGGTCACAGCCAGAAAACCAATACCGGCGGCGAGAACAGCAAGCACGGTATCTGGCACGGTGATTTAGCCGCAGCGCTGGCCGCCATTGAGCAGCACGGCCTGCAGCTGGTGGGCATCCATATGCATATCGGTTCGGGCGTCGATTATGCGCACCTGCAGCAGGTCTGCGATGCGATGGTCGGCCTGGTTATGGCGTCCGGTCAGGATTTGATGGCAATCTCTGCGGGCGGCGGCCTCTCAGTCCCTTATCGCTATGGCGAAGAGGCGATCGACACCGAACACTATTTCGGCCTGTGGGATGCGGCCCGGCAGCGGATTGCTCAGCATCTGGGGCACGCGGTCAAGCTGGAGATTGAACCGGGCCGTTTCCTGGTGGCTGAGTCAGGCGTGCTGGTCTCTCAGGTGAGGGCGGTTAAGTCGATGGGTAGCCGTCACTTTGTGCTGGTCGATGCCGGTTTCAGCGACCTGATGCGTCCTTCCATGTATGGCAGCTATCACCACATCTCGCTGATGGCGGGCGATGAGCGGGCGATTGATGAGCAGCAGACGATCGACACGGTCGTCGCGGGACCACTGTGTGAGTCGGGCGATGTCTTTACCCAGCTGGAAGGCGGCATGGTAGAACCGCGTGCCATCCCGGCGGCCAGCGTCGGCGACTACCTCGTGTTCCACGACACGGGCGCTTATGGTGCCTCGATGTCCTCAAACTACAACAGCCGTCCGTTAATTCCGGAAGTGCTGTTTGAACAGGGCCAGCCGCGCGAAATCCGCCGTGCGCAGACCATTCAGTCGTTGCTGGCACTGGAGATTGGCGAATAAGCGATTCAGTCCGACCGGGCGGCCTGTACGCGGGCTTACCGCGTCAGCGTTTTTCAGAGGAGAGCGGGAGATGGAGATTGTCTTGCTCAGCGACGCGCCCCATTTTGCCGAGCAGATTACTGACTGGCAGTGGCGGGCATTCGGTGAGGCCAGCAGCCGGGCGTTCTTCGCCAGCGTGGTTAACAGCAGCCTGACGGGGGCAGAGTTTCCCGTCACCTTTGTGGCCGTGGAAGCGGGCAGGGCGATCGGTACAGTGGGATTCTGGCGCTGCGATCTGATCAGTCGTCAGGATCTCTTCCCCTGGCTGGCGGCGCTCTATGTGGATGAATCGGCACGCGGCAGAGGAGTCAGCGAGGCGCTGCAGCAACACGTTATCGGCTATGCAAAGGCGCGGGGCTATCCACGCTTGTGGCTCTGGTCGGCGTTCAGAGGGTATTACGAACGGTTTGGCTGGCAGGCGGCGGGAGAGGCGCTGGAGTATCCCGACAAGCCTGTCTCGCTCTACTGCCGCGCGCTGTGAGAGAAGCCAGCCGCCTCTGCGGCAGCTGGCAGTCGCACTCAGGGAGCCGGGTAGGTAAAACGACGGTGAATCGCCTCAATCCCTTCCAGAATCTCGGCATTCAGGATCAGATTGAAGCTGTCGATATTTGTCTGCAGCTGCTCAAGGGTGGTAGCACCCAGCAGCGTGCTGGCGACAAATGGCTGCTGACGCACATAGGCGAGGGCCATCTGCGACGGGTCGATCTGGTGCTGTCGGGCCAGCGCCACATACTCAGCAATCGCCTGCTGTGACTGCTCACCGCTGTAGCGGGTGAAGCGGCTGAACAGGGTATTGCGTGCGCCCGCAGGCTGCGCGCCATTCAGGTATTTACCGCTCAGCGTACCAAACGCCAGGCTCGAATAGGCGAGCAGTTCAACGCCCTCATGCTGGCTGATTTCGGCCAGACCCACTTCAAAACTGCGGTTCAGCAGGCTGTAGGGGTTCTGAATGCTGACGATGCGCGGCAGCTCATGCTTCTCCGCCAGTTGCAGATAGCGCATCACCCCCCACGCCGTTTCGTTCGAGACCCCGATATAGCGAATCTTTCCTGCCCGCACCTGTTCGGTCAGCGCCTCCAGCGTCTCCAGCAGGGTTACCTGCGCGGTGGTTTCGCTGTACTGGTAGCCGAGCTTGCCAAAAAAGTTAGTCTGGCGCTGCGGCCAGTGCAGCTGGTAGAGATCCAGATAGTCGGTGTTCAGCCGTTTCAGGCTGGCGTCGAGGGCGGCACGGATGTTTTTGCGATCCAGTGCCATGTCCGGACGGATTGAGGCGTCGTTGCCACGGGAAGGGCCGGCGACTTTACTGGCCAGAATGATTTTGTCGCGGCAACCGCGCTGTTTCAGCCAGCTGCCAATATACTGTTCGGTCAGACCCTGGGTTTTCGGGCGTGGTGGCACCGGATACATCTCGGCAGTATCAATAAAGTTGATGCCGGAACGGATAGCCAAATCCAGTTGAGCATGCGCGTCAGCTTCGCTGTTCTGTTCGCCGAACGTCATAGTGCCCAACCCCAGCTGACTCACTTCCAGCGTGCTGTGGGGAATACGATGATAGTGCATTGCCAGCTTCCTTTTCTTTATCGGGAATAGAGCGAATGGAATGTTGTGTCCTGAGGGACTATAGCGCGAGCCATGGCGGGGAAGGAAGGGGGAAAAATCGGGGAAATCATCTGCCAGCGCAGAATGGGTGGCAGATGATTAAATCAGGCACTTAACGTTCAATGATTGTTGAAACCTCATCGCTGTTAATCTGCACGGCATGACCTGACTGATCGGTGTATTCCACCAGGCCGGTCTCTTTATCAATGCTCGGCTTGCCTTCGGTCATAATCATGCGGCCATCTTTGGTCGCCATCACATAATCTGAACTGCATCCGCTTAATAACGCTGTGGTTATCACTACCGCTGCTAATCCTGCCAGCCCTTTCATCACGCCTTCCCCTCACAAATCGTCACGTGCAAAAAGTGTAGTAATAAATGGTTTTGCCGGCAGAATTAATCGCAGAATTCTGAAAATATCCGGGCGAGCAGGCTCGCCCTTGACTTTATCAGGCGGGCTTTTTCTTACTGCGCATCAGGTTAAGGCACTCAACCGCCATTGAGAAGAACATGGCGAAATAGATGTAACCTTTTGGTACGTGGACCGCAAAACTCTCCAGAATCAGGGTAAAACCGACCAGAATAAGGAAAGAGAGGGCCAGCATTTTCACTGACGGATGGCGATCGACAAACTCACCGATAACCCGCGCCGCGAACATCATCAGCAGCACCGCAATCACGACTGCCGCCATCATAATGAAGAGATGATCGGAGAGGCCGATGGCGGTGATAACGGAGTCCAGGCTGAAAATAATGTCGAGCATCATGATCTGAACAATCGCGCCGAGGAAGGAGTGAACGCGGGTATTGTGTTCCCCTTCGCCACCTTCAATCGTTTCATGGATCTCCATGCTCGATTTCCACAGCAGGAAAAGCCCCCCGAACAGCAGGATCAGATCGCGCGCCGAGAAGGGGTGATCCAGCAGCGTAAACAGCGGATTAGTCAGGCGGGCAACCCACGCGATTGAGGCCAGTAAGGCCAGACGCATCAGCATGGCGCCCATCAGGCCAATGCGACGGGCGCTGGCCTGCTGGTGCTTAGGCAGTTTCGCGACCACCAGTGACAGGAAAATGATGTTATCAATACCCAGCACCACCTCAAGGATGGTCAGGGTACCCAGCGCCAGCCAGGCGTTGGGATCGGAAATCCACTCAAACATACCGACATTCAATCCTAAACGAAAAGTAAACGGCGATTATACGCAATGGCTGCACCGATCACCCACAAAATTGCGACATTTCCGCCAGGGCGGGGGAGTTCAGAGGAGAAAATGACGCGCCAGCAGGGGGCCGGTGAAACTTTTCTTCAGATAGAAACCGCGCGGCAGGGTCATGATCTGCTGGCCCTGATCGCCAATGCCCTCCGTCAGCGCTTTACTGTTGGCGGCCTTGGGTCGAATCTGCAGCCAGGCGCCATGCCGGGCGGTGATCTGCTCAACGCGACCCAGCACGATCATATCCATCAGCTCCTCCCAGTCCTGACGCAGCATCTCCTCCTCCTCTGCATCGGGGCTCCACAACAGGGGCGCGCCGACACGGCGATGCCGCAGTGGAATCTCACGCTCGCCTTCCACCGGGATCCATAACACCCGCGCCAGCTTATGCCGCACGTGGCTGTTCGACCAGGTCACGCCGCTGTTACCGGTCAGGGGGGCGACGCAGACAAAGGTGGTTTCCAGCGGTTTGCCCTGTGCATCAATCGGAATAGTTTTCAGTTCGATACCCAGATGGGCAAAGTCCTGCTCTGCTTTGCTGCCTGCGCTGGCGCCCAGATGCCACTCCAGCAGCATCCCGACCCAGCCTTTATCGCGTTTAAGATCGGCAGGCATGGGCAGCCCGGCGCGAGCGGCCAGTGTTTCCAGTGTTAATCCGGCTAACTCCTGCGCCCGGGCCAGCAGGCTGGCTTCATTTTCAGGCGGGCCTGGCGGGTGACTCATGTTGATAACTCTTGCTGGTTAAAATTTGAACAATAAAAAGAGGGTTACCTGTGCGGCTGAAACAAACCCTATCGGGCTTCGATAATAACATGATAGATCGTGCTTTTTTTAGTGGATCCGCAGGATGTCACCCTCAGGCTGCCAGGGTTATCCCGGCTTACCCGCAACAATGAACAGGATCTCCAGCCCGGTTATCCACAGAAAAATGGGATAACCCCCTTACCGATGCGGTACTGGTTCCATTTACAGCCTTGACTTTTCACGATCTGACCATAATTTCGTCGCTCTGGCCTAACCCTGAGCGATTCTCTGTGGATAAAAAGCGGTGTGGTGATATTTTAACCGATTGTCAGCAGGCGTGAATTTATCCGCCTGTCAGGAAACGCATTAACGTGGCGAACTTAAATTTATTGTCTTTTAAATCAACGACATAAAATGCGGCCTCTTTTCAGCGGTTCAGAGTGCGCTGAAAAGGTTATTCAGTTAACTCCCGTGTTCTGCACAAAGCTATCCACAGAAAAGGTGAATAAGATCGATCATTTTTCTGATTACTGTTCATAACTTTACCATTTTCTGTGAGTTATCCCGACAGAGACGGCGCAACCCCCCATGAATCCAGTGGTTTACCGCCTGTAAGGAGTGTGAAACAATCAGCTTATTCAAATTTTGCTTTGAGGTAGTCCGGTGATCGATGATGATGGCTACCGCCCGAATGTTGGTATCGTAATCTGTAACCGGCAGGGACAAGTGTTATGGGCCAGGCGCTTTGGACAGCACTCCTGGCAATTTCCTCAGGGAGGCATCAATCCCGGTGAAACCGCAGAACAGGCGATGTATCGCGAACTGTTTGAAGAGGTCGGATTGCACCGGAAAGATGTCCGAATACTTGCCTCTACCCGTAACTGGCTGCGTTACAAGTTGCCAAAACGTTTGGTGCGTTGGGACACAAAGCCGGTATGTATCGGCCAGAAACAAAAGTGGTTTCTTCTGCAGTTAATGTGTAATGACGCGGATATCAATGTGCAGCACAGCAGCACGCCGGAGTTCGATGGCTGGCGCTGGGTCAGTTTCTGGTATCCGGTGCGTCAGGTTGTCTCCTTTAAACGCGACGTCTACCGCCGGGTGATGAAGGAATTCGCTGGCGTGGTGATGTCTATGCAGGAGAGTGCGGGGCAGCGAAACAATCCTGCCCATCGACGTAAGAGAGGATAGGCCACGCCCTTTATGCTCACTCAGTTGCGCGAAATTGTAGAAAAAGTGGCGAGTGCGCCGCGTCTCAATGAAGCACTCGACATTCTGGTCAATGAGATCTGTCTGGCGATGGAAACGGAAGTCTGTTCCGTTTACCTCGCCGACCACGATCGTCGCTGCTATTACCTGATGGCGACGCGCGGACTCAAAAAACCGCGTGGCCGCACTGTGACGCTGGCGTTTGACGAGGGGATCGTCGGTTTAGTGGGCCGTCTGGCCGAGCCGATTAACCTTGCGGACGCCCAGAGCCACCCCAGCTTCAAATATATCCCCGCAGTGAAAGAGGAGCGCTATCGCTCCTTCCTCGGCGTGCCCATTATCAGCCGCCGTCAGCTTCTTGGCGTGCTGGTGGTGCAGCAGCGCGAACACCGTCAGTTTGATGAAAGCGAAGAGTCGTTTCTGGTCACCCTGGCGACCCAGATGGCGGCGTTGCTGTCGCAGTCTCAGATGGGTCAGCTGTTTGGTCAGTTCCGGCAGACGCGGGTGCGCGCGATTGCGGCCGCGCCTGGCGTGGCGGTGGCACCAGGCTGGGTCGATGAGACGCAGCCGCTGCTCGATCAGGTTTCCGCCGCCTCCACGCTGGATGTGCAGCGTGAGCGTGAGCGACTGTCGATCGCCATGACCGAGGCCGCGAGTGAGTTTCGCCGCTTCAGTAAACGGTTCAGCGCCAGCGCACAGAAAGAGAGCGCGGCCATTTTCGACCTCTACTCCCACCTGCTGACCGATGCCCGACTAAAGAAAGATCTGTTCGATGAGATCGAACGCGGATCGGTCGCCGAGTGGGCGGTCAGACAGGTGATCGAGAAGTTTGCTAAGCAGTTCGCCAGCCTGACGGATAACTATCTGCGTGAACGCGCAGGCGATCTGCGGGTGCTGGGCCAGCGTCTGCTGTTTCACCTTGATGACTCGCTGGTCGGCACCAATGCCTGGCCGGAACGCTTCGTACTGGTGGCCGATGAGCTGACCGCAACGACCCTGGCTGAGCTGCCGCAGGAGCGGCTGGCAGGCGTGGTGGTGCGGGATGGCGCAGCCAACTCCCATGCGGCGATCCTGACCCGGGCGATGGGGATCCCGACCGTGATGGGCGCGGATATCCAGCCGCATCAGCTCAACAAACGTCTGCTGATTGTCGATGGCTATCGCGGTGAGCTGCTGATCGATCCGGAGCCGGTGCTGGTGCAGGAGTATCAGCGCCTGATCAGCGAAGAGAATGCGCTGAGCAGGATGGCGGAAGGGGTTGTCGATCAGCCGGGCGAACTGAAAAGTGGCGAGCGGGTGCAGGTGATGCTCAATGCCGGATTAAGCCCGGAGCATGAGCAGGCGCTCGGCAGCTGGGTGGATGGCATCGGGCTCTATCGCACCGAAATTCCGTTTATGCTGCAGAACGGTTTCCCGTCGGAAGAGGAGCAGGTAGCGCAGTATCAGGGCATGCTGCAGCTGTTTCACAACAAGCCGGTCACGCTGCGAACGCTGGACGTCGGGGCGGATAAGCAGCTGCCCTATATGCCGATCAGTGAAGAGAACCCCTGCCTGGGCTGGCGCGGCATCCGCCTGACGCTCGATCAGCCAGAAATTTTTCTGGTGCAGGTGCGTGCCATGCTGCGTGCCAATGCGGCATCCGGCAATCTCAGCATTCTGCTGCCGATGATCAGTCACATCGACGAGATCGACGACGCGAAACGGCTGATCGATCGCGCCGGTCGCGAAGTGGAGGAGATGCTGGGCTACCCGATCCCCGCGCCGCGCATTGGGGTGATGATCGAAGTGCCTTCGATGCTGTTTATGATTCCGCATCTGGCGTCGCGGATCGATTTTATCTCGGTCGGCACCAACGACCTGACGCAGTATCTGCTGGCGGTAGACCGCAACAATACCCGCGTCGCGAACCTGTACGATTCGCTGCATCCGGCGATGCTGCGTGCGCTGAATGCCATCGCGCAGGAAGCCCGTCTCGCGAATCTTGAACTGTGTTTGTGTGGTGAAATGGCAGGCGATCCGATGTGCGTGGCACTGCTGATAGGGCTGGGGTATCGCCATCTCAGCATGAACGGAAAAAATGTCCCGCGGGTGAAATATCTGCTGCGTCATCTGGATCACGAAGAAACGCAGAAGCTCAGCGAGCAGGGAATGAATGCGCATACCGCCACCGAAGTGCGCCATCTGGTGTCGACCTTTATGGAGCGGCGCGGCCTGGGTGGCCTGATTCGCGGCGGGCGCTAAGCGCCATCCTGACAGACTGAATTTTCGTCCTGTCCCGGACGGTTGCTCACGATCTTCACGTTCTGCCTCTGCGCGTTATTCGTGTTTACATTTGCACGACAATTCAAAAAACCGGCTGTGCTATGATGCGCAGCCTTAATTTATGTGCCTGACAACGCCCCTTTTCAGGGTAGAAAAATAGACGGTGAAAGATGAATAACGGCTATATTGCATTTCCGCAGTTCGATCCGGTGATCTTCTCGATTGGACCGGTTTCGCTTCACTGGTACGGTCTGATGTATCTGGTGGGCTTTGTTTTCGCCATGTGGCTGGCGGTACGCCGTGCTAACAAACCTGGCAGCGGCTGGAAAAAAGAGGAAGTTGAGAACCTGCTTTACGCGGGTTTCCTGGGCGTCTTCCTGGGTGGACGCATTGGATATGTGCTGTTCTACAACCTGCCGCTTTTCCTGGAAAATCCCCTCTATCTGTTCAAAGTCTGGGATGGCGGCATGTCATTCCATGGTGGCCTGATCGGTGTGATTGTGGTGATGCTGATTTTTGCCCGCCGGACTAAACGTAATTTCTTCCAGGTTTCCGACTTTATTGCACCGCTGATCCCGTTTGGTCTGGGTGCCGGGCGTCTCGGTAACTTCATCAACGGCGAACTCTGGGGGCGTGTCGATCCGAACTTCCGCTATGCGATGCTGTTCCCCGGCTCCCGCAGCGAAGATGTGGCACTCGCCGCCACCCATCCGCAATATCAGGCGCTGCTCAACACCTATGGCGTGCTGCCACGTCATGCGTCGCAGCTGTATGAGCTGGCGCTGGAAGGGGTGGTGCTGTTCATCATCCTGAACCTGTTTATCCGTAAACCCCGCCCGATGGGCAGCGTGTCTGGCCTGTTCCTGATCGGCTATGGCGCATTCCGCATTATTGTTGAGTTCTTCCGCCAGCCGGATGCTCAGCTGGGCCTGTTTGAAGGCGGTATCAGTATGGGACAGATCCTCTCTGTGCCGATGATTGTTGCCGGTATAATTATGATGATCTGGGCGTATCGTCGTCGCCCGCAGCCACAATTTCGCGAGGAAAAATGAAACAGTATCTGGATTTAATGCAGCATGTGCTGAACGAAGGCACGCCAAAAGCTGACCGTACCGGCACCGGTACGCTTTCAATTTTTGGTCACCAGATGCGTTTCAATCTGCAGGATGGTTTTCCGCTGGTCACCACCAAGAAATGCCACATTCGCTCGATCATTCATGAGCTGCTGTGGTTCCTGAAAGGGGACACCAACATCGGTTATCTGAAAGATAACAAGGTCTCCATCTGGGATGAGTGGGCCGATGAGCAGGGCGATCTCGGCCCGGTTTATGGCAAACAGTGGCGCAGCTGGGGAACGGCCAGCGGTCAGGAAATTGACCAGTTAAGCCAGGTGATGGAGCAGCTGAAGCGCGATCCCGACTCACGCCGGATCATCGTTTCAGCCTGGAACGTCGGCGAACTGAGCCAGATGGCGCTGGCACCCTGCCATGCTTTCTTCCAGTTCTATGTGGCGAACGGCAGGCTCTCCTGCCAGCTCTATCAGCGCTCGTGCGACATCTTCCTGGGCCTGCCGTTTAATATCGCCAGCTATGCGCTGCTGGTGCATATGGTGGCGCAGCAGTGCGATCTGGAGGTCGGCGACTTCGTCTGGACCGGCGGTGACACGCACCTCTACAGCAATCATCTGGAGCAGGCGCGTCTGCAGCTGACCCGTGAGCCGCGTCCGCTGCCGAAGCTTGTTATCAAACGCAAACCGGCGTCACTGTTTGACTATCAGTTCGACGATTTTGAGATTGAAGGCTACGATCCGCATCCTGCGATCAAAGCCCCCGTCGCCATCTGACCCGCGATAAACATCACGCCCTGGCGCACTCCGCCGGGGCTTTTTTTTGCCTGTTGTCCGGAACATCTGCGGTATCGCGCGCACGCTTCCTGAGATTGCCTGTCTGTCACGCCGGTTCTTTGCGACAGCCTTTCCAGCCCGTGACGCTGCGGCTTGTCTCACCCGCTGATTCCCGCCAGGCTGATGCCATGAAAAGTGCAAACGTTCGGGGTTTTACCCTGCCGGAGCTGCTGCTGGTGATGGTGATTGCCGGCATGCTGAGCCTTGCCGCACTGCATGGCTGGCAGCGCTGGCAACAGCGGCAGCAACTGCGCGACAGCGCACAGCAACTGCAGGGCTTCCTGTTGCGGCTGCGTGCGCAGGCCAACCGGCAAAACCGTGACCTGATTCTGTGGTCTCAGCCGGGTACGCCCTGGTGTATCGGGGCAGGCCGCCTGCCTGAGGCCGGTTGTGACGGCGGAAAACGGCACCATTTCATCGCTCCCCATGCCGGGGTGACGCTGTATGGGCTGCGTGGTGAACCGGGCTTCTATGGTCGTCGTAATGTCGCCAGGGCGGGCAGCATTGAGCTGGGCAATGCTGCCGGGCGCATCTGGCTGATTATCTCCGCCAGAGCCCGTATTCGTCTTTGCCTGAGCGATGAGGAGAACTGCCGTTGAAAGTCGCCGGATTCAGCCTGCTGGAGATGCTGGTGGCCCTGGCCATCAGCGCGGTCATGATGCTGAGTGCCGGGCGCTTTCTGCCGCGGCTACTGACAGAGAACGCTGCAATGCTGCAGCGGGCTCAATTGCGTCAGGAGTTACAGCAGATGATGGCTACCCTGGAAAAGGCGGTGCGGCGTGCCGGTTACTGTCACGGCGAGTGCGGCAGTGGCGCACTCACTCTGCATGAGAACTGCCTGCTGCTGCGCTGGGATGAAAACAGCAATGGAAAGTGGGAAGGGGTCGGCCATGCCGAAAGTGACTATTACGGCTATCGCCTGCGACAGCAGCAGCTGGAGATGCAGCGTGGTGTGGACCAGTGCCACGCTGCGGGCTGGGAGCGGCTCTCCGACCCCGCGTTTATGCGCGTAGAGCAGTTCAGCGTCAGCCAGCAGGGCGGACAGCTCAGGATCATGCTGCAGGGGCGGGCCGGACGCTGGCTCGAAATGACAGAGCGCTGGGTAGAAGGAGAGAACCTGTGAAGCAGCGAGGCAGCAGCGCGCTGGGCATGGTTCTGATGATCATGGTGATGGGCAGCATGGCACTGCACGCCAGCCGCAGGCTGTCAGAGCAGGGTATGAGCGTGCTGGCGGATGAGCAGCAGTTTATCCAGGACTTCTGGCGGGCGCAGTCTGCGCTGCAATGGGGCTTAACGCTGAGCTGGTCAACCCATGTGGATTCAGGCTGTCAGCAGGAGGCGCGTCAGGGCTGGGTCAGCTGCCTGCAACGGAGTGAAAAAGATGAAGGTCTGCTTAAGGGGGAAGCCAGCGGCAGTGGCATGGCGGTCTGGCAGTGGGTCCGGTTACGGGACAATCAGATCCGCGCGTTGCCGCACGGCTGGATCGACTACTGCCCGCTCACACCTCCCGCCGCCTGTCTGTAAAGACGCAGGCTTCTCCCTGCCAGAGGTGTTATTTGCTCTGCTGCTGATGGCATTAAGCAGCAGCACGCTGTTGCACTATCATCGCGCTCTGGCGTGGGGATTCAGTCAGCAGTGGGCGCAGCAGGAGGCCTGGTACGTCGCTGAACAGCGCCTGGCGGGGCATGAGGTTACGGGCTGGCACACCACGCTGCAACAGCAGCCGGGTCCCGCGGGCTGCATGCTGGAACGGGCCGACGTCACCGGTCCCTCCGGGCGTCATGCCTCCCTGAGCCGACTGCGATGTTAACGCCAGCGGGACGCCCTTTTGATGGGTTTCAACCGCGATACGCGGTAAAGTGACAGGGCCGCAATACCGCAGTCATGTTCTGAGTTACCACAGGAGTTGTCATGTTTCACGTCTATCACTCAAATCAGCTCGATGTGCTGAAGATTCTCGCGGCTGCGGTGATTAAACATGATCCTCTTGATGACCCTTTCGCGTCAGAGATGATCCTGGTGCAGAGTCCGGGTATGGCGCAGTGGCTGCAGATGGAGCTGGCGCAGACCTTTGGGATTGCAGCCAACATCGAATTTCCGCTGCCTGCCAGTTTTATCTGGGAGATGTTTGTGCGCGTGCTGCCCGACATCCCGGTAGAGAGTGCCTTCAGTAAGGCCAGCATGAGCTGGAAGCTGATGCACCGGCTGCCGGTGATGCTGGAGCAGGAGGAGTTTACCTCCTTACGTCACTATCTCCATGACGACGGCGACAAGCGCAAACTGTTTCAGCTCAGCTCCCGTGTGGCGGATCTGTTTGACCAGTATCTGGTCTATCGCGCTGACTGGCTCAACAGCTGGGAGCGCGGCGAAAGTATCGACGGGCTGGGCGAAGCGCAGCGCTGGCAGGCCGCCCTGTGGCGCGATCTGGTGAGCTACACCCGCACGCTGCGACAGCCGGAATGGCACCGCGCGAATCTCTATGCGCGATTTATCCGCACGCTGGAGCAGGCGAAAAGCACGCCGGAAAACCTGCCCAGGCGGGTCTTTATCTGTGGTATCTCCGCACTGCCGCCGATCTATCTGCAGGCGCTGCAGGCGCTGGGGCGTCACATCGACATCCACCTGCTGTTCACCAATCCCTGCCGCGACTACTGGGGCGACATTCAGGACTATGCCTTCCTGGCGAAGCTGCAAAGCCGTCAGCGCCGCCGCCATGACACCGAGGCGGCGCGTGGACTGTTCCGGGATGCAGAGCAGGCGCCGCAGCTGTTTAACGAGGCTGGTGAACAGCAACTGACGAATCCGCTGCTGGCCTCCTGGGGCAAGCTGGGGCGTGACAACCTCTTTCTGCTCAGCCAGATGGATGCCAGCGACGACATTGATGCCTTTGTGGATGTGGAGCCGGACAACCTGCTGCGCTGTATGCAGTACGATCTCCTCAATCTGCAGGACAGTGCCATCATCGGGCTGAACGCGGCGGAACTGGCGCGCAGCGATCGCAAGCGCCTCCTCGATCCGGCGGATCGGTCGATCGTGGTGCAGGTCTGCCACAGTGCGCAGCGCGAGGTTGAGGTGCTGCAGGATCATCTGCTGGCGATGATGGAGGCTGATCCGACGCTGAAGGCACGCGACATTATTGTGATGGTGGCCGACATCGACGCTTACGCGCCGTTTATTCAGGCCGTGTTCGCCAATGCGCCCGCCGATCGCTATCTGCCTTTTGCGATTTCAGACCGGCGAGCCAGTCAGGCGCATCCGGCCATTGTGGCGTTTCTGCATCTGCTGGCGCTGCCGGACAGCCGTTTTGTCTCGGAGGATGTGCTGGCGCTGCTGGATGTGCCGGCGCTGGCGTCCCACTTCGCCATCGATGAAAGCGGCCTGCGTTTGCTGCGGCGCTGGGTCAGCGAGTCAGGCGTTCGCTGGGGGCTGGATGATGCCAGCGTTGAAGCCCTCTCCCTGCCGATTACCGGCCAGCACACCTGGCGCTTTGGCCTGCAGCGTATGCTGCTGGGTTATGCGATGGAGAGCCACAACGGCGACTGGGAGGGGATTCTGCCTTATGACGAGTCGAGTGGCCTGGTGGGGGAGCTGGCGGGCCATCTGGCTGAGCTGCTCGCGCGGCTGAATCACTGGCGTGAGCGGCTGGCGGAACCCCGCCCGCTGGCGGAGTGGCTGCCGATGTGCCGGGAACTGCTGAACGCCTTCTTCACGCCTGACGCGGAAACCGAGGCCGCTTTACTGCTGGTGGAAGAGCAGTGGCAGCAACTGATTCAGTACGGAATGGATGCGCGGTTTGAGGAGGCGATCCCGGTGGCGCTGCTGCGCGACGACCTGCGCAGCCGGCTCGATCAGCAGCGCATCAGCCAGCGCTTTCTGGCCGGGCAGATCAACTTTTGTACCCTGATGCCGATGCGTTCCATACCGTTCCAGCTGGTCTGTCTGCTGGGGATGAACGACGGCGTCTATCCGCGCACGCTTGCGCCGTTAGGCTTTGATCTGATGCAGCAGCAGTCCCGTAAAGGCGACCGCAGCCGCCGTGATGATGACCGTTACCTGTTTCTTGAGGCGATGCTCTCCGCTCAGCAGCAGCTCTATATCAGCTATATCGGCCGGGCGATTCAGGATAATACGGAACGCTATCCCTCGGTGCTGGTCACAGAACTGCTGGATTACATCGGACAGAGTTTTTACCTGGAGGGAGAGGGGCATCTGGAGCTGGATGAGAGTGCCGGACGGGTGCGGGCGCATCTGCAGCACCTCAACAGCAGGATGCCGTTTGCCGCTGAGAACTTCCAGCCTGCCGCCAGACTGCAGAGCTTCGCCCGCGAGTGGCTGCCTGCCGCCCAGGGTGCGGGGCAGCCGCAACCCGAATTTGTCCAGCCGCTGACGGCCCCGGACATTGATGCGCTCACCTTAGAGGCCTTTCTGCGCTTCTGGCGACACCCGGTTCGCGCCTGGTTCCACCAGCGTCTTGGCGTGAGCTTCTGGCTGGAGGAGGATGAGCTGCCCGACAGCGAACCTTTTGCGCTCGACAACCTGGAGCGTTACCAGATCAATGCCCAGTTGCTGAATGCCCTGGTCGAAGGCGAGGATACTCAGCGGCTCTATGCGCACCATCGCGCCGCCGGTAATCTGCCCTACGGCGCATTTGGCGAACTCTTCTGGCAGGCGCAGCGTGATGAGATGCAGGAAGTGGCGGCGGAAGTGGTGAACCAGCGCAGCGACGGCGAGAGCTGGGAAGTGAATCTGCAACTGGATCAGGTCAGCTTAACCGGCTGGCTGACGCAGGTGCAGAGCGACGGGCTCCTGCGCTGGCGGCCTGGCGTCCTCAACATGAACGATGGCCTGCTGCTCTGGCTGGAGCATCTGATTTACTGCGCGCTGGGCGGCACCGGCAGCAGCCGCATGTTTGGCCGCCAGCAGAGCCGCTGGTGTTTTCCTGCCGTGCCGCAGTCAGAGGCGATGGCCGCCCTGAATGACTATATCGCCGGTTACCTCGACGGGTTGCGTCAGCCGCTGATGCTGCTCAGTAAAAGTGGCGGTGCGTGGCTGACTGCCAGCTACGACAAAAAGAGCCAGCAGTTACTGACAGATGAGGCCACACAGCTCAAGGCGCGTAATCGCCTGCTGACGGCCTGGTCAGGCAGCTACCAGGTGGAGGGTGAAGGCAGCGACCCCTATCTGCAGCGGCTCTGCCGCGTGCTGGATGAGGCGCAACTGCAGCAGATCACTGAGGCGGCGCAGCGCTGGTATTTGCCGGTGCTGGCCGCACATCAGGATGATGAATAGCAGGTCAGAGCGCATTTTGCAGACTGACTACACACAGAAATTTTTGTCTGGCTTTGAGCCGCCGCGTCAGTAATTGGCGGCTTATCGGGAAACAAGAGGGGTTTACATGCGGCTACACGCACGCTGGATAGCGGCACTACTGTTGAGCCTGGTGGCTTGCGCAGCCCTGGCGCAGACATCTGCAGGCTGGCAGCCAGTTAACGACACCATTCGCAAAAGTGAGCAGGACCCCCGAAACTATCAGGCCATCCGTCTCGATAACGGACTGACGGTATTGCTGGTGTCCGATCCGGTGGCACCGAAATCGCTGGCGGCGCTGACGCTGCCGATTGGATCGCTGGACGATCCCGATCAGCAGGCGGGACTGGCTCACTACCTCGAACATATGGTGCTGATGGGCTCAAAGCGCTACCCGCAGCCGGACAACCTGGCCGAGTTCCTGAAAAAGCATGGCGGCAGCCACAATGCCAGCACCGCCTCTTATCGCACCGCCTTTTATCTGGAAGTGGAAAATGCGGCGCTGGAGCCGGCGGTCGACCGCCTGGCGGATGCCGTGGCGGCACCGCTGCTGGATCCGGTCAACGCTGACCGCGAGCGTCACGCCGTCAATGCCGAGCTGACCATGGCGCGCGCGCGTGACGGCCTGCGCATGGCTCAGGTCGGCGCCGAAACCCTGAACCCGGCACACCCGGCGTCGCGTTTTTCTGGCGGTAATTTAGAGACCCTGAAAGATAAGCCGGGCAGTAAACTGCACCAGGCGCTGCTGGACTTCTACCACACGCATTACTCCGCCAACCTGATGAAGGCGGTCATCTACAGCAACAAACCGCTGCCGGAGATGGCGTCGATTGCGGCCAAAACCTTTGGCCGCATCAAAAATCACCATGCCAGCGTGCCGGAGATTAACGTGCCGGTGGTCACCGATGCGCAGCAGGGCATCATCATTCACTATGTGCCCGCCCAGCCGCGTAAGCAGCTCAAAATTGAATTCCGCATCGGCAACAACAGCGATCGTTTTCGCAGTAAAACGGACACGCTGATCAGCTACTTAATCAGTAACCGCAGCAAAAATACGCTGACCGACTGGCTGCAGAAGCAGGGGCTGGCGGACGGTGTCAATGCCGGCGCTGATCCGATGACCGAACGTAACAGCGGCGTGTTTGCCATTACGGTCTCCCTGACGGATAAAGGCCTGGCGCAGCGTAATGAAGTGGTGGCGGCGGTATTCAGCTATATCAATCTGCTGCGTCAGCAGAGCGACGATAAGCGCTATTTCGATGAGGTCTCTCACGTACTGGCGCTCGACTTCCGCTATCCCTCCATCACCCGCGATATGGATTACATTGAGTGGCTGGCCGACACCATGCTGCGGGTGCCGGTGGAACACACGCTGGATGCGCCTTACCTGGCCGATCAGTATGATGCCGCCGCGATCGCTGCCCGGCTGCAGGAGATGACGCCGCAACGTGCGCGTATCTGGTACATCAGCCCGCAGGAGCCGCACAACAAAAAAGCCTACTTTGTGGATGCCCCTTATCAGGTAGAAAAAATCACGCCGCAGACCTTTGCTGACTGGCAGCAGCGTGCCAGTCAGATCGCGCTGGCAATGCCTGCGCTGAACCCCTATATCCCGGACGACTTCACGCTGCTGCCCGCTGACGGTAAAACCTGGCAGCATCCGGTCAGACTGGCTAACGACGACGGCATGCGCATTTACTGGATGCCCAGCCGATATTATGCCCGCGAGCCAAAGGCGGCGATCACCCTGGCCTTACGCAACAGACACGCCATCAGCGATGCGCGTCAGCAGGTGCTGTTCGGCCTGAATGACTACCTCTCCAGCCTGGCGCTTGACGAGCTTAATTCGCAGGCTTCGGTGGGCGGCATCAGCTTTTCAACCGGTGAAGATGAAGGTCTGGTGTTCAATGCCAGCGGCTTCACGCAGCGCCTGCCGGTGCTGCTGAAGAAACTGGTCGAAGGGTATGCCCACTTCCAGCCGACAGAGCAGCAACTGGCGCAGGCAAAATCCTGGTATCTGGAGCGGCTGGAGGCGGCGGAAAAGGGCAAGGCGTTTGAACAGGCGATTCAGCCGATGCAGATGCTCTCTCAGCTGCCTTATACCCAGCGCGAAACGCGCCGCAGACTGGTCAGCACGATCACGCTTGATGAGGTGACAGCTTACCGCGATGCGCTGTTCCGCGATGCGACGCCAGAGATGCTGGTGGTCGGCAACCTCAGTGCAGACAGCGTGACGCAGTTGGGACATGAACTTAAACAGCAGATGCAGAGTCACGCGACCCGCGACTGGCAGAGTCAGTATGTCTCGTTCGATAAACCGCTGAAGGCCAATCTGCAGCAGCCGGGCAGCAGTACCGACTCGGCGCTTGCCGCGCTCTATATTCCGCTGGGCTACAGCGAATATCAGAGCATGGCCAACAGCTCAATGCTGAGCCAGATCGTGCAGCCGTGGTTCTACAATCAGCTGCGCACAAAAGAGCAGCTCGGCTATGCGGTGTTTGCCTTCCAGATGCCGGTAGGCCGACAGTGGGGCGTTGGCTTCCTGCTGCAGAGTAACAGCCAGCAACCCGACTGGCTGCTGCAGCGTTACCAGGCGTTCTATCCCGAGGCGGAAAAACGTCTGCGCAACATGAGCCAGGCCGATTTTGCGCAGTATCAGCAGGCGATGATCAATGACTTGCAGCAGCGTCCCCAGACGCTGGATGAAGAAGCCAATCGTTACAGCCGTGACTTCGATCGTCAGAATGAGACGTTTGATACCCGGCAGAAAGTGATAGAGCAGGTGCAGCTGCTCACCCCGGCCAGCGTGGCAGACTTTTTCCGTAAGGCGGTTATCGAACATAATGGCATGGTCATGACCTCGCAGATTGCAGGCAGTAACAATGGCAAAATTGACTATGCCCGGCAGCCTGGCTGGAAAACCTGGGATGAAGTGGCGCAGCTGCAGCAGTCGCTGCCGGTAAAGAGTGAGACCCAATGACGCAGTTACCCCCCATATCCCTGAATCCTTTAACGCTGCCGCTCAGGGGTGAGCGGCTGATTGAGGCGTCAGCGGGCACCGGAAAAACCTTTACCATTGGCCTGCTCTATCTGCGCCTGCTGCTGGGGCTGGGCGAAGAAAACGCCTACAGCCGGCCGCTCTCGGTTGAAGAGATTCTGGTTGTGACCTTTACCGAGGCCGCCACCGCCGAGCTGCGCGGCCGTATCCGCGAAAACATCCATCAGTTGCGTCTGGCCTGTATCCGGGGCAAAAGCAGCAATCCGATGCACCAGCAATTACTGGCTCAGATGCCGGATCTGAGTCAGGCCGCGGCGCAGCTACTGGCCGCCGAAAGGCAGATGGATGAAGCCGCCATCTTTACCATCCACGGTTTCTGTCAGCGGATGCTCAATCTGAATGCGTTTGAGTCGGGCATGCTGTTTGAGCAGGAGCTGATCGAAGATGAGCAGGCGCTGCTGAAGCAGTCCGCCGCCGACTTCTGGCGTCGCCAGTGCTATCCGCTGTCGCTGGATGTGGCGCGGATTATCGCCGCAGAGTGGAGCGGGCCGGACAGCCTGCTGACCACGCTGCGTCCCTGGCTTCAGGGCGAAACGCCAGCACTGAAACGACCGCCTGCGGCCGATGAGACGCTGGCCTCTCGGCATGCCCGCAATCTGGCGCGCATCGACGCCATCAAACAGCAGTGGCAGGCGCTGAGTCACGACGTTGAGGGCATCATCAGCGCCTCAGGCGTGGATAAGCGCAGCTACAGCAGTAAACATCTGCCCAACTGGGTCGCCAGAGTCACCCAGTGGGCGAGCAGTGAGACCCTGGATTATCAGCTGCCGAAGGAGCTGGAGCGGTTTGGCCAGCAGGTGCTGGAGGAGAAAACCAAAAAGGGGGAAGCACCACGTCACGCCCTGTTTGAGGCCATCGACCAGTTTCTGGCAGAGCCCCTGTCGCTGCGGGATGTGATCATTGCTCAGGCGCTGATCGATGTGCGCGCCACGGTTCAGCGCGAGAAGCGGTTGCGGGCGCTGTTAGGTTTTGACGACCTGCTCAGTAAGCTGGATGAGGCGCTGCAACAGCCTGGCGGGGTTCTGCTCGCGGAAACCATCCGGGCGCGTTTTCCGGTCGCCCTGATTGACGAATTCCAGGATACCGACCCGCAGCAATATCGTATTTTCCGCACGCTCTATGTGAATCAGCCGGAGCAGGCGCTGTTTCTGATCGGTGACCCTAAACAGGCGATCTACGCCTTTCGCGGCGCGGATATCTTTACCTATCTGCGGGCCAGAAACGAAGTCAGTGCTCACTACACGCTGGATACGAACTGGCGCTCTTCGCCGGAAATGGTCGGGAGCGTTAACCGCCTCTTCTCTCAGGTTGAGTCACCGTTCCTGTTCTCGGCGATCCCTTTTCTGCCGGTGCAGCCTGCGGCACCCAATCAGTCACTGAAACTGATTTATGATGGGCAGCCGCAACCGGCGTTACGCTTCTGGCTGCAACCCGGTGAGGGCGTCGGCAGCAGTGATTATCAGCAGTTTATGGCGCAGCAGTGTGCCGCCGACATCAGCCGCTGGCTGGTGGCCGGACAGCAGGGGCGCGCCTTTGCAGGAAAAGGTGACGCGCTGCAGCCGGTGCGGGCTTCCGATATCACGGTGCTGGTGCGCAGCCGCAATGAAGCCACCTTAATCCGCGATGCGCTGAATGCGCTGGCCATCCCCTCGGTCTACCTCTCCAGCCGCGACAGCGTCTATACCACGCCGGAAGCGCGTGAATTACTCTGGCTGCTGCAGGCGATTCAGGCCCCGGAGCAGGAGCGCTTACTGCGCAGCGCGCTGGCGACCTCTATCTTTGGCATTGATGCGGCGACGCTGGAAACGCTGAGCCAGAATGAACGCGACTGGGATGCGCTGGTCGAGCAGTTTGCCGTCTGGCAGCAGCTGTGGCACCAGCGCGGCGTGTTACCGATGCTGCGCGACGTGATGATCAAACGGCAGCTGGCGGAGAATATGCTGGCGTCGGAGAACGGAGAGCGGCGCCTGACCGATCTGATGCATCTGGGGGAACTGTTGCAGGAAGCCTCGGTGCAGCTGGAGAGCCCGCACGCGCTGGTGCGTTTTCTGGCGCAGCAGATTGCCCGCCCGAACAGCCAGGCCGCCAGCCAGCAGCTGCGTCTGGAGAGTGACCGCCATCTGGTGCAGATTATCACCATCCACAAATCGAAAGGGCTGCAATACCCGCTGGTCTGGCTGCCGTTTGCTGCCGGATTCCGTGAAGCGGCCAGTGCGCTTTACCATGACCGTGAAAGTTTTGCGGCCCTGCTGGACGTTCAGGGGGATGCGCAAAGCCTGGCGCTGGCGGAAGAGGAGCGTCTGGCAGAGGATCTGCGCCTGCTCTATGTGGCGCTGACCCGCTCGGTCTATCACTGCAGCGTCGGGATTGCGCCGCTGATCAAAGGCACGCGCAAAAAAGAGGGCGAAAGCGACCTGCACAAGAGTGCGCTCGGCTATCTGATTCAGAAAGCCGAGGCGGCCGATGCGCAGCAGCTCAGCCGTTCTCTGCAGGCGTTAACCGGGACAGGCATTGCGCTGGTCGAGGCAGATCTGCTGCCCGGCGAACGATGGCAGGAGGCGCAGCCGGGCGACGTCGTCCTGAGCAGCCGCGTCGTGACGCAGGCGCGAACGGATGTCTGGCGGGTGACCAGTTATTCCGGCCTGCAGCAGCACCACAGTTCGCCGCTGCTGGATGCATTGCCCAGCTTTGATATTGACGCGGCGGGCGAAGAGGAGAGCGGTGAAGAGACGGCACTGACGCCGCACCATTTTCCGCGCGGTGCGGCACCCGGAACGTTTCTGCACGGCCTGTTTGAGTCTATCGACTTTACTGAACCGCCGGACCGCATCTGGCTGGAAGATCAGCTGCAGCACAATGGCTATCCGCTGAGCTGGTTGCCGGTGCTGGAGACGTGGATCGCGCGGGTGTTAGAGACTCCACTCAACGCGGAGGGGCTGACGCTGTCGGCGATCAAAAGCAGCGAACGGCTGATCGAGATGGCGTTCTATCTGCCGATCGATAATCTGCTGACGGCAGCCGGACTGGATGCGCTGCTACGGCGGCACGACAGCCTCTCTCAGCAGGCTGCCCCGCTGGATTTTCGTCAGGTGCGGGGCATGCTGAAGGGCTTTATCGATCTGGTTTTCCGCTGGCAGGGAAAATATTATCTCCTCGACTACAAGTCGAACTGGCTGGGGGAAAGCCACAGCGCTTACACCCAGGAGGCGATGGCGCAGGCGATGATCGGGCACCGCTACGATCTGCAGTATCAGCTCTATACGCTGGCGCTGCATCGCTATCTGACCCATCGCCTGCCGGATTACCGCTACGATCGCGATTTTGGCGGCGTCTTTTATCTGTTTTTGCGCGGGATGGATGGCAGCTCGCCCGACAACGGCATTTTTGCTACCCGCCCCTCCGCAGAGTGTGTGGAGGAGATGGATGCACTGTTTGGTAAGAACGGAGAGAGAGGATGAGTGACATGCTGAGTCTGCTGCTGCAGGCAGTCGACAAACGTCTCCTGCGTCCTCTGGATATTCAGTTTGCCCGCCTTGTGGCCACTGAATCACAGCCTGCGCTGCTGCTCGCGGCGGCCTGCGTCAGCGCCGAGGCGGGCGAGGGGCACGTCTGTTTACCACTGAGCAACCTCTGTGAAGCCAGGCTGTTCGCCGGCCGGCAGCCTGCACTGGCTCAGGCGATCTGGCAGGCTGCTGGTGCGCCCGATAACTGGTCAGCACGCTTTGCTGACTGGTCGGCGGTCAGCGACGGCAGTCGGGTGACGCCCCTGGTGCTGAGCAATCAGCGTCTCTACCTGCATCGTTTGTGGCACAGCGAAGGCCGGGTCGCCGACTTTTTTGCCGCTCAGGAGATGACCTCCACGCTGGATATGCGTGCCGCCGGTGAGGTGCTCAACAGCCTGTTTGGTGACCAGCCGGAAAACTGGCAGAAGATTGCGGCGGCGGTGGCGCTGACCCGCAAGACGGCGGTGATCTCCGGTGGCCCCGGTACCGGGAAAACCACCACCGTGGCGAAACTGCTCGCGGCGCTGATTCGTCTGCATCCCGGCGCGCTGCGTATCCAGCTGGCGGCCCCGACCGGTAAAGCTGCCGCGCGGCTGACCGAATCCCTGGGCAGGGCACTGCAGGATCTGGCCGTGAGTGACGAAGAGCGCCAGCGTTTTCCTGCTGAAGCCACGACCCTGCATCGCCTGCTGGGCGCGCAACCGGATACCCAGCGCCTGCGCTATCATGCCGGTAACCGGCTGCATCTCGATGTGCTGGTGGTGGATGAAGCCTCGATGGTCGATTTGCCGATGATGGCCAAACTGATTGCCGCGCTGCCGCCGCATGCCCGCGTGGTGTTTCTGGGCGATCGCGACCAGCTGGCCTCGGTTGAGGCGGGGGCGGTGCTGGGCGACATCTGCCGCTGTACCGAAAGTGGCTACAGCCAGGCGCGGGCAGAACAGCTTGCCCTGCTGACCGGCTGCACCCTGCAGGGCAGTGACGATCTGCAGGCGCCGACGGTGCGCGACAGCATCTGCCTGCTGCAGAAAAGTTACCGTTTTGACGCCTCATCCGGTATCGGTCTGCTGGCTAAAGCCATCAATCGTGGTGACGCGGAGGAGGTCAGGGCGGTGTTTGCTGAGGCCTATGAGGATGTCAGCTATCAGCCGCTGGACAGTGCGGAAGCCTACCAGGCGATGCTGGATGAAGTCGCCGCCGGTTATCAGCCCTTCCTGCAGCTGGTCAGGGAGCAGGCCTCACCCGCAGAGGTGATTGCGGCGTTTGGCCGATATCAGCTGCTCTGTGCACTGCGAGACGGCCCCTTTGGCGTGCAGGGGCTGAATCAGCGCATCGAACAGCGGCTGATGCAGCTGCAGCGCCTCCGTCGTCCTGGCATCGGCAGCCGCTGGTATGCCGGGCGGCCGGTGATGATTACCCGCAATGACAGCGCGCTCGGCCTGTTTAACGGCGACATTGGCATTGCGCTGCGTGATGATGAGGGCAACCTCCGGGTCTTTTTCCCGCTGCCGGATGGCACGATCAAAGCGATTCAGCCGAGCCGTTTACCCTCACATGAAACCGCCTGGGTCATGACGGTGCATAAATCACAGGGATCGGAGTTTGACCACACTGCGCTGGTCATGCCAACCCAGTCTCTGCCGGTACTGACCCGCGAACTGGTCTACACCGCCATTACGCGCGCGCGTCGTCAGCTGACCATCTACAGCGAACCGGGTGTGTTTCAGCGCGCCGTGCAGCTGCAGACGCAGCGACGCAGTGGTCTGGTCGATCGACTGAGCGCAACAGGGTAGAGGAGAGGGGGAGAGTTCACATCCATGATCGCTCTCCCCCGGAGGGGTAAAATCAGGTGAGGTCAGCCATCAGCACTTTTGAGCGCCGCTGATAGTTGTACATCTCTTTTTTACTTTCCGGCAGTGACTCGATATCGACCGGCGTAAAGCCGCGCTCCTGGAACCAGTGAATGCTGCGGGTGGTTAACACGAACAGTTTTTCCAGCCCCATCTGGCGCGCCTGAAGCGCCACACGCTGCAACAGCATCTCACCGCGTGAAGAGCTGCGATAGTCCGGATGCACCGCCACACAGGCCATTTCGCCAATCTTCTCATCCATAAAGGGATAGAGTGCCGCACAGGCGATGGTCAGGTTATCGCGCTGAATGATGGTGAATTTATCAATCTCCATCTCCAGCTGCTCGCGTGAGCGGCGAACCAGAATGCCCTGCTGCTCAAGCGGCCGGATCAGTTCGAGGATGCCGCCAATGTCGTTGATGTTGGCGCGGCGGATCTGTTCTGCCGACTCCATCACGATCTGCGTACCGATACCGTCGCGAGAAAAGAGCTCCTGCAACAGCGCGCCATCTTCCTGATAGCTGATCAGGTGGCTGCGGCGGACTCCGCTGCGGCAGGCTTTCACCGCCCCCCTCAGGAAACGCACCGTGCCGGAAAGATAGTCACCTTCCTTTTCAATCTCGTCGATGCGGGCCTGCGCATCGTTCGGGAAGAGTTCGGAAATGATCTCGCCGTCGCTGTTCAGCACGCCCTGCTCAGAGCAGAAGCCGATCATTTTTTCCGCTTTAAGTTTGATCGCCAGCTGGGTGGCGACCTCTTCGGACGTCAGGTTAAAGCTCTCACCGGTCACGGAAACCGCCACCGGGCCAAGCAGCACAATGGCGTCGTTATCCAGCTGACGATGAATCGCCGCCTCATCAATACGACGGATGCGGCCGCTGTGACAGTAATCCACGCCATCATCCACGCCCAGCGGCTGAGAAATGATGAAGTTGCCGCTCACCACATTGATATGCGCACCCTGCAGCGGCGTGTTATTCAGACTCATCGAGAGGCGGGCCGTAATATCTAACTGCAGGCGGCCGGCAGCCTGTTTCACCAGTTCCAGGGATTGCGCGTCGGTCACCCGGGTAAACTTATGATAAACCGGCTCCAGCTGATGCTGCGCCAGACTGGCATCAATCTGCGGGCGGGCGCCATAGACCACCACCAGGCGGATACCCAGGCTGTGAAGCAGGCCGATATCATTGACGATGCCGGAGAAGTTTTCATGCTCAATCGCCTCGCCACCCAGCATGATGACAAAGGTTTTACCCCGATGGGCATTGATATAGGGAACGGTATGGCGAAACCCCTGAACCAGCTCGGTACTACGTTCCTTCACGGCCAACCCTCAATGAATGTTTATTCGTATTTTTTGTATTTTTATGCTTTTACGTGCCATTTTGCAAGCCTTAATCCTGACGAAAATTTACGTTTTTCTGAGTGTCAAAGCCGCTAACAGCCTGCATTATTTAGGTTTTCCGGGGTGACATCATTCCGGGGATTGGATAAAGTTTTCGCCGCCATTTTAGTAACTGGCGCTTTTTTAGACATTACTTAGCAGCTGGAGCGGCATGTCAGACGTTAATTCCCATTTTTCACGCAGACGATTTTTACAGGGGACAGGCGCCTTACTGCTGTTAAGCGTCAGCCGCACCGGGCTGGCGGCAAAAAATCACATTGTGGCCGTGCGTATCTGGCCCTCATCCACCTATTCACGGATGACGCTGGAGTCCAGCGTTGAGCTGAAATATAAGCAGTTTGCGCTGAGCAATCCTGAACGCCTGGTCATAGATATTCAGGGCCTGCACCTTAATCCGGTCCTGAAAGGGGTCAATAAACTGGTGCGGGTCGATGATCCCTTTATTAAACATGCCCGGGTCGGCCAGTTTGACAGCGACACGGTTCGCGTCGTTCTCGAATTAAAGCGCAACGTTTCGCCGAAGATCTTTAATCTGGCCCCGGTCGCCGGAATCAATCACCGGCTGGTGGTGGATCTCTATCCGACCCAGAACCAGGCGGAAGACGATCCGCTGCTGGCCCTGCTGAAAGATTATAATCAGGGCGCGCTGGAGAAAGACGCCGGGGTTCAGGCCCCTCTGCCGGGCAGGGCGGGGCGCGATCGACCAATTGTCATCATGATCGATCCGGGGCACGGCGGGGAAGATCCAGGCGCGCACGGCAAATATAAGACCCGTGAAAAGGATATCGTGCTGAAGATCGGACGGCGGCTTAAAGCGCTGATCGACAAAGAGTCCAACATGAAGGCGTACATGACGCGCAATGAGGATGTCTTTATTCCGCTGCGCGTCAGGGTTGCTAAAGCCCGCAAACAGCGCGCCGATCTCTTTGTTTCCATCCATGCAGATGCCTTCACCAGCCGGGCGGCACGCGGTTCGTCAGTCTTTGCCTTATCCACCAGCGGGGCAACCTCCGCCGCGGCCCGTTTTCTGGCTCAGACGCAGAATGAATCCGATCTGATTGGCGGCGTCAGCAAAAGCGGGGACCGCTATCTCGATCACACCATGTTCGACATGGTGCAGCGTCAGACGATCCATGACAGCCTGAAGTTCGGTAAAGAGGTGCTGCATCGCATGGGCCGCATCAACCATCTGCACAAGCGCACCGTCGATCAGGCGGGATTTGCCGTGCTGAAAGCCCCGGATATTCCCTCTATTCTGGTGGAAACGGCGTTTATCAGTAACGTGGAGGAGGAGCGGAAGTTACGCACCACCCGCTATCAGCATCAGGTTGCGGAGGCGATTCTGAACGGCATCAAAGCCTATGTGGAGAGCGGGGCCGCGCTGGCGCATCGCTAATTAACGTGCGGGTAGCCCCGGTTATCCGCAGACTTTTCGCCATGGAAGAGAGAAAACAGAAGAGAAGGGAAACGGCAGAAACAAAAAAACACCCTTTCAGGTGTTTAAATAGTGGTTGCGGGGGCCGGATTTGAACCGACGACCTTCGGGTTATGAGCCCGACGAGCTACCAGGCTGCTCCACCCCGCGTCCGTCATGCGCTTTGCGACTTTTTATTTTCTGACATCTGTGAAACCGCTGCAAAAGTGTGGTTGCGGGGGCCGGATTTGAACCGACGACCTTCGGGTTATGAGCCCGACGAGCTACCAGGCTGCTCCACCCCGCGTCCGTCTTGCGCTTTGCGACTTTTCACATTGTCACTTCTGCCAGAGTGCTACAGAAGTATTGGTTGCGGGGGCCGGATTTGAACCGACGACCTTCGGGTTATGAGCCCGACGAGCTACCAGGCTGCTCCACCCCGCGTCCGTGGAAGCGCACTATACTCTCCGCGCTGATTGATGCAACCCCTTTTTGCAGATAAAAGCCAAATTAACAGCCAGTTGCTGAAGGATTCCCCCATCTGGCTAATTATTGAACTGTTCCGCGCGAGGTCAAAGCGGATGCATTTCATTCTGCCGGGGGCTTTGCTATCGTCGCGGGGCGAACAGTTATAAAAAGAGAAGAGAATGAAATTACATTGGGTGAAGTATGCACTCACTGGCGCGTTGATTACGCTGCTGGCGGCCTGTAGCTCTAAACCGACCGATCGCGGTCAGCAATATAAAGATGGCAAACTGGAACAGCCGCTGGCGCTGGTGAATCAGCCCAATGCCAAAGGCGCGCCGGTCAATGGCCGGGACTTTGGCGAGCAGGTTCGCCAGATCCAGTCCGCCTCGTCTGCGCTCTATGGTCGCCAGAACGGCACCTACAGCGCGATTGAGAGCTGGCTGATGGCGGGCGCCGACACCCGGCAGCTTCGTCAGTACGGGCTGAACGCCTGGCAGATGGAGGGCACGGATAACTATGGTAATGTGCAGTTTACCGGCTACTATACGCCGGTAGTGCAGGCGCGCTACACCCGTCAGGGTGAATTCCAGTATCCGATTTACCGCATGCCGCCGCGCAAACGCGGTGCAAAACTCCCGAGCCGCGCCTCTATCTATAGTGGCGCACTCGATGACCGCTACATCATCGCCTACAGCAACTCGCTGATTGATAACTTCATGATGGATGTGCAGGGCAGTGGCTACGTCGACTTTGGCGATGGTCGCCCGATGAGCTTCTTTGGTTACGCCGGTAAAAATGGCTGGGGTTATCACAGCATCGGTAAGGAGCTGATCGATCGCGGTGAAGTGAAGCGCGAAGATATGTCGATGCAGGCGATTCGCCAGTGGGCGCAGGAGCACTCGCCGCAGGAAGTGCGTGCGCTGCTGGAGACAAACCCCTCTTTCGTCTTCTTTAAGGCGGAGCCTTTCACGCCGGTGCGCGGTGCCAGTGCGGTGCCGCTGGTAGCGAAAGCCTCTGTGGCGTCTGACCGCTCCATCATTCCGGCAGGCACGGTGCTGCTGGCTGAAGTGCCACAGCTGAATGAGAAGGGCAAATTCAACGGTAAGTATGAGATGCGCCTGATGGTGGCCCTCGACGTGGGCGGTGCGATTAAAGGGCAGCACTTTGATATCTATCAGGGTATCGGCCCGGACGCGGCGCATCTGGCGGGCTTCTATAATCACTACGGACGCGTCTGGGTGCTCAAAGCCGCGCCGGGGGCCGGTCAGCCGCTGTTCTCCAGCCCGCAAAATGGCAACAGTGGTTCACTGCTTCTGGGCGCTAACTGATTTCTTCTCTGCGGGCCTGCGGGCCCGCACGACGTAACAGGTTCAACTATGAAAGTGTTAAACGACGCCTGGCATCAGCGCTTTGGCGGCACGGCGCGTCTCTATGGTCAGGATGCGCTGCAACGGTTTGCTGACGCTCACTTCTGCGTCATCGGTATCGGTGGTGTCGGCTCCTGGGCCGCAGAGGCGCTGGTGCGCACCGGCATTGGCAAAATTACCCTGATTGATATGGATGATGTCTGCATCACCAATACCAACCGGCAGCTTCATGCGCTGCAGGGCAACGTCGGTAAGGCGAAAACAGAGGTGATGGCTGACCGTCTGCGCGCCATCAATCCTGACTGTGAGGTGATTTGCATTGATGACTTCATTACGCCTGATAACACTGCGGAACTGATGGCAGCCGGTTTCGACTACGTGATTGACGCGATCGACAGCGTGCGGCCTAAAGCGGCGCTGATCGCCTGGTGTCGCCGCAATAAGATCCCGCTGATCACCACCGGTGGCGCAGGCGGGCAGATTGATCCCACCCAGATCCAGGTCGCCGATCTGGCGAAGACCATCCAGGATCCGCTGGCGGCAAAGCTGCGTGAGCGACTGAAAGGTCTGGGCGTGGTGAAAAACAGCAAAGGAAAACTGGGCATCGACTGCGTTTTTTCCACTGAAGCGCTGGTCTATCCGCAGGCGGATGGCAGCGTCTGTGCGTCACGCGCCACGGCAGAAGGGCCAAAGAGAATGGACTGTTCGTCTGGCTTTGGTGCGGCCACCATGGTGACCGCCAGCTTTGGCTTTGTCGCCGTTTCGCACGCGCTGAAGAAATTTCTGGCGCGCGCAGCCCGTCAGGATGCCCTCAGCGCCTGACGCGCGGCCTGCCGGACCGCGTCGGCCAGCGCCTGCAGGCCGCTGCTGCGTGAGGCACTGAGCTGAGCGCGCAGTCCCAGCGTATCAAACAGCGTCAGGGGATCGTCTGCCAGCAGCTGGTCAGGCCTCCGGCCCTCAACGGCTGTCAGCAGTACCGCCAGCAGGCCACGTACGATACGTCCTTCGCTGTCACCGTAGAAATGCAGCGCGCCATCCTCACGCCGCTGGCTGCCCAGCCAGACCCGGTTTTCACAGCCGCTCAGCTCAATGTCTGCGGTTTTCAGCGTCTCCGGCAGAGCCGGCAGCTGACGACTCAGCTGGATCAGCTGACGATAGCGATCTTCCCACTGATGAAAGTGGCTGAAACGCTCTGTCAGGCTGGCAACGGTAATCTGCTCGCCAAACGGGTGTGGCGCTAACAGCGATGAACACATAATCAAAACTCCGATAACAGCGCGAGGGCGCTCTTCATGGCGCGCACCAGCGCATCAACATCCTGCAGGTTATTATAGGGGGCAAAAGAAGCCCGTAGCGTGCCCCTGACACCCAGCGCCGCCAGCAGCGGCTGCGCACAGTGCTGACCGGCCCGCAGCGCGATGCCCTGTTCGGCCAGCAGCGTCACCAGATCGCTGTGATGCTGATCGGCAAAATCAAAGGCCAGCAGGCTGGCACTGCCACAGCGGAAGCTGCGGAAACCCGGCAGCTCCGCCAGCTGCTCCTCGGCCAGCGTTGCCAGCTGCTGGCTCCAGCGCTCCATCTGCGTCAGGTCGTACTGCGACAGCCAGCTCAGCGCGGCACTTAAGCCCACGACGCCCGCCACATTCGGTGTCCCTGCCTCGAAGCGCCACGGCACCGGCTGCGGCGTAAAGCCCGTGAAATCGACATCAGTAATCATCTTGCCGCCGCCCTGCCAGGGTTCCATCGCCTCCAGCAGTTCAGCTTTGCCATAGAGCGCTCCGATGCCCATCGGCGCGTAAATTTTATGGCCGGAAAAGGCGTAAAAGTCGATATCCAGCGCCTGCAGATCGGGCGGGCAGTGCACCACCCCCTGCGCGCCATCGACCATCACCCTGGCCCCCACGTTGTGCGCCAGCTGAATCGCGCGGGCGAGATCGGGACAACCACCAGTGACGTTCGACATCTGGCCGACCGCCAGCAGGCGGGTGCGGCGGTTCAGCAGGGCGGGCAACAGGCCGATATCAGGCAGCCGGTCCGGCCCTAAGGGCCATTTCACCACACGCGCACCGCATGCCTGGGCGGCCATCAGCCAGGGCACCAGGTTCGCGTGATGCTCTGCTTCGCTGACCACAATCTCGTCGCCGGGCTGTAAGCGCGGACGCAGCCAGCTGTTCGCCACCAGATTGATTGCTTCGGTGGTGCCGCGTGTCCAGACGATCTCACGATCGTCCGCGGCGTTAAGCCAGCGGGCAACCTGAGTTCGCGCCTGCTCATAGCGCTGGGTCAGGGCCTGCGCGGCGGCAAACTGGCTGCGGTGCACCGTGCCCGCACTCAGGCTGTAAAACTGCTGCGTACTCTCAATGACAGACTGGGGTTTCAGCGTGGTCGCTGCGCTGTCGAGATAGATCCCGGCGTCGGTGAGTGCAGGAAATTGCTGGCGAAATGCGGAGGGATTAAATGCGGTCATGCCTGGCCCATAGTGAGAATAATCAGGACCACACTGAAAGCGTGGTCGGCGTCTGGCAAAGCTGGAAAAGCGCGTTATGCTGAATATTGCAAGGTTTGAACCAAACCCGCATAACGATCGGACATTCACTAGTCGATCTCACTTATCGGCTGCCTCTGGTTAGCGTAACGCGGGTGGTTTGATGCAATCAATCTACAAGGAGATAGCAGATGAATAAACTTACCGCAGTGCTGGCCGTGTGTACTCTGGCCTTTACCCTGGCGGGCTGTTCAAGCAATTATGTGATGCATACCAATGATGGACGCACTATCGTTGCTGACGGCAAGCCTAAGGTCGATGATGATACCGGTATGATCAGCTATAAAGATGCGAATGGCAACGAGCAGCAGATCAACCGTACCGACGTCAAAGAGATGGTTGAAATGGGCCAGTAAGCAGCAAAAAAAAAGCACCGCAATTTGCGGTGCTATTTAAAAATCACTATGGACAGACAGGGTAAATCTACAGGAATTAAGAGCTTGATCCGCAATCGTCGGATCAAAAATTGCAAACACAACATCACGACCACAAGCCAAAAGCTTTCAGAAAATCTGCGAACTCACTCACAAAACTAAAAACTTTTCGTTCCGGCTCAGGAAGTGCGGCAACTATAGGTATTTGCTGGTGGTTCCTCAACGGACAAATTATAATGCCTCGGATTAAAAATTCTAATACGTGAGCGCTTTGCATAAGCCTGCGTGTTTTTCGCCGATCCGGGTATGGAAAACCATGTCGAAACGCCTTCCTCCTCTCAACGCGCTGCGTGTTTTTGACGCGGCTGCGCGCCATCTCAGCTTTACCAAAGCCGCTGAAGAGCTGTTTGTCACCCAGGCAGCTGTAAGCCATCAGATAAAGTCTCTGGAAGATTTTCTCGGGTTAAAGCTGTTCAGACGGAGGAATCGTTCGTTATTACTGACGGAAGAAGGACAAAGCTACTACCTCGATATCAAAGAGATCTTCTCGGCGATAAACGAAGCGACCCGCAAGCTGCTGGCGCGCAGCGCCAAGGGGGCGCTGACCGTCAGTTTACTGCCGAGCTTTGCCATTCAGTGGCTGGTTCCTCGTCTCTCCAGCTTTAATATGGCTTATCCGGGAATCGATGTGCGCATCCAGGCCGTAGACCGCGACGAAGAGAAACTGGCCGACGATGTCGACGTGGCGATCTTCTACGGACGCGGTAACTGGCCGGGGCTGCGGGTGGAAAAACTCTATGCCGAATATCTGCTGCCGGTCTGTTCACCGTCGCTGATGACCGGCGATAATCCGCTGAAAACGCCGATGGACCTGTCGCGCTTTACGCTGCTGCATGACGCGTCCCGCCGTGACTGGCAATCCTATATCCGGCAGCTCGGCCTGCAGCATATTAACGTGCAGCAGGGGCCGATCTTCAGCCACAGCGCCATGGTGCTGCAGGCGGCGATTCATGGTCAGGGCGTGGCGCTGGCAAATAACGTCATGGCGCAGAGCGAAATCGAAGCGGGGCGGCTAATCTGTCCGTTTAACGACGTTTTAGTCAGTAAAAATGCTTTTTATCTGGTTTGTCATGACAGTCAGGCAGAACTGGGTAAAATAGCGGCCTTCCGACAGTGGATCCTGGCAAAAGCCGCAACCGAACAAGAAAAATTCCGCTTTCGTTACCAACAATAACATCTTGATTTGTTTGCATTACGATGCAAAAGCACCCTGAGGATCGGTTAATGTCCAGTCGTGCCATGTTTGTTTTTGCGGCGATCAGCGGTTTTCTGCTGGTGGCTTTTGGCGCATTTGGTGCCCATGTTTTACGTCAGTCGCTGGGCGCGGCTGAAATGGCCTGGATTCATACCGGGCTGGAATATCAGGCTTATCATACGCTCGCGGTGATGGGCCTGGGGGCGGCGATGTTGCGCCGTGCCAATATCTGGTTTTACTGGAGCAGTGCGCTGATGGCGCTCGGCACCGTGCTGTTCAGCGGCAGCCTCTACTGTCTGGCGCTGTCGCATCTGAAGTTTTGGGTTTTTATCACCCCCGTGGGCGGAATCTGTTTCCTCGCCGGTTGGGTATTGATGTTGATTGGCGCGCTGCGTCTTAAACGAAAGGCAGAACGCCATGAATAAAGTTTTACTCTATTGTCGTCCCGGTTTTGAAAAAGAGTGCGCGGCGGAAATCAGCGCCAAAGCGGCAGAGCGTGAAATCTACGGTTTTCCGCGGGTTAAAGAGGATGCCGGCTATGTGCTCTTTGAGTGCTATCAGTTTGAAGATGCTGAGCGTCTGGTGCGGGAACTGCCGTTCCAGGCGCTGATCTTTGCCCGGCAGATGCTGGTCGTGGGCGAACTGCTGCGCGACCTGCCGCAGGAGGATCGCATTACGCCGATTGTCGGTATGCTGACCGGCGTTGTTGAGAAGGGCGGCGAACTGCGTGTTGAAGTGCCGGACACCAACGAAGCCAAAGAGCTGACCAAATTCTGCCGTAAGTTTACCGTGCCGCTACGCGCGGCCCTGCGTGAAAGTAAGATCCTGCTCAACTACGAAAGCCAGAAACGGCCGGTGGTGCATGTCTTCTTCATCGCGCCAGGCACCTGTTATGTCGGCTACTCCCTGCCGGAAAACAGCTCGCCGTTTTACATGGGGATCCCACGCCTTAAGTTTCCATCGGATGCGCCAAGCCGCTCCACCCTGAAGCTGGAAGAGGCGTTTCACGTCTTTATTCCGGCCGATGAGTGGGATGAGCGCTTAGCCAGCGGCATGTACGCCGTCGATCTGGGTGCCTGTCCGGGCGGCTGGACCTATCAGCTGGTCAGACGCAGCATGATGGTTTACGCGGTTGACAACGGTCCGATGGCCCCGAGCCTGATGGAAACCGGTCAGGTGATGCACGAAAAAGCGGACGGTTTTAAGTTCCGTCCGCCACGCACCAATATCAGCTGGCTGGTGTGTGACATGGTGGAGAAACCGGTTCGCGTGGCAAATCTGATGGCCGACTGGCTGGTCAACGGCTGGTGCCGTGAGGCGATCTTCAACCTCAAGTTGCCGATGAAAAAGCGTTATGAAGAGGTGACGCAGAATCTGGCGATGCTTCAGGAAAGGCTGAATGAGAACGGCATCAACGCTCAGATCCAGGCGCGTCAGCTCTATCACGATCGCGAAGAGGTGACGGTGCACGTCCGTCGCATCTGGGCCGCCACAGGGGGGCGTCGCGACGAACGTTAATCACCGGGCTGAGTGTTGCGGCACTCAGCCACGATAACGCAGCGTGTTCAGATTGCCTGCCAGCAGCAGATCCCGTTTCAGCGTCGCGACCTGACGGCTGATTTCAGCCATCTGCTGTCCTTCCGCAAGCTTTTCACGCCATTTAGCCGGCACCTTATCGAGTTGCTGATAGATCCCCTCCAGCGTGTGAAACTCTGCGAGCAGCTGTTTCGCGCTTTTCGGGCCGATACCGCTGACACCCGGGATCTTACTGCTGCTGATCCCGCACAATCCCCAGAAGTCGGGCAACCGCTGCGGGGGAACGCCAAATTCGGCGTCGATAAAGGGCTGGTCGAGCCAGCGCTTCTGGAAGTAATCGCGGATGCGGATTTCCGGGGCCAGCAACTGGCAGTAGCCTTTATCCGTGGAGACAATAGTGGCCTGATGGCCGGCCTGGGCCATTTTGACCGCCAGCGTCGCCGCCAGATCATCTGCCTCATCCTCGCCCGCCATCCAGCAGCTTACCCCGGCGGCACGAAAGGCTTCCTGCAGCGCCGGCATCTCCGCCTGTAAATCCTCAGGCATCGGCGGACGCCCGCTTTTGTAATCGGCTAACAACTGATGACGCCAGCCCTGATGACGCGCGTCGCCATCAAATACGGCCACAGCGTGCGTCGGGCGGGTGTGGCCTAAGACCTGACGCAGCGCGGCGACGCAGCCTTCGACACAGGGGGAGCCCTGAACCGCATGGAGACGGCGTATCAGGTTCAGCGCATCAACAATAACAAGATGAAGAGCCATGAGAGTCCGGGCAGCCCGATGGGCTGCCTCCTGGTTTATTTAATGATTTCGTAGCAGGGGATGTAAGCGGTGCCGGGCAGTTTCATACGCTGCTGAGCAACGAAGCCCTGCAACAGCTCATCCATGCGGTGCATGATGTCGGCATCGCCATGCAGCCGGTAACGTCCCTTCTCACGAATTTCGCGAATCCCGATCTCTTTCACGTTACCGGCTACGATACCGGAGAAGGCCCGGCGCAGGTCAGCAGCCAGCTTTTCAGGAGGCTGGTTGGTGTAGAGATTGAGGTTCGCCATGTTTTCATGGGTCGGCAGGAAAGGGATCTGCAGATCGGGCTCGATGCGGATGGACCAGTTGAAACTGTACGCATCGCCGGTTTCGCGACGATTCTCTTTAACCTGCGGCATCGCTTTCTTCATCAGACGCGCCACTTCGGCTGCATCGTTGATGATGATCTGATAATGCTTACGCGCCTGCTCGCCCAGCGTGTTAACAATGAAATCATCCAGCACGCGGAAGTAGTCGGCACTCTCTTCCGGTCCGGTCAGGATCAGCGGCAGCACCTGATCGTTGTTCTGCGGGTTCATCAGGATACCCAGCAGATAGAGCAGCTCTTCGGCGGTGCCGACCCCGCCCGGGAAAATGATAATGCCGTGGGCGATGCGCACAAAGGCTTCCAGACGTTTCTCAATGTCCGGCATGATGATCAGCTCATTGACCAGCGGGTTGGGCGGTTCCGCCGCAATAATTGAGGGTTCTGTGAGACCAATAAAGCGGCTGTCACGGTAGCGCTGCTGCGCATGGCCGACGGCGGCCCCTTTCATCGGCGCTTCCATGACGCCGGGTCCGCAGCCGGTACAGATATTCAGTTCACGCAGGCCCAGCTGTGTGCCGACATTACGGCAATACTGATATTCAACCGCGTTAATGGAGTGACCGCCCCAGCAGACCACGGTGTTGGGGTCCTCACCGATATGCAGTGCCCGCGCATTACGCAGAATGGAAAAAACGGTGTTGGTGATCGTGGCGGAGTCATTCTCTTCACCCGCGGTTAAGCGCCCCGGCATGGCGAGCTGGCCGCTGACAAACAGGATGTCGCGCAGTACCGCAAACAGGTTCGCCTGCAGGGACCGGATAATGCGGCCATCCACAAAGGCCTCTTCCGGTGGGTTGATCAGCTCCAGTTTGACGCCACGCTCACGGCGCAGCACGTTGATGTCGAAGTTTTCAAAGCGGGAGAGCAGTTCGTGGCTGCTGTCAGTCTGGCTGCCAGAGTTAAGCACGGCCAGAGAGCAATTGCGGAACAGCTGATAGAGGTCGCTGCTGGCGGTGCGCTTGAGCATATCGACTTCCAGCTGCGAGAGCAGATCCATTGAGCCAAGGGGGCTGATATGGGTAATCAAATGAACTCCTTTACACCCGCCTGGGTGCGTGTTGGCACTGCAACGGCAGTGACGAAAATCCCTGGTCGGCAACCCGCAGATTGCCGCCATCACCAGAGTAGCCTTGTCGGCCCGCCCAGCTCAAGCGGAACTGCGCTTCCTTCATGCAGCCTGCGAGAGCTCTCGCAAACTACTGACGCACCAGACGCGTAAAACCGGGCGAGAAGGGCACATTCGTACGCCATGGGTTGATATCCAGCCCGCCGCGCCGCGTGTAGCGCGCATAGACCGTCAGCGCTTCCGGGTGGCAGAACCGCATCACATCGTTAAAGATGCGCTCGACACACTGCTCGTGAAATTCGTTGTGCTGGCGGAAGGAGATCAGATAACGCAGCAGCGCTTCGCGATGAATGCGCGGGCCTTTATAGCGGATCATCACCGAGCCCCAGTCGGGCTGATGGGTAATCAGGCAGTTTGATTTGAGCAGATGGCTGACCAGCGTCTCTTCCACGATTTCACTGCCTGCGGCATCGGCCAGATAGTCAGCGTTGAAGCGATAATCCTCAATGGCGATATCCTGCTCATCAATGCAGGTCCCCTCAAAATGACCGATCGGCTGTCCTTCGATTTCATTCAGACGGAACAGCGCCACCCGCACGTCACCGTCAGCACAGGCGCGGAGATCGCGCTCCAGCGTCTGACGCACCTCACCCCAGTCGGCAAAGCGGGTCTGGTTGAAACTGTTGAGATAGAGCTTGAAGCTTTTCGACTCGATAAGGTTGCGGCTTTGCGCATCGAGCACCACTTCGCCTACGGCAACCTGCGGCAGCCCCTTGCTGTTCAGCCAGGAGAGCTCATACAGCGTCCAGATATCGCCGCCGGTAAACGGCAGACGTTCAGGAAACAGGCCAAGAGGTTCGCGGTTCAGGCTGCGCGGCACCGCCTGCAATAAGCCATTGTCATAGCGATCGTGATAGGCTGTGGGCTTGCCCAGCGTCAGGTTGCTGAGTGCCTGATCCTGTTCGTGTGTAGTCATTGCGGTTATCACCAGAATTCATCAAAGTGGCTAAGTGTAACCCATCAGAAGTGAGAATATGAATGATGCAGCAAACTGCCGCCGCGTTGCGCGACTTTACCACCCGTTACTGCCAGCACTGGCGGGCGCAGAGGGGGCATGCTCCGGCCAGCCGCGATCTCGCTGGCGTCGCATCGCCCTGCGCGCTGGAGGAGTGCGAGGAGCAGGTCATCTGGCAACCGCAGCCTTTTAGTCTGCCGCCGACACTGGATGCAGTAGAGCGGGCCGTGGATCTGCAGCTGCAGCCGTCAGTCACCGCCTTCTATACCACGCAGTTTGCCGGTGACATGCCGGCGCGTCATGGTGAGAATGAGCTGACGCTGTTGCAGGTGTGGAGTGAAGAGGATTTCCTGCGGCTTCAGGAGAACCTGATTGGGCATCTGGTCATGCAGCGCCGCCTCCGACAGTCACCGACGCTGTTTATCGCCACGACGGCCTCAGATGAGGAGATCGTCTCCCTCTCTAACCTGACGGGCGAGGTGCTTCTGGAACAGCCTGGCCGTAAACAGCGCCAGATTATTGCGGAAAATCTTGAGATGTTTCTTAAGTCATTACAACCGGTTATCATCTGAATTGCAGTATTTTGCCGCCTCGGTTGTGAGATATCTCTTACATGTGCTGTAAGAGATCGCTCTATAAAATCTGAGACATCCGGAAGGCCGCAATGTAAAAATATTGTGAATCATCAACTTAATGGCGATTATCTGAATTTGTGCCGCACATTTTGTAAAGTTCGGCTGTAAGTCACTTGTGTGCGTAACGAGTTCTGTCAAAATATTTCCCACTGCAGGATGCTCAGGAAAAAGATATCGTCAGGATGATGATAAGCCATGAGGCAGGAACGTAATGGAGCTTACGGCACATGGAAGGTTTCAGGATGAAACAGGATCGCTCAGGAGTGAGTCAGGGACACCTCCAGGATGGAGAATGGGAGCCCCTCGGACGAGGTGGCGGGCCAGGATGCTAAGGAATCGTCAGGACGATGCGCGACAGGAGTTCGCACTGGACAAGTTGTCACGGAAGAGCAGGGAGCATTAACGTAGCAGGATGGCTGCAAACGAACCGGGAGCACTGTTTATACAGTGCTCCCTTTTTTTGTGCCTGTGCCAACAAGTGATATGCTTGCCGCCCATTTTTGACGGCTAGCCGGAGGTGGCGCATGACGCCTGAACAATTGATTACGCAGCGGCTGGAGCAGCTGGAAGCGGTGATGCGTGAGTACCAGCTCTGGCAGAGCACGCCGCCTGCCGCGGAGGCGCTGGAGAGTCGTGAACCCTTTTGCCTCGATACGCTTGAGCCGCTGCAATGGCTCCAGTGGGTGCTGGTTCCGCGGATGCACGCCCTGATTGCGGCCGGCCAGCCGCTGCCGCAAAACTTTGCCGTCGCGCCCTACTATGAGATTGCGCTGGTGCCTGACCAGCCCGGCATTGCGCCGCTGCTGCTCACGCTGCGTCAGCTGGATGCGCTGCTCAGGGATGCGGCCCACTGATGCTGGAGATACTCTATCAGGATGCGTGGCTGGTTGCGGTCAACAAGCCCAGCGGCTGGCTGGTGCATCGCAGCTGGCTGGATCGGCATGAAACCGTGTTTGTGATGCAGACCGTGCGTGATCAGATCGGCCAGCATGTCTTTACCGCCCATCGTCTGGACAAGCCGACGTCCGGGGTGCTGCTGATGGGGCTGTCGAGTGAGGTTGGCCGCCAGCTTTCTCAGCAGTTTGAACAGCATCAGATGCAGAAAACTTATCACGCCGTGGTGCGTGGCTGGCTGGAGAGCAGCGGGACGCTGGACTATCCGCTGGTTGAAGAGCGGGACAAAATCGCGGACAAGCACGCCACTGAAGCACGCGCCGCGCAGCCCGCGGTCACCGACTATCAGTCGCTGGCCACGGTTGAGATGCCGGTCGCCATCAGCCGTTATCCCACCTCGCGCTACAGTCTGGTTGAGCTCTCACCGAAAACCGGTCGCAAACATCAGCTGCGCCGCCATATGTCCCACCTGCGCCATCCGATTATTGGTGATTCGGCGCATGGCGACCTGCGTCAGAACCGGGGCGCCGCGCAGCATTTTGGCGCTGACCGGCTGATGCTGCACGCCAGCAGCCTGGCCCTGACCCACCCGGTGACCGGCGAGCCACTGATGCTGCGTGCCGGGCTGGATCGCGTCTGGCAGACGCTGATGACGCAGTTTGGCTGGCAGGATTGCATTCCTGAGGTGCCGCGGGTTGAGTTTGACGCCGCGCCAGGACAGGATAACGTTTCAGAATAAGGGAGAGATCAGATGGCAAAGATTGGCATTTTTGTGGGAACGGTTTACGGCAATGCGCTGCTGGTGGCGGAAGAGGCCGAGCCGATTCTGCAGCAGCAGGGGCACAGCGTGACCCTGTTTGATGACCCGACGCTGGCGGACTGGCAGGCCTTTGCAGGCGATGTGGCGTTAATTGTCACCTCAACCACCGGACAGGGCGATTTTCCTGACACGATTTCCGGTCTGTTCCATGCGATAAAAGACCAGCTGGGTCATCAGCCCGCGCTGCGCTATGGCGTCATTGCGCTGGGCGACAGCAGTTACGATCACTTCTGTGGCGCGGGCAAAGCCTTTGATGCGCTGCTGCAGGAGCAGGGCGCACAGCGGGTCGGTGAGGTGTTGCTGGTGGATGCCACCGAGAATCCTGAGCCGGAAGCGGTGACCTCGCCCTGGGTCGACGCCTGGGGTGCGCTGCTCTGATCGCCTCGCCCGGCTCTCTCTGCCAGCCGAGGGCAGAGAGAGCCCGGGCATGGCTCACGTCACCGGCGCCGGATTAAAGACCGCCAGCTGATTACGGATGCCCCAGCGATCGGACCAGGTCTGCTTCCTGCCACTGGCGATATCGAGAATCAATGCAAACAGCCGCCAGCCTACCTGCTCAATACTCTCTTCTCCGGTGGCAATCGTGCCGGCATTGATATCCATCAGATCGTGCCAGCGCTCGGCCAGCGCGTTACGGGTGGCCATCTTGATGACCGGAATGGCCGCCAGCCCGTACGGGGTGCCGCGACCGGTGGTGAAAACCTGCAGCGTAATGCCGGAGGCGAGCTGCTGAGTGCCGCAGACAAAATCGCTGGCGGGCGTTGCCGCATAGATCAGTCCGCGGCGGGTGGGGCGCTGACCGGGGGACAGCACTTCCACAATGGCGCTGCGTCCCGATTTGGCGATGGAGCCGAGCGCTTTCTCCACCACGTTCGCCAGTCCCCCTTTTTTATTGCCCGGTGACGGATTGGCGCTGCGGTCGGTGTTGCCCTGGTCGAGGTAATTGTCATACCAGGCCATCTCTTCAAGTAAACGCCTTCCGACCGCCTCATTAATGACCCGCGGCGTCAGCAGGTGAATGGCATCCCGCACCTCCGTGACCTCAGAAAACATCACGGTGGCCCCGCAGCGCACCAGCAGATCCGAGGCGAACCCCACCGCCGGATTGGCCGTCACGCCGGAAAACGCATCGCTGCCGCCGCACTGCATGCCGACAATCAGTTCCGAGGCGGGACAGGTTTCGCGCTGACGCTGATTCAGCCGCTGAAGATGACGCTCTGCCACCTGCAGAATCGCCTTTACCATCGCACCAAATCCCACCAGCTTTTCATCCTGCAAACGCACGATGTCACTATCATCCAGCGAAATCGCCTGCACGTCGGGGGTACCGGTCAGCAGACGCTCCGGCTGTAACTTTTCGCAGCCCAGGCTGATGACCATCACTTCACCGCCGAAGTTCGCATTCAGCGCCAGGTTGTGAATCGTGCGAATCGGCACCACCGCTGCAGGGGCGTTGATTGCCACGCCGCAGCCGTAGAGGTGATTCAGCGCGACCACACCATCCACATTCGGATAGCGCGGCAGTAACTCCCGTTCAATGATCTGCACCACATGATCCACCACACCCGCCACACAGTGGACGCTGGTGGTGATGCCGAGCAGGTTACGGGTGCCCACGCTGCCATCTGCATTGCGGTAGCCTTCAAAGGTGTAGCCCTCCAGCGGCGGCAGGTCGGGCGGGACCTGGGTGGCTAACGGCAGGCTCGCCAGCGGCGGTGCCTCCGGCAGCGCCACCAGTGACTCATCGATCCAGCTGCCGCGCGCAATATCCCGCACGGCATAACCGATCACTTCGCCATAACGCACGATCGCCCCTCCCTGGTGAATCGCCTGCAGCGCGACTTTATGCCCCTGCGGCACATGTTCCGTCAGCGTCAGGCCATCCGCAAACTGCGTGCCAGCGGGCAGACCCAGCGTATTGACCACAATCGCCACGTTGTCATGCTCATGGACTCTGATGCAGAGCGGCTGTTCATCGGTTGTGGGGTTCATCGCTCATCTCCTGTCGGGCGCTCCGGATTGTCCGGCTCGCGTAATCTGATCTGTTACCTGCGGTGTGTTAGCCCGCTTCAGTATAAAGAGGCAGAGCTGGCCACACATTGTGCAACTGACCACTATTACACCGATCTGTCGCGCTGTTTTGGGTCGATTCTCCAGAAGCAAGTGAAATGCCTCACAAAGCGGAAGGGAAAGCGCGATCTGGCGCGGTTTAGACCGCGCTATTTGCCGCTTTCGTGAGCCATGCCGCAGGGTTTCATGCATCCGCCAGACAATCACGTCATACCAGCCGTTATTCCAGGGCGATACGCCAATGTGCTCGCCACAGGCTGTTTTTATACTGAGCACTGTTAGCCAAAGTCAGGTTATCTGTCACGACGTATTAGCCCGTCCTGAACCAAAGAGATCGCCGTGTTTAACCCAACTTCTCTCTGATACCCAACGCGATGTGTATGCAGTCAGAGCGAATGTAGCTCACGCTATATTTCAGGAGTGCATCATGAATAGTTTCAGCCAGACTGCGGAAGCGGTGCAGAAACGCACTAATGCCCGTTACTGGATTGTGGTGATGTTATTCATCGTCACCTCATTCAACTACGGCGACCGCGCCACCATTTCGATAGCCGGTTCGGCGATGTCCAAAGATATCGGCCTCGATTCGGTCGGACTGGGCTACATCTTCTCTGCCTTCTCATGGGCGTACGTGATTGGTCAGATCCCGGGCGGCTGGCTGCTCGATCGTTTTGGCTCAAAGCGCGTCTACTTCTGGAGTATTTTTACCTGGTCGCTGTTTACCCTGCTGCAGGGCTTTGTCGATATCTTCAGCGGCTTCGGCATCATCGTGTCACTCTTTCTGCTGCGCTTCCTGGTGGGGCTGGCTGAAGCCCCCTCTTTCCCTGGCAACAGCCGCATCGTGGCCGCCTGGTTCCCGGCGCAGGAGCGTGGCACCGCGGTGGCGATCTTCAATTCAGCGCAATATTTCGCCACGGTGATCTTTGCGCCCATCATGGGCTGGCTGGTGTCGGAAGTGGGCTGGGCACACGTCTTCTGGTTCATGGGCGGGCTGGGGATCATCCTGAGCTTCATCTGGCTGAAAGTGATCCACGATCCCACCGATCACCCCGGCGTAAACAAAGCCGAACTGGCCTACATGGAGCAGGGCGGGGCGCTGATCAATATGGATGTCAAAAAGGAGAGCCGCAGGGTGAGCTGGAGCGAAAAGTGGTTCCAGATCAAACAGCTGCTGACCTCCCGCATGATGCTGGGCATCTACCTCGGCCAGTATTGTGTTAACGCCTTAACCTACTTTTTTATTACCTGGTTTCCGGTCTATCTGGTGCAGGCGCGCGGCATGTCGATTCTCAAAGCGGGCTTTATCGCCTCGGTGCCGGCGGTGTGTGGCTTCCTTGGCGGGGTGCTGGGTGGGGTGATCTCCGACTGGCTGATGCGCAAAACCGGCTCGCTGAATATCGCGCGTAAAACGCCGATTGTGCTCGGCATGCTGCTCTCTATCTCAATGGTGATGTGTAACTACACCGAAACCGAGTGGCTGGTGGTCTTCTTCATGGCGCTGGCGTTCTTCGGTAAAGGGATCGGTGCGCTGGGATGGGCGGTGATGGCGGATACCGCGCCCAAAGAGATCAGTGGCCTGAGCGGCGGCCTGTTCAACATGTTCGGTAACTTCTCCGGCATCGTGACGCCTATCGCCATCGGCTACATCATCGCCACCAGCGGCTCCTTTGAGGGTGCGCTGATCTATGTCGGTATCCATGCCTTTGTCGCTGCCTTCAGCTTCCTGGTGATCGCCGGTGATATCAAACGTGTTGAGCTGAAAACCCGGCCGGTTAAGGACGCCTCATGACGACGCAAAGTTCCCCCGTAATTACAGAGATGCAGGTTATCCCGGTCGCCGGTTACGACAGTATGCTGCTCAATATTGGCGGCGCGCACAACGCCTGTTTTACCCGCAACATCGTGGTGCTCACCGACAGCGCCGGACACACCGGCCTCGGTGAAGCGCCCGGCGGCGACACCATCTACCAGACCCTGGTGGCGGCCATCCCGCAGGTCAAAGGCCAGCAGATAGCCCGCATGAACCGTCTGGTGCAGCAGGTGCACAAAGGGAATGCGTCGGCTGACTTCACCACCTTTGGCAACGGCGCCTGGACCTTTGAGCTGCGGGTCAACGCCGTGGCCGCCCTGGAAGCGGCGCTGCTCGACCTGCTGGGACAGTGTCTGGGCGTGCCGGTGGCGGAACTGCTGGGGCCGGGCAAACAGCGGGATGAAGTCACGGTGCTGGGCTATCTCTTCTATCTCGGTGACCGCCGCAAAACCGATCTGCCCTATCGGAGTGGCGAGCAGGCCAGCCACGACTGGTATCACCTGCGTCATCAGGAGGCGCTCACCAGCGAGGCGGTAGTGCGACTGGCGGAGGCGGCGGCGGATCGCTATGGCTTTAAAGATTTCAAACTTAAAGGAGGCGTGCTGCCGGGCGAGCAGGAGATCGCCACAGCGGTGGCGCTGAAGCAGCGTTTTCCCGGCGCGCGCATCACGGTGGACCCCAACGGGGCGTGGCGACTGGATGAGGCCATCACCCTCTGTAAGGGGATGCAGGATGTGCTGAGCTACGCCGAAGACCCCTGCGGGGCAGAGCAGGGCTATTCGGGACGTGAAGTGATGGCCGAGTTCCGGCGTGCCACCGGTCTGCCCGTCGCGACCAATATGATCGCGACTAACTGGCGGGAGATGAACCACGCGGTGATGGTTAACGCGGTCGACATCCCGCTGGCGGACCCGCACTTCTGGACGCTGAGCGGGGCCGTGCGGGTCGCCCAGCTGTGTGATGAGTGGGGCCTGACGTGGGGCTGCCATTCCAATAATCACTTCGATATTTCGCTGGCGATGTTCACCCACGTCGGTGCGGCCGCGCCAGGTAACCCGACCGCGATTGACACCCACTGGATCTGGCAGGAGGGCGATCAGCGCCTGACAAAAAATCCGCTGCAAATCCGCAACGGAAAGATTGCCGTGCCGGATGCGCCGGGGCTGGGGATCGAACTCGACTGGGACCAGGTGCACAAAGCCAGTCAGCTTTATCAGTCACTGCCCGCCGGTGCGCGCAACGACGCCACGGCGATGCAGTATCTGATCCCCGGCTGGACATTTGATCGCAAGCGCCCGGCATTTGGCCGTGCAACAGCATAAGGAGCAGGAGATGAGTTCAACACCCAAAGTGACCGCCATGCAGGTGATCCCGGTGGCCGGCTACGACAGCATGCTGCTGAATCTCAGCGGCGCGCACTCGCCATTCTTCACCCGCAACATTGTCATTATCAAAGATAACGCCGGACATACCGGCGTCGGTGAAATCCCCGGCGGGGAGAAAATTCGTCAGACACTGGAAGATGCCGCCTCTCTCGTGGTCGGCAAAACGCTGGGCGAATATAAAAATACCCTCAGCCTGGTGCGCACGACCTTTGCCGACCGCGATGCGGCCGGTCGCGGCAACCAGACTTTTGATCTGCGCACCACAATTCATGTGGTCACCGGCATTGAGGCGGCACTGCTGGATCTGCTGGGTCAGCACCTGGGCGTTAACGTCGCCTCGCTGCTGGGTGACGGGCAACAGCGCGACCGCGTGGAGATGCTCGGTTACCTCTTCTATATCGGCGACCGCAGAAAAACCGCCCTGCCATATCAGAGCCAGCCGGACGATCCGTGCGACTGGTATCGCCTGCGTCATGAAGAGGCGCTGACCCCCGAGGCGGTAGTGCGCCTGGCGGAGGCCGCCTATGAAAAATATGGCTTCAACGACTTCAAACTCAAAGGCGGCGTGCTGCGCGGCGGCGAAGAGGCCGACGCGGTGACGGCGCTGGCAAAACGGTTTCCCACGGCGCGAATCACCCTCGATCCCAATGGTGCCTGGTCGCTCAACGAGGCGATTCTGCTCGGCAAACAGCTCAAAGGCGTGCTGGCCTACGCAGAAGATCCCTGTGGCGCGGAGCTGGGCTACTCCGGGCGGGAAGTGATGGCGGAGTTCCGCCGCGCGACCGGCATGCCTACCGCCACCAATATGATCGCCACCGACTGGCGGCAGATGGGACACACCCTGTCGCTGCAGTCGGTCGACATTCCGCTGGCCGACCCCCATTTCTGGACGATGCAGGGCTCGGTGCGGGTCGCGCAGATGTGCCACGACTTCGGTCTGACCTGGGGTTCCCACTCCAATAATCACTTCGACATTTCGCTGGCGATGTTTACCCACGTTGCCGCGGCGGCGCCGGGCGCGATCACCGCCATCGACACCCACTGGATCTGGCAGGAGGGGAATCAGCGTCTCACCAGAGAGCCGTTCCTGATCAAAGGCGGCATGGTGCAGGTGCCGCAGAAGCCCGGTCTCGGTATCGAGCTGGATATGGATCAGGTGATGCAGGCCCATGCGCTCTATCAGAAGCAGGGGCTGGGCGCGCGTGACGATGCCGAAGCGATGCAGTTCTTAGTGCCAGGCTGGACTTTCGATAACAAACGTCCGTGCCTGGTTCGTTAATCTTTCTGGCTCACGCGGAGCCGTCGTCACAGGAGTTCAACCATGAGTAATGCAGCCTGGCCCAACGGATTTCGTCGTCGCCTGTTAGCGGGTGAAACCCTGATTGGCAGCTGGTGCGCGCTGGCCAGTCCGATCTCGACCGAAATCCTGGGGCTGGCCGGTTTTGACTGGCTGGTACTGGATGGGGAGCATGCGCCCAACGATATCACCACGTTTGTGCCCCAGCTGATGGCGCTGAAAGGGAGCCACAGTGCGCCGGTCGTACGGCCGCCCTGCAACGAGCCGGTGATCATCAAGCGCCTGCTGGATATCGGGTTTAACAACTTCCTCGTGCCCTTTGTTGAGACAGAAGAGGAGGCGCGGCGCGCGGTCGCCTCAACCCGCTATCCGCCCGCCGGTATTCGCGGCGTGTCGGTCTCCCATCGCAGCAACATGTACGGCACCCTGCCGGATTACAACCAGAGCATCAATGACAACATCACCGTGCTGGTGCAGATCGAAACCCGGCAGGCGGTTGACCACATCGACGCCATAGCCGCGGTCGACGGCGTGGACGGCATCTTCGTCGGGCCGGGCGATCTCTCTGCGGCGCTGGGCTACCTTGGCCAGCCCGCCCATCCGGAAGTGCTGAACGTGATTAAACACATTTTCGACCGTGCCAGAGCGGCCGGGAAGCCGGCGGGCATTCTGGCCCCGGTGGAGGCGGACGCCCGTCGTTATCTGGAGTGGGGAGCCACCTTTGTGGCGGTCGGCAGCGATCTCGGGGTATTCCGCAGCGCCACCCAGGCGTTGTGCGACAAGTTTAAGCGCTAAGCAGCAAGGAGACATGCGATGAAGATTGGATTTATTGGCCTGGGCATCATGGGCAAACCCATGAGCAAAAATCTGCTGAAAGCGGGCTATTCACTGGTGGTGCGCGATCACCACGCCAGCAACGAAGCTGAACTGGCTGAACTGGGCGCAACCGTGGCGACCTCGCCGAAAGAGGTGGCTGAGCAGTGCGAGGTGGTCATTACCATGGTGCCCAACTCGCCGCAGGTGAAAGCGGTCTGCCTGGGGGAGGGTGGCATTATCGAAGGCGCGAAGCCGGGCCTGGTGGTGATCGACATGAGCTCGATTGCGCCGCTGGCGAGCCGGGAAGTGCACGATGCGCTGGCAGAAAAAGGGATCAGCATGCTGGACGCCCCGGTCAGCGGCGGGGAGCCGAAAGCGATTGAAGGCACCCTTTCCGTCATGGTCGGCGGAGAGAAAGCGGTGTTCGATCGCTGTTACGACATCATGAAGGCGATGGCGGGATCGGTAGTGCACACCGGTGACATCGGCGCAGGCAACGTCACCAAGCTGGCCAATCAGGTGATTGTGGCGCTGAACATCGCGGCGATGTCCGAAGCCCTGTCGCTGGCGACCAAAGCGGGGGTCAGTCCGGCGCTGGTGTTCCAGGCGATTCGCGGCGGCCTGGCGGGCAGCACGGTGCTGGAGGCGAAAGCGCCGATGGTGATGGATCGCAACTTCAGACCGGGCTTCCGCATCGACCTGCATATCAAGGATCTGGCGAACGCCCTGGATACCTCGCACACGCTGGGCGCGCATCTGCCGCTGACAGCGGCGGTGATGGAGATGATGCAGGCGCTGCGTAATGACGGCCAGGGAACGTCCGACCACAGTGCGCTGGCCTGCTATTATGAGAAGTTAGCGAAGGTTGAAATCGCCCGCTAAATCCCGGAGCCGGTCTCCGCGGAAACCGGCCGGGTTCAGCGCCGTTTCAATGACTCAACTGTGCTCGGATTGCCTATGAAAATCGTAATCGCACCGGATTCATATAAAGAGAGTTTATCCGCCCTGGACGTGGCATCGGCGATTGAAGCGGGATTCCGTGACATCTTTCCCGATGCCCACTACGTGAAAATACCGGTCGCCGACGGCGGCGAAGGAACGGTAGAAGCGATGGTCGCGGCGACGAAAGGAAACATCGTCAGGCTGAAGGTGACCGGGCCACTGGGCACACAGGTCGAGGCTTTCTATGGCCTCTCCGGCGATGCGTCCACCGCCTATATCGAGATGGCGGCGGCCAGCGGACTGGAGCGGGTGCCCGCCGCCCAGCGCGATCCGCTGATTACCACTTCGTTCGGCACCGGCGAGCTGATCCGGCATGCGCTGGATAAAGGCGTCGGTCACATCATTATTGGCATTGGCGGGAGTGCGACCAACGATGGCGGCGCCGGGATGATGCAGGCGCTGGGCGCCCGGCTGCTGGATGATCGTGGCCAGCAGATTGGTCACGGCGGCGGGGCGCTGTCTGATCTCGCCACCATTGAGATTGACGCCCTGGATGCCCGTCTTCGGCAGTGTCGCATTGAGGTGGCGTGTGATGTCACCAATCCGCTTACCGGAAAAGAGGGCGCTTCGGCTGTTTTTGGTCCGCAGAAAGGGGCGACACCGGCACTGGTGCAGCAGCTCGATCAGGCGCTGACCCATTACGCCGCGATTATTCAGCGCGATCTCGATATCGACGTGTTGCATCTCCCCGGCGGTGGTGCGGCGGGCGGCATGGGGGCGGCGCTGCACGCCTTTTGCCAGGCAGAACTGCGGCGCGGCATCGAAATTGTCACTGAGGCGCTGGGGCTGGCGGAGCAGGTAAAAGATGCTGACCTCGTGATCACCGGGGAAGGCCGCATCGACAGCCAGAGTATTAATGGCAAGGTGCCGGTGGGGGTCGCCAGCGTGGCAAAGCGCTTCAACAAGCCGGTGATAGGCATAGCAGGCAGCCTGACGGCGGATGTGGGGGTGGTGCATCAGCATGGTATCGATGCGGTGTTCAGCGTGCTTTATAGCATCTGCACGCTGGATGAGGCGCTCGCCACGGCCGAAAAAAATGTGGCGATGACGGCGCGTAACGTTGCAGCCACGCTAAAGCTGGCTGGCTTTCACTGATCCTGTGGCCAGCCCGGGTTACCCGATGCCCAGCAGCTGCCGGGCTTCACGCGCCACATTCTCCATCTCATCCTGCAGCTCCAGCAGTTCCGGCTCCAGGGCGGCGATATCACTGGCCTGCAGCAGCTCTCTCTCCAGCTGGTGACAGAGCTGCTTCATGCGCGGCACGCCGCTATAGCTGGCACTGCCGTGCAGCTTGTGAATGATCTCACGCAGGGCCGTGACCTCATTGGCGGCCATAAACTGCGCCATCTTCGCGTGGACTTCCGGTAAAAACTCCAGCAGCATCCGCAGCAGATCCCGTGCCAGGTCGGGTTTATTCGCCGCCTGCCGCAGTGCCAGCTGCCAGTCCAGCGTCGGCAGTATCGGCGGCAGTTCCGGCAGGGCGACCACCGGCGCAGGCGTATAGCGCGCCAGCAGCTGCCTTAACTTGCCCTCATCAATCGGCTTGGCAAGATAGTCATTCATGCCCGCTTTGATGAGCTGCTCACGTTCGCCATCAATGGCGTGGGCGGTCACCGCCACGATGGGGGTCGTGGCGTGCAGCGGCAGACCACGGATGATTTCGCTGGCGCGAATGCCATCAATGTCAGGCATCTGAATATCCATCAGAATCACATCCAGCGACTGCTGGCGCGCCTCGCGGATAGCGTGTTCGGCGCTGCTGCACAGCAGGATGTTCTGCACCTGCTCCTCCAGCAGCGCACCAATCAGCTTGAGGTTGGCGGGGTTATCATCCACCGCCATCACCGTCAGCGGCAGGCGCGGAGAGAAGGGCAGCTCGCTGATCTGGCGGGTGTGCAGATCCAGCAGCATCGGCAGGAGTCGCGTCAGGGAGATCGGCTTCGCAATGCAGCCGTCAATGCCGCGCACCTTCAGTTCATCCGCCAGCAGCATCATCGGGCTGGGTAGCGCCATCAGTACATTGTCTGCCCGATCCAGCAGCGCATTGATCCTCCCCTCGTTCAGCAGATCGGGCTGGCTGATGCTGACCGGCATCGCCATCAGCAGCAGCGGATAGTGGGACGCCTGCAGGCCCTCCAGCGTTTCGCTGTAGTCGATCTGCAACGGCGTGGCGCTCAGCATCTCCAGCGCCGCGCGGGCGACGGTGGCATCCGCCTCGACATAGGCGATGCGGGACTGTGACAGCGCTTCCAGCACGCGCGGCATACCGGGCGCGTTGGGGTTGAGATCCAGCTGCACGCGAATCACAAAGGTGGAGCCCTGATCCGGCTGACTGTTGAAGGTGATATCCCCGCCCATCTCCCGCACCAGTTTCTGGGTGATGACCAGCCCCAGCCCGGTGCCACCATGACGGCGCGAAATACTGGCGTCAGCCTGGCGGAACGCCTGAAACAGCTGCGTCTGCTGCTGCTCAGAGATGCCGATGCCGCTATCCTCTACCTGAATCTCCAGCTCGACGCGCGTCTGGGTCATAACGCGCTGCGTAACGCGCAGGCCGATATGGCCCTGTTCAGTAAACTTGATGGCGTTGCCAATCAGGTTGATCAGAATCTGCTGCAGGCGCAGCGCATCGCCGATGACGTTATCCGGCACATTGCTGTCGCACACCACCGTCAGCTCCAGCCCCTTGTCATGCGCCGAAGGGGCCAGCAGCACCAGGGTTTCATCCAGGGTGGCACGCAGGGGGAAGGGGATCGCCTCCAGCATCAGCTTGCCCGCTTCCAGCTTCGAAAAATCGAGCACGTCGTTAATGATGCTGAGCAGGTTGTTGGCCGAGCGCTCGATGGTCTGCATGTAGTCGCGCTGGGTCGTGCGCAGCTGAGTTTTCAGCATCTGGCGGGTAAAGCCCAGCACGCCATTAAGTGGCGTTCGCAGCTCATGCGACATGTTCGCCAGGAACTCCGATTTGATGCGTGCCGCTTCCTGAGCGCGCTTCTTCGCCAGATCCAGTTCGACGTTCTGAATCTCAAGCTGTTCCAGCGTTTCCCGCAGATCGTACGTCGCCTGGTCGATGTTGTGCTGCATCTCTTCATGATAGGCGGTCAGCGACATCGCCATCGCATTGATGCCGTTTTTCAGCGTGCTGAGTTCGCCCAGCATGTACCCTTCAACGCGGCTGTCGAGCTGACCGCGACGGATGCGGTCAACCGTGGTCACCATGTTGCGGATCGGGCCGGTGACATCACGCATCAGACGATAGGCAAACAGCATTGCGAGGCAGAGGCAGAAGAGCAGCATCAGGGTCGCCACAAACACCTCTTTATACTGCTGCAGGCGCACCGACTGCAGATCGAGTTCAATCGCCACATAGCCCAGTGGGTTGCCCGAGGGTTTGACCTTTTCATCGGGCAATTCATCCAGCTCGTAACGCTCGGCCGTGATCGGCGTGCGCAGAATCAACAGATTACCGTGACGCTCCATGGAGACATCATCGGGCAGGGCGTGGATATCCTCCTGCTGCAGCAGGCTGAGGTTCTGCCGGTTATTGGAGGTGACGTAGAGCTGGTTATGATTATCAAACACGGAGATCGCCCGGACAATACCGGAGTGGCGGCGGTGCAGTAAACTCACCAGCTCCCGCATCGCATCGCGATCATCCCAGGTCATGCTGTATTCGCTGGAGATAGCCAGCGGTTCGATGATATTCGCCCCGGCATCGATCACCTGGCGCTGCAGTTCATTGTAGCGATGGACCACAAAAAATGAGCTGAGCAGCAGGCCAACCATCAGCGTGGGTGCCAGAATTAAAATCATCATTCGCGCCCGCAGGCTGTATTTGGTCATAATAGTCGCCTGGCTACTCCGGCATTAACCTCCCTGCACATCCTGTCGACAGCACCGTGCAGGTCGTTTCGATAAAGAGAATTGATAACACTATGGCGCAATTTTATGTTGCAAAACAGCGCGTGGCGACACAACAGCGGATCACCGTCACCATCGATGAGCTCGATCCGTTCGGGCAGGGCGTGGCGCGTCACAAAGGCAAAACGATTTTTGTCGCCGGTGCCTTGCCGGGTGAGCAGGCGGAGATCACGCTGACAGAGGATAAACGCCAGTTTGCACGGGGGAAAGTGAAGCGGCTGCTCAGCCGCAGTCCGGCACGCGTCGCACCGCGCTGTCCCCACTTTGAGCGCTGCGGTGGCTGCCAGCAGCAGCATGCAGAGGTGGAGCTGCAGCAGCAGAGCAAAGCTCAGGCGCTGAGCCGGATGCTGAGCCAGGCCGCCGCGCAGACGATCGTGGTGGAGGAGGTGATCGCCGGTGAACCCTGGGGCTACCGGCGTCGCGCCCGTCTGGGGCTGCAGTGGCAGAATAAAGCGCAGCGGCTGCAGATGGGGTTTCGCCAGGAGGCGAGCAACGATCTGGTCGATATTCAGCACTGCCCCGTATTAGCGCCCGAACTTGAGGCATTGCTGGTGCCGCTGCACCACTGCCTGAGTGCACTGCGCGCCGTCAGGCGTCTCGGTCATGTGGAACTGGTGCTGGCGGATAACGGCCCGCTGATGATCCTGCGCCATCTTGATGCGCTGCACCCGGACGACCGTGAAAAACTGGAACAGTTTTCGCATAAGCATCAGCTGATGCTCTTCCTGGATGCGGGTGATGAAGGGTTAACGTCGTTAACCACCCAGACACCTTTTTATCACTCTCACCAGCTTAAGCTAACCTTCAGTCCACAGGACTTTATTCAGGTTAACGATGCGGTGAATCAGCAGATGGTGGCAAAGGCGATAGCCTGGCTCGATCTGCAACCGGAAGACCGGGTTCTGGATCTCTTTTGCGGCATGGGAAACTTCACACTTCCTATAGGAATCTTCGTACAAAATGTAGTTGGTGTGGAGGGGATTGCAGCATTAGTGCGGCAGGCAGCGTATAATGCTGATTCGAATAATCTTAAAAACGTCAGTTTTTTTCAGCATAATCTGGAAGAGACGGTGTCGCGCCAGCCGTGGGCGGCACAGGGATTTAACAAGGTATTACTCGATCCGGCTCGCGCCGGGGCTGCGGGCGTGATGGCACATGTGGTTAAACTTGCGCCAGAACGCGTGGTCTATGTGTCGTGTAATCCAACAACACTCGCCCGCGACAGTCAGGTCTTGCTGTCGGCAGGCTACCAATTGGAAAGGGTCGCGATGCTGGATATGTTCCCTCATACCCGTCATCTCGAATCCATGGTGCTGTTCAGAAAAACATAAGCGATGTATGTCGTTGTGCAGGAGAGGTTATGGTTGCGGTCAGAAGTGCGCATTTAAATACTGAGGGGGAATTTGCCCTCGACCAGTGGATCGCCAGTCTCGGTATCGCCAACCCGCAATCATGTCAACGCGTTGCCGACACCTGGCGCTACTGCGAAGCGCAGACGCAGGACCATCCCGACCAGTCGCTGCTGCTGTGGCGCGGGATCGAGATGGTGGAAATCCTCTCCATGCTCAGCATGGATATCGAAAGCCTCTGTGCGGCGCTGATTTTCCCGCTGGCTAACGATGAAGTGGTGAGTGAGGAGGAGCTGGAAACGGCGGTCGGCAAAGGCATCGTGTCGCTGGTGCACGGCGTGCGCGACATGGACGCCATCCGCCAGCTTAAAGCGATTCACAACGACTCCATGGCCTCTGAACAGGTCGATAACGTCCGCCGTATGCTGCTGGCGATGGTCGAAGATTTCCGCTGCGTGGTGCTGAAACTGGCCGAGCGCATCATGAACCTGCGCGAAATGAAAGATGCGCCGGAAGATGAGCGGGTGCTGGCGGCCAAAGAGAGCACCAACATCTACGCCCCGCTGGCCAACCGTCTCGGCATCGGTCAGCTCAAATGGGAGCTGGAAGATTACTGCTTCCGCTATCTGCATCCCGACGAATACAAGCACATTGCCCGGTTACTGCATGAGCGGCGTATCGACCGCGAGCAGTATATCGACAACTTCGTCAGCAACCTGCGCAAAGAGATGGCCAAAGAGGGCGTGCGCGCCGAGGTCTACGGCCGTCCGAAACATATCTACAGCATCTGGCGTAAGATGCAGAAAAAGTCGCTGGCCTTTGATGAGCTGTTTGATGTGCGGGCGGTGCGCATCGTGGCCGATCGCCTGCAGGATTGCTACGGCGCGCTGGGCACGGTGCATACGCTCTATCGCCATCTGCCCAGCGAGTTTGATGACTACGTCGCCAACCCGAAACCCAACGGCTATCAGTCGATTCATACCGTCGTGTTAGGCCCGCAGGGCAAAACGGTGGAGATTCAGATCCGTACCCGTCAAATGCATGAAGATGCGGAGCTGGGGGTCGCGGCGCACTGGAAATACAAAGAGGGGCCAACCTCGAGCAGCGCGCGTGGCGCGGCCGGCCACGAAGAGCGCATCGCCTGGCTGCGTAAGCTGATCAGCTGGCAGGAGGAGATGGCGGACTCGGGCGAGCTGCTTGAAGAGGTGCGCAGCCAGGTGTTTGATGACCGGGTCTACGTCTTTACCCCGAAAGGGGACGTGGTGGATCTGCCCGCCGGATCGACGCCGCTCGACTTTGCTTACCATATTCACAGCGACATCGGTCACCGCTGCATCGGCGCAAAAATTGGTGGCCGCATTGTGCCGTTTACCTATCAGTTGCAGATGGGCGACCAGATTGAGGTGATTACCCAGAAGCAGCCGAACCCGAGTCGCGACTGGCTCAACCCGAACCTGGGCTACATCACCACCAGCCGCGGACGCTCGAAGATCCACAACTGGTTCCGTAAGCAGGATCGCGACAAGAACATTGCCGCCGGACGGCAGATTCTGGATAACGAGCTGAATCAGTTCGATATCAGCCTGCGCGAGGCGGAAAAACTGCTGCTGCCGCGCTACAACGTGACCTCGCTTGAAGAGCTGCTGGCGGCGATTGGCGGCGGCGATATTCGTCTTAACCAGATGGTGAACTTCCTGCAGGCGAAGCTGAATAAGCCGAGCGCTGAAGAGGAAGATCGCGAGGCGCTGCGCCAGCTGACGCAGAAAGCTTACACGCCGCCGGCGCGCAAAGAGAGCGGGCGTGTGGTGGTGGAAGGGGTGGGCAATCTGATGCACCACATCGCCCGCTGCTGCCAGCCGATCCCGGGCGACGATATTGTCGGTTTCATCACCCAGGGGCGCGGCATCTCTATCCACCGCGCCGACTGCGACCAGCTGGCCGAACTGATTTCACATGCCCCGGAGCGCATCGTGGATGCGGTGTGGGGTGAAAGTTACTCCAGCGGCTATTCGCTGGTGGTGCGGGTGACGGCCAACGATCGCAGCGGGCTGCTGCGCGACATCACTACCATTCTCGCCAATGAAAAAGTGAATGTGCTGGGCGTGTCGAGCCGCAGCGACACCAAAAAACAGCTCGCCACCATCGACATGGATATTGAGATCTACAACCATCAGGTCCTGGGACGTGTCCTGGCGCGCCTGAACCAGGTCTCTGATATCATTGACGCCCGTCGCCTGCACTGATTGTCAGTCAGGCCCTGCGGCAACCGGCAGCGTACGGTTGCGCGGGCGCAATCTGCACCCCGGGGCGCTGCCGGACGCGCGTTACTGCATCCGTCAGCGCCTGCCATGCGCCTCTCTGTTTCCTGTCATCTGACCATCAATCAAGGATCTACCCGAATGAACGCTATTGAGCGCCTGCTTGGCATTATGAAAACCCTGCGCGATCCCGAGCATGGCTGTCCGTGGGATCGTGAACAGACCTTTGCCACCATCGCGCCCTATACGCTGGAAGAGACCTATGAGGTGCTGGACGCCATCCAGCGCGAAGATTTCAGCGACCTGCGCGGCGAGCTGGGCGACCTGCTGTTTCAGGTGGTCTTTTATGCCCAGATGGCGAGCGAAGCGGATCGCTTCAACTTTGAGGATGTCTGCCATGCCATCAGCGACAAGCTGGAGCGCCGTCATCCGCACATCTTTGGCGAGGCCACGGCGGAAACCAGCACGGAGGTGCTGAAAAACTGGGAAGCGATTAAGAGCGCCGAACGGGCAGAGAAAGCGCAGCATTCGGCGCTGGACGACATCCCCAAAGCCCTGCCTGCGCTGATGCGCGCCCATAAAATCCAGAAGCGTTGTCATAATGTCGGCTTCGACTGGACCACCCTGGGGCCAGTGGTGGCAAAAGTGCATGAAGAGATTGATGAAGTCATGCACGAGGCGCAGCAGAGCGTGGTGGACAGCGAAAAGCTGGAAGAGGAGATAGGCGATCTGCTGTTCGCCACCGTCAACCTGTCGCGCCATCTGGGCAGCAAAGCAGAAATCGCGCTGCAGAAGGCCAACGACAAGTTTGAGCGCCGCTTCCGCGCGGTGGAAGCGATCATTACCGCGCAGGGACTGCGTATGCCGGGTGCGACGCTGGAACAGATGGAGGCCGCCTGGCAGCAGGTCAAAGCCGGGGAGAAGTGATGATTATTCCAGCACTGTGCATAAAGTCGCCGTTTGCGCTTACACGATTCAGCGCGCCATCAACTTTGTGACGCACGTCAACATTTCTTCGGCGGCTATCCGCTATGTTAGCCGCAGCAATGCGTTGGAGGATGGCTGTGATTCATCAATTGTGGCTGATAGCGGTTTCCAGTATACTGTTTTCCCGTCCTGGTTATTCCACCGTCTTTAAACCTAAACTCTCAGGTTCAGCATGACAACGAATTATATTTTTGTGACCGGCGGGGTCGTTTCCTCTCTGGGTAAAGGCATTGCCGCAGCCTCCCTCGCAGCCATTCTCGAAGCCCGTGGTCTGAACGTGACCATCATGAAGCTGGACCCGTATATCAACGTGGATCCAGGCACCATGAGCCCGACGCAGCACGGTGAAGTTTTCGTCACTGACGACGGCGCCGAAACTGACCTGGATCTGGGTCACTACGAGCGCTTCATCCGCACCAAAATGACGCGTCGCAACAACTTCACCACGGGTCGTATCTACTCAGATGTCCTGCGCAAAGAGCGCCGGGGCGACTATCTGGGCGCCACCATCCAGGTTATCCCGCACATCACCAACGCCATCAAAGAGCGCATCATTGAAGGCGGTGAAGGTCATGATGTCGTGCTGGTCGAAATCGGCGGCACGGTAGGCGATATCGAATCGCTGCCGTTCCTGGAAGCGATTCGTCAGATGGCCGTCGATGTGGGCCGCGAGCACACCATGTACATGCACCTGACGCTGGTGCCGTATATGGCGGCGGCGGGTGAAGTAAAAACCAAACCGACTCAGCACTCTGTCAAAGAGCTGCTGTCGATCGGTATCCAGCCAGACGTGCTGATTTGCCGTTCTGACCGTGCCGTACCGGCTAACGAACGCGCCAAAATCGCCCTGTTCTGTAACGTCCCTGAAAAAGCGGTTATCTCGCTGAAGGACGTCGATTCCATCTATAAGATTCCTGGCATGCTGAAATCGCAGGGCCTGGATGACTATATCTGCAAGCGCTTCAACCTGAACGCACCGGAAGCCAACCTGGCCGAGTGGGAGCAGGTGATTTACGAAGAAGCCAATCCGGGTGGCGAAGTCACCATCGGTATGGTGGGCAAGTATGTTGAGCTGCCGGATGCCTACAAGTCCGTGATCGAAGCGCTGAAACATGGCGGCCTGAAAAATCGCGTGACCGTGAACATCAAACTGATCGATTCGCAGGATGTGGAATCACGCGGTGTCGAATTGCTGAAAGATCTGGATGCGATTCTGATTCCGGGTGGCTTCGGTTACCGTGGTGTGGAAGGCAAGCTGATGACCGCGCAGTACGCGCGTGAGAACAATGTGCCGTACCTGGGTATCTGCCTGGGCATGCAGGTCGCGCTGATGGAGTTTGCGCGCAATGTCGCCGGGATGCCGGGCGCCAACTCCACCGAATTTGTGCCAGACTGTAAATACCCGGTGGTGGCGTTAATCACCGAATGGCGTGACGAAGATGGCAACGTCGAAGTCCGCAGCGAGCAGAGCGATCTGGGCGGCACCATGCGTCTGGGCAGCCAGCAGTGTCAGTTAACGCCGGGCAGCCAGGTTCGCCAGCTCTACGGCTCTGACACCATCGTTGAGCGCCATCGCCACCGCTATGAAGTCAACAATATGCTGTTAAAGCAGATTGAAGCAGCCGGTCTGCGCGTGGCGGGTCGCTCTGGTGATGATCAGCTGGTTGAGATCATTGAGATCCCGAACCATCCGTGGTTTGTGGCTTGCCAGTTCCACCCGGAGTTCACCTCGACACCACGCGACGGCCATCCGTTGTTTGCCGGCTTTGTGAAAGCCGCGCATGAGCATCAGAAGCGTTTAGCGAAGTAAGTTTCACAGGCAGCGCGCGAACTTTTCGCGCGTTGTTTGTCTTAGGATTGACTAACTTGTACTGAGGAAAATCGTAATGTCCAAAATCGTAAAAGTCATCGGTCGCGAAATTATCGACTCACGTGGTAACCCGACTGTTGAAGCTGAAGTGCATCTGGAAGGCGGTTTCGTAGGCCTGGCCGCTGCGCCATCAGGTGCTTCTACCGGTTCACGCGAAGCGCTGGAACTGCGTGACGGTGACAAATCACGTTTCCTGGGCAAAGGCGTAACCAAAGCCGTTGCTGCAGTAAACGGTCCGATTGCTGAAGCGGTAAAAGGCAAAGACGCGAAAGATCAGGCGAACATCGACAAGATCATGATCGACCTGGACGGTACTGAGAACAAATCTAACTTCGGTGCAAACGCCATTCTGGCTGTTTCCCTGGCGGCGGCAAAAGCGGCGGCGGCGTCTAAAGGTCAGCCACTGTATGAGCACATCGCTGAACTGAACGGCACCCCAGGCAAATACTCTATGCCTCTGCCAATGATGAACATCATCAACGGTGGCGAACATGCCGACAACAACGTCGACATCCAGGAATTCATGATCCAGCCGGTTGGCGCAGCTAACGTGAAAGAAGCCATCCGTATGGGTTCTGAAGTGTTCCACAACCTGGCAAAAGTGCTGAAAAGCAAAGGCATGAGCACCGCTGTCGGTGACGAAGGCGGCTACGCACCAAACCTGGGTTCCAACGCTGAAGCACTGGCTGTTATTGCAGAAGCGGTAAAAGCAGCAGGCTACGAGCTGGGCAAGGACATCACCCTGGCGATGGACTGTGCGGCATCTGAGTTCTACAAAGATGGCAAATATGTTCTGGCCGGTGAAGGCGGCAAAGCGTTCACCTCTGAAGAGTTCACCCACTTCCTGGAAGATCTGACTAAACAGTATCCGATCGTCTCTATCGAAGATGGCCTGGACGAATCTGACTGGAACGGCTTCGCTTACCAGACCAAAGTTCTGGGCGACAAAATCCAGCTGGTGGGTGATGACCTGTTCGTAACCAACACCAAAATCCTGAAAGAAGGTATCGAAAAAGGCATCGCTAACTCCATCCTGATCAAATTCAACCAGATCGGTTCTCTGACCGAAACTCTGGCTGCGATCAAAATGGCGAAAGACGCGGGCTACACTGCGGTGATCTCTCACCGTTCAGGTGAAACCGAAGATGCGACCATCGCTGACCTGGCGGTCGGTACTGCAGCAGGCCAGATCAAAACCGGTTCAATGAGCCGCTCTGACCGTGTTGCTAAGTACAACCAGCTGATCCGTATCGAAGAAGCGCTGGGTTCTAAAGCGCCATTCAACGGTCTGAAAGAAGTTAAAGGTCAGTAATGACCCGGTGCTGATGCCACGTTGCGTGGCATCGCATAAACAGAAAGCCCCGCCCTGTGCGGGGCTTTCTGTTTATGCAGTGTGCAGCCACGGATGGCAGGACCCGATCGCGAAGCCGCAGAAGCGGCATTCCTGCCGGCCCGAGCAGTCCCCTGCGCGCGGAGAAAAGGCACAACGCGTGGTTGAGCTGCGCGACAAATCTGCCATAATCAGCGCCCCGATTTATCCAGGCGAGTAAAAAATGTTCTACCCGATTAACGAAATGTTCCAGACACTGCAGGGCGAAGGTTACTACACCGGCGTGCCTGCTCTCTTTATCCGCCTGCAGGGATGCCCGGTGGGCTGTAGCTGGTGCGATACCAAACATACCTGGGACAAGCGGGCAGATCGGGAGACCTCGCTGGGCGATATTTTGATCAAAACGGTGGAGAGTGACGCCTGGGGCGATGCCGACGCGGCGACCCTGCTTCGCGCCATCGAACAGCAGGGCTGGACGGCGCGTCACGTGGTGATTACCGGCGGTGAACCGGCGATATACGATCTGCGCCCGTTAACCGCTGCGCTGGAACAGCAGGGTTTTCAGTGCCAGATTGAGACCAGTGGCACTCACGAAATACACTGCTCTGAACGGACCTGGGTGACGGTGTCGCCGAAGGTGAACATGCGCGGCGGCTACGACGTGTTGCCGCAGGCCCTGAGCCGGGCTGATGAAATCAAACATCCGGTGGCGCGCCAGCGTGATGTCGAGGCACTGGATGAGCTACTGGCGGGCATTGAGGATAGCAAAACGCGCATCATCGCGCTTCAGCCCATCAGCCGCAAAGAGGATGCGACCCGCCTCTGCATTGAGACCTGCATTGCCCGAAACTGGCGTCTGTCGATGCAGACTCACAAATATCTCAATATCGCCTGATTTTCATCGCGGCGGTTTCTGCGCGCGGAGGGGAGTGCAGGGAAGGGGATGGCAGAGGCGAAAAAGAGGAACCGCGTCGGATCGAAGGATTCGATCCGACAGGGTCAGCCGCGGTAAACGCAGCCCGCAGTGCAGGTTTCTTTGATCATGACCGCGCTTAACAGCGGCAGTTGCGGCTTCATCTGATCCCAGATCCATTTCGCCAGCACTTCGCTGGTGGGATTTTCCAGGCCGGGAATATCGTTCAGGTAGTAGTGATCCAGCCGATCGTAGACCGGCTTAAACGCCGCTTTCAGTTCAGCAAAATCCATAACCCAGCCGGTATGCGCATCCACTTCGCCGGTAATCTCCAGACGAACCAGGAACGAATGACCGTGCAGACGGCCACATTTGTGTCCGGCCGGCACATTCGGAAGGTGGTGTGCGGCCTCGAACTGGAATTCTTTAAACAGGGTGGTAGACATAGTGGTTCTCAGACATTAAAAAACCGCTGGATTCTACCTGATTACCGCTTTTTTCGCACCCGCTGCGCACGAAGCGTTCTTTTTCCTGACCCGCTTTCTTCTGCTGTCCAGCTAATTAACTGATATATAGTCGCTTTTCTTACCACTTTTGCTGATTAAGACTACCTGAAAAACCATTTAGTCATTTTGGTTATTTGATATGTCGAAGGCGTATTTAATCGTTAATATACAGCCCGGTAACCTACGCACTCTTCCGCCATTTTACGGTCCGGACTTCTGATACTGGAATTTTTAACGCGATGACGACTCAGGCACCTGGTTCAATGCTTCCGCTCTCTCCGGAACAACTCGCCCGCTTACAGGCGGCGACGACAGATTATTCCCCGACTCAACTGGCGTGGCTGTCAGGCTATTTCTGGGGCAGGGTAGAACAGGCACCGGGTAGCGCTGTTGCCAGCAGTACACCGCCTGTGGCGGCCGCTGAAGCACCGGTTATCACACTGCTTTCCGCCTCACAGACCGGCAATGCCCGTCGTCTGGCCGAGCAGCTGCGTGATGATCTGCTGGCCGCGAAGCTGAATGTAAACCTGGTGAACGCCGGTGATTACAAGTTCAAACAGATTGGCCAGGAAAAGATGCTGGTCGTCGTCACCTCGACCCAGGGTGAGGGCGAACCACCTGAAGAGGCGGTGGCGCTGCATAAATTCCTGATGTCGAAAAAGGCACCGAAAATGGACGGGGCCGCCTTTGCCGTGTTTGGCCTGGGCGACACCTCCTATGAATTCTTCAGTCAGGCGGGCAAAGATTTTGACAGCCGTCTGGCCGAGCTGGGCGGCGAGCGCCTGCTTGATCGCGTGGATGCGGATGTCGAGTATGCGGAGCAGGCCACAGCCTGGCGCAGTGCGCTGACAGCGATCCTCAAAGCGCGCGTGCCGACCGAATCGCCGGCGCAGGCTGCCGCGACAGTGGCAGGCAGCGTCAACGAAGTGACCACCAGCCCCTACAGCAAAGAGGCGCCGCTCAGCGCCAGCCTGGCGGTGAATCAGAAAATCACCGGGCGGAATTCCGACAAAGATGTGCGCCATATCGAAATCGATCTGGGCGACTCCGGTCTGCGCTACCAGCCCGGCGATGCGCTGGGCGTCTGGTATGAAAACGACGCGGCGCTGGTCAGCGAACTGCTGGAGCTGGTCTGGCTGAAAGGCGATGAGCCGGTTGAGGTTCAGGGCAGCACCCTGCCGCTGGCCGAGGCGCTGCAGAAACATTTCGAGCTGACGGTGAATACGGCGCAGATTGTTGCGCAGTATGCTCAGCTGTCGCGTAACGCCGAACTGCTGGCACTGGTGGATGATAAAGCCAGGCTGCAGCACTATGCGCAGCAGTACCCCATTGTCGACATGGTGCGCCTGGCCCCGTCTGAGCTCAGCGCAGAACAGCTGACCGGACTGCTGCGTCCGCTGACGCCGCGACTTTACTCTATCGCCTCCTCTCAGGCTGAAACCGATACCGAAGTGCATATCACCGTGGGTGCCGTTCGCTTTGATATCGAAGGCCGCCAGCGCGGCGGCGGCGCATCCACCTGGCTGGCCGACCGCATCGAAGAAGAGGGCGAGGTCCGGGTGTTCATTGAACACAATGACAACTTCCGCCTGCCGGCCGATCCGGATGCCCCGGTCATCATGATCGGGCCGGGCACCGGCATCGCGCCGTTCCGCGCCTTTATGCAGCAGCGCGATAACGACGGTGCGGGCGGCAAAAACTGGCTATTCTTTGGCAATCCCCACTTCACCGAGGATTTCCTCTATCAGGTCGAGTGGCAGAAATATGTGAAGGATGGTCTGCTGACTCATATCGATCTCGCCTGGTCACGCGATCAGGCTGAGAAGATTTACGTTCAGGATAAGATCCGCGCGAAAGGTGCCGAAGTGTGGCGCTGGATTCAGGAGGGCGCGCATCTTTATGTCTGTGGCGACGCCAATCGCATGGCAAAAGACGTCGAGCAGGCATTGCTGGATGTGGTGGTCGAACACGGCGGAATGGATCGTGAAACGGCCGACGAATTTTTAAGTGAGCTGCGCATTGAGCGCCGTTATCAGCGAGACGTTTACTAATGAGCGATAAACACCCTGGACCGCTGGTTGTAGAAGGCAAATTAACCGACGCTGAGCGTCTGAAGAAGCAGAGCAACTATCTGCACGGCACCATTAAAGACGATCTGGAAGAGGGTCTGACCGGTGGATTTACCGGTGACAACTTCCTGCTGATCCGTTTCCACGGCATGTACCAGCAGGACGACCGCGACATCCGTGCCGAGCGTGCTGAGCAGAAGCTGGAGCCGCGCCACGCCATGATGCTGCGCTGCCGTCTGCCGGGCGGGATCATTACGCCGACCCAGTGGCTGGCTATCGACAGATTTGCCACCGACAAAACCCTTTATGGCAGCATCCGTCTGACCAACCGTCAGACCTTCCAGTTTCACGGCATTCTGAAAAAGAACGTGAAGCCGTCGCATCAGATGCTGCATGAAGTGGGGCTGGACGCGCTGGCGACCGCTAACGACGTCAACCGTAACGTGCTCTGCACCTCGAACCCGGTTGAGTCGGAACTGCATCAGGAAGCGTATGAGTGGGCGAAGAAGCTCTCTGAGCATCTGCTGCCGCGCACCCGTGCCTATGCCGAGATCTGGTGGGACAAGGAAAAGGTCGCAACCACCGATGAAGAGCCTATCCTCGGTGAAACCTATCTGCCGCGTAAGTTCAAAACAACGGTGGTGATCCCGCCGCACAACGACGTGGATCTGCACGCCAACGATATGAACTTCGTGGCGATCGCTGAAAACGGCAAGCTGGTGGGCTTCAACCTGCTGGTGGGCGGCGGCCTGTCGATCGAGCACGGCAACAAAGCGACCTACGCGCGCACCGCCAGCGAGTTTGGCTATTTACCGGTGGATAAGATCCTCGACGTGGCTGAAGCGGTCGTCACCACCCAGCGCGACTGGGGTAACCGTACCGATCGTAAAAACGCCAAAACCAAGTACACCCTGGAGCGCGTGGGCGTCGAGACCTTTAAGGCGGAAGTGGAAAAACGTGCCGGCGTGACCTTTGAGCCGACCCGCCCCTATGAATTCACCACCCGTGGCGATCGTATTGGCTGGATTAAAGGCATCGACAATAAATGGCACCTGACGCTGTTTATCGAGAATGGTCGCCTGCTCGACTATCCGGGCCGCCCGCTGAAGAGCGGCATTGCCGAAATTGCAAAAGTCCATCAGGGCGATTTCCGCCTGACTGCCAACCAGAACCTGATTGTGGCGGGCGTGCCGGAGAGCGAGAAAGCGCAGATTGAAGCGATTGCCCGTGAACATGGTCTGATGGAACATGTCACGCCGCAGCGCGAAAACTCGATGGCCTGCGTGGCCTTCCCGACCTGTCCGCTGGCGATGGCGGAAGCAGAACGCTTCCTGCCCGCCTTCGTGACCAAAGTCGAGGGCATCATGCATGCTCACGGCGTCGGTGATGAGCACATCGTGTTACGCGTTACCGGTTGTCCGAACGGTTGTGGTCGTGCCATGCTGGCAGAGCTGGGTCTGGTAGGTAAAGCGCCAGGCCGCTATAACCTGCATCTGGGCGGAAACCGCACCGGAACGCGTATTCCCCGCATGTACCGTGAGAACATTAACGAGAGCGAAATTCTCGCCACCATTGATGAGCTGGTGGGACGCTGGGCCACCGAGCGCCAGGCCGCAGAAGGCTTTGGTGACTTCACCATCCGCGCGGGCATTGTCGCGCCGGTGCTGGACCCGGCACGCGACTTTTGGGAGGAGGCAAAATGAGTCATCCTGACCTCGCAGCACTGAATGAGATGTCCAAAGTCCAGCGCGCAATGGCGCTGGCGGCGACCAATGCGCAGCTGGAGAAGGCGTCAGCAGAAGAGCGGGTCAGCTGGGCGCTGGAACATCTGCCGGGAGCCTATGTGCTCTCCTCCAGCTTCGGTATTCAGGCCGCGGTGTCGCTGCATCTGGTGACGCGTCAGCAGCCCGATATTCCGGTGATCCTGACCGACACCGGCTATCTCTTCCCGGAGACTTACCGTTTTATTGATGAGCTGGCAGACCAGCTCAATCTCAACCTCAAAGTGTTCCGCGCCGAAACCTCCCCGGCCTGGCAGGAAGCGCGCTACGGCAAACTGTGGGAGCAGGGCGTCGAGGGGATTGAGAAGTACAACGAGATCAACAAAGTCGAACCGATGAACCGCGCGCTGGAAACCCTGGGCGCGCAGACCTGGTTTGCCGGTTTGCGCCGCGATCAGTCGGGCAGCCGGGCGAATCTGCCGGTGCTGGGCGTGCAGCGCGGCGTCTTTAAGGTGCTGCCGATTATCGACTGGGATAACCGGAAGATTCATCAGTATCTGGAACAGCACAAGCTGAAATACCATCCGCTGTGGGAGGAAGGCTATCTCTCAGTGGGCGACACCCACACCACCCGCAAGTGGGAGCCGGGTATGGCAGAAGAAGAGACCCGCTTCTTCGGTCTTAAGCGTGAGTGCGGCCTGCACGAAGGCTGAATCCCGCGCCTCTTCTCTCCCCCTGGCTGGCGGGAGAGAAGGGCGTCACTGCACGAACTCAGACGCCGGCTAAGCCACTAAAGGCTTCCGCTGCCCGCGTGACATTCACCTTTGTCACCTCATACTGCGCCACGGCGACAAAAGGATCTTCCGCTAAGATCGCCTCCAGCCGTTCACGCTCAATATCCCTCACCAGCAGCATGCCGCCGGTGCGCGGATCTTTACGTCCCGCCGCAATAAAAATGTCCGCGTCAAAATAGCGATTGAGCCAGTCGATATGGCCAGCCAGCAGGGTTTCAACTTCCTCTACCGGACGAATGTAATTCAGAAAGACAACGTACATGTCAGATCCTCACACATCAGGATTGGTCAGTTCTCTGAGCAGCGGCAGCAGCACGCTGACACTGTCATGGGTTCGCCGGGCTATCTGACCCGGCAGCCAGCGGTCAAGGTAGTTCAGATTATCCAGGTCAGTCTGATGGCGGGTGACGCCATCGGGAAAGTGGCGGCTGCGGTGACGCTGCTGCGCGCCATCTTTATTTCCCAGCGTCCAGTTACTGGCGGTCACATCCAGCAGCGGAAAGCCCGCCCTGTCAAAGGCATTCAGCCCGCTGACATCTTTGCGGGTCAGCTGATGACTGGCGGCGGGAATGCCCAGCTGGCGGGCCAGCAGCAGCGCCCGATCGCTGGTCTGTTTGCGTACCGCCCGGGGCGTGTTCATGCCGCTGTTGAAATAGAGGTAATCGCCGGTGATCAGGCTGTTGAGATCGATGACCAGCAGGGTGTTCTTCTTCTCACGCGCGCTCATCCGCTCAACGTAGTCATCCATGCCGTGCAGATCGGCTTCTCCGGCGCTCAGCGCGAGAAAGCGGACGCCATAGTGCAGCGGCTTCTGACTCAGCTGCTGCGCCAGTTCCAGCATCACGCCCAGCCCCGAGGCGTTATCATCTACCCCCTGCAGACGCAGTCCGCCCAGATTGCGGTGAACCTGGGCACTGTTCAGCGGTGTCCAGGTATCCAGATGCGCCACGATCAGGATCTCCTGCGGCACGCTGCCTGCGCGTGCGGCAATCACCGAGGTGGCGGTCAGCTTGTGCCAGCGCCGCGAGCCATCCTCTTCCTGCCAGTTGTAGCCGGTGTTGAACTGGCGGGTATTGGTCTGATAACCCAGCGCGGTAAATTGCTGCTGCAGATAGTCAGCGGCCATCAGCTCAGCCGGGCTGCCACTCATCCGGCCAGGGAAAAAGGTGGCGATGTGCCGGACCTGCTGCTCGGCAAACTGGCCGGGCGGCGTGGCCAGTGCCAGCGGGGAGAGGAGTGCGCCAAACAAAAGGGTGGCAACCCTCAGACGGAGGGAACAAAACATAGTGCATCCTTTTTTTTATTTGTCCGGAGCGGGCCTGCACAGGGTCCAGAGCCGCTCATGCCGGGCGTATTATACGCTTTTTGTGCCGCAATCCTGTTAGTGGAATCGGGCGCTGTCGCCTCCGCCACAGAGAGGCACACCTTTGCGCTGGCACTTATCTGCTTTTGCAGCGCAGCAGACGAGGGGGAATCTGTGAGCCTGTTCACGAAAAAGCCATTACAATTCATCTGTTAAGATCAAATTGTTCTGTGCTTTGCGGTGTCGTTATTCCATTCGGTAACTACTCATTCCAATTCGTAATTTCATCTGGATAAACTCAGCGACGTATAGTCGCGTTAATACAAAGTTAAATCATCAGGGTTAACGTGGACTATTTGCCTCTTTTTGCCGATCTCTCTGGCCGCCCGGTTCTGGTTGTCGGTGGTGGAGATATTGCTGCGCGTAAAATTGAACTGCTGCGCCGTGCACGCGCGCGCGTACAGATCGCCTCTCGTGAACTCTGCCCTGAACTTCAGGAACTGCTGGATAAGCAGGAGCTGGAGTGGCTGGCGACCGAATTTGATCCGTCCCAGCTGGATGGCGTTTTCCTGGTGATTGCCGCCACTGACGATAACCAGCTCAATACCCAGGTCTTTGAAGCCGCTAACGCGCGGCAGAAGCTGGTTAACGTGGTGGATGACCAGCCCAAATGCAGCTTCATCTTCCCTTCGATTGTTGACCGCTCACCGCTGGTGGTGGCGATCTCCTCCAGCGGCACCGCACCGGTGCTGGCACGGATGCTGCGCGAAAAAATCGAAACGCTGCTGCCCGCCAGTCTGGGCCAGATGGCGGAGGTAGCCGGACTCTGGCGCGATAAGGTCAAACAGCGCTTCAGCCGCATGTCTGACCGCCGGCGTTTCTGGGAGCGGGCCTTCGACGGTCTGTTCGCCAGTCAGATGTCAGCCGGTAATGTCGAAGAGGCGAAGCGCACGCTGGATCGTGAACTGCTGGAAGAGCCAACCCGTCAGGGCGAGATTTTTCTGGTAGGCGCCGGGCCGGGCGACAGCGGCCTGCTGACACTGCGTGGCCTGCAGGTGATGCAGTTAGCCGACGTGGTGCTCTACGACCATCTTGTCAGCGAAGAGGTGCTGGATTTGGTGCGCCGCGATGCCGATCGCATCTGCGTCGGTAAACGCGCCAGCGCGCATACGTTACCGCAGGAAGAGATTAATCAGTTGCTGGTTTCACTGGCGAAGAAAGGCAAGCGGGTGGTGCGCCTCAAGGGCGGCGATCCCTTTATTTTTGGCCGCGGCGGCGAAGAGCTGCAGGCGGCACAGCAGGCAGGGATTCCGTTCCAGGTGGTGCCAGGCGTTACCGCGGCGGCGGGCGCAACCGCCTATGCCGGTATTCCGCTGACCCACCGCGACTATGCCCAGAGCGTGATGTTTATTACCGGTCACTGCCGCCCGGATGGGGATGACATTGACTGGTCCTCGCTGGCGCGTGCGCGTCAGACGCTGGCGATTTATATGGGTACGGTTAAGGCTGCCCTGATCAGCGAGGCGTTGATTCAGCATGGTCGCGCGGCCTCCACGCCGGTGGCGGTGATCAGTCGCGGTACCCGTCAGGATCAGCAGGTGCTGACCGGCACATTAGAACACCTTGAGGCGCTGGCCGCCTCAGCACCCACTCCGGCGCTGCTGGTGATCGGAGAAGTGGTCAATCTGCACGGGCAACTCGCCTGGTTTCAACATTCGGCACAGCAGGGGGCTCGCGAGTCCGCCGTTGTCAATCTGGCTTAAGGGAAAATCATGGACCAAAAACGACTCACTCATCTGCGTCAGCTGGAGGCGGAGAGCATCCATATTATTCGCGAAGTGGCTGCAGAGTTCAGCAATCCGGTGATGATGTACTCCATCGGCAAAGATTCTTCGGTGATGCTGCACCTGGCACGGAAAGCGTTCTATCCGGGCACGCTGCCGTTTCCGTTGCTGCATGTGGACACCGGCTGGAAATTCCGCGAGATGTATGAATTCCGTGACCGCACCGTGAAAGCGATGGGTGCCGAGCTGATCGTTCACCGCAACCCGGAAGGGGTGGCGATGGGCATTAACCCGTTTGTCCACGGCAGTGCCAAACACACCGACATTATGAAAACTGAAGGGCTGAAGCAGGCGCTGGACAAATATGGTTTTGACGCGGCCTTCGGCGGCGCACGTCGCGATGAAGAGAAGTCGCGCGCCAAAGAACGTATCTACTCGTTCCGTGACCGCTTCCATCGCTGGGACCCGAAAAACCAGCGCCCTGAGCTGTGGCACAACTACAACGGCCAGATCAACAAAGGGGAGAGCATCCGCGTCTTCCCGCTGTCGAACTGGACCGAACTGGATATCTGGCAGTACATCTTCCTGGAAAACATCGAGATCGTGCCGCTCTATCTCGCCGCACCACGTCCGGTGCTGGAGCGCGACGGCATGCTGATGATGATCGATGACGATCGTATCAACCTGCAGCCGGGTGAAGAGATCACCCAACGGATGGTCCGTTTCCGCACCCTCGGCTGCTGGCCGCTGACTGGCGCGGTGGAGTCCGAAGCGCAGACGCTGCCGGAGATCATCGAAGAGATGCTGGTGTCCACCACCAGTGAGCGTCAGGGCCGCATGATCGACCGCGATCAGTCCGGTTCGATGGAACTGAAAAAACGCCAGGGTTATTTCTAAGGAGACGCCAGATGAATACCGTAATTGCACAACAGATTGCCGACCAGGGCGGCGTTGAAGCCTGGCTGACCGCTCAGCAACACAAGAGCCTGCTGCGTTTTCTGACCTGCGGCAGCGTGGATGATGGAAAAAGCACCCTGATTGGACGTCTGCTGCACGACACCCGTCAGATCTATGAAGACCAGCTCTCTTCACTGCACAACGACAGCAAACGTCACGGCACCCAGGGCGAGAAGCTCGATCTGGCGCTGCTGGTAGATGGTCTGCAGGCGGAGCGTGAGCAGGGCATCACCATCGACGTGGCCTACCGCTACTTCTCGACCGAAAAGCGGAAATTTATTATTGCCGACACGCCGGGCCATGAGCAGTACACCCGCAACATGGCAACCGGGGCCTCGACCTGCGACCTGGCGATCCTGCTGATTGACGCGCGTAAAGGCGTGCTGGATCAGACCCGTCGTCACAGCTTTATCTCGACGCTGCTCGGCATTAAAAACCTGGTGGTGGCGATCAACAAGATGGATCTGGTGGACTACAGTCAGGAGCGTTTCGAGGCGATCAAACAGGATTATCTCGATTTTGCCGCCCAGCTGCCGGACGATCTCGACATCCGCTTTGTGCCGATGTCGGCGCTGGAAGGGGACAACGTTGCGACGGCCAGCCAGACCATGCCGTGGTACACCGGCCCGACGCTGCTGGATGTGCTGGAGACCGTGGAGCTGAAGCGTGTTGTCGACCATCAGCCGATGCGCTTCCCGGTGCAGTATGTGAACCGTCCTAACCTCGATTTCCGTGGCTATGCCGGTACCCTGGCGTCAGGCAGCGTGCAGGTGGGTCAGCGCGTTAAAGTGCTGCCGTCTGGCGTGGAGTCGACGATTGCCCGCATTGTGACCTTCGATGGCGATTTGCAGGAAGCGGGAGCAGGGGAGGCGATTACCCTGGTGCTGCAGGATGAGATTGATATCAGCCGTGGCGATCTGCTGGTGGACGCCAGCGAAACGCTGACGGCGGTGCAGTCGGCCAGCGTTGACGTGGTGTGGATGGCGGAGCAGCCCCTGCAGGCGGGTCAGAGCTACGATCTGAAAATCGCCGGTAAGAAAACCCGTGGCCGGGTCGAAAAGGTGCTGCATCAGGTGGACATCAACTCGCTGGAGACCCATCAGGTGGATGCGCTGCCGCTGAACGGAATCGGTCGCATTGAGATCGTCTTCAATGAACCGATGGTGCTCGACAGTTATCAGCAGAACCCGGTGACCGGCGGCATGATCTTTATCGATCGCCTGAGCAACGTCACGGTAGGGGCGGGCATGATCCATCAGCCCAACCAGGATGTGCCGGCTAATACGGGTGAGTTCAGCGCCTTTGAGCTGGAACTGAATGCGCTGGTGCGCCGTCACTTCCCGCACTGGAACGCGCGCGATCTGCTGGGCGGTCAATAATGGCGCAGCACGACGACAACGTGGTGTGGCATGACCATCCGGTCACCCGCGCGGCACGCGAACAGCAGCACGGCCATCAGGGCGTGGTGCTGTGGTTTACCGGGCTGTCAGGCTCGGGGAAATCCACGGTCGCCGGTGCGCTGGAGCAGGCACTGCATCGCATCGGTGTCAGCACCTATCTGCTGGATGGGGATAATGTGCGTCACGGCCTGTGCCGTGACCTCGGTTTCAGCGATGACGACCGTAAAGAGAATATCCGTCGGGTCGGCGAAGTAGCGAAACTGATGGTAGATGCCGGATTAGTGGTGCTCACCGCCTTTATTTCACCGCATCGCGCCGAGCGGCAGATGGTGCGCGATCTGCTGGAGCCGGGACAGTTTATTGAGGTGTTTGTCGATACGCCGTTAGCGGTGTGTGAGGCGCGCGATCCTAAAGGGTTATATCGCAAAGCCCGTGCCGGAGAACTGCGAAACTTCACCGGTATCGACAGCGTTTATGAAGCCCCTGAGAGCCCGGAAATTCAGCTGGATGGCGAACAATTGGTTACAAAACTGGCCGCCCAATTGTTAGACCTGCTGCGTGACCGCGATATCATCAGATCCTGAAGAGACAGCGGCAAATCGTCTCTGATTTGCCTCCCTCGCACCAACAGGATGCCTATGCAGAACATAACCCCACTGCTCGCTCGTAAAGATGACACCGCCCCGGATGAGCCGCGCTCATTGCTGCCGGGCTGCGTGATCGGCTTTCTCGCTTACTGGTGTGCGCTGGCGATCCCGTTCCTGCTGTTCGGCTCTAATACGCTGTTTTTCTTTCTTTATACCTGGCCATTCTTTCTGGCGCTGCTGCCGGTTGCGGTGGTCGCCGGTATCGCCCTGAATACCCTGCTTAGCGGACAGTGGCTCTGGACCGCACTCGCCACCCTGATTCTGGTGGTCTCGCTCTTCTGGTTAATGTTCTCTTTTCTCTCCGGCTGGTAAGCGCTGATGCCCCCTGTGCTGATGTGCAAACGCATCGGCCGGTTACAAATCTTTTCCCCTGGAATCGCTGCTGATTCATATTTTGCGCAGACGCGCGGCAAAGCGCGCCATTTTCTCCGCTGGTGTGGAGTCCTGTGCAAAGTTATGGGATGATTGGGCCGTTTTTAGGGGGCGGGATGGGAAAACTGACGTTACTGTTACTGGTGCTGCTCGGCTGGCTGCAATATTCATTGTGGCTGGGGAAAAATGGTATCCATGACTATACGCGCGTCAATGATGATGTCGCGGTGCAACAGGCTAACAATGCCAAACTGAAAGCGCGCAACGATCAGCTGTTTGCCGAAATTGATGACCTCAATGGCGGCTCGGAAGCGATTGAGGAGCGTGCACGCAATGAGCTGGGCATGATTAAGCCCGGTGAGACCTTCTATCGTCTGGTACCTGACCAGAACAAACGCAACGCGCAACAATCAGCGCAAAACCAACAACGATAAAACATGAACACTCTGGCCTCCCTTGCGGATGTGATTGCCGTAGTGCCCGCGGCCGGGATCGGCAGCCGCATGCAGGCAACCTGTCCTAAGCAGTATCTGACGATTGGTCAGCACACCCTTCTGGAACACAGCATTGCACGTCTGTTTTCCCATCCTGCCATTAAACAGGTTATTGTCGCCCTCAGTCCCGACGATCAGCACTTCGCCTCACTGCCGCTGGCGCGCGATCCGCGCGTGCTCAGGGTCACTGGCGGAGAGACCCGCGCCGAATCGGTGCTGGCTGGCCTGCAGGCTGCGCAGGGTTCCGCGTGGGTTCTGGTTCACGATGCTGCCCGTCCCTGTCTGCATCCTGACGACCTGCAGCAACTGCTCAACGTGCGCGAACAGAGCCACGTCGGCGGGATTCTGGCCGCACCGGTGCGCGACACCATGAAGCGGGGCGAGCCGGGCAAAGCCGCGGTGGCCCACACGGTAGAGCGTGACGATCTCTGGCACGCTTTAACCCCCCAGTTTTTCCCGCATGCGCTGCTGACGGCCTGCCTGACGCGGGCACTGACCGAGGGCGCAACCATTACGGACGAGGCCTCGGCGCTCGAGTATTGCGGCTACCATCCGCTGCTGGTCAGCGGACGCAGTGATAACATCAAAGTCACCCGGCCAGAAGATCTGGCGCTGGCGGCTTTTTATCTGAGTCAGATTCAATTAAAGGAGAGCGCATGATGCGTATCGGTCACGGTTTTGACGTTCACGCCTTTGGCGGAGAGGGTCCGTTAGTGATTGGCGGTGTGCGGATCCCGTTTGAGCAGGGTTTTATCGCCCATTCCGATGGTGATGTGGCGCTGCATGCGCTGACGGACGCGCTGCTGGGCGCGGTCGCCATGGGCGATATTGGCAAGCTGTTTCCGGATACCGATCCCGCGTTTAAAGGCGCGGACAGCCGCGGCCTGCTGCGCGAGGCCTGGCGTCGTATCGAAGACAAAGGCTATCGGATCGGTAACGTGGATGTCACCCTGATTGCCCAGGCGCCGAAAATGCTGCCGCATGTGCCGCAGATGCGCATCAACATCGCGGAAGATCTGGGGTGTCACATGGATGCGGTCAACGTCAAAGCCACCACGACCGAAAAGCTGGGCTTTACCGGGCGCGGTGAAGGGATCGCCTGCGAAGCGGTGGCCCTGCTGCTGAAAGCTGACAGTCAATGACGCTTCACTATCTGCACGGCACGCCCGTCGCCACCGGCGTTATCAAAGCCAGCCCGGAAGATTTTGTGGTGGTTGAAGATCTCGGTTATGGCCCGGATGGGGAAGGTGAGCATCTGCTGGTGCGCATTCGTAAAGTGGGCGCGAATACCCGCTTTGTGGCGGAGGCGCTGGCGAAATATCTCGGTGTGCATCAGCGTGACATGAGCTATGCCGGGATGAAGGATCGCCATGCCGTGACGGAACAGACGCTCTGTTTCCGTCTGCCGGGGAGTGCGATGCCCGATCTGCGCGGTTTTGCGCTGGAGGGGGTGGAGATTCTGGAGGCGGTGCGCCACAAGCGCAAGCTGCGCACCGGCGCGCTGGCCGGAAATGCGTTCCGGCTGGTCATCCGCCAGATCAGTGACCGTGAGGCGGTTGACACGCGCCTGACGCAGATTCGTGACGCGGGCGTGCCGAACTATTTCGGTGAGCAGCGTTTCGGGCGCGGCGGCAATAACCTGGTTATCGCCGAGAAGTGGGCGCGTAACGAGATTACTCTGCGCGATCGCAACAAGCGCAGCCTGATGCTCTCTGCCGCACGCAGTGCGCTGTTTAATCAGGTGACCAGTGCGCGTCTGGCGCAGCAGGGCGGGCTCAGTCAGCTCCTTAACGGCGATGCCCTGCAGCTGACCGGGCGCGGCAGCTGGTTTGTTGCGCAGCCGGATGAGCTGGAGGCGTGCCAGCGCCGGGTTGAACAGCATGAATTGCGTATCACCGCGCCGCTGCCGGGGCGGGGCGAGCCGGGTCCGCAGGCGGATGCGCTGGCCTTTGAAGAGCAGGTGCTGGCTGGCGAAACGCTGCTGACCGGCCTGATTGAGCGTGAGCGGGTGGATGCCGCTCGCCGTGCCATGCTGGTCGTGCCGCGCGATTTGCGCTGGAGCTGGTGGGATGAGGTGACGCTGGCGCTGACGTTCTGGCTGCCCGCAGGCAGCTTCGCCACCAGTGTCGTCAGAGAACTGCTGAACCAGGCCGACGCGTCCGATCAGATTGATGAGTAATCTTCGCCGCAACCTGACCCGCTATATGGGAAATGTTGCGGCACCCCCCCTCTGCCGTGTGATTTACGCCTACCACTTCCTTGCGTGCCTCGCTAGAATGCAAAAATCGCCGCCCATTCCTCACCTGTTGCCATGCCGTTCAGACAGGTTCAGTCGCGGCGACCAGTCGAATAAAAAAAGGTCAGAACGAAATGCGGATATTGCTCAGCAACGATGACGGCATTCATGCGCCGGGTATTCAGACTCTGGCGAAAGCCCTGCGGCAGATTGCTGATGTGCAGGTGGTTGCCCCCGATCGTAACCGAAGCGGTGCGTCAAACTCGCTCACCCTGGAAACGCCCCTGCGAACGTTCACCCATGAAAACGGCGATATCGCGGTGCAGATGGGCACCCCGACCGACTGTGTCTATCTGGGGGTGAATGCCCTGATGCAGCCGCGGCCCGATATTGTGGTGTCAGGCATCAATGCCGGTCCCAACCTGGGGGATGATGTGATTTACTCCGGCACGGTCGCGGCGGCGATGGAGGGGAGACATCTGGGCTTGCCGGCGGTCGCCGTTTCGCTCAATGGCCATCAGCACTACGAGACAGCCGCGGCGGTAACCTGTGCCCTTCTCCGGGCGCTGACGCATGAGCCGCTGCGCACCGGTCGTATTCTCAATATCAACGTGCCCGATCTGCCGCTCTCCGAACTCAGGGGCATCCGCGTGACGCGCTGTGGCAGCCGCCATCCGGCCGATCAGGTGATTGCGCAGCAGGACCCGCGCGGCAATACCCTCTACTGGATTGGCCCGCCGGGTGAAAAACTGGATGCCGGGCCGGATACGGACTTCGCCGCCGTCGATCAGGGCTACGTCTCTGTCACCGCGCTGCACGTCGATTTAACGGCGCACAGTGCACAGGAGGTGCTCAGCGACTGGCTGGCGAAAGCTGAGGTGAATCTGGCATGGTGAATCGGCGTATTGAGACGTTGCTGTCACAACTGCGTCAGCAGGGCATCCATGACGAAAACCTGCTGAAAGCCATCAGCGAGGTGCCACGCGAACGTTTTATCGATGAGGCGTTTGAGCACAAAGCCTGGGATAATGTCGCCCTGCCTATCGGCTCCGGTCAGACCATCTCACAGCCCTATATGGTGGCGCGGATGACCGCGCTGCTCGGGCTGAATCCCCATTCGCGAGTCCTGGAGATCGGCACCGGTTCGGGTTATCAGACCGCCATTCTGGCCCACCTGGTTGATCACGTCTATTCTGTGGAGCGGATTAAAGGGCTGCAGTGGCAGGCCAAGCGGCGGCTGAAACAGCTCGATCTGCACAATGTCTCCACCCGCCATGGCGACGGCTGGCAAGGCTGGCCATCCCGTGGTCCGTTCGATGCGATTATCGTCACGGCGGCCCCCCCGGAAATTCCGATTGCGCTGATAGCGCAACTGGCAGAAGGCGGCATTATGGTGCTGCCGGTGGGGGAAGATCAGCAGGTACTGAAACGGCTGCGTCGTCAGGGAAAAGAGGTGATGGAAGAGACCATCGAGCCGGTGCGTTTTGTTCCGCTGGTACAGGGCGACCTGGCCTGACCCTCTACGTATTTCTTCACAACTGTTTCATGGCACCACGTACCTGATGTTGTTACTATCCGGTTTACCTAACGAAAACACAGCTTTTATCGCGTCACGCAGAGCATTCTGCTGGCAGATACAGTGAAACAGATAGATCAGAGTTGCCATCACGGGGGATTAATGAGCACGGGAAGCACACTTTTTCAGTTACGCCGTCTGGCGGCGCTTTCACTGGTAGGTTTCTGGCTGGCAGGCTGCAGCTCCAGCGACAACGCGCGGGCTCCCATCAGTCGCGTGGGCGACAATGGCGGCATGAACAGCAGTCCGTCTGACACAGGCATGGTTTCGGGCGGCGTACCCGCCACACCTGCCCAGGGACAAATGTTAAGCACAAATTCAGGATCTGCTCCCCGTAGCGGTGGAATGATTAGTACCAGCGATAATGTTGAGACACAAAATGGCCGGATTGTGTACAACCGCAGTTACCAGAATATTCCAAAGGGTAGTTACTCCGGTGAAACATATACCGTTAAGCGCGGTGACACATTGTTTTACATTGCCTGGATTACCGGCAACGACTTCCGCGATTTAGCCCAGCGCAACAACGTTCCGGCGCCCTACAGCCTGAATGTGGGGCAAACGCTGCAGATTGGAAATGGGTCAGGTCAGCCGATTACGGGAGGAAATCCCATTACCGTTGCTGATGCAACGCAGGGCGGTGTTCCAGCGTCGCCACAAATTAAAGCGCCTGTTGTTGCACAGCAACCTGTTATTACGTATTCTGATGATTCGGGTAATTCGGGTGGCAGCAAATTGTTGCCTTCGAAAGGAGCAAATGTTGCAACGACAACAGCTCCAGTCGTGACCCCCCCCCCAACGGTGAGCAGTACTACCAACAGTTCAACGCCGGTCGGAAGCTGGCGCTGGCCGACCGATGGGAAGATTATCGATAACTTCTCTGCCGCCGAGGGTGGCAATAAAGGGATCGATATCGCCGGAACGCGCGGACAATCTGTCGTTTCCACCGCATCAGGACGCGTGGTTTACGCAGGTAACGCACTCCGGGGGTACGGTAATTTAATCATCATTAAACACAACGATGATTACCTGAGTGCCTACGCCCACAACGATACAATGCTGGTTCGGGAACAACAGGAAGTTAAGGCGGGGCAGAAGATCGCTACCATGGGTAGCACCGGAACCAGTTCAGTCAGATTGCATTTTGAAATTCGTTACAAGGGGAAATCCGTAAACCCGTTGCGTTATTTACCGCAGCGATAATCCGGCAGAACAGAGCCTTTTATGTTCTGCCCTGGAATCACGGGTAGGAGCCGCTTATGAGCCAGAATACGCTGAAAGTAAACGAGTTACATGAGAACGCGGAATTCGATGAGAACGGAGCTGAAATTTTTGACGAGAAAGCACTCGTTGAAAACGAAGCCAGTGATAGCGACGTAGCGGAAGAAGAGTTGCTATCACAGGGTGCGACGCAGCGTGTTTTAGATGCGACGCAGCTCTATCTCGGGGAGATTGGCTATTCTCCGTTGTTAACGGCAGAGGAAGAAGTTTTCTTCGCTCGCCGTGCATTGCGGGGTGATATCCCTTCCCGTCGCCGTATGATCGAAAGTAACTTACGCCTGGTGGTGAAAATCGCCCGTCGTTACAGCAATCGTGGTTTAGCCCTGCTGGACCTGATTGAAGAAGGTAACCTCGGCCTGATTCGCGCCGTTGAGAAATTTGACCCGGAGCGCGGGTTCCGTTTCTCAACGTACGCTACCTGGTGGATTCGTCAGACTATTGAACGGGCGATCATGAATCAAACCCGTACCATCCGTCTGCCGATTCACATTGTTAAAGAACTGAACGTTTATCTGCGTACTGCGCGTGAACTGTCTCACAAGCTCGATCATGAGCCGAGTGCGGAAGAGATCGCGGAGCAGCTTGATAAACCGGTTGATGACGTAAGCCGTATGTTGCGTCTCAATGAACGCATTACCTCGGTTGACACGCCATTAGGCGGGGATTCTGAAAAAGCGCTGCTGGATATTCTGGCCGATGAAAAAGACAACGGCCCGGAAGACACCACGCAGGACGATGACATGAAACAAAGCATCGTCAAATGGCTGTTCGAACTGAACGCCAAGCAGCGTGAAGTGCTGGCACGTCGTTTCGGCCTGTTGGGCTATGAAGCGGCAACGCTTGAGGATGTCGGCCGTGAAATCGGCTTAACCCGTGAGCGTGTTCGTCAGATTCAGGTTGAAGGTTTGCGCCGTCTGCGCGAAATCCTGCAGGCGCAGGGCCTCAACATTGAAGCACTGTTTCGTGAATAACTGATCTGAGCATGAATGCGAAAAGCGGTGGTGAAAACCACCGCTTTTTTTATGCCCGCAGAATAGGTCAGGCAGAAACGTAGCGGGCCGGTCCGCGCATTCGCGCGGCACGGCGAATCTTCAGACCAGCGACTTAAGGCGATAGATCCAGTCGAGCGCCTGACGCGGCGTCAGCGTATCCGGGTCCAGCGCTTCCAGGGCTTCTACCGCCGGTGAAGTCTCCTCAACCAGCAGCGGCAGCTGAGAACCATCGACCGTCGATGAGGCGGAGTGACTGGAGACGGTCTCCAGCTCTTTCAGCTTGTTGCGCGCGCGCCTGATGACCTCTTTGGGCACCCCCGCCAGCGCTGCCACGGCCAGACCATAGCTCTTGCTGGCGGCCCCCTCCTGCACGCTGTGCATAAAGGCGATAGTGTCACCGTGCTCCACCGCGTCCAGGTGAACGTTGACCACGCCCTCCATTTTCTCCGGCAGGGTGGTCAGCTCGAAGTAATGGGTCGCGAACAGCGTCATCGCCTTGATGCGGTTGGCCAGGTTTTCGGCACAGGCCCAGGCCAGCGATAAGCCGTCGTAGGTGGAGGTACCGCGTCCAATCTCATCCATCAGCACCAGACTGTTTTCGGTGGCGTTGTGCAGGATGTTGGCGGTTTCGGTCATCTCCACCATAAAGGTCGAGCGTCCGGAAGCGAGATCGTCAGCGGCTCCAACGCGGGTGAAGATGCGATCCAGCGGGCCAATCAGCGTCTCATCGGCGGGAACAAAACTGCCAATCCACGCCATCAGCGCAATCAGTGCCGTCTGACGCATATAGGTACTTTTACCGCCCATGTTCGGACCGGTAATGATCAGCATTCTGCGCTGGGGCGCCAGCGATAGCGGGTTAGCAATAAATGGCTCTTTCAGCACCTGTTCGACCACCGGATGGCGACCGCCGCTGATTTTGATCCCGGCTTTATCCTGCAACACCGGCCGGCAGTAGTTCAGCGTCCAGGCGCGCTCGGCCAGATTGCTCAGCACATCCAGCTCTGCCAGCGCAGCGGCACTCAGCTGCAACGCTTCAAGATGCGGCAGCAGCTGATCGAACAGCGCCTCATAGAGGGCTTTTTCCAGCGACAGCGCTTTCCCCTTCGAGGTGAGCACCTTGTCTTCGTACTCTTTCAGCTCCGGGATAATGTAGCGTTCCGCATTTTTCAGCGTCTGACGACGGACATAGTGCATCGGCACCTGATGGCTCTGCGCGCGACTGACCTGGATGAAGTAGCCGTGTACGCCGTTAAAGCCAACCTTGAGAGTATCCAGTCCCAGCTTCTCGCGTTCGCGAATCTCCAGCCTGTCGAGATAGTCCGTTGCGCCATCGGCCAGCGCACGCCACTCATCCAGCTCGGCGTTGTAACCGGGGGCAATCACGCCGCCGTCGCGGATCAGCACCGGCGGGGAGTCGATGATTGCCTGCTCCAGCAGCTCACGCAGCGCGGCGAACTCGCCCATCTGGGTGCGCAGCTTCTGCAGCTGTGGCGCTTCAACATCGGCCAGCAGCTGGTTAAGCTCCGGCAGCTGCTGAAAAGCGTGCCGCATGCGGGCCAGATCGCGCGGGCGGGCAGTGCGCAGCGCCAGGCGGGCCAGGATGCGTTCCAGATCGCCGACCTGACGCAACACCGGCTGAAGCACCTCACTGAGAGGCTGCAGTTCTGCAATCGACTCCTGACGCTGGGTGATCGTGTGCACGTCGCGCAGCGGCATATGCAGCCAGCGCTTAAGCATCCGGCTTCCCATCGGGGTGACCGTTTTGTCGAGCACGGCCGCCAGAGTGTTGTCGGTGCCGCCTGCCAGGTTCTGGGTGATCTCCAGATTACGGCGGGTGGCCGCATCCATAATGATGCTGTCCTGTTGCCGCTCCATGCTCAGCGAGCGGATGTGCGGCAGGGTGGTACGCTGGGTATCTTTGGCATACTGCAGCAGACAGCCCGCCGCACTCAGTCCGAGCTGCGCATTCTCCACCCCAAACCCGTTAAGGTCGCGGGTGCCGAACTGCAGATTGAGCTGCTGCCGGGCGGTGTCGATCTCAAACTCCCACAGCGGACGGCGGCGCAGGCCACGACGCTGATCGATCAGTGACATCGCCTGGAAATCTTCAGGATAGAGCAGCTCGGCCGGGTTAGTGCGCTGCAGCTCTGCCGCCATGGTTTCGGCATCGGCAGGTTCGCTGAGGCGAAAACGGCCCGAGCTGATATCGAGCGTGGCATAGCCAAACCCCCGCGGGCTTTGCACAATCGCCGCCAGCAGATTGTCGTGCCGTTCCTGCAACAGCGCCTCATCGCTGATGGTTCCCGGCGTCACGATACGCACCACTTTGCGCTCGACCGGACCTTTGCTCAGCGCCGGGTCACCGATCTGCTCACAGATCGCCACGGATTCGCCCAGCTGCACCAGCTTAGCCAGATATCCTTCAACCGCATGATAGGGCACACCGGCCATCGGGATCGGTTCGCCCGCCGACGCGCCGCGTTTGGTCAGCGAAATCTCCAGCAGCTGTGAGGCACGTTTCGCGTCGTCATAAAACAGCTCGTAGAAGTCACCCATGCGGTAAAACAGCAGAATGTCAGGGTGCTCTGCCTTGAGGCGCAGGTACTGCTGCATCATTGGGGTGTGAGAAGGAAAGTCCTTTTCGGTTGGCTCTTGCATAAGGTTTTAACTCATCTTTGATGCGGTAAATTTCTGGCGGTCAACGCCCATGAAACCGAAAGGGATTCCAGGCGCGCAGGATAATCAGATGATAACGAATAGGGCAGGGCATATGCCAGCCTGATGCGCAGACCATCAACCTGACCGGCCAGGAGGCATCCTGGCAAATGGCAGGGCGGCTGGCGACAGAAAAGTGTCAGTTTTGCACTCTCTGATGGGGTGCTGCGAAGCGGCTCGCGATTTTTACAGCCGCAGAAGGGGGCAGGAGAGCCATAATCCGGACGATGCCGTGTTACTCAATCTGATGCAGCTCTGGGCGCCGGAGAGCCGGGATCGGCAGAGAATACTGCGTGATAATCCCGTTAAGCTCTATGACTTCTGACGCAGCATTTACAGGCAGCCAGGTCAGTTCAGCCCGTGTTGCAGCGCCCAGACCGCGGCTTCCAGCCGGGATTTAAGGTTCATCTTCTTCAGCAGATATTTGACGTGGACCTTAACGGTGCTTTCGCTGATGGCCAGCTTACGGGCGATCGCTTTATTGGTCATCCCGTCGCTGATCAGCTGCAGGATTTCGCGTTCGCGTCGGGTCAGTTGGGTGATGTCGCGCGGCCGGGCTGGCCGGGCGTCGCGCAGTCGGGTGACCAGAATCGGCGTTAACGCCTCACTCAGCACAATCTGACCGGTCGCCGCCTGATGCAGCGCTTTCAGCAGCGCTTCCGGTTCCATATCTTTCAGGAGATAGCCATCGGCGCCGCGCTGCAGTGCGCTGACAACATCCTCCTCCTCATCTGACACGCTGAACACCACCACCCGCCCGGAGAGGGGGGCCTCCCGCAGTCGGGTCAGGGTATCCAGTCCATTCAGTCCCGGCATATTAAGATCCAGCAGGATCAGGTCAGGATCGTGCTGCTGCGCCAGCGCCACACCCTCCACACCGTTTCCCGCCTCGGCAATGACCTGCAGTCTCTCATCCAGCGCGATCAGCTGCTTCAGCCCATTGCGTAGCATGGGGTGGTCGTCGATCAATAAAAGTGTAAATTTCTCTGCCGTCACCATGACTCCTGTTCCTGTCGCCGCTGCCCGCCCGGATCGGGCGCGGGCCTATCTTACCGGTGAGACGGGGGCGCAACATACCCCCAAAGGACTACTCCTTTATTTCCATTTTCCCTCTCCCCGGCAACCCGTTTTTAGTGCAGCTGATTAACCCTATGATTTGTAATGGCTCTCTGCTGTCTCTTCTCTACTTATCCCGGCTGACACAGGGTGGCCGCGCCCGGATAACCTGCATGGCCGTTGATTTGTATCAAGCAAGCGGGCAGGGCGGATACGCAGGATATGCCCCATTATTATTCTGCTGATGAGAGAGTCATGACCCAATCCGCCCCTTTGCAATCCCCGACGCGCGGCGCACCGATCCAGGAGTGGCAACCGGAAAATGCGGCCTTCTGGCAGGCGCGGGGTAAGCGCATCGCCAGCCGCAACCTCTGGATCTCTGTCTTCTGTCTGCTGTTGAGCTTCTGCGTCTGGATGCTGTTCAGCACCGTCGCGGTGAACCTGAATAAGGTCGGCTTCCGCTTCAGCACCGAACAGCTCTTTCTGCTGACCGCGCTGCCGTCGGTCTCCGGCGCGCTGCTGCGTGTGCCTTACTCGTTTGTGATTCCCCTCTTTGGCGGACGCCGCTGGACCGCTTTCAGCACCGGCATCCTGATTGTCCCCTGCCTGTGGCTGGGTTTTGCGGTGAGGGACAGCCAGACCTCCTTCGCCACCTTTATGGCGATCGCTCTGCTGTGCGGTTTTGGGGGCGCGAACTTCGCCTCCAGCATGGGCAACATCAGCTTCTTCTTTCCCAAAGCCCGTCAGGGCGGCGCGCTGGGCATCAATGGCGGCCTAGGGAACCTCGGCGTCAGCGTGATGCAGTTTGTTGCACCGCTGGCGATCTCCTGCGCCATTTTTGGTTTTGCCGATGGGGGGCAAGTCACCGCGACCGGCGATAGCCTCTGGCTGGAAAATGCGGCCTGGATCTGGGTGCCGTTTCTGGCCATCGGCACCCTGGCCGCCTGGCTGGGGATGAACGATCTGGCGGCAGCGAAATCCTCTTTGCGTGAACAACTGCCGGTGCTGAAACGTCCGCACCTCTGGATCATGGCGCTGCTCTATCTGGCGACCTTCGGCTCCTTTATTGGCTTTTCAGCCGGTTTCGCCATGCTGACAAAGACGCAGTTTCCCGGCGTCGTAATTATGCATTACGCCTTTTTTGGCCCGCTGATTGGTGCACTGGCGCGCTCAGCAGGCGGCATGATCTCAGACCGCTTCGGCGGGACCCGCGTCACCCTGATCAACTACGTGCTGATGGCGCTGTTTGCTGCGCTGCTGTTCTTCACGTTGCCGGGAGCCGGACATGAGGGATCGTTCGTCGCCTTCTTCGCCCTGTTTATGGGTCTGTTCCTCACTTCCGGCCTCGGCAGCGGTTCAACCTACCAGATGATTGCCGTGATCTTCCGCCGGCTGACGCTGGAACGCATCAAAGCCGAAGGTGGTGACGAGGCGCTGGCACAGCGGGAAGCGGCCACAGAAACCTCTGCGGCGCTTGGTTTTATCTCCGCTATCGGCGCGCTGGGCGGCTTCTTTATTCCGCAGACCTTTGGCCTCTCGCTTGCCATGACCGGATCGCCGGCCGGGGCGATGAAAATCTTTCTGGTCTTCTATCTCTGCTGTATCGCCGTGACCTGGCGGGTCTACGGACGAAAAGCGCGCGCCTGATAACGACAACGCCGGTGTGGCGCACCGGCATCCCTTTATTTTCTGCATCAGCACGCGTGCAGAGTGAGCAATGTAACACCAGGCCTTCAGGAGCCTTCCGGATGAGTAAATTTCTCGATCGATTTCGCTATTTCAAACAGCTGGCTGAGCCCTTTTCCGGCCAGCATGGCCAGACGCTGAACAGCAACCGTGACTGGGAAGATGGCTATCGCAGTCGCTGGCAGCACGATAAAGTCGTGCGCTCTACCCACGGTGTTAACTGCACCGGCTCGTGCAGCTGGAAAATCTACGTCAAAAACGGCCTGGTCACCTGGGAGACCCAGCAGACCGACTATCCCCGCACCCGTCCCGACCTGCCGAACCATGAACCGCGCGGCTGTCCACGCGGTGCCAGCTACTCCTGGTATCTCTACAGCGCAAACCGCCTGAAATATCCGCTGATGCGTAAGAAGCTGATCCAGCTCTGGCGCGAGGCAAAGGCGCAGCATAGCGATCCGGTGGAGGCCTGGGCTTCCATCATCCGCGATCCGGAAAAAGCGCGCAGCTACAAACAGGCGCGCGGACGCGGCGGATTTGTGCGCTCCAGCTGGCAGGAAGTGAATGAGCTGATCGCAGCCGCGAATATCTGCACGGCCAAAACCTACGGCCCTGATCGCGTGGTCGGCTTCTCGCCGATTCCGGCCATGTCGATGGTCTCCTATGCCGCCGGGGCGCGTTACCTGTCGTTAATTGGCGGCACCTGCCTGAGCTTCTATGACTGGTATTGTGACCTGCCACCGGCCTCACCGATGACCTGGGGCGAGCAGACCGACGTGCCGGAGTCCGCCGACTGGTATAACGCTTCCTACATCATCGCCTGGGGCTCAAACGTGCCGCAGACCCGTACCCCGGATGCGCACTTCTTTACCGAAGTCCGCTATAAGGGGACGAAAACTGTAGCGATCACCCCGGACTATGCCGAAGTCGCGAAGCTGTGCGACCAGTGGCTGAGTCCGAAGCAGGGCACCGACAGCGCAATGGCGCTGGCGATGGGCCACGTGATGCTGAAAGAGTTTCACCTCGACCGTGATGTCCCCTATTTCCGCGACTATGTGCGCCGCTACACCGACATGCCGATGCTGGTGCTGCTGGAACCCCGTGAAGGCGGTTACTACGCTGCTGGCCGTCAGCTGCGCGCCAGCGATCTGGTCGATGGGCTGGGCCAGAAAAACAACCCGGAATGGAAAACGGTGGCGCTGGATCAGACCACCGGCGAGCTGGTGGCCCCTCAGGGCGCTATCGGCTTCCGCTGGGGCGAAAAAGGGAAATGGAATCTTGAGCAGCGTGATGGCCTGACGCAGCAGGAGGTTGAACTGCAGCTGAGTCTGCTCGGCAGCCACGATGAGGTGGTCGAGGTCGGTTTCCCTTACTTTGGCGGCATCACCAGCGACCATTTTAACAGCGTCGCGCTGGATGAGATCCTGCTGCATAAGCTGCCGGTCAGACGCCTGACGCTGGCGGATGGCAGTGAAGCGCGGGTCGCCAGCGTCTACGATCTGACGCTGGCGAACTACGGTCTGGATCGCGGTCTGGGCGATGCTAACTGCGCGCAAAACTATGACGAGATAAAAGCCTACAGTCCCGCCTGGGCGGAGCAGATTACCGGCGTCTCCCGGCAGAACATCATCCGCCTCGCGCGCGAGTTTGCGGAGAACGCAGAGAAAACCCGCGGACGTTCAATGATCATTGTCGGTGCCGGTATGAACCACTGGTATCACATGGACATGAACTACCGGGGGTTGATGAACATGCTGATTTTCTGCGGCTGCGTCGGTCAGAGCGGCGGAGGCTGGGCGCACTACGTCGGTCAGGAGAAACTCCGTCCGCAGACCGGCTGGGCTCCGCTGGCCTTTGGCCTCGACTGGCAGCGTCCGCCACGTCAGATGAACAGCACCTCTTTCTTTTACAACCACTCCAGCCAGTGGCGCTATGAAACCCTGGCGACTGAGGAACTGCTCTCACCGCTGGCCGATAAAAGCCGCTTCAGTGGCAGCCTGATTGACCTTAACGTCCGCTCCGAACGTATGGGCTGGCTGCCTTCCGCGCCGCAGCTTAACGTCAACCCGCTGCACATCGCCGCCCGGGCCAACGCCGCCGGGCAGTCGGCGATTGACTATACCGTGGCGAGCCTGAAGCAGGGCACCCTGCGCTTTGCCGCTGAACAGCCGGACGATCCGCAGAACTTTCCACGTAACCTGTTCGTCTGGCGCTCTAACCTGCTTGGCTCGTCAGGGAAAGGGCATGAGTACATGCTGAAGTATCTGCTCGGCACTGAAAACGGCATTCAGGGCAAAGATTTAGGCCAGCAGGGCCACGTGAAGCCGGAGGAGGTCGAATGGCAGGCGCAAGGCGCCGAAGGGAAACTGGATCTGGTGGTGACCCTCGATTTCCGTATGTCGAGTACCTGCCTCTACTCCGACGTGGTGCTGCCGACCGCCACCTGGTATGAAAAAGACGACATGAATACGTCGGACATGCATCCGTTTATTCATCCGCTTTCGGCAGCGGTCGACCCCGCCTGGGAGTCAAAAAGCGACTGGGAGATTTACAAAGGCATCGCGAAAGCCTTCTCCGAACTCTGCCCCGGCCATTTAGGCGTTGAAACGGATGTGGTGACGCTGCCGGTGCTGCATGACTCGCCTGCGGAGCTGGCGCAGCCGTTTGAAGCCAGAGACTGGAAAAAAGGCGAGTGCGACCTGATTCCGGGTAAAACTGCGCCACATATTATGGTCGTGGAGCGTGACTATCCGGCAACCTGGGAACGCTTTACCTCACTGGGGCCGCTGCTGGAGACCCAGGGTAACGGCGGCAAAGGGATCAGCTGGAACACCAGCAAAGAGGTCGACTTCCTTAAGCAGCTGAACTACGTCAAAGCGGATGGCCCGGCTGCGGGACAGCCTAATATCGATACGGCCATTGATGCGGCCGAGGTGATTCTGGCGCTGGCACCGGAAACCAACGGTCAGGTGGCGGTAAAAGCCTGGCAGGCGCTGGGCGCGATAACCGGTCGCGATCACACTCACCTGGCGCTTAACAAAGAAGATGAGAAGATCCGCTTCCGCGATATCCAGGCGCAGCCGCGCAAAATCATCTCCAGCCCGACCTGGTCAGGTCTGGAAGATGAGCATGTCTCTTACAACGCCTGCTATACCAACGTTCATGAACTGATCCCGTGGCGCACCCTGAGCGGTCGTCAGCAGCTCTATCAGGACCATGAGTGGATGCGTGCCTTCGGCGAAAGCCTGATGGTCTACCGTCCGCCGATTGACACCCGGGCAGCGAAGCCGTTGCTCAACAGTAAGCCCAACGGCAATCCGGAGAAGGCGCTGAACTTCCTGACGCCCCATCAGAAGTGGGGCATTCACTCCACCTACAGCGACAACCTGCTGATGCTGACGCTGTCGCGCGGCGGCCCGATTGTCTGGATGAGTGAAGAGGATGCCCGCGAGCTGGGCATTGCGGATAACGACTGGATCGAGGCGTTCAACGCCAACGGCGCGCTGACCGCGCGTGCGGTGGTGAGCCAGCGCATCCCGGCGGGTATGACCATGATGTATCACGCCCAGGAACGCATCGTGAATATTCCCGGCTCGGAGATCACCCGCCAGCGCGGCGGCATCCATAACTCGGTGACGCGAACCTGCCCGAAACCGACTCATATGATCGGCGGCTATGCCCAGCTTTCGTGGGGCTTCAACTACTACGGCACCGTCGGCTCAAACCGCGATGAGTTCGTGGTGGTAAGAAAAATGAACAACGTTAACTGGTTAGATGGGGAAGGCCACGATGCCTGCCAGGGCAGCCAGCAGGAGGTGAAACCATGAAAATTCGCTCACAGGTCGGCATGGTGCTGAACCTCGACAAATGTATCGGCTGTCACACCTGCTCGGTGACCTGCAAAAACGTCTGGACCAGCCGCGAGGGGATGGAATACGCCTGGTTTAACAACGTCGAAAGTAAGCCAGGCGTGGGCTATCCGCACGCCTGGGAAGATCAGCAGAAGTGGAAGGGGGGCTGGATCCGTAAGATCAACGGCAGGCTGGAGCCGCGCATGGGCAGCCGCGTCGGGCTGCTGTCGAAGATCTTCGCTAACCCGGACGTGCCTGCGCTGGATGATTATTACGAGCCGTTCGATTTCGACTACCAGCATCTGCACAATGCACCCGCCGGAAAACAGCAGCCGATCGCCCGTCCGCGCTCGCTGATCACTGGTCAGCGGATGAAAAAGATCGAGAATGGCCCGAACTGGGAGGAGATCCTCGGCGGTGAGTTTGCGAAGCGCTCGCAGGATAAGAACTTCGATAACATTCAGAAGGCGATCTACGGCCAGTTTGAGCACACCTTCATGATGTATCTGCCGCGCCTCTGTGAGCACTGCCTCAACCCGGCCTGCGTGGCAACCTGCCCCAGCGGCGCCATCTACAAGCGTGGCGAAGATGGCATCGTGCTGATCGATCAGGATAAATGCCGTGGCTGGCGCATGTGCCTGACCGGCTGTCCCTACAAGAAGATCTACTTCAACTGGAAAAGCGGCAAATCTGAGAAGTGCATCTTCTGTTATCCGCGCATTGAGTCGGGTCAGCCGACGGTCTGTTCGGAAACCTGTGTCGGCCGCATCCGCTACCTCGGCGTGCTGCTCTATGACGCTGACCGCATTGAACAGGCGGCGTCAGCGGAAAACGAGAAAGATCTCTATCAGCGTCAGCTGGATATCTTCCTTGATCCGCACGATCCGGCAGTGATCGCCCAGGCGCTGAACGATGGCGTCGCGCAGAGCGTGATCGACGCCGCCCAGCGCTCTCCGGTCTATAAAATGGCGATGGAGTGGAAGCTGGCGCTGCCGCTGCATCCGGAATACCGTACGCTGCCGATGGTCTGGTATGTGCCGCCGCTGTCACCGATTCAGTCGGCGTTGGATGGCGGCGCACTCGCCCACACCGGGGTGCTGCCGGATGTGGAGAGCCTGCGTATTCCGGTTGAGTACCTGGCGAACCTGCTGACTGCAGGCGACACCGCGCCGGTGCTGCGGGCACTGAAAAGGATGCTGGCGATGCGCCACTACAAGCGCGCAGAGAGCTTGGAAGGAGAGCATGACACCCGGGCGCTGGAGCAGGTCGGCCTGACCGAAGCGCAGGCACAGGAGATGTACCGCTATCTGGCGATCGCCAACTATGAAGATCGCTTTGTGGTGCCTTCCAGCCATCGTGAGCTGGCGCGTGAAGCCTTCCCGGAGAGCAAAGGCTGCGGCTTCAGCTTTGGCGATGGCTGCCACGGCAGCGATGGTCGGTTCAATCTGTTTAACAGCCGGCGCATTGATGCCATCGACATCGCCAGTCAAACCCGACGCCCGGAGGATGCCTCATGATGACGTTACGGATGCTGTCACGGCTGCTGGATTACCCGGACGAGGCGCTGTTTGCTCATCACGCTGAGCTGATCGCGGCGCTGGACGCGGCAGATGAACTTGATCTGCCGCAGCAGGCAGGGCTGAAGCAGTTTATTCAGCAGCTCTGCGCGCGGCCACTGCTGGATGCGCAGGCGGACTACTGCGCCCTGTTTGATCGCGGTCGCGCCACCTCTCTGCTGCTGTTTGAGCATGTGCACGGGGAGTCCCGCGATCGCGGTCAGGCGATGGTCGATCTGCTGGCGCAGTACCGGGCTGCCGGTCTGGAGCTGGACAGCAAAGAGCTGCCGGACCATCTGCCACTCTATCTGGAGTATCTCGCCTGTCAAAGTGACGAGGTGGCGCGACAGGGGCTGGAGGATATTGTGCCGATTCTGGCCCTGCTGGCGGCGCGTCTGGAAGCACGCCAGAGTCCCTATGCCGACCTTTTTACGCTGTTACTGACGCTGGCGGGCAGCGCGGCTGACCCGGCCACCCTCCGGCCGCAGGTGGCGAAGGAAGCGCGTGACGACACCCCGGCGGCGCTGGATGCGGTCTGGGAAGAGGAGCAGATTAAATTTCTTGGCGAGCAGGGCTGTGTCTCAGCGCAGCAGGCGATGCATCAGCGTCGCTTCGCCGATGCGGTCGCGCCGCACTATCTGGATATTGCCGCGGCGACGGCACGCCCTACAGGAGAATCAGCATGAATGTTCTGAACACTTTCTTCTTCGATATTTACCCCTATCTTGCCGGAACGGTTTTTCTGGTGGGGAGCTGGCTGCGCTATGACTACGGCCAGTACAGCTGGCGGGCCGGTTCCAGTCAGATGCTGGACAAAAAGGGGATGCGGCTCGCCTCTAACCTGTTCCACATCGGCATTATCGGCATCTTCTTCGGTCATTTCGTCGGGATGCTGACGCCGCACTGGATGTATGAGTCGTTTCTGCCGATCGACGTGAAGCAGAAGCTGGCGATGGTGGCGGGTGGCCTGTTCGGGGCGATGACGCTGGCCGGGGGAGCGCTGCTGCTGAAGCGTCGTCTGACCCATCCGCGGGTGCGGGCGACCAGCAGCGTCGGCGATATTCTGATCCTGACCCTGCTGGTGGTGCAGGCCACGCTGGGCCTGCTGACCATTCCCTTCTCTGCTCAGCATATGGATGGCAGTGAAATGATGAAGCTGGTGGGCTGGGCACAGGCGGTGGTGACGTTCCACGGCGGTGCTTCACAGCATCTGGCCGGGGTGGCAGTGATCTATCGCGTCCATATGGTGCTGGGGATGACCCTGTTCCTGCTGTTCCCGTTCTGCCGGCTGGTGCACATCTGGAGCGCGCCGGTTGAGTACCTGACCCGGCGTTATCAGCTGGTCAGAAACCGTCGCTAAACGCTGAGCCGCCGCGGGGGCAGGGCAGCCCTGCGGCGGTTTTCACCGGCGTCAGCCTTGACGTTTTTTTAAAATTTTGCCCTGTATGTCGCTGCGCTGAACGTCTACTATTACCGCATCTGATTTTACCCCTCGTTTATGGATAACCGATGCGTCTCAAGCTAGCTCTCCTTGCCCTTATTCCGCTTCTGGCCTCCTGCAGCAGCAAACCTGATGTTTCGTCCCCGCAGAAGATGCTGGCTGCGCCGCAGGGCGGCTTTTTACTGCAGCCGTCGCATAACGGATCGGGCATGTCTGGCGATTTTGCCGGCAATCCGGCCGCCGAGAAATTTATCGATAAGATGGTGAAAGAGCATGACTTTGATCGTCAGCAACTGCACGACATTATCGGTCAGGCAAAACGGCTGGATTATGTGCTGCGGCTGATGGATCGTCAGGCCCCGAGCTATACGCCCGCGCCGGGTCCTAACGGAGCCTGGATCCGCTATCGCAACAAATTCATTACGCCGGATAACGTGCAAAACGGGGTAGCGTTCTGGAACCAGTATCAGGATGCGCTGCAGCGCGCGCAGCAGGTTTACGGCGTGCCGCCGGAAATTATTGTCGGCATCATCGGCGTGGAAACCCGCTGGGGGCGCGTCATGGGGAAAACGCGCATTCTGGATGCGCTGGCGACCCTGTCGTTCAACTATCCACGCCGTGCTGAGTACTTCAGCAGCGAGCTGGAAACCTTCCTGCTGATGTCGCGTAAAGAACAGGATGACCCGCTGGCGCTGAAAGGCTCTTTCGCCGGCGCGATGGGCTATGGTCAGTTTATGCCCTCTTCTTACCAGGAGTATGCGGTTGATTTCAACGGCGACGGTCATGCCAATCTCTGGGATCCGGTGGATGCGATCGGCAGCGTGGCGCACTACTTCCAGAAACATGGCTGGCGCAGCGGTGAAAATGTTGCCGTTCCGGCCAGCGGTCAGGCACCGATGCTGGATGATGGCTTCAAAACCCGCTACAGCGTGAACATGCTGGCGGCGTCAGGGCTCTCTCCACAGGGCTCGCTGGACGGCAACAATGAGGTGAGTCTGCTGCGGCTCGATCTCGGCACCAGCTATCAGTACTGGTATGGATTGCCCAATTTTTATGTCATCACCCGCTACAACCACAGCACTCATTATGCGATGGCGGTGTGGCAGCTGGGTGAGGCGGTCGGCAAAGCGCGGCAGGGGGGTTGTTATAAAGGCTACCCTTGTTAACTGTAAGGTTATATGATGTCGGCCTTTTCAGGCCACACAGCCACAGTTATTTCTGGAGTCGTTATGTCTTTACCTGCCTGCCCAGCCTGTCATGCCGATTATACCTGGCAAGATGGTGACAACCTCAACTGCCCCTCCTGCGGTCATATCTGGACCGAAGGAGAGGGTGACAGCAGCAACGCACCACTGGAGGTGCGTGATGCCAACGGCAATCTGCTGGCAGATGGCGACAGCGTCACGGTGATCAAAGATCTCAAGGTGAAGGGCAGCTCCTCTTCACTGAAGATCGGCACCAAAGTGAAAAGCATTCGTCTGGTTGAAGGGGACCACAACATCGATTGCAAAATCGACGGCTTTGGCCCGATGAAATTAAAATCTGAGTTTGTGAAAAAGAACTAAGATCAGGGGCGCACGGACGCGCCCACGCTCACTCTGCCTTATCCGGTTCCGCCTTCCTTGTCCTCCCCTTTTTCCGCCGCCGCTAACTGCACCGTCAGTAAAACGCCGTCACGGGCCGCACTTTTTTGCCTTTCATCCGTCTCAGTAAACGAAGAGATCCGATTGCTGAATGAGAGGTCAGGATGAAAGAGTGGGATCCCGTGCTGTATCGAAAATTTGAAGCAGAACGCACACGCCCGGCGCATGAGCTGCTGGCGCGTATCAGCCTGGAGCAGGTTGAGCAGGTCACCGATCTGGGATGCGGGCCGGGCAACAGCACGGAGCTGCTCGCTGATGCCTGGCCGCTGGCGCAGATTACCGGACTGGACAGTTCCGCGGCGATGTTAACGCAGGCCCGTGAACGCCTGCCGCACTGCCGCTTTGTGCAGGCGGACATCCGCAGCTGGCAGACAGAGGTCCCGCAGCAGGTCATCTACGCTAACGCCTCCCTGCAGTGGCTGGATAATCACACTGCGCTGTTTCCCCATCTGGTCAGGCAGCTGGCCCCCGGTGGCGTGCTGGCGGTTCAGATGCCGGATAATCTCAATGAGCCCTCGCACCAGCTGATGCGTGAGGTCGCCGCAACCGCGCGCTGGCGTTCACAGATCCGCACCGCTGATCGTGTCGCGCTGCTCTCTACCGGCGCCTATTACGATCTGCTGATCCAGGCGGGCTGTGAGGTAGATATCTGGCGCACCACCTATTATCACGTCATGGCTGATGCGCAGGCGATTATCCGCTGGCTGCAGGCAACAGGCTTGCGCCCGTTCCTGGCGTCACTGGATGAGGCATCCCAGGCGGCGTTTCTCGCCGATTATCATCAGCAGCTGCTCAGCGCCTATCCGGCCCGGGCCGACGGTCAGGTGTTGCTCGCTTTCCCGCGTCTTTTTATGGTGGCGGTGAAAAAAGGGGCGTGAGCTGGAAACTCAGCCGCAAAAACAGGGCAATAGTGCAGAGACCCCTTGAAAAAGTGCGCTTTCTGCACCACCTTCAATCCACACCCCACGGGAGAGTCGCAATGGATGATCAGCAACTGCAGGCGCTTAGCGCGCAGATAGGTGAGAAGCTGAAGCAGCGCAACGCCACCGTCACCTGTGCGGAATCCTGCACCGGCGGATGGATTGCGAAGGTCTTTACCGATATCAGTGGCAGTTCCGCCTGGTTTGAACGCGGTTTTGTGACCTACAGTAATGAGGCAAAACAGCAGCTGGTGAACGTACAGGCAGCCTCGCTGGAACGGTATGGTGCGGTCAGCGAGGCGGTGGTGCGGGAGATGGCGCAGGGTGCCCGTCAGGCCGCTCAGGCAGACTATGCCATTTCAGTCAGCGGCATCGCCGGCCCGGATGGCGGCAGTGAAGAAAAACCGGTCGGCACGGTGTGGTTTGGCCTGGCCGGCCCTGAGGATAACGTGCTGACTTTTCAGCAGCATTTCAGCGGCGATCGTGATGCCGTACGCCGCCAGTCGGTAGCATGGGCCCTGCAGACACTGTATGGCGAATTTCTGACAAATTAAACTTGATACTGTATGACTATACAGTATAATTGTCGGCAACAGAAAGAGTGCAGGCACCCTGAGTGCGTGTTTACCCGGCTTGATTAGGAGTTGAAATGGCGATTGATGAAAACAAACAGAAGGCTTTAGCTGCCGCGCTGGGCCAGATTGAGAAACAATTTGGTAAAGGCTCCATCATGCGCTTGGGTGAAGACCGCTCAATGGATGTGGAAACCATCTCTACCGGTTCGCTGTCGCTGGATATCGCGTTAGGCGCAGGCGGTCTGCCAATGGGGCGTATCGTTGAGATCTACGGACCTGAGTCTTCCGGTAAGACGACGCTGACCCTGCAGGTCATCGCCGCAGCTCAGCGTAAAGGCAAAACCTGTGCCTTTATCGATGCTGAGCATGCGCTCGACCCGGTCTATGCCAAGAAGCTGGGCGTCGATATCGACAATCTGCTCTGCTCGCAGCCGGACACCGGTGAGCAGGCGCTGGAGATCTGTGATGCACTGGCCCGCTCTGGCGCGGTGGATGTCATCATCGTCGACTCCGTTGCGGCGCTAACGCCGAAAGCGGAAATCGAAGGTGAGATCGGTGACTCACACATGGGCCTCGCGGCACGTATGATGAGCCAGGCGATGCGTAAGCTGGCCGGTAACCTGAAGCAGTCAAACACCCTGCTGATCTTCATCAACCAGATCCGTATGAAGATTGGTGTGATGTTTGGTAACCCGGAAACCACCACCGGGGGTAACGCGCTGAAGTTCTACGCCTCTGTCCGTCTTGATATCCGCCGTATCGGTGCGATTAAAGAGGGTGATAACGTGGTCGGCAGTGAGACCCGCGTTAAAGTGGTGAAAAACAAAATCGCCGCGCCGTTTAAACAGGCTGAATTCCAGATCATGTACGGTGAAGGGATCAATACCTTCGGTGAGCTGGTTGACCTGGGCGTGAAGCATAAGCTGATTGAAAAAGCGGGTGCATGGTACAGCTACAATGGCGACAAGATTGGTCAGGGTAAATCGAATGCCAGCAACTTCCTGAAAGAGAATGCGGCTGTGGCAAACGAAATCGATCTGAAGTTACGTGAGTTACTGCTCAACGGCGCGGATGAATCAGTCGAAGCAGACAAAACGGCTGAGAATGAAAACGCAGCCAGCGAAGCGAACGAAGACTTCTGATGAGTGAGACGGGAGAGGCGAATGCCTCTCCCGTTGTTTTTACTTCCCCCTGTACCTCTCCTGTCTTCCCTCTGTCCTGTTCTGTCGCCATAATCTCTCCCCCTGTTTGTACAAGGTGCGCAGTATGACTGAAGCTACTCAGCCCCAACCCCAATCCAGTGTTGTCTCCTATTCCCGTCTGCTTGACCGCGCGATGCGTATTCTGGGCCAGCGCGATCACAGCCGTGCAGAGCTGGCGCGTAAGCTGCAGCAATCGGCTCAGCGTGCGGCATGGGCGCAGAAAAAAGAGCCTGAGATCATCACCGATGCGCTGCTGGAGCAGGTGCTGAACTGGTGTCAGGAGAACGGCTGGCTGAACGACGCGCGTTTCACTGAGCGGTTTATTCAGAGCCGCAGCCGGAAAGGCTTTGGCTCCCAGCGTGTCCGTCTTGAACTGGCCCAGAAAGGCATTGGCCGTGAAGCCATTGATATTGCGATGGAAGAAACGGAGGTGGACTGGGCTGCCTGTGCCGCGGAACTGGCTGAACGAAAATTCGGGCATCCGCTGCCTGTCGAGTGGAAAGAGAAAGCGAAAGTACTCCGCTACCTGCAGTCAAAAGGGTTTATGAGCGAAGATATCCAGTCTGTTTTCAGAAATTTTGATGACTAAGGGCCGATGTAATTTTACTTCCCACTGAAGAAAATTTATCTTATTCCCACTTTTTGTTCCGCTGATCCGGCACCAGTAAAATGGGGTCGCATCGATCGGTGGGGACGTTCGTTAGCGTGATTCCAGGACATATATGAGCAAGAGCACTGCTGAGATCCGTCAGGCGTTTCTCGACTTTTTTCATAGCAAGGGACATGAGGTTGTAACCAGCAGCTCCCTCGTACCGAATAACGATCCAACGTTGTTGTTTACTAACGCCGGGATGAACCAGTTTAAAGATGTGTTCCTCGGTCAGGACAAACGTGACTACACACGGGCGACCACGTCGCAGCGCTGCGTGCGCGCAGGCGGAAAACATAACGATCTTGAAAACGTCGGCTACACCGCGCGTCACCACACCTTCTTTGAAATGCTGGGTAACTTCAGCTTTGGTGACTACTTCAAGAAAGAGGCGATTGGTTTTGCCTGGGAACTGCTGACGAGCGAACAGTGGTTCGGCCTGCCAAAAGAGCGTCTGTGGGTAACGGTTTATGAAACCGATGATGAAGCCTACGCGATCTGGGAAAAAGAGATTGGTGTGCCACGCGAGCGCATTATTCGCATCGGCGACAACAAGGGCGGGGCGTACGCGTCAGATAACTTCTGGCAGATGGGCGACACCGGCCCTTGTGGTCCGTGCAGCGAGATTTTCTACGATCATGGCGATCACATCTGGGGTGGCCCGCCAGGTAGCCCGGAAGAGGATGGTGACCGTTACATCGAGATCTGGAACATCGTCTTTATGCAGTTCAACCGCCAGGCGGATGGCACCATGTTGCCGCTGCCCAAACCTTCGGTTGATACCGGGATGGGTCTGGAGCGCATTTCTGCCGTTCTGCAACACGTCAACTCTAACTACGAAATCGACCTGTTCCAGAAACTGATTCAGGCTGTGGCGCAGGTTACTGGTGCGACTGACCTCAGCAACAAATCGCTGCGCGTGATTGCCGACCACATCCGCTCCTGCGCTTTCCTGATTGCCGATGGTGTGATCCCGTCCAATGAGAGCCGGGGCTACGTGCTGCGTCGTATCATTCGTCGTGCCGTGCGTCATGGCAACATGCTGGGTGCCAAAGAGGCCTTTTTCTACAAGCTGGTTGCGCCGCTGGTTGAAGTCATGGGTGCCGCAGGCGAAGAGTTGCAGCGCCAGCAGGCTCAGGTTGAGCAGGTGCTGAAAAGCGAAGAAGAGCAGTTTGCCCGCACGCTGGAACGCGGGCTGGCGCTGCTGGATGAGGAGCTGGCAAAACTGCAGGGCGATACCCTGGATGGCGAAATCGTCTTCCGTCTCTACGACACCTTTGGTTTCCCGGCGGATTTAACCGCTGACGTCTGCCGCGAACGCAATCTGAAAATCGACGAAGCGGGCTTCGAGCAGGCGATGGAGCAGCAGCGTCAGCGTGCCCGTGAAGCGAGCGGCTTCGGCGCTGACTACAGCAACGTAATGCGCATCGATGCGGCTTCCTCCTTCAAAGGCTACGACCAGCTCGATTTAGCCGCCACCGTAAAAGCACTCTATGTGGCAGGTGAGGCGGTGGATGAAGTGTCCGCAGGTCAGGATGCCGTCGTTGTGCTGGATGAAACGCCGTTCTATGGCGAATCGGGTGGTCAGGTTGGCGATACCGGTCTGCTGAAAGGGAAGAATGCTGAATTTAGCGTTCAGGATACACAAAAATATGGTCAGGCAATCGGTCATGTCGGTAAGCTGACCGCCGGGCAGTTGCGTATCGGCGACCGCCTTGAGGCGCAGGTGGATGCGACACGTCGTGCACGCATCCGTCTTAACCACTCTGCCACCCACTTATTGCATGCCGCATTACGCCAGGTTTTAGGTGAGCACGTGGGGCAGAAAGGCTCTCTGGTTAACGACAAATATCTGCGTTTCGACTTCTCGCATTTTGAAGCGATGAAACCTCAGGAGATTCGTCAGGTCGAAGATATCGTCAATGCGCAGATTCGTCGCAACCTGCCGGTGGAAACCGAGGTGATGGATCTTGATGCGGCGAAGTCTAAAGGGGCGATGGCCCTGTTCGGCGAAAAGTATGATCAGCGTGTTCGCGTGCTGACCATGGGTGACTTCTCTGTCGAACTGTGTGGGGGAACCCACGCGGCACGCACTGGCGATATCGGTCTGTTCCGCATTCAGGCTGAGTCAGGCACCGCTGCCGGTATCCGTCGTATCGAGGCGATTACCGGTGAAAGTGCGCTGGCTCAGGTCAACGCGCAGAGCAGCCAGCTGCAGGATATTGCGCAGCTGGTAAAAGCGAACAGCAGTAACCTGAACGAGAAAGTACGCAGTCTGGTTGACCACGTCCGGGCTCTGGAGAAAGAGTTGCAGCAGCTACGCGATCAGCAGGCTGCGCAGGAGAGTGCGTCACTGAGCAGCAATGCCATTGATGTCAAAGGGGCGAAGCTGCTGGTGAGCGAGCTCAGCAATGTTGACCCGAAAATGCTGCGCACCATGGTTGACGATCTCAAGAATCAGTTGGGGTCGGCGATTATCGTGTTAGCGACGGTGGCGGAAGGCAAGGTATCGCTCATCGCGGGTGTGACCAAAGATCTGACTGACCGTGTTAAAGCAGGTGAGTTGATTGCCGGTCTGGCGCAGCAGGTAGGCGGAAAGGGCGGTGGTCGTCCGGATATGGCTCAGGCGGGGGGTAACGATGCTGAGGCGCTGAAAGGCGCGCTGGCTGGGGTTGAGAGCTGGGTTAGCAGCCGCCTGTAATGAAATAAAACAAAGCATGGTCAGAAGCGTCAGAACCCTGGTTCCGGCGCTTTTTAATACGATGCTAAAGCAGCAAATGACAAAGTCAGGTTGATGTAGTGTATTTCGGCTAAACTAACTATCAGCAGAATGTATTGGCGCATCGATGTGCATTGGTGTATTCCTCATACTCATTGTGCAGCGTTAAATGATGGATAATGCCGGGAGCCTGTACAAGCCCGACTCTTTTAATCTTTCAAGGAGCAAAGAATGCTTATTCTAACTCGTCGAGTTGGTGAAACCCTCATGATCGGTGATGAGGTAACTGTAACGGTGCTGGGTGTTAAAGGTAACCAGGTACGTATTGGGGTTAACGCACCGAAAGAAGTGTCTGTGCATCGCGAAGAGATCTATCAACGCATCCAGGCTGAAAAAACGCAACAAACCAGCGTTTAACGGATTCAGCGTCTCGCACCTGTGCGAGGCGCTACCGCTTTGTCTAAAAATCCTCTCTTTTCTTCTCTCCCGCTTTCTCCCTGTGTAGTTAACGTCATCCTCTCTCATTGTTGATAATTCACTCTTTTTGTCTTCATTTTGCCCCAATTGTGTGTGATTTGCTCAATCAAACAAAGTTTCGGAAAAATTGTTTGACTTAAAAGTCCGGGAAAGTAATATGTGCGCCACGCAGTGCCGATGAGCAGAAACAAGTTCAGACGCACGGTTCGAAAGAAAGCGTAAGGTGAGGTGGCCGAGAGGCTGAAGGCGCTCCCCTGCTAAGGGAGTATACGGTCAAAAGCTGTATCGAGGGTTCGAATCCCTCCCTCACCGCCATTTTCGATGCATCCATAGCTCAGCTGGATAGAGTACTCGGCTACGAACCGAGCGGTCGGAGGTTCGAATCCTCCTGGATGCACCATATTTTCGGATATGGCGAAGTGCCTCAGTGTGACATGGCGCATTAGCGTTCAGACCGCACTAAGGAGGATAACGTTGCTTCAGCAGCGGCCTGCAGGGCGAAGCGTAAGCTGAGTAATCCTCCTGGATGCACCATCGAAAATAAAGAAATAAAGCGAATTAGCAATTCCTTTCATGGTGAGTAGTCAGCACCCTGCGTTGTACAAGAATCAGATTTATGCATCCATAGCTCAGCTGGATAGAGTACTCGGCTACGAACCGAGCGGTCGGAGGTTCGAATCCTCCTGGATGCACCATATTCTTCAATATGGTCAGTGCCTCAGTGTGTCATGACGTAGTTAGCGTTCAGGCCGCACTAAGGAGGATAACGTTGCTTCAGCAACGGCCCGCAGGGCGAAGCGCAAGCTGAGTAATCCTCCTGGATGCACCATTCTTTGTAACATCCTCAGGTTGATTTCTGAACGTCCATAAAAAAACGCAACACCCCAATGCATCCATAGCTCAGCTGGATAGAGTACTCGGCTACGAACCGAGCGGTCGGAGGTTCGAATCCTCCTGGATGCACCATATTCTTCAATATGGTCATTGCCTCAGTGTGTCATGACGTAGTTAGCGTTCAGGCCGCACTAAGGAGGATAACGTTGCATCAGCAACGGCCCGCAGGGCGAAGCGCAAGCTGAGTAATCCTCCTGGATGCACCATTCTTTGTAATATCCTCAGGTTGGTTTCTGAACGTCCATAAAAAACGCAATACCCTCAATGCATCCATAGCTCAGCTGGATAGAGTACTCGGCTACGAACCGAGCGGTCGGAGGTTCGAATCCTCCTGGATGCACCATATTCTTCAATATGGTCAGTGCCTCAGTGTGCTATGACGTAGTTAGCGTTCGGGCCGCACTAAGGAGGATAACGTTGCTTCAGCAACGGCCCGCAGGGCGAAGCGTAAATTCCGCATTCACGCTCTTCTCTTTTTCTCTGGCTTTATCGTCGCGGCTTTTCAGCCTCATCTGCGTAACAGACTCATCATTTCATCTTAAGCAACGCCCAGCTACACCTGTCCTGCTTAACCCGCTGCAGTTTGCCCCTCATGCAGGTACGCCGCCGCCCTGGCGCCAGACAATTGTTAAAAAACGCTGAGAATTCGTACTATTATCCCTGGTCGCGCACGATCACCTTTATCTGAAAAGAAAAATTGCTAATGCTTTCAAAGCATTTGCTGTTCATGCCCCCTGGCGACAACCTGTCCACATTAGGCTAAAGTAATGTCTCATTTGATGAATGTCCGGAGTGACAATGTACGATCACTATGACGCCCTGATTTTCGATATGGACGGCACGATCCTGGATACAGAGCCGACACATCGAAAAGCGTGGCGTCAGGTACTGGCGCACTACGGATTAACGCTGGATGAAGCACGTATTATCGACTTCAATGGCGCACCCGCCTGGCGGCTTGCGCAGTTCATCATTGACACCAATCAGTCGTCTCTCGATCCCCATCTTCTTGCCGCAGAGAAAACCGCTGCCGTGAAAGCGATGCTGCTGGACAACGTCAGGCCGCTGCCTTTACTGGAAGTGGCTAAAGCGTACCACGGACGTCGTCCGATGGCGGTGGGCACCGGAAGCGAGCACAGCATGGCGGAGGCGTTACTGACGCAACTGGGCGTGCGTGAGCTGTTTTCGGTTGTGGTGGGCGCTGATGATGTTAAGCGACACAAACCCGAGCCAGAAACCTTTCTGCGCTGCGCAGCGCTGCTGGGTGTGACGCCTGAACGGTGTGTGGTCTTTGAGGATGCCGATTTTGGCCTTCAGGCCGCGAAAGCGGCAGGAATGGATGTGGTGGATGTCCGCTTACTGTGAGTGACATCCTTACCTATGCCTCCATGTTCGGCAGCAGTTTTTTGAGTGCGACGCTTCTGCCTGGAAGTTCTGAAGCACTGCTGATAGCACTATTGATAGCAAAAAAGACATCAGTTTACGGATTGCTTTTAGCCGCATCACTGGGAAACACACTGGGCGGCTTAACGAACATTCTTATTGGTCGCCTGCTGCCGTTAAAAGGTCAGGGGCGATGGCATGACACAGCAATGACGTGGTTGCACCGGCTGGGACCTGCAGCGCTGCTCTTCAGCTGGCTACCGGTGATAGGTGACCTGCTCTGCGTTCTCGCGGGCTGGTTACGATTCGCCTGGCTGCCAGTGGTGCTGTTTCTCGCTGTCGGTAAAACACTGCGTTACATCGTTATCGCGATAGCCACATTACAGGGTATGGAATGGTGGCATTGATTCGCACAGATTCGAGGCTACGGTTAAGATTATGCTGAACAAAAATAAATTATTATCACAGCGGGGGGGGAATGTGATCCCGGACGTCTCTAAAGCGCTCTCCTGGCTGGAAGCGCATCCTGATGCTCTTAAGGGCATTGGCCGTGGCATCGAGCGTGAAACACTGCGCGTACAGGCAAATGGCGACCTGGCAAAAAGCGGACACCCGGCATCACTGGGGTCGGCGCTGAAGCATGACTGGATCACCACCGATTTTGCCGAAACGTTGCTGGAGTTTATTACCCCAGTGGATCACAGCATCGATCACATGCTGGCTTTCCTGCGCGATATCCATCGTCACGTTGCCCGTGAGCTGGGTGACGAGCGTATGTGGCCTTTCAGTATGCCGTGCGTGATTGACGATGCGGACAATATTGAGCTGGCACAGTATGGTCAATCCAACATTGGTCAGATGAAGACCCTCTATCGTCAGGGCCTGAAAAACCGCTACGGCGCGTTGATGCAGACCATTTCCGGCATTCACTACAACTTCTCGCTGCCGCTTTCCTTCTGGCAGGAGTGGGCGGACGTGAAAGATCTGGAGAGCGGAAAAGAGACCATCTCGGCGGGCTACCTGCGGTTGATCCGCAACTACTATCGCTTCGGCTGGGTGATCCCTTATCTGTTTGGTGCATCGCCAGCGATCAGCTCCAGCTTCCTGCAGGGCCGTGAGAGCCCACTGCCGTTTGAAACCAACGACAAAGATACAATGTGGCTGCCTTATGCAACCTCATTGCGTCTGAGCGATCTGGGCTACACCAATAAATCGCAGAGCTCGCTGGGCATTACGTTTAACTCACTGGAAGGCTATGTCACGGCGCTGAAGAAAGCGATCAAAACGCCGTCAGAAGAGTTTGCGGGCATGGGCACGAAAGATGCTGACGGCAACTGGCTGCAGCTCAATACCAACGTGCTGCAGATTGAGAATGAACTCTATGCGCCAATCCGGCCAAAACGGGTGACCCGTTCCGGTGAAGCGCCATCTGATGCGCTGCTTCGGGGTGGCATTGAGTACATTGAAGTCCGTTCACTGGATATCAACCCGTTCTCGGCTATCGGGGTGGATGAGAACCAGGTGCGCTTCCTCGATCTGTTCCTGATCTGGTGTACGCTGGCCGATGCGCCGGAGATGAGTGCAGAAGAGCTGCAGTGTACCCGTAAAAACTGGAACCGGGTGGTGCTGGAAGGACGTAAACCGGATCAGAAAATTGCCGTGGGTTGTGGTGAAGCGGAACATTCGCTGGTTGAAGTGGGCAAAACCCTGTTTGCCGATCTGCGTCGGGTTGCTGAAGTGTTAGACAGCAACAATCAGGCGAGCACGGAATATCAGCAGGTTTGCGATCAACTGGTAGCATCGTTCGACGATCCTGAGCTAACCTACTCGGCGCGCATTCTTCAGGCCATGAAGGATAATGGTGTGACCGGAACCGGCGTGGCGCTGGCTGAACAGTATCGTCATCTGCTCTGCGAAGAGCCGCTGGAGGTGCTGACCGAAGAGGATTTCTCGCGTCAGGCGCAGGAATCTGTTGCGGCGCAGCAGCAGCTGGAAGCGAACGATAAGCTGGATTTTGAAGCGTATCTGGCGAGCCGGGAAGGGTAGAAAAGAAAAAGGCCACATCAATGTGGCCAAATTAACATCTCTGTTGTCAGGGATGATGATAACAAATGCGCGTCTTTCATATATTCAGACGTTGGGCGAACAGAAAAGTTTCATCGTTTTTAAAAAATTCTCAGAACAGGAGGTGACGTATGCCACTACTGGATAGTTTTACCGTTGATCACACCATCATGGGCGCACCGGCGGTCCGCGTTGCGAAAACCATGAAGACTCCGCATGGCGATACGATTACCGTTTTTGACCTGCGTTTCTGCCGCCCGAACATTGATATCCTCACTGAGCGTGGCATTCATACGCTGGAGCATCTCTTTGCCGGGTTTATGCGTGATCATCTCAACGGTGACGGTGTGGAAATCGTCGATATTTCGCCAATGGGCTGCCGTACCGGCTTCTACATGAGCCTGATCGGTACGCCAGATGAGCAGCGCGTGGCGAAAGCGTGGAAAGGGGCGATGGAAGACGTTCTGAAAGTGAAAGATCAGAACCAGATCCCTGAGCTGAACGAATACCAGTGTGGCAGCTACAAACTGCACTCACTGGATGAAGCGCAGCAGATTGCCCGCAACGTGCTGGCGCATGAGATCGGCGTTAACCGTAACGAAGATCTGAAACTGCCTGCTGAAAAGCTGAAAGAACTGCACATCTAGTCAGAGCTGCCCGGCTAAAAAAAACGCCGCATCGTGTCGATTGCGGCGTTTTTTTATGGCTTCAGGAACCGACCGATTTTTTCAGCGGGGTCTTCGGCGTGATGCGCACCTGCTTAATCATGTTGTCCTGCACGTCCAGGATGTCGATGTTGTAGTGACCTATCTGAACGCGGGTGTTGATAGCGGGGATCTCCTCCAGCGCTTCCAGCAGCATACCGTTGATGGTGCGGGCTTCCTGCTCTGGCAGATGCCAGTTAAACGCCTTGTTGATTTCACGCACGCTGGCACTGCCTTCGATCAGCACGGAACCATCATTCTGGGGCATCACCTCTTCGGCCAGCGACGGCGACATTGAGGTGGTAAAATCCCCCACGATCTCCTCCAGAATGTCTTCTATGGTCACCAGTCCTTTGATGTCACCATATTCATCCACCACCAGGCCCGTTTTCTTTTTGTTGCGCTGGAATTTTACCAGTTGGGTGTTGAGCGGTGTTCCTTCCGGGATGTAGTAAATCTCATCCGCAGCGCGCAGCAGCATCTCTTTGGTGAACTCTTTTTTCTCGGTCATCATGCGCCAGGCTTCACGCACCCTCAGCATGCCGACACAGTCATCCAGTGAGTCGCGGAACAGGACAATGCGGCCATGCGGTGAGTGGCTCAGCTGGCGGACGACTGATTTCCAGTCATCGCTGATGTTGATACCGACAATCTCGTTACGCGGCACCATGATGTCATCAACGCTGACCTTCTCCAGATCGAGCACTGAGAGCAGCATATCCTGATTACGGCGCGACATCAGGCTGCGTGACTCATAGACGATGGTGCGAAGCTCCTCTTTGCTCAGCGCAGAACTGATTGCGCCTTCAGCCCGGATTCCCACCATCCGCATCAGCAGACGGGTAATGGTATTCAGCAGCCAGACCAGCGGCAGCATGATGTATTGCAGCGGGACCAGCAGCAGGCTGCTGGGAAAGGCGACCCGCTCCGGATAGAGCGCGGCTACCGTTTTCGGCAGCACTTCAGCAAAGACCAGCACGACGAAGGTCAGGATACCGGTCGCGACGGCGACCCCTTCGTCACCGTGCAGGCGCATGCCGACGATGGTGGCAAGGGCGGAGGCCAGAATATTTACCAGGTTATTGCCGATCAGAACCAGGCTGAGCAGCCGATCGGGACGCCGCAGTAACTTTTCCACCCGGCGCGCAGCGCGACTGCCGTTTTTAACCTGATGGCGCAGCTTATAGCGATTGAGCGTCATCATGCCGGTTTCTGACCCGGCAAACCAGGCGGAGACCAGGACCATGACGCACAGAATAATAATCAGCGTGGTGGTTGAAACATGTTCCAACGCAGAACTTCCTTTTTAATGAGAGACAGGGACAAGCAGATGCTGCAGGATGCGACTGCCGAAGTAAGCCATGGTCAACAGCACCGCACCGCTGCAGTTAAACCAGACGACGCGGCGACCGCGCCAGCCTTCATGATAGTGTCCCCAGAGCAAAACGATATAAACAAACCACGCGATAATCGAAAGCACGGCCTTATCGACGTTTTCGGCGCTGAAGAGATCCTGCATGTAGAACAGACCGGTGCAGAGCACCAGCGTTAACAGAACGACCCCGACCTGCGTGATATGAAACATCTTGCGTTCGATGGTCAGCAGCGGCGGCATATCCTGCGTAAACGCCAGACGCTTGTTTTTTAACTGGTAATCGATCCATGCCAGCTGCAGCGCATAGAGGGCAGCGATAATCAGCGTTGCATAGGCGAAGAGCGACAGGCCGATATGGATCATCATCCCTGGCGTCGTTTCCAGGTGGGTGATGAAGGCATTAGGGACAAAGGTAGCAAAGGCCAGATTGATCAGCGCGAAGCTGTAGACAATCGGCAGCAGCAACCAGCCGCGGTTGCGTGACGCCACAATGGTCATAATGGCGCAGATCAACAGGCTGACCAGTGAACCGATATTGAGCAGGCTTAAATTCTGGCCGCTATCAACCGCAAATATGCGCTGCTGCAGGGCTACCGCGTGTGTCACCAGCGCCACACAGGCAGAGAGCATCGCCATTCGCCGCCAGCCGCCATTACGCTTCAGCAGGCTCGGAATGATCAGGGCAAGACTTAAGGAGTAGGCTAACAGCGCCACTATCGGGAAAACGAACATAGATCCTTTCAGGTTCAGTCAGATAAGGAAAAAGGCAGTATAGCGCCAGCCGCAGCAGGCTCCAAACGATCTGAGGGGCAATTGCAGAGATCGCGGCGGCTTCGTGTTATAATCCGCCGCATTCTGCCGATCAGGCGCCTCGCGATCTTTTTAAGTGAGAGACCATGTTTGATAATTTAACCGATCGTTTGTCGCAAACCCTGCGAAACATCAGCGGCCGCGGAAGGCTGACTGAAGAGAACATTAAAGAGACCCTGCGTGAAGTGCGCATGGCCCTGCTTGAAGCTGACGTTGCGCTGCCGGTAGTGCGTGACTTCATCAACCGCGTGAAAGAGAGCGCGGTCGGCCATGATGTGAACAAAAGCCTGACGCCGGGTCAGGAGTTCATCAAAATCGTTCGTAACGAATTGGTTGCGGCTATGGGGGCAGAGAACAATGCTCTCGACCTGGCCGCTCAGCCGCCAGCCGTGGTGCTGATGGCGGGTCTGCAGGGTGCCGGTAAAACCACCAGCGTGGGTAAGCTGGGTAAATTCCTGCGCGAGAAGCACAAAAAGAAAGTGCTGGTTGTCTCTGCCGACGTTTATCGTCCGGCGGCAATCAAACAGCTTGAAACGCTGGCGCAGCAGGTTGGCGTGGATTTCTGCCCCTCTGACCTCAGCCAGAAGCCGGTGGAGATCGTCAACAATGCGCTGCGTGAAGCGCGCCTGAAATTCTACGATGTGCTGCTGGTGGATACCGCGGGTCGTCTGCACGTTGATGAAGCGATGATGGACGAAATCAAACAGGTTCATGCCGCGATTAATCCGGTAGAAACGCTGTTTGTGGTCGATGCCATGACCGGTCAGGATGCGGCCAACACAGCCAAAGCCTTTAACGAAGCGCTGCCGCTCACCGGCGTGATCCTGACCAAAGTCGACGGTGATGCACGTGGGGGGGCGGCGCTGTCGATTCGTCATATCACTGGCAAACCGATCAAATTTATGGGTGTCGGCGAGAAAACCGAAGCCCTGGAACCGTTCTATCCAGACCGTATTGCGTCACGCATCCTCGGCATGGGTGACGTGCTGTCACTGATCGAAGATATCGAAAGCAAGGTTGACCGCGATAAAGCGGAGAAACTGGCGAAAAAGCTGAAAACCGGCGACGGTTTCGATCTCAACGACTTCCTGGAGCAGCTGAAGCAGATGCGCAACATGGGCGGCATGGCCAGCCTGATGGGTAAACTGCCCGGCATGGGACAGCTGCCTGATAACGTGAAGTCGCAGATGGATGACAAGGTTCTGGTGCGCATGGAAGCCATCATCAACTCGATGACACGCAAAGAGCGTGAGAAGCCAGAGATCATCAAAGGCTCGCGTAAGCGTCGCATCGCCACCGGCTCCGGCATGCAGGTGCAGGACGTTAACCGCTTATTAAAGCAGTTTGACGACATGCAGCGTATGATGAAGAAGATGAAGAAGGGCGGTATGGCGAAAATGATGCGCGGCATGAAAGGTATGATGCCGCCAGGATTCCCCGGCCGCTAAGGGTTCCACAAAAAAGCCCGAAAGGACGCGGTTTAGGTTGCTTTTTGCGCCAAAATGAGTAAAATTTTCGGGCTTTTTATACAGCACCCGGACCCCGTTCCTCGATGGGGGCCGGGTGTTTTATTAACTGAAGAGGATGTTATGGTAACAATTCG